>ERZ1034928.15-NODE-15-length-110773-cov-138.471685_pt1 | contig 110773 bp, 173 predicted proteins | sample MGYA00520627_ERZ1034928 | MGnify/ENA primary metagenome ERZ1034928 (study PRJEB33766, sample SAMN09781755) | gut metagenome | biome: gut microbiome | host: Homo sapiens | place: Madagascar | study: EMG produced TPA metagenomics assembly of the PRJNA485056 data...
ATTTATTATTCTTTGAATTATTTATCAATTTACTTTATTATATCTACCACCTATTAACTCCAGAAAACAACACCAAACCAAAAAAAAAGGACAACCTTAATTGTCTTTAATATTTAATGATAATATACTTATTTTTTAAAAGATTATATTCTTTTAGTTTATTGAAACTAAAATCAAAGTTGTTTATCTTGTAATTTTGTGCGTGTTTGTAACTCATATTGTTTACTCTTGCTAATTCTTTGAGTGTATCATAGTATCCAACGGCTACCAAGTCGTTAAGTATCTTGTTATACTCATATAAAATAAAGTCATTTTCTATTAGTTTTATACTTTCGCACTTCTTCAAGTCAAAAATAGCCAGTTGCTTATTCTCTAGTCCTGTTAGTTCTGCCTCTTCTCTGTCTGTGTAATATTCGTTGACATCTACATAATAAACCCCATTATCAAGCCACACACCACACATCAAACCCTCTTTTGAGTATTCAACTAATTTACTAACTGCCTTTTCTAGGTCGTTTGTTTGGTACTCTTTACCAAAAACACTAACTACAAAGCCTGTTTTTTTAGTAAATAGGTTTCCTTTTTTGTCTAAGGTGATTCCTCCTTTTTCTTTTATATAGTTTTTAATTTCTTCTTTTTTCATTTTTTACACTTCCTTATTATTTTTTTTATAATTAAGAAATACACTCTTTCTTAACTATCTGTATATAGTATACCACCTTTTTTGAAAAATTACAAGCATTTTAACAAAAAAAATGTCGTGATAGTGGGATTTTTTTTCTAAAAGTCCATGTTTGAGGCTTTTTTTATGGTATAATATAGACATAAATAAAAAAAAGGAGTGTTTAAAAATGAATTTAGAAAAACAAGAAAAATATCTAATAGAAGAAATAGGAGTAAATGAAGAAGTAGTCAATTGCTTAGTTGCAATAAATGGGTATAGCTTGGAAACCTTAGAAAATATTTTATACTACTACACAGGTTATCGAACTTTTAATCAACTAGAAGAACTTGAATAATAAAAGCAAAAACACACCATAACAGCAACAAAAAAGTTGAACGGGAAATCCACCATAACAACGACTGAAAAACAGAACGGAAAATCCACCATAACAGAACTCAAAAAAATAGAACGAAGTAAAAAAAGTTTTATTAAAAGTCCATGTTTGGGGGAAAAGTATGTTATAATTAAGGTGTAAATGAGGAGGAGAAAGTTATGAAAAAAGTAAATTTTGAAGATTTAGGGAAAATTATCAAAGAACAAGCCGAGAGAGAGTTTGGAGGTTGGTATAGTGATAATATTAGAGATTATATGGACGATATAAACGAGGAATTTATTGAAGATTTAGAAGATAACAAGACAAGAAATAAACAATATGTAGAATTAACAAAAACTGGAAAAACTCCACTTATCATTGAGTGGGAAGTTGTTTATACTTTTGATAGTAATGATATGATAGAAAGTGAAGAATATTATATATAACAAGCAACAAAAACGAGAACAGATAAGTATATTTAAGAAAACAAAAGCACTTAATAACACGCAAAAGATATTTGAATTAGTGCAAAAGTAAAAAAATAAAGGAGTGATTAAAATGTTTGTAAATGTTAGTAAAGAAATGAATTTTGATGATATAAAAGACATGGTTTGGAGTGGTGCTATAAACACTATAAACAGAGTAGAAGAAGAACAAAAAGAAGATGAACTAATGGAATTTATAAATGAGGTATTTTATGGCGAAACTATAGATGAAACAAGACTAAACGACTTCTTATGGTTTGATACTGATTATATTTATGAAAATTTAGATATAACAGATGAGGATTAACGGAAAGCAAGACAAAGAAAGGGCGAAAACCGAAAGTAAGGAGAGAGGGAAAATGAGAAAATTAAATGTAAAAGTGGAAACGAATATAATATCGTAAATGAAAGTTGGGCAACTAGCAACTCTTGGGGGCATAAAAGTACATTAATGGCATCTTGGGGAGAAGTAGAAAGCCGTAAAGTTAGATATTACAATAGAACTTGGGAGGATTATACTTGTCAATCTTGTATGAGTGGTTTACTTAGTGCTATATTAGAAAGCAATCAAAAATCTTATATAACACAATACAAAGAAAAGAACGACATATCAAGACTACTAGCCGATAAAAAAGCAGAAGTTATTAAAGAGTGGAAACAAAAAGAATATATACAAGACTTAATGGAAATTAAGGAAAGGATTAGAGATAGGAGATTTGATTAATTATGAAAACGATAGAAATAAAAGCAGATAAAAAACATATTGATTATATTAATAGATTATTACAAGATATTAATTTTGATGATGATAGTCAAAAAATGCAAAAATTAATTAAAGAATTAAATGCAAAACAAGACGATAGTATTGGTTTATTTTCAATAGATATTAATAAAGACTATGTATTAACAATAGACGTAGCAAGTGGCACTAGTAACTATTATGATAATATAGTTATATGGAAAAAAGGAAAAACTGAACTAGATTATAGGGAAGTTGCTTGTTTAGAGTGTGATTTTGAAATTGGAGATATAACACTAGAAAAAAAATACTTTGAATTTTTAGATGAAGATTATATAATAAAATTTATATATTAAGGGGTGTAAAGATTATGAAAATAGAAGATTTAAAAACTGAAAAAATTATTAAGTTATTTGGTTTACAAAATGGTTGCATGAGTGAGGATAAGTTATTGGAAATTATTAAAATTAATAAAGACCATAACAACGAGTATATTTTAGAAATGGAACACGGATTAATAGATAGTAAAATGCTCATGATTTTATTAAGAAGTGGTTATACTATGGAAATATATAACGATAATATGTTAAGATTTAAGGTGGTGTAATTATGAAAAATGTTTATGATAATGGCGAAATATGTTTAGGAGAAGTTAAGGCAATAACAAAATATATAAAAGAAAACGGCGAAGATTTAGAATACTATAACGACCTATTAAATTATTTAAAAGAATTAAATGATGATGATATAGTGGCAATTAATTATGATAATGGCATGGGTTATTCAATAGAATATTGGAATACTAAAGATATTATAACACAAAAAGAAATATAGATATGAGGAGGAATAGATATGGAAAAATATATTATTGAGGGGTTAGATATGGATTTTGCAACTCTTGAGGACGCACTAAGAACATTAAAGAAAGTATTACATGATGAAAGTAACTATAATTATAATACTAACAAAAATAATGCTTATACACTATATAAGGTGGTTTATGATAAAGATTATAATATTGATGAGTGGTATGAAATAAAACCGACCATAACAATTAAGCAATATTATGATATGAGTTATGATGAAAAAAAGGAATTTTTTAAAGAGTTGGAGGATTAGAAATATGAAAAAAATAAATAAAATGAATTTATTGATATTATTGTTAGGTTTTGGTGGCATAGTATTATTATCTTATGATATAACAATGATTATTCTAGGGAAAGCAAGTCCATTATTCACGGCAATAACAGGAGCAATAAGTATACTTGCAATTATGATGAATATTATTCTATTAGAAATGGAGGATTAAGAAGATGAGTTATTATAAATGTAAAGGAATATCAAGAAGAAATGGAAAAATCACTTTAACATTAGCAGATAGTAGCATATACCCCGTAAGTTATTTCAAGAACGAATTAAAAGGCGAAAATCAGTTATTTTGGTTATATATAGACATAGAACATGGTAATATACACTTAAACGATAGTTTATATAATTATAACTATGCTTTATGGAAAGTAAGAGAGTATCAGCAAAAAAATAATATTGATAGTTTTAATGATTTATATGAAAAGAGGTATGATTATTACAACGAAAAAATTAAGGAATTAATTGGGGTTGATATAACAGGCGACTATTGGAAAGATGAAGAACAAAAGAGGAAATATGAGGATTTTAAGAAAGAAAACGGCGACTTGATAGAAAATTTAAGGTATGAAAGTTATTTTAAGGTTTATGGGGTTTATTATAAAATATTTAGGGAGGCACTAGAAGAAAAACATAGAGGAAAGTATTATTTATATAGTGAAAATTATGGAAACATAAGTCCAAAAGGAACAAAAGGAAGTTTTTACTATGATATACCACTTTATAGAGTGCAAAAAATGGATTATAAAAAAGCCTATTGCTTAGCAAAAAATATGTGTAGAGATGATATAAAAATTAAGGAGGTTATAGCAAATGATTAACACTATAACAGAGGCAAAAAAATGCTACTTGAAAGAAAAAGCAACAGGAAAATTATTTGAGGTAACGGCAATTATCATTGAAGATATTTTAAATAATAAACAGATAGTTGTTCCAGCCTTAGGAAAAGATTTTAGTAAAAATGAGGATTTTGAATTAATGTTTAGCAAGAGTAAAACTAAATTAAAAGTTTTATTTGAGAGGAGGTAAAAAATGATAAAGGAAGTAAAAATATTAAGTCCAATTATATACTACAATAAACACCACGATAAAAATTATTTTGATAATAAAGGGGCTATGATAATCACTTTATTTAGTGGTAAAGAATATATATTAGATTTAACAAGTAAGACAGATATAACCGAGGCAACACAAGACTACATAAAGTTAGTAAAAACAAAAGAAACAGAGGAAAAAATAATATTTAGAAATAGATTAGAAAAGGAGATTTAAAATTATGGAAACAATATTTTTGGGAAGAAAAAAGGAAGATGATAGAGATTGTTGTGTCTATATAGAAATTAACGGATTTGAGTGTAATCACTATTTTGGAGGATTAAGAATCTGTGGGGCTTGTTATAGTGGCTATGAAAAGGAAATCAGAGAATTTATAACAGAAAAATTTGATGAATTTGAAACTATATTAACGCAAGATGAGGCTTTGAAATTATTTGAAATAAATGATAAAATTAATGCTTTAGGGTATAGCATAGAAAAAGATAGTGAAAAATACAAGCGAGGATTAGCACTACTAGATGAATTTAAACCTATAACAGACAAGTTATTAAGTAACGAGGGTAAAAAGTTCTTTAAAGAAGTACAAGAAAGCGAAAAAGAGTATTGTATGCAAGAATATGGCTTAACAAGAGATGAAATTGATGAAATTTTTGATTATTACAATTTACCATATCAAGACAGAGGTATCATAGGTTGTGTATTTATAAACAAAGATAAATTTGGAGAAGAGGAAAAATGGGCTTTTGGTTATGAAAATATACCATATTTTGATACAGAGGCTTTTGCAAATGATTTATTAGATGAAGAATATTATCTTGAATTAGATAGTGGTAAAGTTGTAAGTTTTAGTTATTAGAGAAGTAAAAAAAAAGAAAAGAGGTAAGAAAAAAAATGAAAGCAAAAAGCAATAAAAGTGGAATTTGTCCTATCTGTAATAGTGAATATATAACCTATGATAGACCTGAATGTGCTGATATTGAAACAATATATTACCCTTATGTATGTGAAAATTGCAAGACAAAGGGCGAAGAATATTACAAGATAGAGTTTATAGGTCATAATATTATAGATAAATCAGGAAATAGTGTAGAAATTGAGGAGGTAGAATAATGAAAACACTAGAAAATATACTAGAACAATTAGAAAAATTAGAATATAGTGATGAAGTTTACAACGCAAAACAACAAAATCTATTTAATGTAGCACTTTATTTATATATGCGTTGGGGTAAGGATTATCCTAAAGAAATTAATATTGATAAACTATCAGATATAATAGGTTCTTATGGAACACTAGCAAATGAAAATATTAATGATGAAGTTTTTGAATTGTGGGGTGTAGAATAATGGAATTTAAGTTATTTATAGATAATAAAGAAATAAAGACAAACGGATTATATGCGTTTGAGGGTTGTCATAAGATATATATACTAGAAGATACAAACGACTTAAAAGAGGCAGAAAAGATGAATTATGAGGTATTTCCAATTAGTACATTACTTGAAACTTATAAAAATGCTTGTCCTTTAAAATTTATTAGTAATTGGAGGCTAGATAAAAATTATATTAAACAAAACGAAAAAAAAGAAATTGAAATAAAAATGGAGGTGTTAAAATGAAAATAAAAGATAGTAAAAATTATAAAATGTTTGTAAATATTAGTTTAGTAACATGGAGTTTATTCATAGTGTTTGTGGCAGTGTTTGTTGCTTGTTATTTGATATTAGATATGCACGAAAAAAGTGAACTTAACAGGTGTTATACAGAACTATATAATGTAGGTACAATTGGAAAAGGTTGTCATAAATATTTTGAAAAAGACGCATGGTATGATGAATATATTGCAAGTTTAGATGAATAAATTTATAAAAAAGTCCATGTTTAAAGAAAAAGTGTGCTATAATAGATTTGTAATTAAGAAAGAGGAGGAAATAAATATGAGCAATTTTTGGAAAAAGAAAAAAATAGATACTATAAAAGTTGCAAATGAATTAGGAGTTGAGGAAAAGAAAGTAAAAGAGTTAAAAGAGGGTAAACGAGATATTGGAGGTAAAACTATGGAGAAAGTATTAAAAATAGTACAACAAGATAATAAAATGGAAGATATTAACATATTAGAGTGGTATAACAAAAGCAATATTAAAGAATTAAGATTAAAATTTGGTTATAAAACACAAAGACAACTAGCAGACGCTTGTAATATTGAACGCAGTTCTATGTGTTTACTAGAAAGACAAGATAAGCCAAAAACAAGATTAACTAAAAATATTAAAAGATTATATTATTTCTTTAGTAACGACTTAAATAAGTTATTAGAAAATGAAAACGAGGAAGAAAAGACACAAAACGATAACATAATAGAAACTGAAGAAGATATTATAACAGAACAAGAAGATAAGAACGAAATAAAACAAGAAGAAATGTGTAATACAGAACAAGAAATGGAAATTATAAAATTAAGAGAAGAAAACGCAAGACTAAAAAAACAAATAACATTATATGAAAAACTTATTATGCGTTTATAATAAGGTTTTCTTTTAAAGTTAGTGTAAATAAGGAGGAAATAAAATGTATAATTATAAATATGTGGTAATCTATTCAAATGAAAAGACCAAAGATTTTGGAGTAAGTGGAATATTTAACAACTTTGAGGAGGCACAAGAGAGAGTTTTAAATAATAATGGTGGAAACTTTACAAAATATAAAATAGAACAAGTTAAAGAATTAAGCCCTATGGCAGAGAACATTTATGACTATATAAATAACACAGAAAGTGAAGATTATATAAAACTCACAGATGAACAAGTTGATAAGATAGTTGAAAATATAATTGATAAAGTATTACTTGATGATGATATATACAGAGCAGAAAAACAAACAATAGAATATTATGTAAATAAAGAGATTTATAAGGAGCAATAAATAAAGGAGGCTATTATGGAAGAAAAAATATTTAATGAATGTTTAGAAAGAATGGAAATTTTAAAACTATCAAAACAATGTATAAGTGCTTTTAAAAAGGGTAAAATTTGGGAAAGTGAAAGCATAGGAGCATTATATGAAGTAAACGAGGAAGAGCAAGAAATTATAAACAATTTTGAAAAGGAACACGAGGGTTGCAAAGTATATCATTTAATACATAACATAACTGATTTTGGAGAACTATATAACATATTTTATGTATCAACTGATGAGAACGAGTGGAAACGAGATAAAGAAGATTTAAAGCAAGATTGTGCTTTTGTATATGTTTACAACAAGAGTGTAGATTGGTGTAGTGAATTTGGAAGTATTGCAATTAAAAAGAATATAGGTGGACTTATTAGAATAAGTTAATTAAACACAAAATAAGGAGAGAGATTATGAGTTATTACAAATGTAAAGGAATATCAAGAAAAGGAAACAAAATTGAAGTAAATATTGCTAGTAGTAATTGTTTCCCTATAACATATTACAAAACTGAATATACACAAAGGGAAAATCAAGAAACATTATTTTGGTTATATGTAGATATAGAACAGGGGAATCTACACTTAAATAGTAGTTTATATAATTACAATTATGCTATGGAAAAAGTGAGAGAATATCAAAAGGAAAATAATATTGATAGTTATGATGATTTATATAAAAAGAGTTATGATTATTACAACGAACTTGATATGTCAAAATATGAAAGTTATATGAAAGTATATGGTGCTTGTTATGAAGTGTTTAAAAAAGCACTAGAAGAAAAAGAAGATACCACTTTATATACACTATATAGTGATACATACAAGTATATTAAATTAAAAGGAAGTAATGGAGCATTTTATTATGGTTATTCAAGTGCAGTTGAAAAGGGAAAATATAAGGAAATGTATGTTAAAGCAAAAATAGTTGGTAAAGATATACAAGTTAAAAGAGTAGTTTTAACTGATAAGGAAATTCAAAAAGAACTTGAAAACGAGCAACTAAAGAAACAAGCAAAAGAAAGAATTAAAGATGTAGAACAAGTAAAAAGAGATTTGGTTAAATTTAAAGACTATAGTCTATTTGAGATTGATAAATATTATTTACAAGAAATATGTAGATTATTTAATATTAAAGAATATGGAAGTACAAAAAACATAACTATACCAAAAAATTTAATTCATATTAGTAGAAATGGTTATAAATTTACTGGTAAACATAATAGAAAAATGAGTGCTAAAATAAACTATATAAAAGGGGAATTATTAAAGGTGGTAGAAAATGTATAATATAGTATTAAGTGATAATAAGGACTTTATACTTGCAAGTTGTTTTACTTATGAATTAGCAGTAAAACATTTAAAAGATATAACAGAAACTGATAAATACTTGGCAAAATATTATGGTTGGGAGAAATTACCAAAATATGAGATTATAAAGGAGGAAAAATAGTATGAATATAAAAGATAAAAGGGTAAAAGCAATTTATCATTATTTAACCGAAAGTTGTACGAATAGTGATATAGAAGAACTTATAACACTACTACAAGATTATGTAATAAATGGTAGTTTTATTGATTTTGAAGAAGATGATATTTCTTTAAGGGAAATAATTGATAATATGTATAAAGCATTAAGGTTTTAGAGGTTAAAATGGAAAATATTTTAGAAAAGAAAGTGAGGAAAGCTAAAAATGGGGCAAAGATTAAATATTGAAATTAAGAAAAAAGGAAAGAGGTTGGCAAATTGTTATTATCATTGGTCAGGCTATACAAGAACAAGTTTAAATTTAATACAAGAGATATTGAATAGTATATATGATTATAAAGATGTAGAAGATGATAATAGACAAGCAATATTATTACTAGAAACAACAGGTGCTGGACTTATAGAAAGTGAGTATAATACTTTACCTGAAACTGAAAAGAAATATCATAGAATAGGCACTAATAGAAATAATGGACTTATAGCAATAACAGATAAAGAAATGAATAACACAGAAAAATGGGAAGAGGCAAGAGTAACAATTAATTTATGGGGAGAGCAACCTGATGACTTGCAACTTTTGTTTAGCAACTCTGTAGAGAGCATAAACTTTGATGTTGCTTATCAATATGTAAGCAAAGAAGAAATACTAGAATATGTAGATAATGTAGATTTTGATAATATAGTAGAATTTAACTTTGATTTATGCAATATGAGTGTAGATGATATAAAAGACTTATCAGAAAATATAGAGTGTATAGAAAACAACGGAGGAGTATTTAAAATAAATGATGATTATTATGGAGTTATATATTAGGAGGTAAAGAATGAAAGAGAAATTAATTGATAGATTATATAATTTTTGGAAAAGTTATACTGAACATTACAATCTTGATAACAAAGATTTAAAAGAAAACATTACACAAGCCGTAAATAAGGGCGAACGAGGGGCAGAAGAACTTTTAGATTGGTGCAGAAATGAGTTTGAATATTTCCAAAATAATATGTATACTGAAATGGAAGAGGACTTAAATAGAGTTTGGGACATTTGTAATTGGTATTTAGACTATACACAAAACAATAAGATGACTGAAAAAGATTTATTAGAATTGATAGAAAACTATTAGGAGGTAATAATATGAATTTAGAAGAATTAAGAGATAAAATAAAGAATGATATGGAGAATAATATATATACACATGAATTTAGAAGTATTATGGAATCACAATTACTTGATATTGAGGACGAACTAGAGAATACAGAAGAAAACGATATGTATTGTGATAAACTAATTAGAGAAACAGAAGAATTATTACAAAATGTTAATACTATGAGTGGTAGTGCAGAGAAAATAGTTTACTCACTAATAAATGATATAAAATGTTTATTAGCAGATTTAATCCCACCTATTGAATTAGATAGTGATGGTGTTGAGTTAATACAAATGGAAATAAACGACAAAATAAACTTTATAAATGCACTCTATCAAGATGTTATAACAAAACATATAGAGTGGAATACAAACATAAAGGTAATATATAAAAATGGAGGTTATTATTATGACAGATAAGGAAATTTTAGCAGAATTAAAAAGAAGTTGGGAATATTTATATGATATTAGAGAAAATGGCTGTATAGACCATTGTACAGGGCAAATGAAAGACAATATTGATAAACTTGAATTAGCCAAATCATATATAGAAGATATATATTTTGATTTTTATAAAACATTAGATAAGGAAGAATTAAGGGTTGAATCATTAGAGCATAAGGTTGATGGAGATAAAGTATATATTTGTCGTTGTATAGACGGAGATTATGAAGTCGGAGAAGAGCTAGATTGTATGACTTGTTGTGATTTAGATTATTATTGGTATGAAGATAGTAATTTTATAAATGAATAAGGAGGTGTATCTATGGAAAAAATAACTTTGAATAAAGAATATAACAACTTAAAATTTAATATATATAAAATTGAGGTTGGTGTTTTATGGACTAAAGACGAAGAACACGAAGATTATGATTATTATAATAATGTTTATGACAAACAATATGGTTATTATGACGAAAATGTGTTATTTGAATTAGATTATAATAAAGCATTAGCCTATGCAAAATACTATGTTGAAAATGGTGTTAATGGAACTTATGCTATTATATCAAAGATAGATTATGATAATGAATATTATAAGTTAAGTATAGATGACACTCTATATATGGTGCAGACTATATTGGGTGGAGGTTATATTGAAGAATATTGTGAAATATTTGATAGAAAAGAATTATATGAGGTAAACAATGTTGTATATAGTCTATGTAAAGAAAACCCATATTGTCTTGGCAAAAGAAATGGAAAAATTATTGAAAATTTTATTAAAAATTCTAAATAATAATTATTATATAATATAAGTGTAAAGAGGAGGAGTAAATAATTATGAAAGATACAAGAAAATATTTTGATTATGAACTTGCTTATAAAATGTATGAAAAGTGTGTAAAATTACTTAACAAAGGTGGAATTGATGAACTTGATGAGTATTTTGAGGAAACAGGAGATAGAGCAAATGGTTATACCACTTACTATGGTTTTGAATATAACACGGCAGTTTATATAACAAATAAGAATTTTGATAGCGATAAAGAAAACGAAACTTGGTTAAAAGGAGGTAATGGGCTTGAAGTTACAGGAGAAGTTGATATTTATAGTTATGGTGGTGGTGATGATAATATTTATATTAATCATATTGGCGACATAAAAGATAGAATGATGAATTTGATAAATTATGCTAGAATTAATAACTACACATTAAATGATTTATATGCAGAATATGATAGTTTAATAAGTGTATTAAAAGAACTTAACGAAAAAGAGGGGCAAAATGGAAGTAAAACATTAAAGGAGGAATTAAAATGAAAGAAATAAAATATATAATCACTCTATTGTGTACCGATACGGACGGAGTTTATTGTAATGATATAATAGAGCAAGAATTTGAAACAAGAGAAAGTGCTATGGAATACATAGACAAATGTATTAAAGAAGAAAAAGAAAGTTTAAGAGAGGCTAATGAGAAAGTAGTTATTAAGGAATATGGAGATGGCAAACAAGTGTGGGCATACGGAATATGCTTAACTGATTATGAAATTAGAGCAATAGGAACAAAGAAATCTAAAGAAGATAAGATTAAGGAATATATATTAAGCAGAAATATTCAATATGATTTAGTCGGAGAAGATTTGTTAGAAATTTTAAATGAGGAGGATTAAAATGAAAAAATTAGAAGATTTAAGCAAAGAAGAATTATTAGAATTTATAAGAGAATACGATAACTATATTTTTGAATTTGAACAAGAACATGATTTGGGAAGTATGCCTGTATGTGTTTCTGAATTTTATTATAACGAATGGCAAATTATAAAAAATTTATATAAGGAGGAGTAAATAAATGAGAGAACTTTTTAGAAGAGAAATACCTACATTGGGTTTTGTAAGTATGCAAAATTATATAATACATGAAGATAGTAGTTTAGCAATATTAGTAACAAATGACAAAGAAAAAGTTATTGATAGATTAGAAAAAGAAGAAAGAGAAATAACTGAAATACAAGTTGAAAGAAATAGTTATGGATTAAATGATTATAGAATAATGACAAGAAAAAGGAGTTTAAATATATGAAAACATATATAAGTGAGGATTTAATAAAGGGTAATCCTAGTGAATTAATTAGAAGAATAACCCATGAAATGGCAACACAATTAACAAACATAAGTTGTAATGATTATGAAGATACTTGTTATAATACAAGATTAATGACAGAGGTATTAGAAATATTATTTGAAAATGTAAATAATGAATATGTAGAATTAAATTATAATCCTATGGGAAGTTGGGTTCTAATAGAAAATGATGAGGAACTTGATGATATACAAAAATTTGCATATTTAGAAGATATGACAAAGAAATTTTAAGGAGGAGAAAAATATGAAAGAAAGTAAAATTAAGGAAAGAATAAAGGAAATTGAAAAACAATTAAAATACATTGAAGAAAGAGATAAGGTTTGTTGTGCTTTTGGTTGTAAAGGCGAAAAGGAAGAATTATTAGCAGAATTAGAGAAATTAGAAAATATGGAGGAACAATTATGAAAGAGAATAGAGAAGAAATAGTATTCTATTTAGGAATAGAAATTATGAAGATGTTAATGTTAGAACAACACTCTTTATATATAGATTTATATTATAAAGAAGTAAGAAAGTTATACGAAGATTATAAGCAATATGATAACAAAAATAAGTCTTTATTACAAAGCATACATGATTATATTGATGAAAATGAGCAAAAAATACTTGATAAAATTATGACGGCGTTTTATAATTAATAAGGAGGTAATATAAAATGGAAAATATATTAAATAAGGTAGTTGAAATAGAAGATAATGAGGGCAATACAATATTAGCACTTATGATAGATGATAAAGGTAACATTAAAGAAATTGAGGGTGGCACTATAGCAGATGATGATGTAGATTATATATTCAATACTGAAAAGAATTTAATACGCATACAACAAGAATTAGAGGTTCTATAAATATGATGGAAGTTGCAGAAGTAATCAGAAAAGATGATGAGGGAAGATTATTTATTAGAGAAAATAAAAAAACGACTATAACAGAAATCTTACCGAAGATGGTGGACTTAGAGCCTAAGAAAGTGGAGTTTGTGAGGCAATTACTTGCAGGAAAAATGAACTTTATAAGAATACATAGTGTAAATTTAGACTATAAATATGCTTTTTTCAAAGCAAATGAACAAGATGACAAAAAGGCATATACACTTTTGAATCAGCCACGAGAAAAAATGTATTTGTATGTATTAAATGATACAAATATGGCAAATTTACAAGATGATGAGTATGAGAAATACCTAGAAGAGTATCAGGACGCAATTATATTGGCAACTGGTAAATATGAAAATGAAGTTGTATTTATAGAAAGCACATCTGAATTAAATTATAAAAATGTAGAAGATTTGAGCAAAAGTAGGGGAATAAAATTTAATTGGTGTAAAGTATATATGGATTTAGATGTTCATAATGAAATGGTTGATAAAAAAAATAAGGCACTTCAAAATTATGCAGATATGTATTTTAAATATGTAGATGAAAGAAATAATGATGAGTATTATGTGTTTGTTGATAATGAGTTGGTAGAAAAAATATCAAAATACCAAGTAAAGTTTAATAATGGCAATAACACAGATAAATGTAAAGTTGCTTATAAAAAGGCTTATTTATGGGTTAAAGAATTAGAGGGCATATATAAAAATTCTCTAATAGAAATGAAAAAGATAGGAAAGGAAAGTGAATAATATGGGAACTAGAGGAGTTTTAGGAATTAAGAAAAGAGGAAAGATTAAATGTAATTATAATCATTATGATAGTTACTTTAAAGGAGGTTTAGGAGAAGAAATAGTAAAAACACTTAATAATATACCGAAAGAAACGAGAGGCAAGGAATTAAGTGAGGTATTTGACAATATAGTATTATTAAACGAAAAAGATGTACCGACTGAGGAAATTATAGAATATTGCAAGCAATGGAATGTATGTGATTTTAGTGTATCTACTAGGAGTGAAAAAGATTATTATTGCTTATTAAGAAATACACAAGGAAACCTAGATATATATTTAAAAGGATTTAAGTATATGTTAGATGACGAAAATTTCCTAAAGGACAATTTATTTTGTGAATATGGGTATATAATTAACTTAGATGAAAATACTTTAGATATTTATAGATTTGGACATTTAGATACGCAATATAGTTTATTTGAACTGGACAATATTCATTATGAAGAGTAAAATAATTATTAAAAATAGAGATTTTATTAAAGAATATGGTATTGGCAGTTATTATGACATAAAAGAATATATACCTATGATAATATATCAGCATAACAAGAACAAAGAGTTTGACAGATATAAAATCAATAATTCAAAAGGATTTGTAAAGATATATAAAGAGGAAAGATACTTAAAATTAGATTTTGCATTAGTTTGGGGTATAAGAAATGATAATTTTAGTAAACTATTCGAGAAAGGAGGATTTTAAATGAGAAAAATAAAAAAATGGGGTTATACATTTATGGAAAATGGAGATATTTATGGATTATATGGTAAAAAAATCACAACTAAAGACAAGATAGCAATTACTATAGATGGACATATCTATAAGAGAACAAGAGGTAGGTTAATATATTATGTTTTTAATCAAGATACATTTGATATAGATGATATGCACTTAGTTGTTGCAAAAAAGGACGCAAGTAAAGGTTATGAACTAAGTAATTTATTTGTATTAGATAAGGTAGAGGCTGCTAATAGGAATATGACTAAGAAATTAGAGATAACAGAAAAGCAAATAAAGTCCATAATCCGAGAATATAAAAAAGGTAAAGTAAGAGATATGTATAGGGATAAAAATGACCCTAACAAAAGTTTTAGTCTTAGAAAAACAGCAGAAAAGTACGGAGTGAGTCATTCTACAATAAGTAAAATAATAAAAGAATACGGAGGATAATATGTTTGAAGAAGAAAGTAAGGGTGGTTATTATAATTCGGTTGTAAGAGAAGCATTAGAAGATTTAAGACAAAAGAAAAAGGCTTATGTCTTTAATACAGAGCAACTAGATGAAGTATTAGAAGTAATAAAAGGTGAAATAAAGGTTGAAACTAAAGAAAAAGAAGGTATATACTATTTAATACCTGAAAGATAAGGAGAAAATGAGTTATGGAAGAATTAATAAAGGATTTTGTAAACTATAAAAGCAAAGTAGAATTAAGAGATGAAAAAACTACAAAAAGTTATGTGGAAAGATTAAGAGGCTTATTCTCTTATTATAATATATCTACTAAAGAGGAAATTTTAAATCTTAAAGCAAAACAAATAGAAAATTGGCTTGCTTATCTAGTAGAAAAGAAAGATAATAGCATTAATACTAGAAACTTAAAACTAACGGCAGTAAAACTGTTCTATAAATATCTACAAAGGAATAAATATGATATAGATGATAGTATCTTTGATATAGTTCATGTTAGACCACCAAAAAAGGTTATACACTATTTAAAGAAATCTGAATTTGACCACTATATATATCATATTGGAAATCTTAGAACGAAAGCAATGGTTGTGGTGCTATTGCAAACAGGTATGAGATTTAGTGAAATTCAACAATTGACAGTAGAGGATTTTGAGAAAGGAAGAGGTATTATTCATGGTAAAGGAAATAAGGAAAGAATATATATCTTAAATAATGAATGTACTGAACCTATTTTAAAATACTACAACAAAAAAAGAAAACATATCATAGAAAGAACTGGTGTTAAAACAAACTTATTATTTATTAGTGATTATGGTGGCGAAGTAAACAAAACAAATTTTAATGGTAGTTTAAAATATTATGCAAAAAAAGCAGGATTTGAATGGTGGCAAGAAATGTCAGCCCATAAGTTAAGACATTCTTTTATAACTTCTAAATTACAAGAAAGAGAAACCTTTATTGATGAGAATGGAAATGAACAAGAATTGGGGCTTAAATATGATTTAAAAACGATTAGTATGGCAGTAGGACATAGTAGTATTCAAGTAACAGATAGATATAGTCATACTGAAGATGATAAGATAAAAGAAATGATGTTAGGAGGAAATTCTGATGAAAAAGATAGGGGATATATTACGTTACAATAAAATTCGCTATAACAGGCTGAAAAAAGAATGTGGTAAGATAGAGGATTTATATGATGAAATTCTCAAGGAAAAAGCAGAAAAATTTGATAAAGTAATGAGATATTTGGAAGTAGCTGAGCAATATAAAAATAAACTAGATGAACAAAAGAGAATATCAGCAGATAATAAAAGCGAGTTAATGGCTTTCAAATCTGAAATAGCACATTATATCGAAAGTATTGCAAAATATCTTCCAAAAACAACAAAAATAACTGATGAAGTAACATTCTTTGAATATATGAAAAGATTTTATTATAGTAAAATGGTAGTTCCAATACCTGCACTTACAAAAGTGCTAAATAAACTTAATATTAGCAAAGAAACATTAAAAACACAAAATGAAGAATTGTATAATTATTTCAAAATAAAGAAATGGGATATAAAGGAGAAAAATGAGGAATGATAGAGAGAGGAAACTTTTATTCAGACGATATTAATATAAAAAGGGTAAATGAAGTACTTATTTATGTAATTAAGCATTTAAACCTAGGTGAAATCTTAAAAATGGTTCGAGATATTAGTTATGATATGATATGTTACTATGATGAAGATAATAAAGGAATTATATATAAAGATAAAGAGTATTCTATAATTACTAGAGAGCAGGCATGTCGCTTGCAGAGATTATTAAGTGCAGCATGCGACTTATTTGGACAATCTATTATACAAAAACGAGAATTTGATGAAAAATATTTAGAAAAATGGATTGATGGTGGTTATTTACAACTAAAATGTGAGAAATTAGAGGAAAAGATAAAAGAACTAACCGAAAGAAATGAGGAGATAGAGTAAAAATGAAAACTATAAGAGAAGGAATTTTTGAAACTAACTCAAGTTCTACGCATGCAATTGTTATACCAAAAAAAATGGATACAATTGAGGCAAAAAGAAGTTGGGATAATGATTATATTTTTGGCAGGCAAGAAAGCCGACTAGTTGATAATATTGATGAAAAAATAGCTTATGTATGGGGCATTTTGTTAAGTATGTATGGTGAAACATATTGGGATGACAAAGAACCATATCCAAGTACTAAATATATATTTAAAGAAGAAGTTTTTAAACACTTTGAAAAAATGACAAAAGATATATGTAAGAAATTCTATTCCCAAGAGAATGTATATATTGAAGAAAAAGATATTATAGCATTATTTAAATATTTAAAAACACATAAACAAGATTATGGAACAAAAATTTATGTTGACCATACCGAAAGTTTTTCTGAGGAAAATAAGGAATTTGTTGATAAAATATTAAACAATACTGATGATTTTTATACACGATACTTATTTAGTGAAGATTCTTATATCACAATTGGAGGAGATGAATATAGAGGCTATAATATCAAGACTATAGGTTTTGAATATGATTATGGTGGCATATTTGAAGATGATAGTGAGTTTTGGAAAAAAGTAGAAGAATATAAGAAAAAATACGATGTCTTTTTTAAAGGTTGTTAGGGGCTTATTTGAGCTCTTTTTATTATGTGTTAGTATTTCTATTATTATATCAATAAAAGCTTCATATGGTGCTTGTTTGAGGCTTATACAACTTATTGAAGTTCTTTGTAAGTTTTTATTGACAAAAGTTATTACTTTGGATTATAATTAAATCACAACATAGAGAGGGGCATAGACAAGATGGAACATATAAGGAGGAAATATGGAAAATAATTATGAATGGATAATGAAGTATTTAGTTGGAAAACTAGTTATGAAATCTGACTTAACTGAGTTTTTTACGATTCAAAATGATGGTTTTGCACCAAAATTCACACAGCCTGATGAGAATCACTTTAGATATCAACTTTTAGACATTGTATATGAAGTTGAAGTAGAGAAAACAGAAAAATTTGCAAATCAATACTTAATAAAAGATGTAAATCTATTAATTGATTTGGCATAAAGGAGGTTTTTATATGAAAACAATAAGAGAAGGAATCTTTGAAACTAATTCTAGTTCTACACATACCTTAACCATAATTGAACCTAAGAGTGATAGTTATTTATCTCCTAGTAGAACATTAATGGTAGACTTTATGAATACAGATGATGAATGTGTATTAGTAACCCTAAGAGAAAAAATATCTTATTTGGTATCTCAAATTATCAATAATTACAAATGGGATGCATATGATTATGAATATTTAAAAGAACAAATAGAAAATGATAAAGATTTTATAAGAATACAAGAGTATGTAGCCAAAAAATTCAAAAGAAATGTGGTTTTACCTAAAACATATAAAGGGGATTTAGAAGAGATAGTGAATATTAATCATCAATTGCGTTGTAATAGCCTAGATGAATGTTTAGAAGATATATGTACTAATAGACCTGATTTACTAGATATAGTGTTATCAGAAGATACAGCAATAGAATTTGGTAGAGATTAATAATAGAAAGGAGATAATATAAAAAATGAAAGTTGTTAGAAGAGGGATTTTTGAAACTAATAGCTCAAGTACTCATGCAATGACAATATGCACAAAAGAAGAGCATGATAAGTGGAAAAAAGGAGAAATGTATTACTATGAAGAACAATTAATTACTCCTGAAGAAAATGACAAAATTTTAAGAAATCATTTATTAGATTACTTAATAGAAAGAGATTATAATAAACATACTATTACACTTGATGATATTACTTATGAATGTAAAGACTGGGAGGGAATGATGAACAAAATAGAAGAATTAAAAACTCCTGAGAGACTAAATAAAATAACTCCTAAAGAAATAGAAATATATAGAAAAACCCATAAAGAAGAATGTCCTCAAACATATAAAGAATATGAAATTTTCTTGGAATATAAACCTTATTCTGAAAACTATATATCGCCATCTGGAGATAAATTGGTAATATTTGGTTATTCGGGATATGATGGATAAGGAGGTAATATAATGGGGTCTTTACAAAGTTTAGTGTCTCCTACATTCAAGCAACATATTTTAGACAACTTAGACTCTATGTCAAGAGATGAAATGGGTTATTTAATAGCAGGACTAATTGCAAGTCAAGCATTAGCTTTTGATGAGCAAATTGTCTTATCTGCACTTAATATAATACTAGACAAAGAAGAATTAGAAGATATAAAGAATGTGAAGGAGTATATAGAAGAATGTATGAAGATAAAGAAATTTTAGAATATATGGGATATAAAAATACCTTAGAAAGATGGGCAAACCTAGTAAAAATAAGTCCACAAAGATTAAAAAATAGATTAAATCAAGGATGGAGTCTTGAGGATGCATTATTTCGTCCTATTGGGGAATGGCGTTCTTATATAAATGGAAATTGTATGACATCAATAAATATATATACAGGTACTAAAATACATGAAACAATAGATAAAGATGAAAATTGTTTTAATTATAATTTTAGTGAAAGTTTTGATTTGAACACTACTAATAAATGTGATGGAGGTTGTCCATTTTGCTATCAAGGTTGTACTACTAAAGGAGAACATGCAGATTTAATGAATAAAGAGTTTTTAAAGACAATAAAACCATATACAGAAGTTGCTATAAATGGAAATGACTTATCAAACCCTGATTTAATACCATTTTTAAAGTTCATGAAACAAAAGCAGGTTATAGTGAGTATTACACTTAATCAAAAGCATTTTATGGCAAATTTAGATTTTGTTCGTTCTTTATATATAAATAAGTTGATTTATGGTATAGGTGTTTCATTGGTTGAACCTACAGAAGAATTTATTGCTACGATTAAGCATTTCAAAACAGCAGTAGTACATGTAATAGCTGGACTTATTACCAAAGAAGAATTAGATAAACTAAGTAACAACGGACTATCTATATTAATACTAGGATATAAATCAACAAAGAATAGAGGAAAAGATTATTATAATAATGGTCATCAAGAAATTATTGATAATAGAATTATATGGTTATCACAAAATTTACCACAATATCTTTCTAAATTTAAGGTAGTATCTTTTGATAATTTAGCACTGAAGCAATTGAAAGTGAATGAAATAATAAGCGAGGATATGTGGAATAGATTTTACATGGGAAATGATGGAGAACATACTTTTTATATAGATGCAGTGGCTAATAAGTTTGCAAAAAGTTCAATGGCTGAAACGCAATATGACATATTAGATGATATTGATGAAATGTTTAGGTTTTTAAAAGAAAATGAACTTTGAAAAAGCATTTAAAACATGTCAAAGGACTATAGCAAAAAAAGACCAAGAATTAAATACATTAAGACAACGAAATAAGAGTTTAGAACGAAAAAATAAAGAATGTGGCTCTGCTATTTGTCATAGGGGAAAAAGATACGCTATAAGCCTTAATCCTGTGGAGATTCTTCAAAAGATAGTCAACGCTCAAGAATTAGGATTTAGTACAATCAATTTATTTGGGTATAATATTCCTGTTGATGATTTAAGATACAAAACTTTCTTAAATAGTCTTGAATGTCAACATTGTGGCTTAAAAGGCGAAATTATGGCGTTAGAACGCAATGGCTATAGGTCTGGTATCTATCATTTCAATTTGTATGGTATAGAAAATGGTAAAGAAATTTTAATGACAAGAGACCATATTTTACCCAAGGCTTATCATGGTAGCGAGCATATTGACAATATGCAAACACTTTGCACTCGTTGTAATGGTAAAAAAAGTAATAGTATTCCAAAAGAAGATTTATCTAAAATAAATAAAAATTGTTATAAGGAGGATTTTAATATGAAAAATTATTGCTCAATTATTTGTTTCTGCAATGGAGAGGTAGATGATATATTAGTTAACTTTAAAGATAGCACCTATGAACTTCCAACAAGAGAATTAGGAGAAGAAAATATGTTGGATTGTATCAACACACTTGCTTCTGAGATTGGTATTAATTATATGAACCCAATATTATCTTACATTACAGAAGATAAAAATGAGAATGTTAGGAAGTATATTTTTATTGGGATTACCGATAAAAAAGAGGAAACTGATGAATACAAATGGGTTAGTGGCAGAACATTAATCAATATTGTTAATATTAATGAAAAAAGAGAATTAATAGAACATTTGTCTGAAAGATTTAACAAAGGGTTTTGTTTGAATGGAATAACTTTGTTATAGGAGGATATAAATATGAGAAGTTTGGTCTTATTAAGAGGTGCTCCAGGGGCTGGGAAAAGCACCTTTTTAAAAAAATTAGGGTTAGATAAATACACTTTAAGTGCTGATACTATCAGAATGTTGTTTTCTGCACCTATTATGTCTAGCTCTAGCACTAAACTAACTATTAGTCAACAAAATGACAATTTAGTTTGGGAATTATTAATGAAACTACTTGAGGAAAGAATGAAAAATGGAGAATTTACCATTATTGATGCTACACATTCACGCTCTACAGACTTTAGTAGATATAATGAGTTAGCATCTAAATACCGTTATAGAAAATATTATGTAGATTTTAGTAATGTAGATATAGATACTTGTAAACAAAGAAATAGAAATAGAGAAGAATATAAGTTTGTTCCCGATTATATAATAGAAAAAATGTATTCTAGGCTTAAAACTCAAGGAAAAACTAGTGGTTATAAAGAAATACCTAAAGATAATGTTATAGACTTCTTTAAAAATGAAATATACGATTTTAATAAATGGAATAAAGTTCATATATTTGGAGATATTCATGGATGTTATGAGCCACTAAAAGAATATTTTGACCTTGTTGGTGGCTTTAAAGACAATGAATTTTATCTTTTTACAGGAGATTACTTAGATAGAGGGTTGCAAAATAAAGAGGTGTTAGAATTTTTAATTAACATTAAAGATAAGCCAAATGTTTTACTCTTAGAAGGCAACCATGAAATTAACTTTTGGAATTATGCAAATGGAGATACCATAAAATCAAAAGAATTTATCTATAATACTCAACCACAAATAGAAGACATTGACAAGAAAGAAATAAAAAAACTTTATTGTAGATTAGGACAAATGGCATATTTTACCTATGACAACAAAACTTATTTTGTTACTCATGGAGGACTACCATATATCCCAGACCACTTACAATTTATTAGCACTATACAACTTATTAAAGGTGTTGGGGATTATAGTATAGATATTGATTCTATATTTGATGATTATTATGACGAAACCGATGTTTATCAAGTACATGGACATAGAAATTCTTACGACATCATGCCAAATGAATACAAACACTCCTTTAATTTAGAAGGTAAAATAGAAAGAGGTGGTTGTCTTAGAGTTCTTAGACTTGAAAAAGGTAAGTTCCCTACTTTTGAGCTTATTACTAATAGTATATATAGAAAACCAGATGACACTAAAAAAAAGGAAGAGTCTTTAGACTTAGAAAATGACATGGTTGAGGCTCTGAGAAACAGGACTGATATTCGTGAAAAAGAATTAGGAAATGACATATCAAGTTTTAATTATACAAGAGATGCTTTCTATCAAAGAAAATGGAATCAATATACAACGAGGGCAAGAGGATTGTTTATTGATACTAAGAAAAAAAAGATTGTAGCTAGGGGCTATAATAAATTCTTTAATGTAGGAGAAAATGATGACTCTAAGTTAGAAACTATAAAAGAAAAGATGAAGTTAGAGCCAGCAAAATTATATGTAAAATATAATGGGTTTCTAGGATTGTTGTCGTATTATAATAATAAACTATTCTTTGCAAGCAAATCAACTAATGCTGGTGAGTATGCACAGCTATTTAAAGATATTTTCTATAAAGTTTATAATGAAGAACAGATAAATGCTATCACAGAATATCTAAAAGAAAATGATTGCACTATGACATTTGAAGTTATTTCTCCAACGCAAGACCCACATATCATTAAATACGACAAAGACAATATTATTTTGCTTGATATAATTAGAAACACTATTAACTTTGAAAAACTAGAATATGGAGTCTTGTTGGATTTTGGGAATAAAAACAATATTGAAGTAAAAGAATGTATTGGTTATTTCACAGACTTTAGAGGCTTGGTTAGATTTTATAATGAACATAAGGACGAAAATAACTTTAATGATGACAACATAGAGGGTTGTGTTGTAGAGATAGGCTTATATATGGCAAAAATAAAATATAATTATTATGATTTTTGGAAACGCATGAGGAGAATTAAAGATATAGTAGCTAACAAGCATACTTTAAAGCTTAGCCAACTAACAAATAGTACAGCTAACTACTTTTATGATTTTATAAAAGACCTACCTCTTGAAGAACAAGAGAAAGATATTATCTATTTAAGAGATAAATTTTTTAAGGAATATTTTAAAAAATAGGTTGACATCCCATAGTATTAATGATACAATGTAAATGTCATAAGATATATGACAAAGAAGGAGCCTCAAATTTATTTTTAAAGACTAACACTTCCTTTAAATTTGTTTTATACTTTATGAGGCTTTGAACGAAGGCGTGCCATCTAAATATCGAGAAAATACGCTTATTCCAGGGATTAGAGAATGGTAAATGATGGACAAAACATTACTTTATAGTATTGCTAATAATAACTCGATTAAAAGTAGTAATACTACCCTTGCTTTGTAGGGGCTCATGTTCCAAGGCTGGCGAGTTGGTCTCCAAAACCGACTGGGGGAGTTCGATTCTCTCAGCCCCTGCCACAAATCATAGAACATCCAACCAATTCAAACTGAAGAAGGAGAAACATCTCCTTCGTAGCTGGGGATATGGTATAATGGTTATTACGATTGCTTTGCAAGCAATAAATCACGTTTCGATTACGTGTATCTCCACCAAAAAAAATTTTATTTTCATAACTTAAGAGCGTGTCGTCAGTTATTTAAAAATAAATTGTTTTTTTAATTTTCTGGTAGTCAACCTATTTACCTTTTAAGTCTATTATTAATTGACACGCTCGATTAAAAAAAGTAATATATTAGCGAGCTAGAGCAGAAACAGACTTACTTCGCTTGATAAGCCGTAGTTGATGGTTCGAGTCCATCACAAACTCAAATATGGGTTTGTTAGCTAAATTGGGTATAGCAACGCTTTGTAGTCTGTTAGTATTCCTAGCTATAATAAAAAAATAAATGAGTGAAGCAGTAAAAGTGTTACTTCGTTTTGGAGTTTAGGAATAAAAAGGGTAATTATTAATTAGACACTTTTAAATATTCTCACTCGTACATATATCAAATAAAATACTGAAGCAGATAAAGGCATACATCGTTATGTAAATGATATCAAAACAGAAATTGTTCTGTTCATGTGTTACAAGCCCTCAAGGCAGGAACACCTTCTTAATAGACATTAACATCTCCTATTCGTTATTAGTCTAAAAGATTTAATTATTTAGTCTTTATAATATACTCAGTATTTTTTTTATAAAAAAAAGGAAAGAGGTAATAATATGAGTAAAATAAGCAAGGTAGTAAAAACAGAAAATTGGATTAAAAAGAATAAACCAGTTGTTAATTTTATGGGAGGAATATCGTATAAACTAAATCCACTAGATACTCTTAAAATGATAAGTGCATCATCAATATTTGGTGAACCTCAATATTATAGAGAGTCAGGAGTAAGAGATGGGAAATATAAAAATCCTCGCATTGACCTAAAAAGTGACTCTTTAATATTCGACATACCTCAAGGAGCAAGTGCTTCAGAGGTTATGATTTCTGCAATATGGGAAGCTTTAGATTATGATTTTGAAGGGGTACTTAACTGGGCAATGGAGTTGAGAACAGACTATAATATGCGTTTAAATCCCCAAATAATAATGGTGCTAGCTGCAATACATCCTAAAAGAAAAGAATTTACCAAAGAACATAAGGGAGCTTTTAGTAATGTCAATTATAGTATCATGCATAGAGCAGATGAACCAGCAGCACAACTTGCATTTTACTTATACTATAATAAAGATAAATCAAAATTGCCTTCTATATTAAAAAGAAGTTGGGCTCAAAAGCTACAGAATCTTACAAGATATGAGATGGCAAAATATAAGAACCATGAAGTTGGAATGATAAATACTATTAGATTATGTCATGCTAACTCTCCACTAATTGATGAGCTTATGAAAAATGGCAATGTTGCTATAGAAGATAAAGAAAAAACATGGGAAAATCTAAAATCCGAAGGTAAAACATGGAAAGAGATATTAGATATTACATATGTACCCCATATGGCATTACTAAGAAACCTTAGAAATATCTTTACGGAGTTAACTTTTGAAGATAAAGAACTAGCAAAAGAAATATTAGAGACTTTAAAATCAGGGGTACTAAAAGGAAAACAATTCCCATTCCGTTATTATCAGGCATACAAAATTATTCATGGGGCTGAAAAGATTAGTTTTAAAAGTGATATATTAGATACTTTAGAAGAATGTATAGACATAAGCCTTGCTAACATGCCTAAATTAAAGGGCAAAACAGCTTGTTTATCTGATAATTCTGGTAGTGCTTGGGGAACTTTAACTAGTGAATATGGAACAATGCAATTGGCTAAAATTAATAATTTAAGTGCTGTTCTTACATGTATGAATAGTGAAGATGGAGCAGTTTATAAATTTGGAGATAACCTAAAAGAATATCCAATTACTAAAAGAGATGGAGCATTAAGTCAAGCTGATAAAATTTCAAGTGGTCTAAGTTATGATGTAGGATTAAGCACAGAACATGGCATTTGGTTATTTTTTAAAGAAGCCATAGAAAAAAACATTTTTTATGATAATATATTTATATATTCCGATATGCAAGCTGGACATGCTGGTTTATTTGGAAAAGGAGAAAGTTATGTTATTGATTCTACTGATTTTGCCTTTGCACAACAATATATTGACGTTAATAGACTAATTAAATATTATAGAAATAAGGTTAATCCAAAAGCAAATGTATTCTGCATTCAAACAGCTGGTTATGATAATATTCTTATTCCTGAATATATCTATAGAGGTGCTTATCTATATGGTTGGACTGGGAAAGAAAGTTTATTTGCTAGCAAACTAATAGAACAATGGGATAGTGTGGAGGCTAAAAATGATACCAATAAATAAATATGTCAGAGACTTGGGGTACAATGAAAAATCATACCCCTTCAATGAACAAACCCCAGCTCAAGAAGATGGTTTCTATTATGAAGACTTTTATAACTTAGATACCACTTTAGCATTAATAATATATTCTTATTTATGCTATTTTAGAGAAAATATTGCAAAACGTATATGCCCTGGATGCTTTGCCTATGATAAAAATGGGGAAAGAAAAGGCGAAGAAGGCACAAAGAAATGGCTTGAAACACTAGATGATATGATATTAGGATTCAAAATATTTCTAAAAGAGGGTATGAACTCTAAAACAGAAGATAAGAAAATGAAATTTGGAATGAGACAATTTATAAAGTATTTTGGATGTCTTTGGTATTGACATCCCTTACATTGCAGTCGAGTGAAACGGATTATCACGCTAGGCTCATTCCCTAGAAATACTAGGTTCGACTCCTAGGACTGTAACCATGTTATTATTTTTTCCTATCTATCAATGACCCCCTAAAATAAAACCATTGATAGTATGGTAAGAGAAAGACGCTATTTTATTCTGTTTCGGCGTCTTTTTTAATGTCTGAATATAAATATACTACCCCATATAAAAAGAGCTCTTTATGAGCTCGTTTGGTGCCTTTACCACCACATATAAAAGTGAACTTGCTTTAATAGGTCATACATTTCATCTTTTGCTTTTGTAACATCTTTTACATTCACACATTTTTCCATACAGTCTGCCCCTATCAAATAATTAGTCAGTTCTATCAGCCTATTAATAACTTCTAATTGAGTATATGTTTTTCTTTTATATGTTATTGTGTGATATTCTAGGTCAACATATTTGTTAGCATCATCTAAGTAGACTTTTAAGTGTTCATTTAGCCACCAAAGTAATTCATTATTTAAATTCCAACATTCCTCACTAACTTTTTTCTTTTTTCGCCACTTTATCATTCTAATCCTCCTTTAATTTTCTTATATTCTAATATTATATCACTCAATTTAGTAAATATCTTATTGTTTATATCTTTATTTAATCCATCTTTTATTAACTGCTTTCTTTCTTTATCAATAAAGTAAAGTAACCTGCTTATTTCATCTTGCTGCTCTTTAATTGTCTCGGCAAGATGTATAATTGTAGAATTTCTATCTTTAAGGGTTTGTCTAAGGGTTCTTAACATAGCTTCTAACTCGTTATTTCTCTCTTCTAATATTATTGCCTTATCCACTCCGTTTGTCTCTGTGTGCATGTTATTTAACCCCTTTCTCAAAGTGTTTTATATTTATATCTTTTAAGCATTCTGCTACCTCTTGTGATATTGTTATTTTGTGTAATTTGTAAATATCTTTATAGTTTTCATAAAATCCATTGAGAGCAAAGGTATATAATCCCTCAAGTGTTATTAAATTAATCTTAAAAAGAAAGTCAAAGTTGTCAATATAAATATTATCAAATTGAGCAAATAGTTTATTGTCTAACCAACTAACTTTTAAGTTCTTTAGGTCATCAAGTTTTAATTCATAATCTTCATTAATTATATTCATTTTAATTATTTCCTTTCTAAATTTCTTCGTGTAAAATATTATACCTTTTATCTTGATTTATGTAAATAGGTTTTGTAGTATCATATATTCTGCTATAATGCACATATTCCATAAGTTCATCAATTAAACCTTTTAGTCCTTCTATGGTATTACAGCCATCATAATCAACTCCTAAATCATATATTAATTCAAGATATTTTTGCATTACTTTTATATTTTTTTCTTGCACTCTTATCTTTTTCTTTAAATAAAATTCAAAAATTTCATGAAAATCATATTCGTTACGGATGCCATTTTTATTACTGTGAGATGATACCATATGTAGAATAGTATCGTCAATAAGCACGATTTTATGAGGATAAGCTTCTCTTATTATTTCACTTAAATAATTTCTAAAGGTTGCTATATCGTTTGCTGGAGAATTTGTTATTACTGTGATTTCTCTCTGCATATTTTGCCCCCCTTATATAATTTATTGTATCTATTATTTTAACCTTATTCATTATTATCACTTCCTTGTTCTAGTTGGTGCATTTTATCTAAAATTTGTTTATAAGTTAAAATTCTAGGTGTATAATCTTCAATAGCATTACCTGTTAACTTTTGAATTGTATCAATTGCTTCTAAGCATTCTTTTATACATTCTTTTAACTTATTCCAGTTATCCTTTAGTTGTTCATTTTCTTTTAGTAACTCATCAATACATTTTTGCATTCTTTCTACTTCACCTGAGTAACTTTCATACATTTCATCTAAACTATATATATTCATTCTGACACCCCACAATCTTTTACTTGGTCTTGTATAAATAAAAAGTCTTTTAAATATTTACAATATTCCATCTCACAATTATATTCTTTGTTATATTTTTTACACCAGTTTCTACAAGGTTTAGCAGCAATACCATATTTTTTATGTGGTTTAAAGCTATGATGACAATATGGTGTATTTTTAGGGATAAACAGTTTTCTTATAAAATTATTCATCTTGGCACTCCTTTAATATATTATCTAAGTCATTTATTACTCGTTCTATTGCTTCTATCTGGATATCTGTATATTCAGTAAATCCTTTATTTGTCTTGCAATATTTTTTATAGTCATTGATTATTTTTGCCATCTTGTCAATTGCTTTCTTGTTTCTTAGGTTATAATACAATTCTTTATCAACTAACTCTCTATAGACTTTAGCAGAGCCACTCTCTGGTCTTACATAAAATTTAACAAGAGCTTTATCTCCAAAACACTCTGTTCTCCATTCATCAGTCCATAAATTAATTTGCCCCTTAACAAAAGAGTCTGGTTCTATCTTAACTATTTTATATCCGTTTAAATATTTTCCTAGTAACTCATTCATATTCACAAATCTCCTTTTCACATTTATAGACATGAGGATATAATTTTACTTTTCCATTTTGTATATAGATATCATACCTTACACAATTAGCTTCCTCAGTATGTGTTGTCTTACATTGGGGATGAGAACAGCCACAAAGTAATAATATGATTATCAACCCTAAAACTATCTTTCTCATTTTACTCACCTATCTTGTTTGCTTTCTTTCAACTTATTTACTGTATCTATTAGTTTATTAATCGCATCTTTCATTGCTCTATTTTTTTCTTTTTGAGTGTTTAAAGTTTTAAAGTCTATCTTTTCTAACTTCTTATTATTTTCTATGAATGGTTCATAGACATCATCAGCACTTTTTCCTTGTAGAATATTTTTTAATGCACCTCTCCACATTTCTCCGTTAGGATAAGTATTATATTGTGTTTCTAAAAATTCAAGTGCCTTTTCTATTCTATCTTCTGATTTTTCCACAGTAGGTTTCTCTTCGATTATTTCTATGTCTTCTGTAAACAAACCAAACATACACACCAAATCCAATAAGCCGTTCTCACCAGATTCAGGCATATAATCTTCTTGAAACTCATTATACTCAAAAATTGAATTGTTATATTTGATTTTTTTAGGCATTTCCTCAGCATTAACCCACTTTACTATTAAATCTATTATTTTCATTATTTACCTCCTAATTTATAACATTTATTTTCAAATTTTTTATAAGCATCAAAATATATTTCATTTTTATTTGAATTATAAGTTATTTCATAATACATACCATCTAATAATGTTGTACTTAATAATGCTTTACTATGTCCTAATTCATAAGCATACCAAACTACAAACACATCAAATTCAGGTATGTCATCACTTTTATCTAAATGCTCATTAGTGTATTTTTTTACTAATTCTTTTGCTTTAATTATAAATTCACTACTTTTCATTATTTATCATCTCCTAATTTATAACATTTATTTATACTTAAACAACTCACTAACCTTATTTTTTTTATGTGCGACTTTCTAAATCTTACCCCATTATCTCTTATATCATCACCTACAAAATAATAGTTTCTCGCATCTAACAATTTTGTTTGATTCATATAGTCATTAGTTGAATACAAATAGCCTCTAAAAGTATCATTATCAAACAATACGACTTCTACCATTTTGTTTAGATATCTTTGCTCAAATTCATTTCTTTTCATTTGATACTCCTGTTATTTCTATTGCGTTCCATTGTAAATCTATATAGTAATTTACGCCTATTTTTTTTAGCTTCTGTAGTGCTTCATTTTTGTCTTTGGCAATTATTTCTACTTTTCTCTTAGACATTTCATAACCCCAATAATATCCATCTTCATTAGTTTCTATAAAAGTAAAAACAAATTTATACATCATTTCCTCCTATTATTTCTCTATATTTTTGTAAAACATCTTTAACTCTAACTACCGAAAATATATCGTTTTCACCATCTAACATATCTTCTAAATAATTTATAAACTTTTTTTGTTGAGATAGACATTCGTTTAATTCTCTTTCATAACCATCTCTTTCAGATGTTCTATTATGTAAGTCACATCTTACAAGTTCTAACTCTTCACTTGTATCTTCATTTCTTTTCTTTAATTCTTTATATTCCACTAATAAAGGATAATAAAAGTTATCATATAATTCTTCCATATTTTCGCATTTATCATATAATTCTCTTTTGGTAATAATTATTTCATACATTTACTCATCACTCTCTACTTTCCTTATTTTATAAAATATAACATTATTTTTATTAATTGATAAATAAGGTTCAACCCCTATTAAATTGATAAAATCATATTCTCTGTTTTGGGTTTTGTGGTTAAAATCTGCTATAAATTCATCGATAGGTAAATCACTTTCAACTGTCGTAACAACATTGGAATTACTAGTAAAATAATATGTTACTGAATATTTATTCATTTTTATCATCCCCTATTATTTCTTCACAATATTTATCATCTAATAATACCTTTATACAATTTATTTTATCTTTTTGTATTCTTTCTAATTTTTGTTTACATTGTTTCTCTTCAATCAATAGCCTTTTAATCGCTTTCATACATTTATCAAATGCCTGTTGTTCTTTTTTATTCATGCTTACCTCCTATTATTTCTTTATCCCAATTATCTATTTCTATATCAAAACCACATTCTTGTAGCATCTTCGTTGCATACTTATAATTTGAACTATAAAATGTATGGGTTGATAAATATATATGTTTTTCACAATATTCTTTTGTAGTCATTTCAGGACAATTACAAGTAAAATTATCTTCATCAGGTACATCACAAATTGGAACTATCCAACCGCAATAATCTTCTATTATAATTTTGTATTTATTATTTGCGGGAACTTTTGATAATTCTTCCCAATTTTTAATTAGTTTTGTCATCTAATACTCCTATTATTTCTTTGTATTTTTGTAAAATCACATCAACTTCATCATATACCGTTTCATTTACTGCGTGTTGTCTGTCAAAACTATCTATATAATAATGGCTTATTGCTTTAGCCAATCTATCTTTTTCATCTTCTAAATATTTTATAAACTCTTTTTCTTTCATCTCTAACACTTGTAACTTATTTTCTCTTTCTCTTAGAAAGTTATTTTGTCTCTTTAATTCACATCTTTCAGACATAACACTTTCATAATCTACCACTGCATTTTCGTACTTTTGTTTTAATTTTTGATTTTGATTAATAAGTCTAGCCATTTTTTCTTCTAATAGGTTGTAATATTCATTATTCATTTCAATTGTTCCTTTTTCGATATGTGAATCAAAATTAGGATTAACTGTTTTCATATAATCATCTAATTCTTTATCAGTCATTTACTCATCACTCTCTACTTTCTCTATTAAATCTGCTTTTATTAAGTCATATATAGTATCTAAAAATATTTTTTCATTACCTCTATTCTGTGGATACGATACACTCATTCCAAACGATGATTTTACATTTTTATACAAAATTTTAGTTTTTTTCTTTTTTATAAATTTAATAAAAGGCTTAGCTGTGGAATCACAAAATGGATATCCCCAGTTTTGATACAATTTATCAGGTTTTCCAGTATATTCATCATATAAAATTATAAATCCATACTTTTTTAATTCTTTTAAATCTACATTATCTTTAATTTTTAACATTACTATCACCCCTCAAATCATTTGTTACCCTATTAACAAATAGTCCTATACCAAATAAAAGCATTTTTTCGCAATCCCATTTATCTGGGCAACCTTTTACTTTTTTCATATCATCAGCACTAATTCCAAACAATTTGCCATCGTTCCCATTAACTTCAAATCCCCATATTTCTCTAGTTTCTCCACATTCACATTCTTTTGTGTCATATTCATAACCATAGTAGAAACCATAGTTTGTTGTTGTTAATACTGCGTAATCATCATTAATTGCTATATCGACCATTATTTATCATCTCCTATTATTTCATAACAACATTTATTCATTACTATCACTTCCTTGTTCTAGTTCTTGCATTTTTTCTAATATGCGACCATAATTATTTTGTTGCAATGTATTAACATGCATGTAATCTGCCCACGACTTTAACTTATTCCAATTAACTTTTAGTTTTTCATAAGCCTTTAATAATTCTATTTCTTCTTGTAACAGTTCATCTTCCACTCTCATTTGTTTTCTTACTAAACTTTGTAACTCTATGCTGTCTTTTATTTGTTTATATCTTTCTTCAGTCATTTTGACATCTCCTTTAATATATCTAAAGCATTATCTACTTGTTCTTCCCAATCAAATTCATGTGTCATTAATAACTTACATTCATTAAGTATTTTTTCTACTTTATCAATAACTTCTTTTTGCTTTTTATTTTCCTTTTGCAGTTGTTTTATTTTTGGCATAAATTCTAATAAAACATCAGCCCTACCAATTGCTTCTATTAATTTTTCTTCACTTGCACCACTAATCATTCCAACACCTCTTTTAATATATCTAATAATGTATCTTTATCTATTACTTCTAAAAATTCATCACTTAATAAATCATTTAATTTATCAATAATTTCTTTTTGTTTTTTACATTGTTGTTCTAAAAACATATATTTTGTCATTAAATCTACTTGATTTTCATTAAGTAATTCTTTTGCTCTATTTCTTGCTTCTTCTTTAGACATCATTAATCTTTCATTTTTAAAATCCATTATTTTTATTCCACCTCTTTTAATATATCTTTAATTTTTTCTACTTCATCATCATTAAAAGCAGGTCTCATTGTCTATTATTCCTCCACCTTTACAACTAAATCTGCTTTTATTAAATCGTATATAGTATCATCTATGATGCCTTCTTCTCCACTACCATCAGCACCTTCTGCATATCCCGATAATATTCTATCATCATCAACTATCAAATCAAATTGTTGCCCTCTTCTTCCATGACAAATTGTTTTTGTATATCCCATATAAAATTTATTATATTCAAACCCAAACTTTTCCAACACATTTAAATCCACATCTTCTCTTATTTTAAGCATAATATCAGTCCTTTCTTTATTCTTTTGGCATTTGATAAATATATGCTGGATTTTCAAAATCTATCATCGGACTACCTAAATCATATCCTAAATTAATCAAATTAATTTTATTTTGTATTTCATCTAATACTTCAATGGCTCTTTCTTTTGTTTTGTATGTTCCTATGTCAAAATCATAATTTTTTGTAAATGCTCTTAAACCATACCCTATTCCTGTTTCTTCACACATAATTGCTTCACATTTCATTAAATATTTCTTATTCTGAGAACGCACCCATAAATTCATTTTCTCTATTCCTTTCTATTTCCAACCGAGTTCATTTACTTGTTGGTTTATTGCCTGTAATTCTTCATAGGTTATGCAAAAACCACCTAATGATGGATGTCCTTTATAGACATCATGTTCCTCTAAGTCAAAGTACAAACATACTTTATTTACAGTCTTTTCATATACCAAAGACCAACCTCGTTTATATCTTTTATTATATCCTAGTTGTTTGAATAGCTTTCTAGCACTTTTCATAATTTAATCATTTTCCTTTAATACTTTAACTTCTAAAATATCAGGTAAATCTAACAGCTCTTTAATATCATCTTTATATTCATCATAGTTATCTAACCAACTACACAATATGAATGCATTTGAAGAATCTTTAAATATAGTATGGCATCCATCAATTCCTTTTAAAAATGTTGGTAATGTTCCCCATGTTCTTTGAGGTCTTAATTGTGAACAGCCATTAATAATCAACATGAAGTTATAATTTTTGTTATTAAAATATTTTTCCATATCAGATAATTCTTCATCTGATAATTTTTTGTTAGTATTAATCCAGCAATAAGCATCTTTTTCTTTATTATAACATTTAGTTATAAATTGCTTGATTCTTTTATTCATATTTTAATCCTCCTTTACTCATAATCGTTTGCCCTACTCCTTTCTCTATTATTTATAGGTATAGAAGAAAATTTATTTTGTAAAGAGTTTTTTATAAAATAAAGTATCTTTATTCTTCATATAAAGACTCAAGTACAGCATACGTCCAATCTTCAAAAGGGATATCTTTTATTTCTTTATCTCTTTCTCCTAAATGACGAGAACGATAATATACCCAACCTGTTCTAGTAGGATAGGCATAATAATAATTATCGCATCTCCTACACAAAACTGGCTTATTTATGCTAGCATCAAATTTAAAATTTATAGGTTCATTTTCATGAACACCTAAATCTACATAGTTGGCTTTAGGATTTATCTCTTCATAATGTTGTTTGATGTAATCTTCAGGATTTATACTATCAAATTCATCATCTTCAAATCCATATCCTGCCCAGTTGTCTACTCCATTATTGATAAGCCTACTCAGCTCCCAGCTGTCTTTTAATAAATTAATCAAGTTTTCTTCATCAATTACATATTTTTTCATATCTATATCTCCTTACTTATAGCAAATTCTTTTACTCTACAATGACAATGTTCTGTATATTCATTATTCTCAATGCCTCTATTATACTCAGCTTCAAATATTTTTTCTAATTTTTGTGCATATGCTAGAGCCATTTCTTTACTAAGGAATACCTTATCTATATATTCATAATAGTCTTCAAAGGTCATACCATTATCCCTAATTACCACGTATATTTTATCTGCATTGTTTCCTTTAGAACTCTTCTGCATTTCTTTTAATATCTTGTCCTGAATGATTGTTAATTTATGTATATCATCATAAAATCTCTGTTCTTGTCTTGTCATTATCTTCATCACTCCTTTGTTCTTTTGATATTTGATAAACAATTTTTAGTACTTTCTATTCTTTCTTTTGCTATATTGAAATAATTTTCATCAAGCTCTATCCCAATAAAGTTTCGGTTTGTATTCACACAAGCAACACCTGTTGAACCAATTCCCATAAAGGGGTCTAAAACTACATCTCCTTCATTGCTGGAATTTTCAACTAATATTTTCATTAAATCTACAGGCTTTCAGTATCGTGTAAATTTTTCCCATTAGCATCTTTCATTTTTTTTATTGGCATCTTTAAAATATCAGGTGTTCCACATTTATTAATTGGTTTGTCGCCACCTTTCCTAAAAAGAATAATATACTCAAAGCAATTCATATAATATCTACCACAAATTTTATTTCCTTTTTCCCATATTAAACATTTAACAAAATGAAATCTTGCTTTAATTCCTTCATTAAGCATTTTTTTGTAGGTTAGTATTATTACACATTAAATATAAGATACTTTTATCTTTTAAAACCCTATAGAACTCAGGTAAATATTCTTGGCAAGATATGTTATTAAAGTCAAAAATGATTCCTTGTTTTGCTCTCTTTTCTTTCCAATAGCCACCCATTGTGCCACTACCACCTCTTGAGGTAACCTTATATGGTGGGTCTGTTACTATTAAATCTATACTTTTATCAGGTATATCTTTCATTAATTCTAAGCAATCGCCTTGTCTTAAATCAATACTTATTAGGTGAAGATTTTTATAGTTCTCCCCCCCTACTCAATAATTCATTTTCTTCCATTTTTAATTCTCCTTATAATCTGCTATTAGCCAAATATAAAGTATTTATACTCGTTTACTAACCACATCATTGTTTCCAATATATTTTTTCATAGAACATCCTTCCTCTCCTTTATTATTTTACATCCACATGAATACTAGTTGCCATAGTTGGTACACTAGGATATTCTCTTCTATATTTATATCTAGCATATCCATTACAATAAGCATAGTTCATCTTTGAACAATGATTTGCATACCAATTAATAGCTCCTTTTCTTCTTGCTAATGATTTTTGTGTATAAGCTGTTACCCAGTCAATAGCCTTACCTTGAGTGTGCTTTGAACCTCTTATTCCTCCAATGCTAGCATTAAAATTAGTACATCTTAAAGCACTTGTGATTGTTAGTGCCCCATACTTATTTCTAAGTTTTTGTATATATTTAAGCAAATTAATATTTAGTGTAATATGATAACCAGTACACCATTTGCCATTACACTCACACTTAAATTCTTCAAGTTTAAAGTTCTTAGTATAAACTTTCACTCTATAAGCATTTATTAATAACTTTTCAGTATTATTTCCATATATACCATCTATATCACTTTTTCTAGTGAAATATTTTGTTTGTAATTGTTTATATGCTTTCTTTGTTCCAGCACCCTCAATGCCATCAATTTTCCCTTTGTAATATCCTAACTTAGCTAGGTATCTTTGTCTTTCTTTTATACTTAACATTTATCTCACTCTCACTTTCTTCTTTTCTTTTGTTAAGCTTAATTTATTTTCTATATCTGCTTTTATCTCACTCTTTACATCACTACTTATCTGCATATTATCTACGAGGATATAAAGTGTTTTCCATACATACTGAAGCTCCGCCTCCTTTCTTAAATTTTGTTCACCATGAGAATCTTTCATCTTATTCCCTCCTTTATTTTATATATCAAGAAGACAACCATATCCATTAGTGTCTTTCCTATCAATGCAAAACCCAAGCCTGAAAGAATGTCTATTATATCCATTGTCCTACACCTCTTTCTATCTTGATTTAATCTTACCATAAAAAAATATTTAAGTCAATAAAAAAAAGGCACTTTGCCTTTATTCTTTTTCTTCTACTATAGCTTCTTGTACTCCAGGATTTTTATCTTCTTCAATCCAATTTTTGACAGCAGTTAATGTTCTTATTGCAACAGCACATTCCACTTTAACCTTGTCTCTATAAACAAGTGGTCTTTCTATATTTGGGAGCAATACATCATAGTCAATTTTTTTCTCAACCTTGTCTATTACTTCCTTTTGATATTTAATTATTTCATCATACTTCTTCTCGTCCATTGTTAGGAAAATTAAACTAAGCATATAGTATAGTATTTCATTAATTCCCTTTGATTTAGGTTTTAGACTATAAAGCTCATCAAGTTGTGTATTTAGTGCTTTGAAAAGTTCATCTATATTCTTTGGTTTCGCCTCATCACTCATTACATTTTTCATTTTCTCAACAGTGTCTACTGTCTTATCAAAATTTTCTTTGCCTAAATATGCAAATATTGCAATTAAAATATCATTTAGATATATTCCATCATTATTATAATATTCATTCCATAATCGTAATTCATTATCAACTCTTTGTTCTAACATATCACACCTACTTTCCTGTAGAGCCAAGTCCACCAGCTCTAACATTATTTATTTCTTCTTCATCATCAACCACTAAGTATTTACTAAAAATACCTTGAGCTATTTTATCACCAACATTAACTTGATAATCATTATCTGTTGGGTTAAAAAACTTAATAAATATATGTCCTTCATTACTTGAGTTGTTGTAGAAGTCTGCATCCACCACCCCTACAGTATTAGCTAATCTAATTGCAGTTTTAAATCCAATACTACTCCTAGGATAAATCATTAAGACATCATCTGCTTCCATACACGCCTTTATTCCAGTAGGTATCTTAGCCATACCATGAGCAGGAATAGTTATGCTTATTGGACTAATAAAATCATATCCTGCACTATGTTTAGTGCCTCTATGTGGTTTTAACAATTCTTCTCTTGCATATTGTTCATTATAATTTTCTTCTACAATATCTTTAATCCATTGTTGTTCACTAATAATTTCAAACTTTCTCATTGCTTATCTCCTCTCTATTTTTTATAATTTGATTATAGCATAAAAAAAAAGAGATGTAAAGTTATTTTTCTACATCTCTTTTAACTATTTCATCCATTTGTAAACTTTGCTGTACATCAATGACTCTTTGATTAGATGACCCCCTATATGACAATGTTAAATCTTTAAGCTCATCTATATATAAGCCATCCACCATTGTATCTATATAGGGAAGTAAATCTTTAGCATTATAATTTAATTTTGGTATTTCTTCAAAGGCATATCCTGTATATACCCATATTTGTTTGTTGGGGTATTGTTCTTTTATGTCCTTAAGTAGTACCAATAAATCATCTATATTTTCTTTTGATAAAGGTTCCCCTCCTAAAACAGAGAATCTAGTAATATATGGTTTAGCCACTAAGCTTAATATTTTATCTTTAGTTTCTTCAGTCCATTCTTTTCCTTCATCAAAATTCCATAAGTTCATGTTGAAGCAATTTTTACAATGAAATCTACATCCTTGAGTAAATAAAGCCACTCCAATACCATTCCCATTTATTATATCCATGTTCCTTATTTGAGCGTATCTCATAGCCGCACCTCTTTTCTATAAATTTATTCTGTTCGATATATATCTTTCTTTTATTAGTATTTTACCTTTTTTATCTGTGTCGTCTCGGTGCTCTCTCTCAAAGTATAATAGCAAGTCCCTAATTCTCTTTAGATTTTCTATATCAAGTTTACCTTTAAGATTTTCTTCTATCATTTCTCCAGTTATTCTATCGAATATTTCTTCATCAGTTTCTTGAATTAAATGAAGATAATCATGTGATGTTGTCCTATTTAGTAAGCTGCCATTCCAATATAAATAGCCTTTCTCTGGTATGCGTTGTTTCTTACAATATCTTTTTGGTATTATTAAATGATGAAAAGATAGTTCATCAACCTCATCAAAAGTATAGCCAGCAAAGTCAAATCCTAAATCTGTCATTTTAAAATCTTCTAATAGCTGCTTTTTAATTGCTTTAATAATATCACTTCCTTTATTCTACATGATTATCTAAATGCACATATCTATTTCTTATTTCATCTGTTCTTCCTTGATTGAAGAAATTAACTCCTATATACCCACAAGTTCTTCGTGCCACATTCATTTTATTGTGGTCTTCATTTCCACAATTAGGACATTGCCAATCCAATTTGCCATCCTTGTCTATAATCTTTATTTCACCATCATAGCCACATTCTTGACAATAATCACTCTTGGTATTAAGTTCAGCATACATTATATTATCATATATAAATTTCATAACTTCTATGACTGCTTCTGTATTTTGAGTTAAGTCGGCACACTCTATATAGCTAATTGCTCCACCTGGGCTAAGTTTTTGGAATTTACTTTCTAATGCTAATTTAGTGAATGGGTCTATTTCCTCATTTACAAATACATGATAGCTATTAGTTATATAATTTCTATCTTTTCCATCCATTTCTACAAATATATCTTTGCCAAATCTTTCTTTTAATTTTGTTGCAAACTTAGCAGTTGTAGATTCTATAGGTGTTCCATATACTGAGTAATCAATATCTTCTTCTTCTTTCCATCTTTTACAAGCATCGTTTAGTTTATTCATTACCTTAAATGCAAATTCTTCACCTTCAGCTTCGTCCGTATGAGAATGTCCTGTCATATATTTAACACATTCATAAAGTCCAGCAAAGCCAAGTGATAGTGTAGAATATCCATTTTTTAATAGTTTTTCTATACTTTCACCTTTGTCAAGCCTTGCTAGAGCTCCATTTTGCCACATTATAGGAGCCATATCACTTACTCCCTTAGATAATCTCTTATATCTAGTTTGTAAGGCTCTATGACATAGTTCTAGTCTCTCATCAAGAATCTTCCAAAACAATTCCATGTCTTTTCCTGAAGTTAATGCTACATCTGGTAAGTTAATTGTTACGACTCCTTGGTTAAATCTACCATAATATTTACCTTTCCCTTCTGTATAATCTAAAGCTTTAGAAGGATTTCCTTTTGTTCTCCAAGGAGTTAAGAAAGAGCGACACCCCATGCAGGCATAGCATTCTCCTTCTCCTCTAGCATTAATCTTATCTCTCTTCATAATCTTTTCTGATATATAATCAGGCACCATTCTTTTGGCAGTACACCTAGCTGCTAATTTTGTTAAATAATAATATTTACTATCTTCGTGTATATTATCTTCTTCTAAAACGTATAATAATTTAGGAAATGCAGGGGTTACATATACACCTTTTTCATTCTTAAAACCTAATATTCTTTGTTTTAAAAATTCTTCAATAAGCATAGCCAATTCTTCTTTATATTCATCTGTTTCTCCTAAGTACATAAATACAGATAAAAATGGAGCTTGTCCATTAGTGTTTGTCATTGAATTGACTTGATAATTAAATGTTTGTACTCCTGCCTCTACTTCTTTCTTTAAATCAATACTAGCAAGTTCTTTTGCTTTATTAGGTTCTACACCTGCGTCCTTGTATTTTTTTAGGAATGCATTGTAGCTATCTCTAACAAAAGGTGCTAAATGCGTTAGTGATATGGTACAACCACCATACTGACTTGAGCTTACTCCTAATATTATTTGAGTTGCTATAGTGCATGCAGTTAATAATTTGTGTGGTTTTTCTATCATTACTCCATTAATAATAGTTCCATTTTGTAACATATCATTTAAGTTGATTAGACAACAATTTGATAGCACATTTTGTCCAAAGTAATCAGCATCGTGAAAATGTATTATCCCAGCATCATGAGCTTCTACTATATCTTTAGCAAGTAAAAAGCGTCTAGTAATATCAGTACTTGTAATACCAGCTAGATAATCTCTCTGAGTAGTTACTGTCTTAGCATTTTTATTGGCATTTTCACTATTCCAATAATCACTTATTCCATTTAATAGTTCAAATATACTTTTATCTGTTGTATTTCCTTCTCTTACTAATTCTCTCTTGTATCGATATCTGACATACGACCTAGCTACATCTTTTCTATTACTAGCCATTAATTTATCTTCTACAATATCTTGTATTTCTTCTACTGTGAAATCTTTATTTAATTCTTCAATATAATTTGCTATTTCTTCGCATTTATGTAAAGAAAAAGCAGATAGTTCTCCATCTACTTCAATAAAAGCCTTGTTTACAGCTCTAATAATTTTTGTTTTGTCAAATTGTTCTGTTTTTCCATTTCTTTTTTCTACTAGCATTTTAACCTCTCCTCTTTATTCTATTTTTATTTATCCAACAAGTTTACCTTTTTCTAAGACCTCATTGTAGAAATCCAACATAAGATTCTCTCCATTAAATACAAATTCACTACCCCATGAATTAACATGTCCTAAGAGTATTCTTTTAAGATTATCAACAAAAATATCAGTATTAAAGTCAAAATGATACTCATACTTTTCTTCTTCCTCTCCTTTATATCTTATTAATTCTACATCCATAAATGAACTACCCATTCCTATATACTCAAATTTAATGTTTAATATACCATATTTTAAAGTGTTAAATTTAGTTTTTATTGTGTAGTTCATCCAATCATAATCTTCTAATCTAATAGAGGTGTTTACGCAACTATCTTCTAGCTGATTAGAAAAATAAAGGTCACTAATTCTTAAAGGTTCTAACTTAATAGGTTTTGCAACTTTTTTCTTCTTATTCATTCATTAATTCCTCCTCTTCTATTTTTAAAACATTTATTCTCTTTGTAAGAATGGTGCAAGTATCTAAGAAAATTTTATTATCATAGTATAATATATCATCTAAGTCATCTGGGTTGTCTGCTATAGTGTATCTTTCTCTTAATGCCTTGGTACTAAAATGACCACATACTATAGTCTTGTTAGTATTAGTAACTTTTTTACCTAGAAAGCTCCCATCATCCCAACTTAGTGCGTCCCAGTCTGTTCTACCAAAATATTCAACTTTAGGATAACGCCAATCTTTAGCCTTTGTATCTATGCCACCATGAACAAATATATAGTTTTTGGTTTCATAATACCATGGAAGATTTTTTAACCATTCTAACAACTCAGGATATTCATTATTAATATCTTTTCTAGTACATTCAGCCCACTCTGCATAAGTCAATGTATTCATATCACAATCCTTATCGATTGCACACCATGATTCAAAAGGGGCTGTCCTACCGACAAAATCAGCAATAGTCTCATTCAGCCCATTATGTATGTAGTTAAATGGCGAATTACTCCATTCAAGAAAATCAATAAACATTGTCGTATGATTTCCTTTTAAAACAACTGCCCTTCCTTGCTCGGTAAGTTTCTTGTAAAATTTATAAATGCTTAGGCTTTCAGAACCTCTGTCAAAACAATCACCACAAGATATCAATAAATGATTAGGATTTTTTTCATCCCACCCAGCATTAGATAGAGCCTCTCTAAGCTCTTTATAATGTCCGTGTTCATCTGATACTACAAATAAAGTCTTTTTCATTGTTGCCTCCTTCTTACATTCTAATTATATCATATAAATCTTCAAAAGTCTCAAGTTTTAATCGATTTCCATTCTCGTCATATATAGCTCCATCACCTTTTCCAAAATCATGTTCATAAATAAAGTAATCTATATCGTCATACTTATCATTCATGCATATTTTCAAAAGAGAATTTATTAATTCAAAAGCTGTAGCTAAATGAAAACCTCCAAAGTCCTTATCTAAAGCTTGTAAAGCTCTATCGACAGCCGCTGTTTTTTCATGTAAAGATTTATAATTGGTCATTAGTTGAACAAACGTCTTCTTATCTACTAAGGAATTAATAATTTTATCTTTTATATTTTGTTGGATTATATCATAAATAATATTTTTGATTTTTTTGTAGGTTTCATTATTAAATTCAAAGTCTTTCTCATGATTTGAAATCAAATTGTTAGCCATTTGTTTTGTTTCAGCATCTTTTTCAGTTGCTAAAGTTCGTGCTTGTTCGAGTGGTAGTTTACTCTTCTTTATACCTATCATGTAATCTTTTATCATACCATCTTCGTACCATAGAGCTTGAGCATATGACTCACCACATACAAAATATCTTCTCATAAAATCATTAAGCCTTATAATATGGTGAAGTTGTTTGCCATCATACCCATACTCATCTATCTTGTCTTTTATAGATGGATATGGATGTTCTAAAGCTTTAAGCTTTTCTTTACTCATGCCACTAATACTTTTTATCAGCCTTACTTTATGCATACCAACTATTTCGTCTCGCATTTCTAATAATGGAGATATCATATCTTTATATTCTGGATTTATATAATAATATTGAGCATAGAAGAACTCCAAATAAGCCATATTTTGTTTACTCCATAGTTCTGTCATTAATCTAATGTCTTTTACTTCGATATGAGCCTCATACTCATCATCATAGACTTTAGACACAGGTTTAGAGTCCTTAATCAGTTCATCTAGTGTTGGCAGTATTATAGCTTTCGTATCAATATCTGATACATAGTCATCTTCTTCTACATATAAATTATAATTCATAGAGCCATGAGATGCTATCATTAATACTGTATACCCTTTATTCTCTAAAAATTTGTAATGCTCTTTAATTCTCTTCATTATTTTTTCTTTCATTTACAACCTTCTCCTTTAATTCTATTATAGACTCATTAGTGTAATCAAAATCTTCGGGTATATACTCTTTAATTAATTTAAGATTATATGATGCAAAATAGTATTGCATATCATAAAATTCTTTTATCCATTTCTTTGGAAGGTATCTCTTTATATTCATAAACCACATCATTAGTTTTTGAAAACTACTATAGATTAAAGTATCAAATGCATCTTGAATTTCATCTTTTGCCTTTATCTCTTCTTTAGCTTTTTCAATAATCCCTAGTCTGTCATTAGCTTTAGCAATTAAGTAACTCTCTATCTCACTACCTTTTACTACTTCGATATCTAAATCCATTTGCTCTATTTGTTTTTTAACTGAATCGGTAGCCACCAAGGTGTTTTCCTCAAGTTCATGTTCACAATAAAACATATCTCTGTACTCATTTAAGAAGGACTCACTTGCCTCATCTATTACATCTTTTATATCTTTTGTATCCATGTAACTGTCTGAGATTGCTTTAAATATTTTAGGATGACACTCTTCTGCTGTTATTATAGATTCAGCAGTTAAAGCTTTGAGTTCGTAATAATTAATAGCCTTTCTATCTCTATCAAGTTGTACAGCATCAGTATTGAAATTATATCCATATTTAAAGTTTTTATCGGACTGTATATACAACCCTTCAACAAACATCATTCCCGAAAATTTTTCATCTAATAATATTTGCCCATTATCACAGCTAATCACTTCACCAAAATCATCATCTATACAAGGGAAATAATTATATAAATCATTAAACAATTCTTGGCTAACTCCATTTATCTCAAAAGAAACAAACCCTTTATCTTTAATTTCTTCTGAAGAAATAGTTAAAATCTGTGATTTAAAATTTTCACTAAATTCAAAGGATGGTGTCCATAGTTCATCTGAGTTAATAATAGTAATGCCAAATCCCTTTCTTAAAAGTACAACTAAGGCTATTTTGTATCCTTCTCCGAACTGACCGATTTGGTTTTTCATATCACCTTTACTGGAATTTCCTAACACCAATGACGAGATAGGTAGTTTAGCCCCCATGTTTTTTATAGTTAAGATACTTGTATTCTTATCATAAGATATTTCTTTGTCATACCCGCATTCATTTGCATCAACAGCATTTTGTAATATTTCTCTTATAGCTTCTTTAATTCCCCAATTATTAACATAATTTGAAGAAATTGGTAATTCATATTTTTTATTATTCATAATTAGATTTCCATTTCACTTTCAATTGATATCTCTTCTGTTGTTCCCTTTCTTATAATATTACTTATATCATTATATATTTTATCTAAAGCTTCTGTATTTGTAGTGTCGTCATACATAATATTTGCTATATACACCAGAACCTTATTTAATTCCATATTGTAAGCATTAGTTATTAGATTAATTAAAATCATATCTTGTTTATCTGAGAATAGCTTTTCTGCTCGGTAATTTATATCTATTATGGAATCCATATCATCTTCATCTTTAATAAACTTATTACATATTTTTCCTAGTGCTTTTTCATTTTTTGCTACATCTTTTTCTAATTTTTTATATATTTTTTGTATATCATTCATAATCATCCTATCTCCTTATATAATTTTCTAAATCATTCTTTTCAACCCACATCTTTCTCATGACTGCCAAGGTTGCTTTTGTATCGTCCAAGGCTCTGTGGCTGTTCTCCTCTTCCTTTATTTCATATTTAATTAGCATATCACAAAGTCTATTACCCCTTGAAAGACCCGTTCTATCTTTAGCTACTTCTAGTAAATCTAAAGTAGGATTGGTTATTATATAATCTTTATCCATTTGCTTCATAAAAGCCTTAATAAACCTCATATCAAATGGTGTATTATAAGCTATGACAAGAGTGTCCTTATAATCCCCAATAAAGGTTTTCATGAGCTCGAAGAAGGCTTGTTTAGTTAAACCTTCTACTTTGCACATTCCTTCAGTTATTCCGTGAATATTACTATTTGTAATTGGGCTATCGTTTTTAACCAAAACTTGAATTTCTTTTCTTTCAGAAAATTTATCTGACCCCTCTGGTTTAGTAAGAATGATGGCTCCTAACTCTAATATCTCATTTGTTTCACATGACAATCCTGATGTTTCTGTATCTAGCAACACCATTCTTTTATAATCTTTAAACATATATTCCTCCTATTCATCTTTATCTGTTTCTAATTTATATTTATATGGCTTTGTGTCTGGTTGTACTTCAATTATTTTTTGCAATATTTCTTTCTTAGTTTTTCTTATTTCTTTTACAATATCCTGTAGCTTATCAACCTCTATATCTTTTATTTTTTGTTCGATAATCCTATCAACTAAATGAGTAAAATCTCCATAGTAACCAACAACTTTTCTGTACGATTCTCCAGTTTTCTTATTTACCACATCTCTACACAATTTAAGGTTATATGGGTCAAAGTCTATAGAATACTCATCATTAAGTTTAATCATTTTATTTTCCTCCTTCTAATATTTTATTAATTTCATCATCTTCCAATGGTTCATATACATTTAACCACCACTCTTTTTCCTCCGTCTTCTCAAATCCATTTTCTGTCTTCATATAGCGTGGTCGCTTCTCAAACTTTATGCAATTTAACACCGTTCCAATACCAAATGGACTCTTAGCAAAAGTGCTTTTATTAACCTTGCACCATGTTTCTTTTCCAGACCCCAATGAATAAAGTTTAATTTTAGGACTGTACTTAAAATCAACATCCAAAACATAGCAATAGCTCTTGTCTACATTGTATGTCATTGAGATATATCCTGCATATTCTTTTTCATATTCGATTTGTTGTCTTATTGAAAAAGTTTCGTTCGGCATATTTTGTTCGATTTCTTTAAGCATCTCTATCATTCTACTTGTTTTGGTATTATAGCATCTTGTTATTGGTGCTAAACGGCTTAATACAGGCTTGTTTGGTAATAATCCATAGAATTGAACCTCTTTGGCATTTTCTTTCATCCACACAGCCTTTTCACCTGTTTTAAAACGTGCTGGTTTTTCTGCTAAGTATATGATATCTTTTTTAGAACCCTCCATATAATAATTTGTATCACTTTCTTTGGTAGCATATTTCCTCACTAAGTTTTCATCAAGCTCATATTCTAAAAGTTTATTCTTTGATATTTGTTTTTTACCATATATTTTATTAAATAATTCGTATATTTTTAATAGTTTTTTATTGTTACCAAATTCTTGGAAAAATTGTAGCTTAATTAATATCTCCATTTGTCTTGTATTTATTTCATTTGATTTTGCTATATCTACTAACAATTCTACAAATGTATTATAGTTGTTATCTTTTAATGAATATAAGAAGCTTGGGGCTCCACTATTCAGATATTTTATACTTGAAACACCTTTGTAAATAGAATTTGTATTTTTATCTAATATATATTTGTCTATAGAGTGTCTAAAACGAGGTGGATGTATATCAACATGATATATTTTTGCTAACTCATATCCCGATACAATATCATCTTCATTATCAGAATTGTTCAAATATGATGTTATAAATTCAGCTGGATAATAGTATCTTAGATATGCACAAAGATATCCTACAAGGCAATATGCAACTGAATGATTATAACCAAACATATACGAACTTGCATCCTCTATTATTTGTAGGAACTCTTTAGCCTCTACTTCAGCTTGTTCTCTTGGATGTTCAGATTTACCACAATATCCTTCCATAATAGCAGGCATTGCCTTCTCTAATATTTCTGGTTTTTTTCTAGCTATTCCACGCCTAACATTATCAGCCTCTGAACCGCTTAAGCCACATATTTCTTGCAAAAATTTAATAATATCTTCTTGATACACTAGATAACCATAATTATCTTTTAGCATATTATCTATCAGTTCCGAAGGGTTTTTATGCATTTTTTTTGCCATTAAGCCATCTCTATATGATGCCCCACTAGGTCGTAATGCCGCAGTTACTAACGACATATCAAATATATTCTTTGGTTTAAACTTACACAACATTTGAAATGCATAAGCTCCCTCAAATTGAAATATGCCAATTGGTGTTCGTAACATATCTCCCCATACTTTTTGGTCATTCCAATCAACACCATATGTTTTAGGATATGATACATTAGCATTCTTACAAGCGTCTTTTATAATACCTATATTCTTTAAACCTAGCACGTCATACTTCACTAAAGACACATCATGAATAGCATCCATATCTATTTGTATTATCTTCTTTCCATCCCTATAAAACTCCCCATAGTTATCTGCAAGAGTTATTGGACTAACAACCATTCCGCATGGGTGCATAGACTGAGAAATAGAGGTATTCAATATTCCATCAAAATAATAAAATATGTCGGGATAATCAGTCTTTGCTCTCTCAGAATTTTTGTCATATTCTTTTTTTATTTTTTTTATAGTATCTAAAGAAAATCTTTTGTCTCCTGGAAATTTTCGACTTAAAGCCCTCCCTATTTCATCGATAGTTCCTTTATCAGAAACAGTTCCTATTGCTAATATATAGTCAGTATACTCAGAACCAAACTTTTCTATCATGTGATTATATACTGCCTCTCTGTCATTTGGAGCAAAATCAATATCTATATCACCAATTTCTTTTCGGTTTTCATTAGCAAATCTTGAAAACACTGTCTTCCATTGTATAGGATTTAAGTCTATTATATCTAACACATAGGCAACACAACTCCCTCCACAGCTTCCCCTTGCTGGGCCTGTAGGAATATTGTTTTCATGACACCATTGTATTAAATCAGACATAAAGAGCATAAATCCACACATATTAATTTTTTCAAAAACCTCTACTTCTTCCCTGATTTGTCTAATGAACTCACTTCTTTGCTCTTTTGGAATAACCCCATCATTGATTTTTTGTTGCAACATTTTATTAAGTCTGTTCTTTATTTCAGCTATATCATCGTCATATACTTTAGGATATTTAAAAGATTCATCTAATACAATTTCATCCGTAGAATCAGCCATATAATTTGTATTTTCAATTGCCTCTAAATATACGTTCCTTGGTAAAGAAGCTTGCTCCTTAAACATATTTACAAGCTCATCATATGATTTATATGTCAAATCAAACTCATCCTCATTTGTAAATTCTATACCCTTAGCCAGTTGTAGTATTGACCTACATTCAGCCTTGTATTTATCAATGCTATGAGTATCAGTTCCTGCTATTAAGGGTTTATTATATTTTTTGGAATACTCAAATAGTTTCTTGTTATATCTTTTTTGTTCTTCGCTATTTATATGAGGTTGTATCTCATAATAATCATATTTTTTTAATAACTTTTCATAGCTAGTACTTAATGTGTCTAATTTATTCAATGGAGAAGCCAGACAAGCACTTATTTTTATGACATCATTTGAAATATTTAAGAACTCTTCAAATGTAATTCTTGGCTTAAAATAAAAGTGGTCGGCTGTATTAGATAAACTTATAAGGCTATTTATTTCCCGTAACCCATTCATATTTTTGGCAATTAATATAGTATGATAATTATCTCTAACTTTAGGTTCTAATTGTTCTGTTAAATATACTTCGCAACCATGCAGATATTTTATTCCAGCTTTATCACAAGCATACTTTTTTCGCACCCAATTATATATATTCCCGTGTTCAGTAAAACATATAGCCTTTTGTCCTAATTCTACAGCTTTGTCTATATAATCTTGGTATTTCGTACAACTATCAAGCAGACTCAAATCCGAATGTACATGATATGCTGTATAATTTTTATCTTCCAATAATCTCCCTCCTATCTTTAAATTAAGAATAGCATATGTAGTATAAAAAGTCAAGAAAAAAGAAAAAAGAATGACACAAATCATTCTTGGAATTTTACAGTATTTTTCTTGAACTTATCAAACATAGCTTCAAAATCATCCTTTTTCTTTTCTTCTATATGAGCATGCATTGAAGTTCCCTTATCACATGCAAGTTTGGCTTTCTTTTTGGCTCTACATTCTTTACATCTTATAGGTAAAGCAAACCCTCTTTCTTCATAAAAACTTTGTTCTCCTCCTGTAAATTCAAAGTCGTTTCCACAATCACGACATGTTATAGTTATATTTTCTTTTTTCATTTTTCTTCCCTTTCTATATTATTTTTTATCACTTCCACTTGCTCAGTAACATCTGTTGCTATTCTATCTTGAATCATTTTTAAAGTGTTTATCATTTGACCCAAACTAATACACACCAAGTCTACATCTTTTAGTTTCATTTGGACATTTACTACAGTTTCATCATTCATATAAATCACCTATTTAATTGTTAGATTTGTATCAACATCCATTGATACTCCAGGAACTTCACCTAATCCTTCAAAATAATTATCCTTAATTGCCTTCTTCAATTCACTCTTTGCAATTTCTGGTTCTTTTGTTTTCAAAAATCTTTCTCTATAATCTTCATCTTCTTCTAAAAATCTTCTAAGTTTTTCTTCATCTTGGATGTTCAACTTTGTTGACTTTCTGAAACTTGCAGTTCCATTTTCTGCTTCAATCTTTGTTTTACCATTATTCTCTAAGTAGGCTTTAAGATATTTTTTTAGTCTTTCCGCTCTATTTTCTTGAATGACTCTTCTTTGCTTAAAATCAGCCTCACTACTTTTTAAAGCAGCTGCAAAAGCCTCTGTTTGTTTTATATAGCCAATAATATTATTTACTTTTTCTTCTAGTCTCATATTAAGAGCATCTAAATCATCTTCTGTGAAATATATTTCACCAGTTTCTTCGTTATATGTAAATCCTTCATCTAAGATTTGCTTTACAGCACTGTCTATTTTAAATAGACTCATATTTTCCATCATATAATTCTCTCCCTTTTTATTCATCAATAAATGTTGCTAGTGTATCTGCAACATATAATTTAACTGCCAACTCATTGTTGTTAAATGTTTGTGTAATAATTTTTGGATTTGATTTTCCAACGTCTCCACTAAACCCCATATGATATACAATAGCTGAGTATTCCTCATCAGTTATATCTATGAACTTGCTAACTATCCTTGCCGACTTAATCCCATGTCCAATTAAGACATCTAATTCTTTAGTTATTTCATAATGTTCTTTGTGATTTTCTTTTGCTTTGTTAATATAATAATCAACCTTACATAAGTCATGAAATAAGGATACAATTAAGATTGTTTCTATCTTATCTTGATTGTGATTTTCTGTTACATGATATAATTCTAACAACCTCTTAGATACATTTAACGAATGTTGACATAAGCCACCTTTTTGACTTAGATGGAGCTTTGCACTTGCTGGAGCTTCAAAGAAGTCAGAAGTAGATAGCCAGTCAAGTAGCTGAGTAATTCCTTCTCTCTTTATATACTTTTTACAAAGAGTTATAAAAGTATTTTTATTATCCAACGCATCCATTTATCTTCTTCCTCCTCAAATCTAAAATCATTTTTGCTTCCTTAGACAAATCTAAACATTCATATAGCTTATAGTTATCATGCTTTTCATTTATATAAATAAGCCATTTCTTATTTAAAACTTTAAGATTAGTCTCGTATTCTAATAAGTATTTGTATATTGCAAGCTGTAAACAATACTGATAATAATTTGTATCAGGAATATGATGTAGTGGATATAGCATTTTCTTACCCCTAGATTCATCTTCAAACTTAATTTTATCATTTGACTTATAATCGAGTATTATCATTGCATCAAGTTTTTTTGAATACGCCAAGAAATCTATACATCCTGCAAGGTCATAATCAATGCTACCTAACACAAGCTCTAGTCCTATAGGTATCAATCTGTCTTTGTAGTCTTGATAAAATTTTTCTCCAACACTTTTAATTTTATCCCATAGTGGCTCAATAGGGTCATATCCGTATTTCTTTATAATAAAATCTTTGTCATAAGAATAATTACCGTATTTTCCAAAACGCCACTCCATATAAGCATGTATTGCAGTTCCTTTATCACATGCAAGTTCTCTCTTAAAATCCCAACGACTTAAAATAACTTCTTTTGTAACACCCTCTTTTCTTGCAACTAATGGAGCTATTTTTTCAGCATCAAATGGATTTGTATAAGAATGTACTAATGATGTTACAGATGTCGATATTTCTCTTTCTTTGTCTTGAGGATTAGCTTTAAAGGTATAGATGTGTGGTTCTTCATAAAATGTAAATCTCTTGAACTTTGCCAGCTCTTTATTTATATTTTCTATATTTATCATAAAGGACTTTCTCCTTTTATTATAAGCTCTCTGCTTTCTGTATTTGGGTCATCAGTTCTAAGAGGAGTTGTATCTCTATTCCACTTATATCTAAACCATAATTCTTCTGGTGTTGTGTATAATCTATAAGATGGATAGTCAAAATACATTTCCACACTAGGCAATAATCCATTAATTCTATTTTTCAATACGGACACCACAGTCTCATGTTTTTTTGGTTCTTTCCCTTTTAAGTAACGACCATTACCTCCGACTTCTCCCAATCTCTCTTTTTCAGTATATCTATGAACACTGAATACCATATGAGCTAAATTTACAATATTACTACTACCACTAATATCATCTTTAGTTACCATAGCCTCTCCAGTTTTCCTTGGATGAGCAACCAAAAATACTAATACTTCAAATCGCTTTGCAAAAAAGATTAAATTTTTGACAAAATTCTTTTCTGCTTGCAACCTACTTTCTTCATTACATTCTAAGTCAACCATCATTAAATTATCTATTAAGAACACCTTTGTTCCAAATTTTCTTGCCATTTCTTCCATTTTTGCCAGTATCGAAGATGCAGTACAATCTAAACTGTCATCATACACCATTACCCTTCCTCTATACCATTTTCTCATATCTTCTTTAGCTTTTGGTTCAAATATTCTAATATTGTTATTTTTTAAAGTTATATTATCTCGACCCATTAAATTAGTCTCAACCCAGTCTTTTAGGTTTGGAGCTGGAAGCTCTCCACTAAATGCAAAGACATCATATCCTTGATTTAATGCTTGGCATATTGCTACTTGGTTTACAAAGATGGACTTACCACTTCCACTTTTCCCTGTAACTATATTCAAAGTTCCAAATACTAACTTATACAATCTTTCATCTAAAACCTTTATGCCAGTTTGCAAACCTTCAACACTTTCAATGTCAAAGTCTTCAGCTTCACAAAGGTCTAACACTCCTTCCACAGGAGTTTCTATAGGGCTGTGTATATATTCAAGTATTCTTTGCTTACCAAAATATATTAATACGTCATTTGCATCCTTAGCATAATGTCCTATATGCCTATCTTTTAAGCCCCAAGGACTTTCTTCTATAATTTCATTTGAATCAGTTTCTATATAATAAGTTCTCCAAGAGCCCAACCTCTTTAATGCTTCACCTCTAAATTTCTTGCCAGGGTCATCATTGTCTCCCCATAGGATTATTTTATCGAATTGTTCTAACCATTCCCAATTATATTCTATCCATTGCATCGAAGGAGCACCATTAGGTATAGAGACTGCATTTGTATATCCTGCCTCAATGACAGACAAACAATCACAATTGCCACAGACATATATTTGGTTATTTTGTCTAACCAATATCATTCCAGTTGGAACCGACACACAATACACTAGCCCCTCATAATACTCTCTATAAAAAGCATTTTGAGGTATCTTTATATCTTGACTTTCAGTAATCTTTATTTTATACTTATTCTTGCTCTTAGTTATATTTAGTCTATAACCAACTAAGTGCCCAATAGTTTGAATGACTGTAGCATGTTTTTGCTCTATGGTATAGCAAGTTGTACCTTGCTTAGTAGTACTCCAGTACTTTAGTTCATCTATCATATATTTTTTGTCTTCATAACTTGTGTTAAAAACTAAATCTTCAAAAGATATATTGTTGAACCATGCTGGTACCGTAAATTGCAAACATCTTTCTTCAGTCATTCCTAAATTGTCATAAAATCTAATGTCGAGTTCTCTTAGTAAATCTTTGACTTTGTTACATTTTTTATTGTCTTGTTCTTTAAAGGTAGCTGTTATTCCTTTAATTTCACAATGCACAAACAATAATATTATTAGAGCCAACCTATTTTTTGCATCCATTTCTTTATCTGAGTTATATCTAATTGAAGTAGGTATTCTTAAATAATCATTATTAATTGCACAAGATATTGGTTCTTTTATTATATTTTTTTTAGCATCTAAGTAAACTACATTATGATTTTCTGTTGATTCATAAGAATAATTGTGAGATGTGGCTCTTATCATATCTCCACTATATTCTTTTTTTATGTATGCAACAGGTGGACAAAAATAACCATTTAACTCATTATCTATTTGCATTACTTGTTGTCCATCATATTCATCCAATCTAACCCAACCATTAGGAGTTAGTATTTCAGTATCACCTTTAAAACACTCTCCCTCTGTAATTACAAGTGGTTTGGTAGGGTCTATTCTATTCATATTAAACAATATAGGACTATTATCAATATGAGTTTTATTGCCATTCAAATCAGTATTTTGAAACCAGCACTTAATATCATTGCTATTCAATTTTCGTGCTGGTCTATATTTTACTGATAATAATACATCGTCACTATCATAATAATGATAAACCATATTCCCTTTATCATCTTGTTGTATGTCTGCATAATCTAAAGTCTTTTTACTTATTCCTCTGAGTCCACAGTATTTTTCAACAAGAAGCCTATCATCATTTACAACTCGATGTGGATAGACATAGGATGTTTTTTTATGTAGTCCTTTAGAAGCAAAGTTAAATGGAGTATTGGTCTTTTCAAATAATTTCTCTACAGCTTCTATGTAAGTATTCCCTTGCTCTAGGTATAAATCTAATATACCAAAGTTACGAGAGCAAGAAAAACAATGGAATGAGTTGTTATTAGGATTCCAAATAAAACTAGGTGTCTTATCCTCATGAAAAGGGCAGCTACAAGACTGCTTCTTTTCATCATAGTTATCTACGCCAAAATATGAAATTATTTCTTCTATGGCATTTTCTCCATATTTATCTTTTGCTTCATTTATTTTCTCATTTGGAATTAACATTTGCCTATCCTCCCTTATTTATTTTTTATTGTGTTTCAAATTAAATATTAGAAAGGACATTCATCTTCGTTAATTTCTGGGTTAGCCTCCTTTACTTCTTCTACAGCTTTAGGAGTTGGAGCTTCTTCCACTCTAGGAGCTTTATCATAACTAGTATTTTCTTCAGGTAATTTAAAATCAAATATAGTAATTCTAGGTGTCTTTGGATAAACTTTCCCATAAGAACCTTCAATTGCATTACCATAAGCATCTCTTAATTGCCCATAGTATGGCTCTGTTTTAACTTCTATATCAGTAGGGATTATTAAAGCCCCATCTTTTAATTCATGCTTCTTAAATCTATTATATGCCTCACCAACAAGAGTAACCCATGTTGACTCATAAACATAGCCTGATTGTGCAGCAATACCATTATCTATTAATTTTTTATCATATTCTCTCTCTGGATTTAATTTTCTTCCAGTATTAACTTTTGCATTAACTTTGTTACCATCTTCTGTAATGTTCCATATGGAACTAGTATAATTAACTCTCATAATTATTCTCCTTTAATTTCTTTTAATTTTGCTAATGATGCTTTTAACTTGTTTTCATCATTACATGCTTTTGGATTTGCTACCCCAAGTATATCAATAGTAGCTTCCTTCACTTTTTCATTCTTGCTTCCACCAAGAGCTGTAGCTAATTCGATTATTTCTTGTTGAGCTCTAGTAGCATTAAATGCTGGTTCTTCTCCAGAGTTTGCCCAGTCATATAAAGCCTCACCATCTTTTTCTGTTAGCATTTCATATCTATTTTCAAAAAGATGGGTATTGTCTTTTTGTGCAGTAGATACATGATTAGTTTGGTCAATATTAAATGTTACAGTATATTCATATTCTAAACCATCCCTTTGTGTATAACCTAATCCAACTTTTTTTGGAATTTGTTTTCCATTCTTATCTTGTTCTAATACATAAGCATCTTTTCCACGTACTGTTGCAATTATATTAATAGGTGATTGGATTATTTTTTCTGTAAATTTATTATGTCTCGGTGTTAATTTAGCCCATTTAGTATAGCTATTTGAGCCAGGTATTTTATCTACTTGGTCTATAATGTAATTCCATTCATGAGTAATACTATCAATAATTAAAACACTATATCCTCCGTCAACAGCTTGATTAATAGCATCTATGTATTTTTCTGGTGTATATGGTTCTTCTAGCTGTAAATCATCAAAATCAAATTCATTTGCATAATACCTAATACGACCAGCCTCTGTATCAATAGCAGCAATTCTTCCTCCTACTTTATTAGTTATTCCTGTAGCTAGTTTTAATGCTGAGTAACTTTTTCCACTCCCACTTGCTCCAGCAAGTAATACTTTTAAATAAATTTTTTCTTTTTTGGCTTTTGTAAATCCTGCCATAATTTAATTCCTCCTTTTTTCTTTTCTTTATTTGTTAAACACTTCTTGATTTCCCTCCTATCATGTGTTCAACTATATCTACATTATATCATTTAAACATCATATTTGACAACTACCATTTTTAAAATCTCACAAAATTTTTTCATTTCTTTAATGGTGTTATCTTTACCTATCGAAATTCTAATGGTTTTCAAGGCATCCTCTTTTTTGTATCCATTTTCTAAAAGAATAGGCTCTGCAACATCTAATCCTGTATTGCATGCACTACCAGCTGATACTGCAACTCCATACTTATCTAATATAATTACTGCCGAATGAGCTGTAATATTATTAAAAGTAATATTTATAAAACCATTTTCAGATTCTATCCTTTTCAATTTTGTATCTTGAAGATTATTTATTACATATTTGCTCATCTTTTTTATCTTATCTCTATTTATGTCAATTTCTTCTGTTGCTACAGTTAGAGCTTCAGCTAAGCCTACAATAGAAGCAACGTCTCTAGTTCCTCCTCTTAAGCCACCTTCTTGATGACCATATATTAATGGTTTTAATTTTTTCATATCTACCATATCGCTATTGACATACAATAGCCCTACGCCTTTAGGAGCTCCTATCTTATGTCCTGACATGGTAGCAAACAGTATGTTTGAGCCCATATTTTTCAAGTTTATTTCAATTTTACCAATAGCTTGTGTAATATCTAATAACATCTTAGTATCTGAATACGTATGTATATGCCCCATAATATTATCCATTAAAGAAAGTGCTACTAAATCTGAATTGCCAATCGCATCTGTATTTAATAATATTGATGAATGAACATTATTGTACATTTGCACCATATAATTATTCAACACAAATGCATTACCCTCACTTGCTCCACTTGTAAATATTATTTCCTCTGGTCTACAACCAAGAGCATTTGCACATTTAATTCGAGCATCTTCAATGGAATCATGTGCTATGCGTCCTTCTAAATGAGCAGAATCTGAATTGCCATAATAAGTAGTTAAATATGGCATCATTGCTTTTAGCACTCGCCTATCTATCTTTGTAGATGATGCATTATCTAAATATATTCTTTTCATTATTTACCCTCCTTATGCTAATTACATACTACCATTATTTTTATAAAAAGTCAACATAAAAAACGGTAAAAAAAAGAGAATAGACTCATTAATCTATCCCCTATTTATTAGTTGATTCTCTCCAGTTACCATTGTCGTTAACAAATAACTTCTTTGCTGGTAGCCATATATCATTATCCTTTACGAATAACTTTCCTTTTTTCCATGTAGTTCCATCAAATGCCCACATTTCAGATTGGTCTGAGATAGTTGAAAATTCCACATATTGATATGCAGACCACACATTTGATGATGAAGTCCTAACTCTTACTCTAGCTTTATACTTAGTATCTGGCTGTAGTCCTGAGAAAGTATATGTATAGCTAGTTGATGTTACTGGACTTTTTATTACATTATTTTTAGAATCCAATATAGCATACTCAATAAGATTAGTATATGTTGTGCTAGAAGATGTTACTTTAACTGTCACCCCAAATGGTGTTATATCAGATACAGACACTCCCTTTACAGAAACAGGATTCGGATATGTTCTAACTGAAATAGTATTACCATTTGTACCATAGGCACCATGATTATATCCAAAACCTTTTAATGCTCCATATAAGGTGTCTGGTTTTAAACCAGTTAAGGTTATAGGATTTGATGTAAACACTCCTAAATAAGTATTCCCATTGTAAATCTTTACTTTTGTTGCATTAGTGTTCTTAGCTATCCAGTTTAAAGTTATTGAGTTATTTGTCTTACTCCTTAACGATATAGATACAACTGGAAGAGGAACTATGTTTGCCTTTCCAGTACCATTTCCCTGATACTTACCTTGTTTAGAAATACTTCCACTATAACCTGCTGTATAGTAGTTTATAGAAATAGGAATTGTACCACTAGAAGCCGAGGTGCTAACTGAAAATTTTACTGTTTTAGAAAACCATTTCGTTCCTATTGTTCCACTAGTTACATCTTTTACCACTAGATTATCAACTTTTTTTGAGCCATTAGCCCATATTCTACAAACCCATGTGTCATTCCACCAACTTAAGCTATCCCCATCTGTTCTCATAGAAATTGTCATCTTATATGTAAGTTTGTTTCCTGAACGACTTACAGTATATGTTACAGTTGAGACCATTCCTGGTGGATTAGCAGCATGAGATTTAATTACTTTGTTTGAATATAGAGTTGCCAACTATAATCACCCCTTTTATTTCTTCTTGCTTCTTAATTCTTTTAAATATTTATCTGCCTCAATAGCATCTTTTGTGAATGAGTTGTTTTTCCACATTGCCCAAGCAGAAGCTCCTACTGTTGCCAAAGTAGAAATTAGCTCATATATTTTATCTTCTTCAATTTCAGAAGTCATTACACCAGTACTACATAAAATTTGATTTATTAATACTAGTATCAAAACTACCAATCTTATAATTGTTTCTTTTTCTATCATATTACTACCTCCTATTATAATAATTTAAATTTTTCTCCTGCATAATATTCTACATTCAAATTTGTATTTTTAGATAGTATTTTTAATTCACTATTGTCTATTTTTTTATAATAAAGGCAATATGGAATAATATATCCCTGTTCAGCATTAGGCTCAATTTCTGTCATGAAATGTAATTTAAACATCCTTTTAGGTAATGCATAAGTGATGGTGCTGTTAGCTAAAATAGTTAAATTACAAAAATTTTCATATTCATATTTAGTAACCTCAGTACCGTCATCAGAAAATTCTGCTGGACGCCCTATCAATATTTCAATATTTTGATTTGTGTTATTTTCATTTTTTATAGTTAATCCACCTGCTAAACACATAGTCTTATGAATTGGGTCAAACTTATCATTTGAAGAACCAAAGGAAGTAATAAACCCATGAGTACTTCCACTTTCATCCCACTTTGGATTCATAAGTTTATTTGTCATAGTGTATCCCTTTCTTAATGGAATCCATCCTTCAATATTATTTATGGTCAATTCATAATCACTTTGAGGTTCTTCTCCATAAGTATTGTCATCCAAATAAGCATCAAATACTATTGGTGCCAATGCTGAGATATCATTTGTTGATGCTATTCCCATTGTAGGATTGTCATATTTGGTATCATCAGCTATCAATGAATTTTGAACTAAACTCCATCTCTTATAAGAGTCAACACTGCTCTTTGTATATCTAACAAAACTTAGCACAGATGGTATCCATTTTTGCTCTTCGCTCGAACTGCCTATATTGTATAAGTCACACCTATATACAAATATTATATGGCAATATTGTTTTCCACGAGTGTCATCAACTATTGTTTTGAATAATATGATATTCCAATACCCAGAACTTTCCTCAGGTTGTATATTTATGTTAGCATCTGGCATATAAATATTTGTTACTTTATAGAAGCCAGATTCTAAAGTTCCTAAATCAGTATCTTTTGGCACATCTTTAAAGCCAAAAGAACCTTTTGCACTAATTATATTTTCATCCGAAATATCAATGCCTTCACCAGCTAAATATTGTTGCACTCCATCTTTACCATTCTCACCAGTATCCCCTTTTTCTCCTTGAATACCAGGCTCACCTCTAGGGATATTAAAATTAAAAACCGCATCTGTATTAGTACCAATATTGGAAACAGTTGCATCACTTGTCGGTGCTCCAGTTGTTACAGTACCAATCTTAATAGTTGCGGCATCACCTTTAGCTCCGTCTTTACCTTGAACCCCTTGAGCCCCTTGAGCTCCTGTTTCACCTTTATCTCCTTTAGGAATTGTAAAAGAAAATACTGGAGCAGATGGAGTACCAGTATTAGTTACCGAAGCTTGTGTCCCAGGTTCTCCAGTTGTTGTTGTTCCTACTCCAACTACTACTTGTTTAGAATCTACATATCCTTTAGTAGCTGGGTTGTAAGTACCTGTAGGAGTGTAAGGTTCTTCATTATCTTTTAATAATACATTTGATGAATTAGCTTTGTTTTCTATTTGGATAGGAAATTTGTTTAATGAATTGTCAATAGCCTCTTGTACTTCTTTCCCTGTATTATTTAAATTGTATTTTGCTTCCACAAAATCACCTCTCTAACTTATGCTAATTTTATATATAGGTCGTTGTCTTTACCTATATCTGATGTTGGGTCAGTAGTTCCTTTATAAACTTTAATAGCACTATCAGCTACAGTCTTTAATGCTGAAGCAGTAACAGCTTTAGTATTATCATCTGTAGTGGCATTATCTACTAATTGTACTGCTCCTTTTGCATTAGTTGATGCAGATGCCATACTTACTACCCCACCAGTTATTCCTAATCCATTTCCTGGTGCTACTTTAACATGTCCAAATAAAGTGTCTGAGCCTACTCCGTAAGTTGTTGTATTTGAAGCATGATAGGTAGGAACTCTATTCCCATATAAGTCTGTAAAATTGTCATTTATTTTCTGTCTAACAATTGCAGCACTTTCTCCATTATTTATAACTTGTTTTGCCATTTAATTACCTCCTTTAAACTCCAAGAACATATCTAAGAACATAGTTATTATTTATCCATTTGATTCCATTTTCAGTTATCTCTTGTCCGTTCTTGGCATATCCTGAGATTTGGGTGTCTGAAATGTAAACATATTTTTTTCCTATATTTCCATCCCAACCTTTTATCATCAACATACCATGTCCCATTCCTGGGTGTAGTTCTACATATTTTTTAGGTATAAAAAAATAATTGACCCCATTGTTTTGAACCGTACCATTCTCATAATTAGTCCACACCAAAACTATACCATTCTTTTGTTTGCTAATAGGCTCAGATAATGTAATATTTTGTGTGGCATGCATATAGAATCCACCTGGCCCCCAAAGAACCTTCTGTGTATTTAAATAATTACATGAATAAGTGTCAGTCATTGATTCATTATACCCATCAAATATACTATTATCAGGATAATTTGCTGGTTGTTGTATTTTTTTTATATACATAAAGTTACCCTCCTTATATTTCTTCTACGGTGATATAAGTTGCACCACCTGCGATAGTCAAATCTCCAGTAGTATCACTACTATAACCCAATTGAATTATATCTCCCTCTTGTACATTGAAACAATAAGGCACTACAGAGGTACTATCAAAACCAGAAGCATTTGCTCTTAAATAAGCATCTTTTCTAATCAGTACCGTATCTCCCCTTATAATTCTTGTACTTAAAACATATAACCCACTAGACCTTCCAGCAAGCATCATTTGAGCTGTTATTTTTACAGCATCAATGTTTTTGCCTACTTTTATACCGCTATCTATATTTGTGAAACCAGTTCCACTACTAAACATATTTTCTTTTAAGTTATAAGTATTCCAACCCCATGCTGTTGAACATGAATAAGTATTATTACCATCAGCTCCCACAGAAGTAATTGCTTCTCTAGCTAAAGAATAAAGCTCATATCCTGCTGGCACAGAAGTCCCATTGTATTTTACTATAGCTCCAATTGGCAATGTATCTATTCCATCTCCTACAAAATTAGAAGCATGTTTTACTGCTACCCATGCATTATTAGTTTTTCCGTTCTTTGTACATATCTCTACAGAGTCCCCAACTTTCAAAGGTTCTCCACATTTGTTCAACACATTTGAAAGCATTTTTTCTGTATCAGGTGGTATATAAATACCAACAGTACCATCTTCATTAACTTGTCCTACTATACCTGCTATATATTTTGTAATGCCCTTTTGACTTAACTTCATTTCTACTATATCTTCTATTACTCTTTTAAATCTAACAATTTCATTACTATTCGTTGCCATGGTCTACAATAATACCTCCTCCCGTAGGTGAACTATAAACATTACTTAATTGCCTATCACCAAAATTTGAAATATTAGAAACTGTTAAAGACATTGAATTATTTGTCCCGATGTTATAACTTATTGATTGCACCAAGAATTTTTGTCTTTTTAAACCAAAAAATTCATCTTCAATAGAAATTAGATTATTTACCAATATCATAGGATTAAAGGGTACAGATATGTTTATTGTAGTTTTCAAAATTCCCAACTTTCTCAATTCATAGCTAGCTCTATCTGCTGCCAACTTATCACTATAAATATTGGAATCATTTATATATTCTATTCTTCTACCAATTCTTTGAATACAAATAGGAGATTCTGGATTTTCATTTTTAGCATAAGCCCAAAATAATTCATTTTCAATATTGTCTCCTACAACATGTACTTCATTAACCACACTCTCAAAATCAAAGTTGGCTGTTTCATCTATTATTTGACAACTAGAATCTTGATAAGTCCACAGATTTGGCTTATTGTCATCGTTGATAGTTTCGTTTATATCTATAAAACATAAATTCCCTGTCGAATTATAATATACTTCTGCATTTAGTATATCTCCAATTTCTAATATCATTTCCCCCAATGTGCTTCCTGCATCTTTAGACAAGGTATAAGGCATTTTCATTCCTTTAAAGGCTCTATCATAGATTATCTTTTGTTCGTCTATTTTGTAACCACTACCATTATCTAATGATAAAATTCCATTAATTGCCTCTTCTATGTCGGTATCAACAGGTATTTCATAAGTAGCTTCTAATGTCCCAGCTTTTCCTTCTAGTAAACCAAATTTATCAATTAATGCTAAAGAAATTTGTCTGTCAGATTGGCTATGTGTTGCTGAAGGATTATTTAAAATATAAATTCCTCTTGGAAACCAATACACTTCTTCTCCACTCTCAATGCCAATATCTAATCTAAACTTGTCGTGAACCCAAATAGTATTTATACTAGGTGTATATCTTCCGTCTTCATTTACTAATGATATATTCAAATTCCTTCTCTGCCCACTTTCATAATTTTCAGAATAGGAACCTGAATCTAAGATAATATCTTCCTCTGGTATTTCATAATTTACTGTCTCATCTGGATGTAGCAAGAATAGTCTATAGCGAGCCTTGTATTGCCCGCTATTTAATATCCTTTCTAATTTCTTTAAATCTATAGTTGTATTATCAAGTACCATCAAGTACTCGCCAGCTAATGACATTAAATATGCACTAGTATTATCGGCTAAAGCTCTTCTTTCATATATCGTACTCATTTACATTACTCTCCTATTATTGTAACATCACTTGCGTCCCCTATTTGTGTCCAGTTGAATGTCATAGTTCCTGCTTGCTCTCTTGTAACATTATCAGTTGATATTGATGTAGAAATTATATCAATTAAAAATTTATTGCCCTTAATATCTTTTAATAGTTTTGGACGCCCATCGTTACAGAACGCACTCCAGTCATCCATCTTTTGTGCTTTTTCAACATAAGTGTTATTTTCTATATCACCAATAATACATGTCAGACTTCCTGTATAATAGTTCATTTTTCCACCAGATATTTTAGGGAATCTTCCTAAAGTTTGATATTCTGTTTTGCTAATATTAGCAGTCATATCGCCACTGGTAATGTTAAGTTTAAAATTCCATACCTCATCTTTATTGGTATAATATAATTTATTTGCATTTCCTTCATAGAATAAATCAGAGTGGTCTTTTATATCATTCCAATTTTCTTTTTCCCACCATTCTCTTGCATTAATTTCATCTGCTTTATTTAGTCCTGTTACGCTCCAATTCCACCAACAAGTTTCTAGCGTATTTGATATATTAGCAGCAGAAGATTTATTACTATCTTCTTTAAACACATAATATGTATAGTTGTGTTTATTTGCAACATTATAATCTATTAACGATAAATTTCCATCAGTAACTTTTGTTACATATTTTAGTTTATTATCTTTGTCATCTTCTCTGTATACTGTGAAAGTATATCCTAAAGCATCTGTAGACACTCCATTTAGGTTATTATCATTTTCAAAACAAACCAAAGCTACAGTTGCATTATTCATGTTTGGGATGTAATTGTTTACAAATATATCTCTGGTATTATTATTTTGTTGTTCCAATTGAAAAAAATCCAATGTTATATTTGGATAAAAGCTTATTTTATTTATATCCATAGACTACACCCCTCCTTTTTGTACTTCTATAGCATCATTGGTTATTTGAAGTTTCCACCAATTTGCTGCAAATCTCTCTGTTTCTGTACCACCTTCAACCCAATATAGTTTATCATCCCATATTTTATCATCTAGCCATATATAATCATATTTTTGGTTTTTAATAGCATCTTCTTGCAATACAAAATGATTATTTATTGCATTATAATATTGTGTTTCTAAAGTATTTAATATTATTACTTGGTCATTTTCTTTGGGTTCAAATGGTAAATTATTTGTAAATGTTATTTTTTTACTTACGTCATCATAACTTGAAATTTCTTCGATGTAACTATGTTTTGCGAAATATATATATCTTTGTTTTGTATAATCTATATTATTTTGTAAATAAACATATGTTGGAGTATTGTCAGTTCCTACAATAGTATTATATATTACAGCCCCTTCGGTAGTTCTATTTGGTTGTATTGCAGCTATTTTATATTTATTTACTATTATTTTAATATCATCGTGCTCATCATTAGAGTCTATTTCTGCCAATCTTTCTATACTATTATATGTTCCAGTTGCATAGAAGAAATTATTATCTGGTAAGAACTGCATACTAATCCTATATTTGTCTGGAACTCTCCCCAATATACCAGTTTCACTATCAGCAACATAAGATAATGTATTATTGCCCATTACTGCTGAATTAGCTTTAGAATACGGAGTGTTCAATATAATTTGAATATCTCCTAACCCTTCGCTTAAAAATTTTGATATACGATATATATCACCTGAGTCTGGAATTATCCCCAATGGTGTAGCAACAGTTACAAGCCCTGTATAAGCATTATAACTTTCTATGACCGCACTATCACCATTGTTTAATGTTATCTCGTATCCAGGATATATAATAAGTCCACTATCAATATAAAATTGTGTAGCCGTATTTACATCATCCCTAACATATCCATTTGCTATATTATAAATTGCATTTTGTGGTTTGATACTAATAGGTGTCATCCAGTCAACTTGTAATGCGTTAATTTGTTTTTTTTGAGATACTATTGGTTGCTCAAAATAATTTAAAGTATCGTATTCTACTTGAAACGTATGAGCTCCACTATTAGCAACTACTCCTAACTCTGTTTCTACCTCAAACTCAATTTGATAACTTTGTCCTGTTTTAAAACCTTCATAATACATAAATATATCTGCACTATAAGTTTTTCCATTAGTATAAACTAAGTCTTTTGTTCCATCTGAATTTAAAAGATATAATTTCCATGTATAATATATCATTGGAACATTATTCTCTTGTTTATATACTCCTTCAAAAGCATGATATTTCTTTGTTATAGTAGTAGGCATATCCTTAATTGTAAGTTCAGGTTTTTTTCTACACCTAAGAATAAAGTCTGGAGTTGTGTCTATATAGTCCGTCAAAATTACATAATTCGTTCCCTTACTTCCTTCATCTAATACAGTATCGGTAGTTACCATTCCTTGCACGTTATCATAGGCAGTTATTAAAGCAATCCCCCCTGAACTCCTAGAATCATCTGCTAAACCTATATACATGCCTACTTGTATATTAACATTCGGCTGAACATAATAATCTGCTGAAGTTATTATTGTTTCACCCCCACTTTCTTCGGAATGAATCACAGCATCTTTAGTCATCTTACCATAAGTTAACCTGATTGTAGGCTCTTTATATATTTGCGAAAGTCTAACTTTCCATTTATAATCTTTTCCATTTATAAGCCCAATAGACTCTGGTGTACTATCTATTGTTGCCCCTAAAGGAATTTTTAATGTATCCCCATTATATTTTGGAGGCAATATTGCCAACTCAGGACTTTGATACACTTGATTATTATTAAAGTCAAATATTGTATATTGATAATATTGTACTGCTGTATTTGTACTAATTTCCATAGATAAGTTATTTGATTCAGTAACATCTATAGAATGATTAGAAGGTTGAACATTACGTGGTTGGTATATCATTTATAGTTCCTCCTTTCTTTTATTTAAGTTTATAGCATAAAAGAGGCTATAAGCCTCTCCCATACTAATTATGTTTGCTTGTATTTACAAGCGATTTTAAATCTGAAATAAATTGTGTTGCATTACTTACTCTTGGAAGTTCGATATTTCCATAAAAATTATATGATTTGGTATTATTGGTTGTTCCTAGTCCTTTATTAAGTGTTGGAGTTCCATATCTTAATGTTGTCATTAGATTTTTCATCATATTGTGATTTAATACATATTCTGGTCTACTTGGTGTTCCATGCATTTTTGCATATCCAGTAAAGTCAACTATTCCACCATCTTTATACCCAATCTTAATTTGCTTGCCTTCCTTTAGTGTTTTAGCTGTTAAACCTTTATTAGCACGTTTAAGTTTTGCAACTGTTGTGTTATATTTTTTTGCTATACTAGTTAAAGTATCTCCCTTTTGAACAGTATATGTTAATGACTTACCTCTTCCTAAAGCTTTAACTGTTTCATTTTCAAAGTCAGATAATTGCTTTTGTATAGATATATATTTATTCTTAAATTCCTGTAAAGCAGAAATTCTTTGATTTAAAATACTTTTTTCAAAATTAGCCCCCATTAATTGTGCCAATACCATTTGGTCTTGAGCATCTTCATATTGAGAACTAATATCACTCCAAGCATCTTGATATTCTTCCCATTTTTTTATTTGGTTATCAATAGCTTCAAGTTCCTTATCCCTCTTTTCTTCTAAATCAGAAATCTCCTTTTCTTTAAGAAAGTCATCAAGTTCATCTTGAGCATCTTTTATAGCTTCTGCATCGGCTTGCCATTGCCATCCTTGCCCTTCGACATATACTCTCTTATTTTTTTCTTTTCGTGCATTCTCCAATCGTTGTTGTAATTCTTCAAGCTCAATAGCCTTTTCTGTTTCTTCATTGGCTTTTTCTTTAGCCTCAATTTCCTTGTCGTATCTTTCCTCTATTGAGTCTCTAAGTTTATCTAATTTGTCTATTTCTTTATCAATTAAATTATTGGCTGCATCAAGAGCTCTTGAATATCTATCTTCAGTATCTTTTAGAAGGTCTTCTTGTCCTTTTCTAATTTTTTCTTGTAGCTCTAGCCAACTCTTTGTATTTTTTTTATAAGCTTTTTGAAGTTTCTTTAGTTCGCTAATATATTTTTGAACACTAATAGTTCCTCGGTCATAAGCATCTTCTATTTTTTCAAGCTTCATCTTTTGCATTTCTTCATTTACTTCATGCCATGCCTTAGAACCTTTCTTAGTCTTTTTGAGAAGCTTTCCTAATCCCTTAATATAAGCATCAAGAGTTAGCTTATTCATGTCGTATTTTTCTTTCAAGCTATCAAGTTGTTTTTCCCACCATTTTTTTGTGTCAGTAGAACTCTTAGAGCCGCCGCCAGAACCACCTGAGCCACCTGAGCCACCTGACCCAGAACCAGCATAAGAAGTTTTGGAAATTTTAATTGGTTTTGATAGTAAATCAAATGATGGCTTATAAGCAGCTTTAACTGCATCTAGTTGCTTCTGAATATCATCAGTAATCTTCTTCCCTTCAAGAGCTTTATTTGCTTGGTCTACAGCACTAGCAAATGTAATAAAATTACCTGCTGATGCAGCAGCTTTCTCACCAGCAGTTTGAGCAGTATTTCCTAAACCATTAACTGCTTGTTGAGCTAAAGCAGATGCTCCTTTAACATTGCCTTCAGCCACCTTTAACATGTCGTCAGCCATAGCTGCTGCTAATTTTTGAGAGGCTACAACCCTAGCTGACTCAGCATTAGCATATAATTCATTAGTATTAGCAATTAATTGCCCATTTTCCATGCTCAGATATTGTAGTAATCCACTATCTTGTAAACTCTTTAATGTTTCTGCTGATAGGTATCCAGCATTATTATATTCATCAACAGCCGCAGTTAGTTTGTTATATTGTCCTTGTATGCCATCTAATGTACTTGAATAATTCGATAGGACTTCGTCAGCTGACTGAACTATCTCATTATTAGAGTCTTTTGCTTGGTTGGATGCTTTCTTTATATTTTTAATAAATCCATCAAACATTCCATCCAAATCTGGATTTTCTTTTGCTATGTCATTAAAGACATCTTCTATTTCTTTTAATTGTTTTTCGCCATCTTTTCCATCGGCTACATTTTTATAGTATTCATTAATTTTTTTATTTACTTCATCTATTTTAGGAATGATTCCTTTTTCAATAGCATTAGTAATTTCTGTAAAGCTAGCTCCATTACCAACCATTTGTTCCACTATGTTTTGGAAAAATGATTCATCAAAATTCCCCTTCATTTTGTCACTAAAGTTAGTTTTAAAGTAATCCATAGCAACAGAAACCCTATTGTTAAAAGCCTCTTGTATTTGTTCAAATGTAGGATTCAAACTGTCTAACCAACTTTTTTTAAATGTTTCATTCCAATACTTAGCTGCATTCTCACCCTCTGTTTTCACAGTAGAATAATATGTTGTTAGCCAAACATCTAGCTCATGTCCTGTTATATCAGGAGCCATGAAGTCTTGTCCTAAAGCACCCTTAATATCGATGGTCTCTGCTCCATACTGAGCTCCAGCTTGTTTTTTTTGCTGTTCTTGTTGTTCTTTTTTTTGTTGTTTTAATAGCTCTATTCTCGCCTTTATTACTTTATTTGCTGATTCATAGGCACTCTCTTCATTGCCAATTAATATTATATCGTCACCTACTGCTTTATTTAGCTCCTCTTGTACTTCTGTTAAATCAGCCTTCCCATTTTTCGCATTATTAAGTTTTTCTTGCAAATTATTCAATGAAGTTATTTCATCGTCTATTGCCTTTATTCCTTCTGTAGTCTTTTCATAATTTTTCTTAGCAACATCATATTGTTCATTCAAACTTCTGGATGTATTTGAAGCATTTAATTCTAAAAGTTGAAATGTTATTGCCAATGCTGCTATACCTGCATTCACTAAGCCCATAGGTGATATCAAGCCTTTTAACATAGAACCAAAAGCCTTCAAACCACCACCACTATAATAAGCTATTGTTTGAAATTCTTTAAATTTTAATGTAGCTTTTCGTAACACACCCTCAAAAATAGTAAAAGTTTTATTTAAGCCGCTCATAGATAGCTTAAGTACTGCAAATGTAGCTACTGTTTTAACAATAAATTGAAAGAATCCAGAATTGGTAACTTTCAGCATTGCAGTTCCTATTTCTAATATAATTTTTACAAAGTCACTACTTATAACATTTCGTGACAAATCCTGCCATGCTGATTCTAAAGCTTTTAGTTTACCTTCAACACTATCTAATACTTTTTCATTTTCTCTTGCTGCTGAGCCTTGTGAATTTAAAGCTGTTTCATTTGCCTCAATTGCTGCATTAAAGTTTTGCAGAATGGCAGCTGCGTTTTGTGCTTGATATTTCATTATGTTAATGTATGTTCGTTAATCATACATGAGGATTTTATTTAGTTTATTTTTATATTTTTTATTATTCAATTCCCAATAAGGGATTCTAATTAATTTAATACCATTTTTTTTGCAATAATCGCTTTTTATTTTGTCTCTTACCTGTGTGTTTTCAAATTCTTGTTTAGTTTGCATTTTAGGTTTAAAATGTTGTTCTCCGTCCACCTCAATACAAATGTTATAATCGGGCAAATAAAAATCAAATGGTAGCGGTTTTATAAGTTTACAATCGTTAAACCTATATTGTGATAAGTAATGTATCTTTTTTTTCTTTAAAAAATTGCTGACCTTAACTTCGTAACTAGACATAATGCCTGAACATCTAGGACATCTTACTGTCGGATTTGAATTATAAAATATACTACTAGGCAAACATTTGTATCTTCTCCCACAAGCACAAATGAACACCATTTTTTCTTTCATACTTTTATATTCTTGTTCAACTACATCACAATTGTAATTATTTATTTGAAACCATCTACGCATATTGTAGAATAGATAAGGATTTCTAATCATAAATCGTATTTGAGTTTTGCCACATGAAATAGATGATAAACATTTCATATCTCTATATCCATTTTCATCTTCAACTAAAAAGGGAGTTCTGGCATCTATATAGATATTATCCACTTTTTTTAATCCATGTCTCTCACATTCTTTTGTGACATACTCTATGTTGTATTTCAAATTGCCATTTCTACCTCTACTGCATCGAGAACATACTTTTCTAGGATGTTTTCTAAAATTTTGCCAACTAAGCTCAAAGTCATTGCCACAACATAAGCACTTCCATATTAATTTGCTTTTATTATCAACGTAATCATCAGATACTAATATTATATCCAAATTTTTATTTTTTAAAAATTGATGTATGTTATGAATAGAATGAGGATTATTTTTATTTACTATTTTTGTGTGACTTAAACCTCTTCTTTCCAAATCATAAGCACTAATATTAAAAAAGTAACCATCCATATCCTTGCATTTTATACTGATATTTTTATTTCTTATTCTTTCTAATGGTATTAAATTATTATTAATAAATAAACTATAATTTGTATCCATAAATTCCTCCTTATATTCTCATATAAGAGCAGACCATATCTTCACCTTTTTATGGTGCAAACCATTTCCACTCACTTGAGTGTATGCCATGTGTTATACATGGACTTACTGGTCGTTGAACTTCATCCTTGTGCCAATGCATTTAGGATTTTAGCTGCTAATTATCATATAATACTCTCTTTTTTTACATTCACACCTATTGTTTCCAATTATGTTGTAGTGAGAATACCTTAAAGACTTTTTAGCAATTAGATTTGTTCTGTTTTATATATTGCTATATAATCAGGCAAATATCAATTCACCTGCAATTGTTTCTGTATTTTTATAATATATCGCTACTATATTATGCTAGTTAATTCTAGCCACATCCTTTCGGATAGTGCAAAGACTATTTCTTCACCCTATATCAAATATAGGGGCACTCCGTTTCCTCCTCCAATCGCTTGAGGCTTTACTCTCTGTCGAGATAGTCGTTTGACCTTCTTATTTCTAAGCTTGGCGACCAAACATCCATTGTTACAATACTTAGGTATTTCTACCATATATTATCTTTATCGTTGTTTTATTTTCATTGCCATCACAAAGGTTTCTTTCTATCCTTTGTTGTGGTGATAAAGCTTTAGGAGTTACTGGTTTTAAAAGTGTGTCCTACGCATATTACTATACGTACGCAGCGTAGATATTTTATAATATCTCTTACTGTAACATAAGCCTTTTGGGCTGTTGTTAGGGTAGGATATACTCCTGCCAAATCTTTCATTAATTCATATGTGTTTTTAATTTGTCCGTTTTGTTTATATACTGTTAGCCCTAACTTGTTAAATAATTCCTCCATTTGGGCTTGTACTTCTAAAGATTTTTCTCCTTCTTCATCCATCCCCTGAAGGCGTAATGTAATTGTTTTAAGTCCGTTTGAAACACGACTTGCATTTCTTGTTATTTCAGTTCCTGCCGTTAATAAGGCAATGGTTTCTTCTAGGGTATTCCCAGCGTTAGCCATTACCGCAGAAGATTTACCTAAGTTAGTTGCTATGTCAGCCGAACTAACAGCAAATTTATTTGACTTTTGTTATATGAGTTCGTTAATCTCATAGTTTGTATTACAACCTTTCAAAACCTTTTGTAATACAAACTCTTATATTTTCATATAAGTACCGACCATATCTTCATTCCTACTACAGTTTCACGTGAAACATATAAGAATGCAGGGCACTTCCACATCACTTGATATGTACTCTACTCGCTTCGTGTACTTTTATGTACCTTATTCTATCATTAGATAGTTACATTTGTCAATACATTATTCTATTGACTGCTTTCGATGGTCTGTGAACCTTATCTGCCATTTCAGACAAATCTTGGCTGCTGATTGCCCAATCCAACTAATTTTCAAACATTCACACCTATTGTTTCCAATTATGTTGTAGTTTAGTTGGCTCTAAGGGTATTCCAGCAATTCACCCTATTTATCGAAATCCCATAAAATTGAACCTCGTTAACGGCATCAATTATATGTTCAGATTCAGATGCCTCTACATTAAATGCTTTCATTTGTGCAATAATAAAATCTGCACTATCTGCGGCACTAATCTCTTCATCTGCAACATTTTGATACATAGTCGCAACTTTACCTAACTCAAGTGCAGTATCTGCATCATATCCTGCCTTGGCAAAGCTTGTTGCGGCATCTATCATGTCTTTCTTTTACATTTTCCAATGGTCGTTAATCATTGGAGGAAGTTCATCTATGATAATTTTCCTTAATTGTTTTCTATTAAAGTTAAAATAAGGTATTCTTATTAACTTTATATTATTATCATCACAAAATTTATTCTTAATTTTATCCCTTAATATTTGTTCTTTAAACTGTTCCTCGGTCACACATGGTTGTTGCTTAAAATGATAGACCCCATCGAACTCAACACAAGTATTATATTCGGGTAAATAAAAGTCAAATGGTAATTCTCTTTTATATTTGCAATCGCCAAATTTATGCTGAGATATATTTTTTATATTATTGCTGTCTAAAAACTTTTTTATTTCATATTCGCTATTAGACATTTTCTTGCTACAAATGGGACAACGATAATTACCATACCTAATATAATCAATTGTTGATTTATAAATATTACCACACGCACATTGAACCATAATGTAATATTGTCCATGGGCTCCGCTTCTATAATCTAGCAATTGCAAACATGTTATATCTATCTCATTAATTTTGGCATAATGATTTACATTATAAACATAATTATCTTTATTATGGGCATAAGAAAATATATTCCTTCTGCCATTCTTTTTTAAGTTGCTATATGACTTCATGACTTTGTATCCATCTGTTGTTAGGCATTCTATTGGAATGTTATTGCCTGTATACTCAGATTTATCAATTATTTGATAGCCATATCTTCGGAACTCATTATCAACCACCTCTATATCTTTTTTCTTAGAAGCTTGTTTTTTCATACAATTAGGACATAATGTGTATTCTCGCATATAAAAATCATCCCATGATTTACGAAATGTTTGTCCACACTCACATCTAAAAGTTAAAGGAACTTTACTGCCTTTATATTGTTTGCTTAAAAGCTGAGATGTTATTTTATTATTTTCTATATATTTATTTATATTATATAAACTCCATTTATTCTTAGTATAAACCATTTTTCTTTTTGTAAATTGGTCTAAATGGTTTATTGAAATATTAAAACGGTAACCATCATTATCCTCGCAATCCATTAAACGATGGTTATTGACATATTTTTGTGATAATAATTTTAAACCTTTATTATTAAATCTTTCTTTTACTATATCATAATTTAATTTCGTCATTTGAACCTCCCTTATACTTTCATATAAGAATAGACTATATCTTCATCCCCGCAGGGAGCTATTCTTTTCCGCTCACTTGAGCGTACTCCATTTCTGGATAGTCGTTAAACATATCTCTATTCGAGACTTCGTACCCAATTGCCCATTGTTACCAATACTTAGGTCTTTCAACCATATATCATTTTGAATATTTTTAACGATTTCTCACCCTCACGCCTAAGCATCTTTCATCTTTACGTTGTGGTTATTCAAACTTTAGGGTTTTCTGGGTTTAGAATAGTTATTTCCACCCCATATTACTATAAGGCACAAGCTAACATTTTACCTGTTTTTGCCAGAGCCTCTCCTGCTGCATATGCCTTATCTACATAAGCATCCAGACTAGACCCTTCAAGGTCTGTAACCTTTCTTAATTCTACTAATGAGCTATCTAACTCTGTAACCTCACTTATCATAGAACGAACAGCTTCCGCTGCCTTATAAAATACTGTCGTTACAGATAGATACATACTAAATGAAGTGAATGCCTTTTTCCATTGATAACCCATATTACCCCAGAACTTATCTAGGGATTTAACTTCAGATTCTTGGACTCTAACCTCATTAGTAATTCCTTTAAGCTCATTATGTTGTTTCTTTAATGCACTAGCATTTTTTTCGTAATTTGCAATTGCAGAATCATCACCTGATTTATAAGAACCCATTGTTTTTGCTGCTGATTCTTTTACTGCCTGTGCTTGTTTTTGCATTAAGACTAATTCTTGTTGTAATTTTTGAACTTTTTGATTTCTTTGATTGTAGTCTTTTTTATTATATTCTATAATCATTTGTCGAGCTTTAAGTTCTTGTTTCTCAGCTTCTCTGGAAATTCTATTAATTTCACTCATTTTGGTTTTCAAGGTGTCGTATTGTCTTGATTGCTCTCGAACCCCCTTAGTGTCAACCGAGATACTAACTGTTTGGTCTTTACTAATGTCTTTTAAGGATTGTGCAATTTTCTTCTTAGTTTTCTCTAAGTCTAAATCACCAACTAATGAAATTGAATATTCTTTCTTCATTTATTTGCTCACCCACCTTTCATTAAAAGTATTTATTTAATTCATCTTGTATGTAAGTATCGAGTTCTTTATCAAGACGCTGTATAAATACTCTCCAATATGACTGATTAGTATGCACATTAAGAGCACCACCCCAGTCTGAATTATCCATATTAGCCCCAGTATCACTATCCAATATATATGCCATTAACGATGTCCTATCGACATTTTTACCTCCATGTTGGTATTCAGAAGAATTATATGTCAAATTAGAACCATTAAAAATTATTTGCCTCATTAGTTTTTTCATATGGTCTTTTTTTACTTCAAAGGCTTTATCTTTAAATTCATAAGTTCTTTTGTATTGTTTTGGCCTTTGTGGACTGTATATTGTCTCATCAATACACTCTTTTAAAAGAGACAATGCTTTTTCTGCAACTGCATCAATAACCTTCTCTAGTGCCTCATTGATTTCATTGACTGTGTCTTGATTCATACTCGTACCTCCTCTCGATTTTGATATTTTCTAAAAAAAAAGATGAGATTAATTCTCATCCTTTTTTAATGACTTGTTATCTAAATGTAAAATTTGTTCGTAATGAGAAAGTGTATCTTTTAAGTCTTCAGGCATGTTTTCTAAAAACTTATTGATGCCCTCTGCATCTGGCATCTTGTCTGAAATTAATCCTATCATTCTTTCAATTGCAGTATTAATTATATTTGCAGAAGTCAATGCTTCTTTTGATATTGCAAGCATATCATTATATGCATCTCTGGCATTAATTACCTCATCTAATATCTTTGTATGCAATCCATATTCAAAATATTTTTCATATTCATCTTCTGAATAACCCTCCATGCAAATAGACATTAATGCCCTAAAAAATATCCTTCTCATTGAAATAGGATTAAATGATGTAATTCTCACATTGTCTTCCATTTCTTCATAGCCATTTATATAAGTATCAAGAGCCATTTCTAAAATAGCAACATAATCCATTTCATCTAATCCTTCTTTTACTTTAAACTCTTTATCTTTTACTTTTATAGTAGTCATACTATCTCTCCTTTTTTACTTAACTTTTTTACAATAAATATTATTTTTATCTCTTAAACAAATGTATCCACTTGGTGTTTTTGCCCAATATGAACCATTTATATTCTTAGTTATCTTAATAGCCGTAAATTCTGTGCCCTTTTTATATACTGCATAATCATTTGCATTTTTGCTAGTTGCATGTTTTTTACCATCTGCGGTTAACTCTTTTACTTTTTTCTTGCGATATACAGTACCAGCCCCAGTACGAATAGACATAGCATCTAATGTTTTATAATTACCAGTTGTATACATTTTTTTAATTACTTTCTTTGTACGTTTTGCATTTATTTTATTAGCTTCTTTTGCTATATAACCCATTTTACTTCTTAAATAATTACCAGGACATGCAGTACTTGCATACATACTATGCCAGGTCAAGTTTTTACCTTTTACAAGGGTGCCTAAATTATTTCTATAGGCTATATCTGCCACCAGTTTTATTAAAGTACCTAATGCTTTATTACTAACTGGCCATTTTCCACCTGTTTTGCTATTTGAAGTTTCGATGGTTACAGAAGTACAATTACTTTCCCAATTTCCATCAGTCCAAGCTGTATTTTTTTCATCTACACATTGAACAGAGCGACCATCATTACCAATGCCATAATGAGCAGATACTTCTCTTGACCCATTTTTAAAGAATGATGCTATTTGTTCAATAGTTAATACTCCAGCACAATGATGTATTGTTATTTTCTTTATCTTCTTACCATCTCTACCTTTGCTATAATTTACACTAGTTAATATTTTTTTATTTACTAAAGTTGAATTACTCATAATAATCCCTCCTTCAACTTACAGTCCAACCTTTATCGGTCGCTATTTTTATCTCTTCTTCTGTTAATTTTGCAAGATTTGTTGCTCCTAAAATCAGTTGTTGAGGCTTAACTCCAGCTGTTGCTATATCGTATAGTTTGTTTATTACATTCATAAGGCTGTCATGTGTTAAATCTACCGAATAACTTAAATTCAAAGTGTAGGCGTAGTAGTTTTCTGCACTCGATGTCGAATAGTTTTTCCCTAAGTCTTGAAAGCCACCTAAATAAGTTAAACTTGTGCAACTATCAAACATACTATTTATTTGTCTGTTTGATTGGAAATTTAATTCAGGAATTGATTTTAACGAGTTACATTGGTTAAACATATAAGAACTATTTATACAACCCGACATGTCAAATTGAGGCACTGTTTTTAGTTTGCTACATTGGTCAAACATTAATTGAAAATTATCTTGCCCACTTGTGTCAAACAATTCAATTTCCTCTAAGTTGTAACAATTTTGAAATGCTTTTTGTGGATAGGTTGTTGTTAATGCTTCATACACATAATGAGGAAATTTTTTAACAGTGCCCGTTGCAATTTGCGTTAAGCTAATCCTTGTTCCAAAATAATCATTTATATCAACTCCACTTGTTTCAACAGCAACATCACTATAACCATCTAAACCATCATCAGAAGCCTTATAAATACCGTTTGATGTTATACTTTTAGTTCCTAACTTAGGTTCTGGTACGTTTACCTGAGCAAATTCTTTATCTTTGACGTTGTAAGTTCCGTTTGCGTTTATTTCAAGTGTTCCAGTTGGCTCAGGAATATTAACATTAGCACTTGCTCTTTCTTTAACGTCATATTCTCCGTTTTTTGTTATTGTTATATCTCCACTTGGAATTATATATTCATCGGGAATGGGCTCTACAACAACTTTAGATAAAGCATTATATCCCTCATCAGGCATAATAGTTTGCTCATCTTTTGTTGGGATTATAGTCTTGTCTTGAGTATACGGAACTTGATATTCTATTGCTTTGTTAACAGCCCCTTTGACACTAGCAGTTCCCGAAACTTTTCCAGTTATAAATTGTCCACTACATTCCATAACTATTCACCATCATCAATAAATGCAGCCTCAGGGTAAAGTATAAACAACTTAGGGCCGTCCTCATCGTACCCAATAATTGTTTGAGAACTAGTATCAGGATTAATTACAACTTCATACCAATATTTAGTTGGTTTGTTAATTATTTTACCTATTTTGGTGTTCATGCTAAGAAGTTCCATCTCAACGACTGTAGTGGGTTTCATAACTTGTACATCTCTAATTAATTCTACGACATTACAATTACCAGCTTTCATCACACTAAGTCTTACAATGTCGCCTGTATTAAACACATAGTCAGTTCCATCTTCATTTTGTGCAGAGATAAAAATTGTCCCTATATCTCCTCTAGTTATATTTATTGTATTATTTTCTATCTTAAACATCTTTTACCTCCTAACTCTACATTTTATATCGCTTTCCATCTCCATTAGTGGTTCTCTGTTTAAGCTATATACATTACTTGCTTTTAAAAATCTTGTTTGACATTTGTCACATATATTTATCCATTTATCTGGGTTATATTCAGAATCAAAAAATCCCCAGTAAAATTTAATTACATTTGTATCTTGTTTCCCACAAAGTTCACATGTCTCTTTATTCATCTTCTTCGACATATAATTCTTTTGCCTTTTCTAGTGTGTCAATTTGTTTTGCAGGAAATATTACAGTAGCATAATATGGCTCATAAGTTGGAATTATTTCTCCAGTCTTTTCGTCTTTATGTTCTGCAACAGCAATATCATTTATTGCCCTTATTTTTTTTCCTTCATCCGCTATAAGTATTTTCGGATTTGTATGTGTTATTAATTGCATTTTATTTCCTCCTCAATTATTAAGAAACTGTCCAACCTTTATCAGTTGCTATCTTTATTTCACTTTCGGTTAGTTTTGCTAAATTTGTTGCACCTAGAGTCAATGTCTGTGCTGCAATATTTTTACTAGAAATATCATATAAATTATTTATAATATTTACTAGTGAGTCATGTGTCAATGCATTTGCTTCATTAAAGGCAACTTGATAATAATAATAGTTTTCAGTATTAACTGTGAAACCTTTTCCCAAATTTTGAAACCCCCCTACATTCGCAAGGTTCGGACAAGAACTAAAAGTACCCCTTATTTTATTAACCTTGCCAAAGTCTAATAAAGGGATTGTTACTAACTTTGCACAAGCAGCAAATGTCTCTTGAACTTCTTGCACATTAGATGTGTTGAACTGTGGAATTGTAGTTATGTTATTACAATAATAAAAAGCTTCATTCATATCATATACAGAAGATGTATCAAATAAAGGCATCTCTGTGATACCATAACATGACCCAAACATACTGCTTATATTCTGTGCCTTAGATGTATTCAAATTAGGGACAGCAGTTATTGCAGAATATTGAAACATACTATTGAATAAAATTCCCGAACTAGTATCTATATCAGGGAAAGTCGTTGCCTTAGAAGTTCTTCTAAACATATTACTAAAAGTATCTACCTGTGAAGTTCCTGTAATCGATGGTATATAAGTACCAGCATAGTCTTCAAACAAACTACTTAAATCAGTAACCGTACTATCAACAACCATCGGTGGTATTTTTTTTAGCATACCACCTCTACCCCAGCCAGCTCGATTATCGTTAGTAATAGTAGTCTTAAAATAATCATTAATATCAACACCACCACCTGACGGTATGCTTTCAATTTCAGTATCAAAGTTTGCTGCTGGTATTTCTTCCGTACTCCCTTTCTTTTCTCTTATTGAATCAGCAACATCGGTTAGAAAGTTATTTAATGTATCTATTCTTGCCATTAGTAACTCGCCTCCAATGCTGTCCCAATTGCTGCCTTTACTGCATCATCAACATATTTCTTTGTTGCTGGATTATAATCACCAGTTGGTACAAATTCTTGTGTATTTGTAGTTCCCAATGGAGAGCCAGTATAGATTTCTTTACCTTTACTTGCAATGTCTAAATGAATTAGTCCTTTGCCCAAGCTTTCATTAGAATACACAGCTGTGATATTACCATTATCTAACTCTTCATTTTTAACATATATCCAATCTGATGTTGCATGAGTATATATATACTCTATATTATAATCTACACTATCTTTTACTGGTGGTTCTCTATAGATAAGAAATTGAAATCTAGTCATCCCTGTATTTTCGTTTCTGTCTAGGCTTTTTGCCAATAAAAATAAACCATAATAAACAAAAGACAACACACCACTTATATTATATGCATATTTATCTTTCCACCCATCAACCAAAATATCTTGTATCATTGGCACTAAAAAAGCTTGGTCTTCATCTTTAGATAAATCAAAATATTCGCCTCTTTCACCAGTAGGTTTAAATACTTTTGTTTCACCAATAATTATACCTAACTCCTCAGTGCTTTTATTACCACTAAGCTCTATGCCATTTATTTGTGGTTTATTTGTTAAGTCTCCATAATTAGAGGTTCCACCGCCACCTCCAGCTTTTGAAACAGCTAATCCTCTTGCTAAATTATCTACAGCCATTAGCTACCCACCACCTTAACATAAACTTTAGAGTTAGCTTTTTCCACTTCTAGTTTTATTTTATCTATACATTGAGCATCACAAGAGTAAAGCCCACTTGCTGTAATTGATGTTTTAGTTGTAAAATCTGCTAAACTTAATAGTCCTATTGGAGCATAATTTTCAGCTTCAGTTTGTTTTCCTGTTATGGTTACATTTGCATCACCATCTACTTGTATCACTAAAGACTCCCCATAAACTATATCAAACAATAAATCATCATCTGTATAATTGTTTAAATCTATAACTCTTCGTTCTTTTATCATTTATTTTCACTCCTTTCTATCAAAAAAGCCCTAGCAATAAGTATTGCTTCGGCTTTGTCATCATCTGTTGTTCTTGTCTTTGTTTCAGTTTCGTTGTAAACAAAATCAAGACCATACAATTTATTAATTAAATCAACTGCTCTTTGTTTTTGAAACTGTCTTTTCATACCTTCTCTAGTTCCATCATAAGTCCCTACTAGACTCCTCCATGCTGAAGGATTATAAAAAGTATAATCAACATTATATCTAAAACATAAACTTAAGATTATTCCTTGTAATGTGCTAAGGTCTTTTCCTGTCTTTAAGTTGTTATGCTTGGTCACTGGAACATCCTCAGCCACTAAATAATCTATTTTATTCTCTATTATTTTCTTTTCAATCTCTATATATATTTCTTTAAGTCTTTCCTTTACATCACTACTAGTGGTTCTAATTACTCCACATTCTAAGATATTATAATTATCATCTAATATTGAATATCCTGTTTTTTTTGTAGCTGCATCAAGACCTAGTATTCTTGCCATTTTTCCCACCTTCTATTCTCTTGTTTTTACGAAGTCTTTCTTCCCACTCTTGAAACAATACCTCTTTAAATAAATCAACATATAGTGGAAGAAATATTACTATCGCAACAATAATTAAAGCTAAAATTCCTAAAATGGCCTTTGTCATCTTTATTCACCAACTTTTATCTTCGTCTCACTTTTTTGTTTCCAAATGTTTCTAGCTGCATATCTAAATTATATATATTACCTTTATCGTCACTTTCTATATCTAACCACCAGCAAGATTTGTCATTACTAAAACCACAACTTTTTGCAAAAGGAGTCATATCCTCTAAGCAACTGGTTTGAAAGCAATGAGTTTTATCTTGCTTCATATAAAAACTCTGATGCACATGTCCTGTTTGTAATATTTGTGGTCTATCTTCTAAAGGAATAGCATCTAAGTATTTTTGTATTTTATACGAACGAGCATAAGCATTGCCACCTTTGCCATGAAATAATCTTATTTTAATCTTGCCAATTTTTAAATCAGCAACATCACTACCCAAATAAACAATATCGTCACGTTGATTAGCTATTGATTTGACTATTTCACTACCAGCTGATTTATACCACCAGCCATCATGCATGTTACTTAAATAATTTACCATCTTATTTAAACTGACTATATCTTCATCCTCTAAGAGGAGATTGGCACTTCCAACATCGTATCAATAGATGCCGTACTCTCTTGCGAGATAGTCGATTGACCTTCTATCTATATTCCCACTTATATCCATAGGCAGTCTTATATTTTGGGTTATGTTCACAACATTGTTTATAATATAAATACCCATCATATTCTTTCTCTCCCATATAAATAGCTTGGCACTGGATTGGGCCTTGTAAGGAGCCGTTCCCAGTTAGCACAAATTCTAACTATCATTTCCTATAGTTCCTAAACGTAATCTGTACACCCTTGATAAGGTTCACCAATTTTTTTACCTAATATTACTATTAGGGGAAACCATTAAACCTCTCGGTTAATTTCCTGATATGGCATAGGTTTTGCCATCAAACTTTGGGTACTTGTTGACACAATAATCAACTTGTCCCTCGTATGATAATTCTTTTAGCTCGTAAATATGTTCTGGTCTATGGCTTTTCCCATCTGTAAAGTCTCCGCTATGTAAAATATGCTTAATTCCTTTCTTGTTAGCCTTGTCATATATATAATTTAAAATATCTAATCTATCATATTTGCTACATAAGTGAGTATCACTTATTAAACAAAGTTTTAAATTTTCACTTTTTGCAGGTATTTCATAGATGTCATTGTTCTGGATTGGTTTTTTAAGCTTTACAACTTCACCATTTATATAATCAATCAATTCTCCATCTTCTTTCATCAAGCTGATTAAACCAATCAATTCATAGTCAGTTAATTGTAACTCCTCACAAACCTCTTTAAATCCCTTTTTCTTTTTTATCAAATATTTAATCTTGTCGTAAAGTTCATTATGCTCCATATCATACACTCCCTCACAACTATAATACAGAATCTGATATTTTTTCCTCTAAAAACCATGCTAATTTTTTTACTACATCTATGTTATAGTCTTTTTTAACTTCATCTTTTGTCTTTGTATAAGAAATTAAAATAAATCCTACTGGCTCCCCTTCTACATTATGAATTATTATACCAGCACTAGACTTAGTTTTCATTGCTTTTTGTAAATTATACGAAGATGGCATATCTCCTTTAATTTCTTCTAAATTTTTTATGTCTAAATGCCCATCATCTAAAAGTGTATTAATAAAATTTGTAATACATGCCAAAGGAACTCCTAATAGTTTATTTTGCCATCTAACAATTCCATATCTGCAAACTTCATAAGTACATGACATTTTTAATGCCGACCTTCCATTTGCCCAATGTCCGCTATTGTGAAACTCAAAAACTTGTATTCTATCTGCTCCTAAAATTTCTTTGTAAATTTCCAACTTCTTCATTATTTCACTATCTATACCTGTCTGCTTTTTAATTTTCCTTGATATAGGAATACTATTATCTTTTAAATACTTATCTAACTTTTTCTTAAAAACACGGCAAGCAATTATGATAGTTCCAACTATTGTAACAAGAAACTCCATGTAATACTCTATATTATCAAGCGATAATAAGTCTTTGAACCCCATACTGCACCCTCCTTGCTTATTTTTTTCTAGCAATCCAATAAGGCTTGGTCATAATCATCTTCTCTGCCAAGATTACCTTCTCTATGAGATGTGCCTACTACACTTGATTATGATTAAAAAAAAAGAGAGATTATAGTTTGACTATATCCCCCTTCTTATAATTATTTTGACCTTTTATAGTAACATTTACACCGTTTTTATCAATAATATAATAAGTAGGTGCAGATAATAGAACTTTATATTCTTTAGTTTGGCAAACAACTTCTTTTTTTGTTATTTCTTCTTTTTTTGAAACATTCTTTGGTTCTCTAATAACCTTATTGTTTGTTTTTCCCATTTTCTATTTGTTCCTTTCTTACTAATCGAGAACATTGTTCCCAGTCATCAGTTTGTACAACCCTATTGGATTTATTGCAAAATTTTTGTTTTACACAATAATTGCCAGACAAAGAGCAGAATAAATACTGCTCTATGCCTTTATCTATATATTTGCTATATTTACAATATTCCATTAAATTAAGCTGCTGTTACTGTAACAACAACATTTGCATCTATTTCTTCTTTTTCAGGAATTGTAGCTTTTATTACAGCAGTACCTTCAGCTACAGCTGATACTACACCACTTGTAACTGTTGCTATATTGTCTTTATCTGTTGCAAATGTTAATTCATCAGATTGAACCAAGAATGGTGCAGAACCATCTTCTTTGATTGCATAAACTTTTAAAGTTTTAGTTTCATTTGCTTTTAAAGAGAAGTCTCCACCTTCTATTGCTAGAGCTGTTACACCATCATACCAATTAGTACCATCAATTAATTCTATAATTTTTGCATAAATAGGTCTATTACCATCACATCCATTAGACGCACTAGCTAAACTATTATCAGCTAAAGCTCTTACAGATAGTGGTGTTGAAGCAACAGCATCTGGTGTCATACTTAAAGTAAATGCACCTGTCATTGATGCTTTAGGTACAATTATTTGAACCTTACCAATTTTGTTAGTTGTTGAATCTGAACTTGCCAATGTTGCTTCTAACACTAATTTAATAGTAGAAGGTAACATATCAGCATATACAGTTACACTTCTTGCTGAATTTATTAATGCATAATATCTTATACATGCAGAACCAGTATAAGTTGGGTCTGAGATATTAAATTCATTGTTTGTAAATGTAACTCTTTCAACTTTTCCTCCAGGTAGAGTAACCCATCCATAAGCATTTGTGCTTTCCATTGATAATGGTGTGGCCTTTGATACAGCTCCTGCACCATTTGTGATTTCTACGTTTTCTTCAGTGAACATATCTTCACCAACTTTAATTGTAGAACCAACATTCAATGCTAGGAACTCAAGTGAAAATTGTGCTTCACTAACTGTTATATTCATTTCAGCAGTATGATAATAAATATATTGTAATTGGTTACCTTGTCCTGCTCTTACATCTGTATTAGATAGTGTTGTTTCAATACTAGAATCTAAAAGTGTTGTTCCCATGAAAATAAGATTGTCATTAGAATCATATCCATAGGCATTTGCAGTACTTACTAAAAACTTTTTCATATTCTCTATTTCCTCCTTCTTTTTATTCTTTTTTCTATATTTAGACTACATTATTGTAGTATAAATCTTAACCATTGATTTTTTCTTTTACTTCTTCCATATCCACTTTAACATCTGCATATTTATCTTTTGTTTCTAAATCTGCCATCCAACCTACTATAGCATCTTTATTTTTAAATGTTACAAATCCAGACATTTCAGCACTCTTATATATTTGATAATGCATTTTATGGTCTATCCTTTGTAATACTTTAGTAAACTTTCTTATAGTTAGCTTATATATATCTTCAAGCTTTAACGATGTCGAAATTAAAACACATATCATTTGGTCTTCTAAAGTTCCTATTTTATGAGTATTTTGTCGTATCTTATACTCTTCAGCTTTAGCCATCTCATCTCTTAATTCCTTTTGTATTGTTTCATCAATTGGCTCTATTCCATTTTGCATAAAAATTATATCTTTCATTTTATCAAAATCATCTGAATCAAATTCTACCCCACGAATAGAAAAATAGGCTTTATCCTCTTTCAAGTAAAATTTTATATCTTCCTTTTCTGGGTCAATCTTTAATACCAAAAAAAATAACATATTAAGCATTTGTAGAAAAATTTCATTTCCACGTTCTGCCTCATAAAATATATACCTCAAATAACTCATAGATATTACCTTAACATCGGCTATACTATTTTTCTCCAATAATAAACAATTTACATACCAATGAAAATCTATATAATGTTCCATAGTAACTGGATATATTTCTAAAGTTTTATATGGGATAGGGTTATCATAAAATAAAAAGATATTGTAATCTTCGTTATTCATATACTACCCTAAATTTACTGACATTATCAGCATTTTACCTTTATATGGCTTTTGCCCTATTATTTGGATTCTATCATATCCACTTATAGAGTTGTCAAAGAACATACACCCTAAGCCACCTATATCGCAGCCATTTAATACTTCTAATAAAGCTTGAATTATCATATCTGTTCTAGTGCTATAATTAGTTAAATGATTTATCTTACTATGAACATAGACTTCTATTGTAATGTCTTGAATACCAGTTGTCCTAGTTCTTGGTGTAGTATAAGACGGATAAATTCTTAAAAAGGTTTTTTCTTCCTTTACGGCATCATCCATCATATAATCTAAAAATACATTATAATCATTTTCATGCCCTACACCATCATATATTAATGCTGCCTTTTCTTCTTGTGTCAAATCATCTTTTAAATAGGCATTTGGGTCATTGTATTTTAATAGTTTCCAAATAATATTAGCATTGTCGTCCAGCATTAAGTGTTCGATTATCCTATAAGCTATTTGTGGTAAATCTCTGTATTTATTATAAGGATTATTATATTCCATATTAGTACAACCCCCTCAACTTTATTGAAATGATTTTTTCTTTATTTTTATTTATGCATCTAACTAAAACTGGTTTATTCATATACATTTTTTTATTAATAACTTCAAAATGATTTCCATCTACTATCTTTATAGTATAATTGTCAATTGGGACTCCTACTGTTTCATCTTTAAATTCAAATGTTTCATCAGTTTCTTTTCCATTCAAATATAACTTACATTCTATAATCTTTGTATTGCCTTGTAAAATATAATTTACATCTGGGTCAACAACTATTTCATATTCATTAGAACTTGCTTCTTGTTGAACCACAATATTAATATTAGTTGATATGTTATTATTTTCTTTTACTTTAGCTGTTATTATTGCTGTTCCTTCTTTTTTGGTCTTCAATAGCCCATTAGCATCAATTTCAACTATATTAGCATCACTAGTTTCCCACTCAACCTCCATATCTACTATATCATCATTTTTATAGACAATAGCTTTTAATTGGCTTTCTACGTTCACTAAATAATCATCAGAAACATTATTGATTTCAATTTTATAGTTGTGAGTATAAGCATCGGCATACCCATTTTCTAAATCGTCAAATACCTCATTGATTTCATAATGTTCAATATAAAGTTCAGTTAAACTCGGCGAGTTATCATCTAGTGTAATTGTATTTAAGAAATTTTTTGCACCACCAGCATAAAGTCTAAAACATACCCTTTGTTCTGGAGGCCCAAATAAGAATCTATCATTAGGTCTCAGAGTAACTGTTTTGCTATTCCTTTGACACCAAATCTTTTGTTCTCCTCCTCCAACTGTTATAGGCGGAATTTCATTATTATTTGCAAATCGTAGCGTTGCATCCATAATACATGGTTCTTCTACTTTATTACCATACTTATCAAAAAATCTCAATACATTATTACATCTTCTAACTTCAACAGAATTTGATATACTAGAGTATCTATTGGTATTAATAACTAACCAATAACTATTCCTCCATTTAAATTTCATTCCGTATTCTAATGGCACCTGAAAATCAGACAAAAAGATAAAATTTTTAAAGTCATCTCCTATCAAAATACCTGTGTTATAATTAACAACATTATCAACCCTAACTAATGGTAATGGAGAAAACTTACCAGAACCATACTCATATTCAAAATAAACAGCATCATCTTCGTCTCCATAATAAACTGTAGCAGCATTTTCCAACGCCAAATCATTTATTGCTGCAAAATCTTCTATATAGCTTTTCTTTGGGCGTGTTCCATTAAGAGCTTTATTATTAGTATAATATTTAAGACTCATTATCTTGCACCTTCTTTTTCATACTATTTATAAGCTTTATACAATGATTAACTATGTATTTTACCCTATCATGCTCATCTAAAGTAAAGTCTCTCATTCCTGATAATATATATAATAGCTCGACATAATATTGATTATCTAACCATAGTTTGCTTGCCCCTCCAACCTTAGTAATTAAGAAGGTTAAATGCTTTTGATAATTATCATATGCATCCTCTCTACTATAAGCATTATTATTATTAATATTCTTTCCTTCATAAATAGGTAATATCTTCCAACATTGATTAATCAAAATATTTAAAGATTCTAAAGTAATATCATCATCTAGTTTGAAGTCGTAGCTAAAATTCACCATCTAACCACTTCTTCCAGTCTAAATTTTTAAAGCTATAGTCCAATTGTTTTTTATTTATATTTTCTCTCATTTCAATTCTGGTGTTCATTTTTTCCTTCAAAAGGTTTGCTTCTGAATATCTTCTTGCTTCATTTTTATTTTGTAACATACCAGTAATTTGACGAGTATCATTTATGTTTTTATCTAACCACATTAAAACTGTATAATCTGCTATTATACTTTTCTCTAAATCAGTTAAATTAACCTTAAATGTTTTATCATCATCATCCCTAAGAGATAAATCATTCTTACAGTTATTAAAATTAGGAAGTCCTCTTATCATGTATCCCTCTAAAGTAGTTTCTAAAGTTGAAAGAGAGTCAGACACATAATCTTCATAGTCAGAATAATCTTTATCTTTGATTTTATTATATTCTTTTTTTGTAGTAGCTATTATTCCATTTTCCTCACATGTAGTCACATAGGTTTCATAATCTGCACTATTAACTAAGATATTGTAATTATCTTCATCTATATAGACAGCTAGTCTATTCAACCTATAATCTTCAATGGAAATAAGAGCCAAATCTATTATTTCATCATAAGATGTCATAATCCTAGACCTCCCTTATTATCTTTGTTCGTTTTTCAATAGAAGTTTGAAGTCTTCTACTTCTCTTATTAAATCTGTTTTTAAACTAGTATTTATGACTTGAATAATATTCATATCCACTTCTTCATCTTTTCTAATTTTATCCACAATAAGACCAGCGATTAATTCTTGTTGACTCTTAGTCATATTATTAAATGTAGATTCAAAATCTTTTTTCTTCTTTGTTATAAGAGATTCTATTTCTTCTTTGCTCAATATATTTTTATAAGAAGATGTCAATCTTTCACTTTTAATAAATTCTTCATCATCAATATAAACAAGTCCTTCTCTGATAAAATTTTTGTTTTTTCTTATTATTTGCTTTGCTTGAGTCATAGGTATCATTAGATTGTCTCCAAAGTGTTCAAATGTGAATATATCTCCTTTCCCATCTCCTTCAGTAGACAAATTAACAGTGCCTAAACTTAATGAGATAAAAGGGATATCTCTATCTTTATCTATATTTTCTTTTTCTTTGTTAGATACCATACTTAACATGCTTTTTAATAATTCTACTTGTTGTTTTAAATTTTCTAGTTCTGTAGATTCAATATCATTAACTTCTTTTTTTGCCATTTTATTATTTCACTCCTTTTTTTCAATATAAATAGCACAGGAGACTTAGATGTCTCCTGCCTATTAAATAATGTATAACTAAAAATTAGCTAAGTTTAATTACACCAGCTAATGCAGAACTAATAGCACCAACACCATAAGATTTATAAATAGTACCAGTAACTACTAAGTTAGCGTTTTCATAGTCTGTATCAATCTTAGATTGAGTACTTCCTTCAAAGAATACTTTTACAGCTTTATCTACTCCTGGACAAATTACATATACTTTATCATCTGGTAGTAATACACCAAATTCAGTAGTATAATCAGCAACTTGTTCCATTTCAATTACAGAAGTACCAAAATATTCTCTTAAGTGACCTAGTTTAAAGTAGTCATCACCTAGTAAGAATCTAACATTTGTTGATTCAGGAATAACTTTACTTAAAGCTAGTTTAGTACCAAGCATAATTGCTTTAGCTCCACCATTCCAAGCTTCAACTTTTTGGATTAGTTTTACTGCGGCGTCTGTACTCCAACCATTAACTAATAATGAATTTGTTCCACTTGATGGAAGGTTATCCATAGCTTGTGCAAATACATAGTAAATATCTCTTTTAACATTTACTTCCATTGATTGTGCAGCTCTTGAAACTAGTTCAGCAAGTGAAATTTTCTTAGTAAGGATGTCATATAAACTAATACCTACAGTTATACCATGTGGTTCAGGAATAATTGTACTTTCTCCTTTATAGAATCTTGTAATATCATATCTTCTTCTATTACGTCCACCTTTTGATACAACGAAAAGGTCTCTTGGTTGAAGTTCTACTTTTAGAGATTCTCCCCAACCACCATTTTTGATTTCAGCTATATATCCTAAATCTTTAATTAATGCATCTGGTATAATTAGGTCTGTAATCATTCCTATTACTGCAAATGCTGCTTGTTGAACATCACTGAATGAAGTGTAAGTTGCGATGTCTGAATAAGTTGACATTTTCTTTCCTGACATTCTTTCAATTTCATCAGTGAATAATTTTAACATTTTATCATTCATTTCTTCAAGAGTTACGCCTTGTTCATTAGCACGTTTTCCTGACTTGTATAATTCATAATATTCTACGAATGATTTATATCCTTCTCTTCTTTCTGTGCTATCAGCAGTGAAATTAAGGATACTGTTTGTTAGTTTTATCATACTTGTTTTCCTCCTTCTTTATCCTTTTTTTTATTTTAATTAGTTAGCTATTACTTCAAGTTTATATGAAGCTAATCTTTGAGTACCACCAATGGCACCATTTCCAGCTCCTGCTGCATGGATATTACTCTTGCTTATAACTTTAAGAGCAAGTCCAGTTCCTTGAGCTGCTGCAAATTTAAGTTTTCCTGTAGTAGGGTCAGCTATTACATAGTCTGCTTCTTCTCCAGTTACACCGTCAGTAGATATTTCTACTATATCTCCAGCATTTAATCTAAACCCACTAAATACATAACCTTTGATGTTTGTAAATAATCTTGGGTCATTTAAACCAAACTTATATTGGTTTCCTCCAATTGTTACGATTGTGTCTTCAGCAGTGAATGCCATATATAACCCAGATTCATTTGCTTTTGGTAATTCAGCCATGAATACTTGACTTTCAGCTGCATCAGTAGAAAGTGCTCCTTTTGAGAATACTGTACCATTATCAAAATCTAAAGTAGCATGCTTAAAGCTTCTATTATAGCTGTCAACATTAAGTGCTGCTACAGATGATGGTATTAAAACTGTATGTGCGTTTTCCATTTTATTTTTCCTCCTTTTTCTATTTTTCTATTAATATTACCAGCTATACTTACTAGAGCTTGGTATATTATCATTATTTACTATTGCTATTCTATTAAATGAATATTTTCCAGCTTTATTTTTTACTGATTCAAATGCTAATGCTTTTACTTCATTTTCAAAAGCATCCATTTCAGATAATGAATAGCTCATTGCTTTTTCACGAAGTTCATCAAGTTTTTCCGAATCTACATCATCTCTAACTGTAGAAAGAACTTTTTCAACTTTATCTTCTTTTTCTTTCTCTTCATATTTATTGCAAAGTTCTTTTAATTCTGCAACTTCGTTTTCTAATTTTTCTATTTTTTCTTCAGGTGTTTCTACATCTTCATCTTCTGAGAATGTAATATATCCACCTCTCATAACTCTTTCACCTTCATCTGCTATTTCAACTGTTGTTTCATTTAAAGTATATGAATATCTATAAACATTTTGGTCTTCCCATTTATATACATAAATATATTCATCGTCATAAGTTTCTAAATATCCGTCAATATGTTTTTCCCTTATAGCAGTACGGAAAACTTCATATTTTTGTTCTGCTGTTAAAGATTCAAATTTTTTATCTTCTTTTTTAATATCTTTACTATCTTCAGTTTCTTCTTTATCTTCTTCGTCATCCTCTTCATCTTTGTTGTCATCGCTGTCATCATTTTCATCTTCTTCATCGTCTTCGTCTTCATCATCGAATTTCTTTTCTTTGTCGTCTTCTTTTTCTTCTTTCTCAGATTTTTCTTTATCTTCCACTTTTTCTTCTTTTTCTTCCATTGTTGCTTTTCCATCTTCTTCTTCCTTGATGTCAGACTTAACTTCTTTTTCTTTTTCGTCTTTCATAGATTTTTCCTCCTTTCCTAAATCTTCATTGAATCCAATTTCCTTAACAAATTCTTCTTTTATTTTTCTTGATTTACTAGAACATTTGTTATACATGGCAGAAGCATCTTCTATACTAAATTTAGTAATAGTTGCATCAGCTCCTTGACATGCTGGCAAATGAGATTTCCCTAAAAGTGTTACACCACTAAATACAAATTCAAGTATATGAGTGAAACCATTTTCATCTTCTTCAGATTTAGTAACTATAATTTCCATTGATACGTCTCTATGATTATCTTCTAAAAATATATCATAAGCCCATTGTGCATAAACTTTAGACATAATTGCTTGAGCAACCAAATAAGTTTTCCCATTTTTCTTTTTGAAGGTCATTTTAGAACTTTCTGGAAAGAATCCCACTATTTGTTCATCTGGTTCATGCCCTTCAAAATCTTCTCCATCATAACCAGCTACTAAGAATTTATTTTTTAAAGTTTTCTTTGCTTGTTTTATTACATTTAGACTTATAGGCATATTATGAGCATTATTCCCATCATGGCAAACATAGACTTCTACCAAAGCGAATTGTTCATCAGATACTTCATCTACTAAACTAAATCCTTCTATCCCTAAAGAAATTTTATTTTCCACGTTTTTCACCTACCTTTTCTACTATATGTAAAAGGATAGGTTTCCTGTCCAAAACTTCCTTAAGTTCATCTGTTAAAGCGAATACCATTTTATTGCCATCCATAGATAATAGTGGTATCCCTTTAGAAACAATATACCTACCAATTACTTTATTACATTTATAAACATTATCTTGATTTATTGACTCTATATTTCTAATAAACATTATATATATTTTTCCTTTAATCCGAAATCTTCTACATCATGGTCAAATTTCATCCAACTTATTTTTGTGTCACCATACATTTCTGCTTTGTCTATTAATGTCATAATGTCTTTGGTTAGTATATATACAATAATTAAAAAATTATCCAAATTAACTTTTGTAGTATAATCTCCTGCACTTTCTGATTTTTTAATTGCATTAATAACTTTTTTTTCTAAATCTAAGTTACATTGTAACATCATATTAAAACATTCTAAAGGTGTTTCATAATCTTGGTCACCAATAGGTGTTTCTCTATAAATAGTTGTACAATCTCTATCAGCCATATAATCAGAAATTATATCTGCTAATTGAGGATATGCATGTGCCATTCTTTGATGAATGATATTTGATGTAGAAGGCATTACCATTGGAACAGATAATATACTAACTATTCTATCGAATATTCTATTATTATAAAAACATTGCCCCACAATGCCTTCCAATGTAGCTTTAATTTCTAATGTCAATAATCCTTCCATTACTTAATACCTCCTTATATCTTTCCACCTTTTTCAACATTGCTAGCGGCTGAACGAGTGTTCTCACCACTATCTGTAAGTTGATTATCTTCTTTTTGTGGTCTACCATTTTTTTTATTTTCATCATTAGAGTTAGTGTTATTATTAGAGTTATTGCTATTATTGTTGTTGCCAGTATTTCCACCACTATTAGGCATAGTGTTTACATTAAGCATTAGCTGTAATTTTTCTGTAAACTTAGTAGCCTTAGATTCTTCTAGTTCTCTTTCTAACTCTATCTTGTTATATCCTAAAGAGGATGCAATCTTATTTGGTAATACGACCCCTTTATCTGCATAAGCAAAAGCTGCGTCTTGTCTTCTTTTCCTGTCGTATTGGTCATTACTTCCAACAAACTTAAATCTCCATTTAAATTTCTTTGTTTCCTTATTAATATAATAATTTAAGAAATCTGCAAATTGCGGATATATACTTTCTGCCAATAATTCATCTAAATTTAAAGAAACTTGTGTTTGTATTGCATTCATTTTTTCATTTGGAGCAAAGATTACTTTACCACCAGACAATAAAGAACTAGTTACAGACATGAAATTTTTATAAGTATCTTGGTCTGTATTTTGGAACTCTACTCCCTTTATATCTTCTGTAGGTAAAGATAATACCTTAATAGACTTTTCTAATCCTTGAGTTGCCAATGCCAAGAATTTTCCTAAAATGTCTGGGTCAATAGCAATTTGGTCTACTACAGAACTTGATTTCTTTTCTTTTAAATATGGAATTGATGAAACCAATAATTTTCTTGCCGCAGCAAAACTTTGGTCTACTTGCAATTTTCTCATAAGAGGTATGATTGCCATTTCTGGTAACATAGCTGTAAAAAATGGAACTTGTAAGTTATGATTTTGATTAAACTTAAAACAAAAGAATCCATCTTCTGGGCTAGTTTGTGCCCAAGTTGCAAATTTACCAGTCCTCTTATTCATTTTATTACTAGGAACATACCCCATGTCTTTGCCATCTCTGAACAATTGTAGATATGTTTTTTTACACCAATTTGGGAATAAGTCTATATCTACTGATGGTTGTAAGAAATATCTCATATCAACATCAAACAATAAACCATATTCAAATCTACCTGATATTTGAGCATAATTCCATGGCCAAGTTTGTAACAAATACTTGCTATCAAATTTTCTAAACATACAATAATATGTTTCGCTCATCAATAGGTTCCATAAGACATTTCTAAATTCAGTTCTATAATCAAATTTATCTAAAAATTCTTTAACTCTTTGATAATCCTTCTTATAAGTTTTGCTTTCATAATCTTTTTCCGTTGCATTTATACAACTAAGTTCCAAATCAAAAGCAGGTAAGTTCGCTAAGTATTCTTGATTTCTTTTAAACATCAAACTACTAAAATAATATCCTTGATTATATTGAATTAATCTATCTTCATTAGACATTGGATTTGCTAATGCTTCATCTATTTCTTCTTTAGTAGAAGGAGTAGCAGTTGAGACATTTAGGCTTTTCATTAAGTCATTTTGCATCCATGGATTAAATGCACTTCCATATAAACTTTTTGCAAAAGTAGTGAAATCAAATTTTTCTTTATACTCTGGAGCAATCTCAAAAGCTTTTTGTATTGCTTCTAATGTTTCTACGACATCTTCTTTGCTTAATTTAACTTCTTCTTTATTCTTCAAACTATTCACCTACTTTCTTTTAATATATAAATCTCGTTAAAAATTCTAATGTATCTTCTTCTTTTCTAAAGGCATCTGCCTTCCCTTGTTTTTCCATTTCAAAAACAACGGATAATCCATACATCAAACTAGTAGCTCTATCTCTCTTTATTGTTTTTACAATTTTTTCATAAGTGACGGAACCACTTGTTGTAAATGTTTGTTTTATATTACTCAATTCTTGTATTAGATTATCATGCTCTACATGAATAAGTTGTTCATCTGCTGAGTATTCTCCTGCTCTGTAATCACCATCTGTTTGATTACTATCTATTAATAACCTCAAGCTTTGGTCTTCAAAACAGCTCTTCATATATGGGTAGAACATAATATTAAATTCCTTGGTTGCTGCAATACCTCTAATCATAGGAACCGCATCTGGTAATAGTCGTGCTGTATCTTCATCATCATCACATATTAAAGCAGGGAACTCTAAAAGTTGTCCTTTTTTTCTGTACGACCAAGGTTCTTCCAAAATAGATAATAGACCTTGCCCAGCACTTTGTTTATCTATCACTAATTTTTCTGTATTTGGAAATCTAATATGAATCAACTCTCTTAATAAATCTCGTTGGTCTTTTAAACTAACACCATTCATGGTATGTGTATAAACTACATCTTTATTAAAAGTACCATTACTCTTAGGTGTCAATTTAATTACATGAGTACAGCAGTTATCTGACCCAGAACGTGTTGATGTTGCAACATCGTGTGTAACTATATATGTGGATTTACAATTTTTTGGTTGCTCTAATTCACATAAGTCTATTTGTCTACATCTTGAGGTTAGCTCATAGGGATAATAACTGTTATTTGCACTACCAACGAAACGGCCTTCATACTCGTAGGCCCATTTGTCCAGTGTCATTTCAGGGTCCTCTTTCTCTCTCATCATCTTTTCAAGAGTGAATATGCCTGCATCAACACCAACTCTATAATCTAAGCTGGCAACAAAGTAATTTTTATCACCAGAAACCATTTTGTCATAAAAATTTAAAAATCTTTGATATAAATCACAAGTCTTCAACCATGCAGAAGATATGTATATCATCTTACTTTCTTCTACTGGAGAATCAGGATATTTCTTTTTATTAGCAATTGCATTAGGTCTAGGTGTCGAAGTCATGGGAACTACAACAGTTTTTAATGTATCAGACCTAACCAGTCTAGCTTCATCAACTAATATTAATTGAAAACGCCAACCCCTAGCACTGTCACCTTTCCCATTTTGTCCTAATGTTATAGCTCTTATGGAGCTTCCGTTTTTATATTCTACGATACAATCTTCTGTACCAGTCTTTATATTTTTAATATCCCTTTTTATATTTTCGTTCTTAATTAATTCTCCTTCTATCTTTTGTTTAATAACCATTCTTGCTTGATTACCATTTCCAGAAACTATACCTATAGAAATTCCTGGATAAAGAACTGCCATACAATGCATAAATACAGCACAGATATAAGACTTAGTTAAACCACGACATGCAAGTATCATTGTATTTGGAAAACGTCCCATAGCTCTAAGCAATAATCTTTGAAACGAAAATAAATTATCCATTCCTAAAATATCAACAGCAAACTTGTCAACATAATATCTATAGTATGATAAAAATTTTGCCCAAGCATCATAATCTATTTTCTCATCTTTAATTGGGTCATAGCTATTAGCTGAATCCATGTTGTCATATTCCCAATTTGCTTGAGCCCTTCTCTTTTGACTATAATTTTTATATGAAGCCATTATAGACTCTTATTTATATTTGCAAATTGTTCAATTAATTTATCATACATATCTTTATCATCAGGAACATATTCAGGAATCCATTGATGCTTTTCAACTGCATCAAATACACGTCCAAAGCAACCCAATGAAACATCGTTAGCCCCTCTTTGACTTTCAGCAAACTGAGCTGATTTTGAAAGAGCATCAAAGTTAGCTGACGCAGCTTTATAAATTCCTGCAAGGTCTTTATCCATTGGATTATCTCTCATTTGTCTAAATGCAGAGTTCATCACCAAAGATGCTTGAGCTATTTTTCTAGCATAGTCTCTATGGTTTCTAGTTACTATTTTAAAATCTTTTTGTAAATCCTCATAATAACCATTTAAATAATCCAATTCCTTCTTTGTATATTCCCCTTGCCATTCATCGCTCCATGTTTTTGCTCTACTATTTACTTTAGGTTCTTCTAGTATTATCTCCTCTTCAACATCCTCTAGTGATGTATCTTGAAATTCACTATCATTCCACCTATAGTCAGAGTAATATTTTTTGTTGGTAAATGTAATTTCTTTTAAATAATGTCGAAATTGTTTCTCATTTTCTAAAAGACAAACTTTTTTCCAAACTTTGTATATAAAAGGAATGTTTAATTTTCTAAGCACTGAATATACAGTATCTAAATTATTTATATCTATCATATCATCTACACAATCTTTGCAAAAAGGATGGTGCTCTTCCTCTCCACTCCTTGATTTGTAGAAATTTGTTAGACTTTGGTATCTGCCTCTTTTTTTACATTTAGGATTTTGACAAATTGCTTTATTCTCTAATCCCTTGTTTATGGTTACAGTACCTCCAGCCATTTACCTCACCTTTCTTTCATATTAAAAGAGCATATCTCAATGCTCTTGGCCTGCTAAGAGGCAAAATCTATTCAAATATAATTGGGTAATGAACTATTAGTCCACTATCTTCACATATTAATATTGTTTGACTTGCTTTTCCAGACAACCTCTTTTGTAAAGTATGGTCATCTCCTGACCCAGCCAAAGAACCACATTGAATAAGTTGTGTGTTCCCAATATTTGAATATGCAGGGAAATGTTTATGTCCATATAAAATTACATCAGGAATATATCCTAAGAGAATTGTAAGATTAGCCAAACCTTGTTTGGTAAAATCATCATAATCTCCATGTACTCCTATATATCTTTTTCCCCTAATTTGAAAATCACTAATACTATTGTCGATGTTATTATCTTCGACATGAATATTTTTTATATGATTTAAAGATGCCTTTAAATACCACAATGGTAAGTCATCAAGTCTTTCATCCTTCATAGCATCTTCTTTTCTATCAATTCTGGAATGATTTCCTGATACACTATATATATATATACATTATTAAAATGTTTACTTAGCTCATAAACAAAATCAGTAATTAATTGACTTACTATTTTTATTTGTTCTATCACATTTTCTCTATTTGTAACTTGTATGCTTTTATGAATAGAATTACTTATCAAATCTCCTTGTAAAGACACATAGCAATTTTCTGAGTTATGTCTTTCCTTTATTACTATTGCTTCACTTAAATATTTAGATAATCTTTCTTTAGCAACATCTGTATCATACCTTCCAAAATTATTAGTAAATGTCTGACCTATATGTAAATCACTAAGAATTATTAGCATATCATTATTTGAAGACTTTGTATGTTTGCCTGCTTGAACCTGATAGCGTTCCTTAGCAATTTCTTTTACCATATTTTCTAACTTATCAACCCTGTCTTCAAAGCGAGCTTGATTCCTAACTTTTCTATTATATTCACTTCTTTCGTCAATAAGCTTATATCTTTCTTTTTTTAATTCATCTATTTTCTTATCGATTTCATCTATATATTCTTTGTCAAATGACTTTTCTTTAAAAACGAAATCATAATACATCTTTGCATACTGATAGCCTTTTCGATAAGCACTTTCATCTATATACTCATCTTCACTATCTTTTAAGTTTTTATTAAAAACCTCAGCTAACTCCTTCCAGTTTAAATCTAGTAATCCTTCGTCCTTTAATTGACATAATCTCCAGATATATTGGAACTCATTTTCCCCCTCTACTCTCCCTAAATCTCTCACACAAAAATCTCCTTTTTACTCTTTTTTGGTTTTATTCTTTCATATATAATATTTTTGTATATTTTTAACAAAATCCTTTATTTTTCAAGGGTAAAATAGAATTTCTATTTCAAATTTTTTCGCTTTTTTGTTTTTTCTATATTTACATACTTAGCACAACTAGGACAATACTTTTTTCTATTAGAAGTTTTACTGGTGACTATTCCACATGCCTCACATCTTATATATTTAGTATTATCTAAATAGTTTTCAAGTTCACCAATTAAATTATCAAAATTAGTAATTATTAACTCTTTATCTTCATCATTACAAAATGTTAAATAGTAATAATTGTTTTGCTTAAAATTCTCTTGTACATAATAGCCCTTATCTAAAAAATTTTTACATATTGCATATCGTTCCTTAACTCTCAGTTTATTTAGTTTTGCAAGTTTCCAAATATCCTTATCATTCTCTATTACCATAGGTAAACCATATTTCCTACTATAAAAATTAAGATGGAATATATTTCGTGCCCACTTATAATATACTAAATATATAAATAGCAAATTTCTATAGTTTTCATTTTTGTAAGATAATATAATATTTATTTCACTCTTAGACAAAGACACCTCCACATCATGAATGTATGGAAAATTTAAAGACTTATTTATTATCCTATCATAAATAGTATCTAAGTCGTTGTAATTAAGATAGTTGCTATTAGGCATAGGAATAGAGTGAAGGGTTTTCTTTATCTCACTCCTAGGAAAACCCTCATCATTCAAATATCTAACTATAGCACTTCTTTCTCTCCCTTGATTCTTTTTGGTTTCATACTGCTTAAATCTTAATACCTTTTCAGAATAAGCTTTTTCATCAAAAATTATAATAGTATCACCGCCCTAATTAATGCTCATCTCTTTTAGACTATAAGTTTTTCCAAGGTAATCAACACCACTATTATCATCGATGATAATTAAGGTATTTCCTTGAGGAATAATATCGATAATATCCTCACCTAGTATGTCCCATATAAAGTCATACTTCAAGCAATATTTTGTACACATCTCTATAAGATGGTCAAATAATTCCCTAGAAGAACTGAATAGATTATACATTTTATTTTTGCATCCATCTTTATGATAAAATATTGCATTGTGTAATATTTCATTAATATCATCATCCTGTATTCCTTCGTTATCTATTATTATAGAAATTCCTTTATATTTCTTTTGAGATTTATATTCTCTATATATTTCAAATAGTTTTACCAACTTCTTTTCCTCTATTTTGGTATTACCAATATAATTTGGTAGTAAGCTTTTAGAGTTGGGTTTATATTTTATATCGAAATCTATACTCTCTATGTTCTTACATAGAATATTCATAATACACTCAGTCTCCAATACTGGTGAGTACTTTCTATATTTTCTTATTAAGTCTAGTTCATTATCATTATGTTTTTCTTTTTTTAATAATTCTTTAATTGGCTGCCCAAACTTTTTCATACTTAAGCTATTAAAGTTTTTCTCATAGTTCTTATACTCCTTCATTAAGTTTGAATACAAATAAATAAAAAAGTAAGGTTTCTTTTTTACAACCATTGAGTTATAGATATATTTTTCCTTTCTTTCCTCATCTGTATCAGTTGGCTCTATCTTTCTCCAACAACGCCATGATTTTGGAAAGTTAGGTGGTGTAGTTCCCTTAATTTTGTCAATTTCTTCCAATTATACTGTTGCTTTCGCAATACTTTAACACACTTTATTTCAAGTGTCAGTTTAGACTATATCTTCATCTATATATCTATTACCAACATATAGATGCTTGGCACTTCATATGTGGGAATTTCACCCACATATTACTCTACTCACTTCTTCACATAAATCTTTCTTTTATGCTATGTTTTCGATAGTCGTTTGAATATATAATATTTTTTTATTCATGGTATCTCCATTTGAAGCCACCTGATGTTTTACTCCAGTCTCTACAAGCTGTAATAATTCTACTTGTACATTTTAAATTGCAACTCATAGCTGCTTCTTTTGTACACTTAAATGTTTCTATAAATTTCCCATCTAAGCTATATTTATCGACAGCTCTGGCATTACAATTATCTGACAAACATTGTAAACTAGGATTTAGCTTATTAACTTTAGCATGCATAGCATTGTGTTGATTATCACACCATTCCAAATTATCCACACAATTATTTTTTTTATTGCCATCTATATGATTAATTTGTGGTAACCCCTCAGGATTAGGAATAAAAGCCTCTGCTACTAAACGATGTGCCTTAACTGAACCTATCATTTTGCCATTTAGACATAATCTTGTTCCCAAATATCCTTTAGTAATCTCACTCCACTTAATATAATAGATTCTATATCTTTTAACACCATAAGCATCTAAAAAATATGTGCTTCTTAATCTTCCTAGACTACTAATTTGATATTTACCATCATATCCTTCTATATCTTTCCATAGTTCTTCTTTCATGTTTGCTTCTCCTTTTTTTATATTATATATCACAGGATTGTCATATTAAAAAAACGTAGATATCCCCTGTTAACCTATTCCCTAATATTCATTTCCTAATATTCCTTATACGTGGAATAGATACCCAGCATTTACTGGTTCACCAAGTTTACCCAGAGCCAAATTTAACCCTGCATCTTTCTCAATAGTTTTAATCTTTTTTCTAGCTCTCTATATTGCAACTTCTGTTTCTCACCTTTAAACATAGGCAACATAGCTAGCATACTAGTAGAATAATTTGTGATTTGCCCTACTTTAGTGTCAAGCCCTCTGATATCACATTTTATTTGATTAGGCAATGTAACTCTTTGTGATGGTATTTTTTGTTTATCGTAAATTATTGGCTTCTCTTCTCTCCTTGCTCCTTTGATGAAATAAGGATTATCAGTTGAGAAGCAGATGTCTCCATCGAAATCTGAATCTGCATGTTTCATTACACTAATATCATAAATGCTATAAATTATTCCACTGTATATATACTTATACCACCTCTTAATTTCTTCATTTTCAAATAATTTCAAAGGATTAACCTCGCTATAATGAGTAAGTGGACTCCTACAACACACAACCTCTTTTGAAGAAGTTCTCTGTTGCCAAAAGTTACTATAGATATTATTAGCTGGGATTAATCCATCAGGGTTTAAACCTAATGCACTCCTACATTGTGCAACAGGGTCACTAATCATAAACTGATAATTTCCCTTAACCCAAATCCTTCCTAGCTTTGCTTGCCTAATGCTTTCTTTTATGGAGTTATAAATTTTCCGCTGTATATACCCATCGTTAAGCATTTCTGGATTTTTAAGCATAGCCTTAATAAATATACTACCACAAGAATTAATTATTCCTAATAAGCTATCACTTTCATTTTTAACACCAACATTATAAGATAAAGTATAAAATGGATTCCCACTACAAATGTTTTTTATCCAGTTAGTAGTATATGAAATCAATCCTTCAACATCCTCTTTTGTTAAATTCAAAACTTGTATATACTGATAATTTGTCAGTACATACTCATCATCTGCTTCTTTGTTATATCTTGCCACACCCCATTTTAAGTTATAGGAATCATGATAACTAAGATAACCTTCCCATGATGAGTAATACTTCGCCATTTTAAATTGACTCTCTGATAGTAAAACATCAATATCTTCTATATTATAAGTTGTCCCATATCTATCAGTGATAGTATTTATACCTTGCTCCCGTGCATACTCTTTAAAATCAAAAGTTACCAAGTTACCCTTTATGAATGCCGAACGAATTACAAATGAGCACGGAATATATTTGAGATGCATATCGCTAGCCCACAACTGAGCCATCTCTGGACTAATTAGTCCTTGCCCATCACAACTATTAAGCTCAATATCTTTTGATATTATTTTAACCTCCTCCCCATTTTCTGTATTGTGTATATAATTAATATCTTGATTAGGAATGACCGTATCAAAATCTTTTATTATACAAACTCTGGGCTTCCTCACCCATAATACAGAGGAGAATGAAAGAGCAAAATATGCTGACAACTTAGCTAAATTAATGGTCTTTATCTTATCTTGTAATCCACACATCAAATGTTCTTGCATATATGAGTATAATTCTTCATTTATAAATGTTACGGTATTCCTTCTCATCTGTCCAGACCCTACCATGAATCTAATATAGTGCTTTCCATTCAAGTCAAATCCATTCCTAGCAATGTCTTTATATTCTTTCTTCTTTACAACTTTTATATTTACAATATCATCAACAAAAAGCATTTTATCTAGTTTTCCTTGCAAATATCTTATTTTTTTAGAGTTTTCTTTGCTAGATGGCTCTTTTTTTATTGTTTTTATTTCTTTTCTTATTGATTGCACTTGATTATATAGTGTCACATGGTCTTTGTTGTTATTATAATACTCTCTAATTTTAGCTAGCACTTGATTATCACCAATTGATACCACATTATTATCTTGCAATGCTTCTTTAAAACTATAGTCTTTTAAATGATTAATTTGATTAGAAGGTATTTTATAAATGTAATAGGAGTTTTGAAGTATCTTTGCCATGCTATAGTATCGGTAGTATATACTTCTCTATTTGATTTTTTAAGTCTCGCTTACTCCTTGGATGCAAAGTCTTATCAAAGTAGAAATTATCCAAAGCAGTTTCGCTAATATGGTTCTTTTGTTTTTCACTAAGGGGTGATTTATATATACTCCCATCTTCATCTAATCTATCAATCCTAATAGTTAATACTTTATTACCAAACAAAGCCTTAGGATAATATACCTCATTTTCAAATCTAACATCATCTATAATTACATAATCAACATAGTCTTGACATATCTCTATATCTTCACATATTCTACTTACATGAAAATTTTTCTTGTTTAATTTTTCTCTTATAATATCTGTCCCTAATGTTTGCAAGAGTGTTCTTCCATAATCATCTTTGTTTCCATCCCAATTACAATACCTTTTTGCTAAATCTTTTAAGTAGTAAGCATATCTTGTTACAACCACTTTATTGCCTGCCGTCTCTAATATTTCTTTAATCATATTAGCAGCTGTTGTTTTGCCATTTCCCGCCTTACCACTAATTAATATCAACTTTAACATTTTATTTCTCCTTCTTATTATAAAAATTTATCATCTCTATTATTTGGTTCCAGTCATTTACCCTATACACTTCATCACAAGGGTCAATTTGTTGCCAACCGTAATTATTAAAGTCTGTATATAATATCTTAATTTTAGCCTTCTTATTTAACTCTCTATAATTATCCTCTATGTGTATTGCATTTTTCATAGAGACTTTATGTTTTTTGTCATTTAAAGAGAGTCCTATAAAAGTAAAGTCTGTTCCTAAATTTTCTTTTATCCATTTTTCTTTTAATTCTAAATTAGGTGTTGTTCCTTTTGATATAATAGTTATTAACTCGTGGGGGTAGTTATTAAAAAAATCCATGAATCCAGCTTCAAACTCTAAACCTTCAAAAAAGTCCTTACTCTCAAATATATCAAACTTTTCTTTGACAGAGATTGGATAAATAGAATTAAAATTATAATCTTTTAGGTCTTTTTCTGTTTTTGCTGTTCCATATTTTTTGTTTAGTATTTCAATAACCCTCTTGTTACTTTTAACTATTGTGTTGTCAAAGTCAACAAAAATATTATGCATACTCTCTCCTTTCTGGGTTATTATTAATTACAATTTAATTATAGCAACTATAGAGTATTTAGTCAATAATGTTTTCCGTTTTTTATTGACTACTAAGAAAAAAAATGATAATATACATATGGTGATTATTATATGGAAGGATATACTGAAGAAACTATCAGAATTGGATTAGGCAGTACAATAATGTTTACAGATAAGTATGGTGTAAAATGGTTTCCTATCACAATGTTTTTTAAAAATATATTATACAGAAATTGTAAGCCATCTAAATATGTAAATTCCTATCTTTCAGAATACATGAGGCCCGTAGATTATAGTAGTAAGACTGGAAGAAATAAAGAGCCTAGAGAAATCTGGTTAATAAATGAAGCGGGAATGAAACAACTACTAAAAAATCTTAGGTCAATAGATACGGATAGAACTCCCAAAGAAAGATTAAGGATAAAAGGAGTACAAGAAGCATCATCATACCTTGGGCTAGAGGAAAAAGAAATCCCTGTCTATTCTAAAACTACAAACGTAAAACCAAGCTTAACCGAATATGACATATTTGATAGAGCTATCCTAAACTCTGACCCAACACTAAAAGAGGATACAGAATGGAAACGATGCTCTCGCTGCAATTTTTATCTACCCAACACAACCACTTATTTTAATTATAATAGCAAAGACCATCTAAAAAGAAAATGCAGAAAGTGTGATAATAGCCACTATTTAATTAAAAGTCCATCAACAAAAAAGCTTTATAAACTAGGTGGCAGAGAACTTGTAGTCTTAATTGAGCAACAAGAGTATGAGAAAGCCTTAGACATAATAAATGGTAAAGGCTCCACTTATGCACCACCAGCATTTTGGAATGGGGAAGTGCTTGCCCGTCTTTTCAAACACATAAGAAAAAGAGAGCAAATACCTTTTAACCAATTCACTCTTCAAGAAGCACGAAAATACATAGAAATACCACTACCTAAAATGAAAAACCTCGTAAAAGATTTAGTAGAAGTTTATTATTATAAAAAGAAAAAACCCAAAAGAGTTCCAACCATATCTCGCTATGCTGTATATAAAGAATGTAAAAAGCGTTTCAAAAAAGTTGTTTCCAAGGACTTCATACCAAATGAAGCAATAAAGCCCATAGTAGGGATTATGACAGAAAAGGGGCTAGTAATAATTTGTGTTCATCCAGAAGAACTTCCTTATGCAAAGACATACCAATACTATAAAAAGAAAGCATCTATGATTACTGTACTAAATACTATAGAAAGGAGATTCCCTAATGATATTAAATCTAGTTGATGCTGGGTGCGGCATAGGAAAAACAAGTGCCCTAATAAACTATATAAATGATTCTAGTGATAAAAAGTTTATATTTGCAACTCCATATCTCTCTGAGGTTATTCGCATTAAAGAAAAATGTTCTGATAAAGCCTTTAAAACTCCCATAGAGCGAGAAACAAAAAAAGAGGACATAATTAATTTAATCAGAGAGGGACACAATATTGCAACAACTCATGCCTTACTTAATATGCTAAGTGAGATGGAAGCAAACTTCTATGAGCTACTTGCCGACTATACATTAATTATAGATGAAACCTTAACTTTTATCGACCCACTCCAAATTACTAAAGACGACATGAATATTATCATTAAAGAATATGCAACCATAGATGATAATGACATGCTACATTGGAGAAATGAACAAGTATCATATGAAGGACGTTTTGAAGATTACAAACAAAAAATTAAATCAGGAAGTGTATATGCCAATAAAGATGTAAATGGGAGAGTTACAAGTCTTATATGGATATACCCCTATAATTTTCTTGCTAGCTTCCACCAATTATTTCTTTTGACCTATAATTTTAAAGGACTGGGACTAGCTTACTGCAAACTAAAAAACATAGAGATAAAACCCCTCTATATTAAAGATTTTCACTTGACTACCGAAAAACAAATTTATGATTACTCTAAAACTAAAAGTTGCATTCACGTTCTTGAAGATAAAAAACTAAATGAAATTGGTAATGCTTATGGAGCCCTTTCCTATTCGTGGTATGAAAGACACAAAGGGAGAAAAGAGATGGAGGTTTTAAAGAAGACCTTGGGCAATTTTTTTAAACATAAAACCAAAGGAAAATCTGATGATAGGCTATGGACAACATTTAAGCAATATGAAGATTACTTGGCCGATAAAGGATATAAGAAAAACTTTGTTGCTCACAATATTAAAGCCACTAATCAATATATAAATACTAAACACTTGGCTTATACCATTAATAGATTTATGAACCCCGTAACTCAAGACTTCCTCAACAAGAATGATGCCAATATAAATGCTGATGAATATGCTCTTTGTGAAGTTATTCAATTTATCTTCAGAAGTAGAGCTCGCATAAATCAACCCATAGATATTTTTATTCCCTCAAGAAGAATGCGTTTTATTGTTAATAATTGGTTAAAAAGAAGAGATTAATATTTTCTCTTCTTTTATTTTTAGTAAAACACGCTCGTATTAGTGCCAAATGAGCTCATACGGGCATATTTAATACTGCCCTAGTATATTTATATTATTTTATCTTTTTTGTGCCTATATGAAGTCATTAGACATTAATTTTGCATTTCTTGCATTTATCCCACAGAGTTGATTTGTCGGTTGCTTCTTTATTAAGCTCATAATCTCCTTTTCGTAAATAATGACAATATCCATAATCTTTAGATTCTAATAGTTTATCTCTTTGACTCCAGAATGGACAAGTATTCCCTTGCTCATCTTTGCAACATGATGTGTTATTAGGAATATATTCCTCTGGCTTTTCCAATTTTTGCATTAGGTCTAATATATAGTCTAACGCTACAGGCTTTCTGCCATTCATATCTACTCCTACATTGAAAGAGTTAGGCTTAACCTCACAATTTTCCTCGTGGGTATTACTGTGAATATGTCCAAATAAATGGATGCTACCATGCAGCTTCCCATTCCATTCTGCTATAGGATAGTGAAACATGATAATTTCTTTTCCATTATACTTAATTTCCTTGTAATCTACTATTTCCTCAAAAAGGCTCCTGTCAAAGTCGCCCTTTACATAGTAATCATGGTTGCCCTTAATTAAAATTTTCTTGCCTCGTAATCGTTTCAGCACTTCTTCAGTTTTGCGTTTCCCCATAAATGAAAAGTCTCCTAGAATATAGACGAGGTCATTCGCCGTAACCACACTATTCCAGTTGTTAATTAGCCCCTCAGTCATTTCTTCTACATCCTTGTAAGGGCGATTTTCAAACTTAATTATATTTTTGTGCCCAAAATGTAGGTCGGATGTTACATATATCTTTTGCAATTCCTATTCCTCCTCTCCTAATAAAAATAAAACCTTGCCACTTAAAGCAAGGTTTTTTCTATTTGTATGGACTAAAGTTTCCGTATAGCCCCTTTATTTTGTTTTGGTCTTTTACTGATAATGTATTCATTGTCTTTTGCCCTAAATAAAGCATTACGAATGATGCCACTAACATATACATCTCCCCTTTCCTTGCTTAAGATACTAACATAAAAAGTTCTCTTTGTCAATGTTTTTTGAAAAACTTTTTTAAAAAAGCCACTCCAATTCCTGAAGCTGTTTAACGATAGCCTCGCTCATTAAAAGGTCTATTACTCCATTTGAAACCCAGGTATTGTTCCTAAGATTAAATGCTATTAGCTCAGGCATATCACTTGTGCTCCTAACATAAACAATTTTATCCGCTCCTTCAATACGTTTAAAACCGAGCTCCTCAAATCGCTCTTTGGCACTAATCATACTTATTTCCTCCTAGCATTATACCTTTCGTATCTTTTTGGTAGGTTCATTTGTTCTTCCATGCTTGCACCCTTCATCAAATTCTCGTAATATGTGCAGTCTCCAAATAATTCGATACATCCTCCATGTGCAACGCAGCTCGGCACACACTTTTCATATACTGCCTCATCACACTTCTTCACTTCTTCTAAGACCGCTTTCCACACTTTAAGCGTTTCTTTATCTGCACAGGTACATAATCTTTTTTCACTAATATTCATTAAAGCTTCTATATTGCATACCATTTGCATACTTACGAGGTCAGTTTGCTTTCGCTCTTCTCTTGGTACTCCCGTCCTATCTTCTCTGCTCGTTGATACAAATGGAGTTACTCCTACATTATGACGTACTAAATGCCCCATCACATAAAACGGAATGTCCTCAATTTGTATTAGAAATGTTCCTATTCTTAATGGGCTATGTCTTGCAATTAATAATTTCTCCTTCCACTCATCTGTTGGCTCTATACTGCTATCGCCCATACTTATTGTTTGCCTACAAGCATTTTTTATATCCAACCAGTCAACATCATATTTCTTGACTGTTATTTTCAAGTTCTTCCTCCTTACCATTATTGAAATCTTGTACGGTTTTCATCATTTCTAAGATATTTTTGTCTTTCATGATTTCCCCATACTCGTCTTCACTTATTATGCCTTTGTTAATTAAGAGTCTTGCAAGCAAGAAATCTCTCGCAATAAACTCGTCTTGATATGTGAACTCTGTTCCTTCAGTTTGCCCCTTCATTTTACTCCTCCTTTATCTTCGTTACATCTTCAATTTGTAAGCCATAGGTTTCTATGATGTCGTCATAGTCACCCTCCCTCACTTTTGCTTCCGCTTCCTCTTGTGTTCTTGCATAGACGATGCCGTATCCGCTCGTACTTGCTTCAAAGTCAAATACGAAACAACGCTCCTCTTCATCTGGACTTGGATAGCTTCCGCCACCAGCTTCTGTTGTGTCTATGATGTCTTCTTTCATTTTCCCTTTTCACTCCTTTCTCAAAACTCGTTTGTCGTGTCACTTTCCTCTTTATAGGTGAGGAAGTGCCACTCGAGTTTTCTATGATTACATTATAGCATATTGTTGCTTGTTTGTCTAGTCTCTTTCCCCTATATATATATTGGCGTCCTTAATTAAATGTCGTTATATATGTACGACATTATATATACATCGTTTATTATTGTCGTCCTTAATTAATGTTTGTTATATTGACGTCCTTAATTAATATATAATCATAATTCTTTATTCATGTATTTATCATACATTCATAAACAATTATTCTTAGAATCTAAAAAATAAAAAATTCGGGTGTGTATACGCTAGACTCCCTTTAGCAAGTGCCCTTACTTGATTCTACGCCCGAACCTCTCTTACAGACACCCTTCTTTTCCATTTTTTAGTAAACGACATTCATTGAGGCTTTTTTGTTATCTAACCCACTTTACTCGTTCAGTTTTCACATCGTAAAGTGTGTTAGAAGGGACGTCCTTATTTGAAAAAAGCCGAGCACCCTTATCTTTAAGGGCGTTAATAGTATATACTTAAGGGAGACCTTCGCAAACCGTTGATTTATAAGGGTTTCGTAAAAATTCTGGAACTTTTTTGTTCCAAAATGATTTTTTGGGGTCGATTTTTTTTGTCGAAAAGTGGGGAGTGGTGATGATGAAAATGATAAGGGGAATTTGTGAAGTGAGGTGCTATGGGGATTTTTCGGGGGTAGTACTCATTTTTTTGTAAACCTACCCTATACCCTTTTTTATATCATTACTTATTTATTAATATGTTATGATACCCCGTTCATTTGGTGGGGTGTTCTTGTTTCTGTTGTGATAGTTTTTTAACTCTGTTCTTTTTATTTTAACAGAAAAAGAAAAGCCAAAGACTTAATAAAATAACTTTTCATATTTTCTAATAATTGTTAGCATGCTAACATTTTTTTAATTTTATTT
>ERZ1034928.16-NODE-16-length-109893-cov-284.466205_pt1 | contig 109893 bp, 154 predicted proteins | sample MGYA00520627_ERZ1034928 | MGnify/ENA primary metagenome ERZ1034928 (study PRJEB33766, sample SAMN09781755) | gut metagenome | biome: gut microbiome | host: Homo sapiens | place: Madagascar | study: EMG produced TPA metagenomics assembly of the PRJNA485056 data...
GGCGGTAATGAAGCGACTCATCAAGCGTTTAGCATAAAAAGCGCAACTTAATAATCAAACAAATAAATAAATCAATTAAATAAAAGGAGGATATATTATGTCTAACAAAGTACCGTGTGGCGGGTTTTATCTTGGAGCAGGTTTAGGAATAGACAAAAACACGTTAGTATACAACAATTGTTTGAAAATAAACAAAATTGTGACAATGGAAGGCGTGACATACGAAATTGCGCCGGATTCGCTTTTAAAAAATGTTGAAGATATAAAGAAACAAATCGATAATGGCTCTATTTTTATTATGATAGCTAATAATAAAGATACGATAGATTTATTCGCGCCTAATAATATAAGCATAATACGTGTATTAGATGCGTCTGAGTCGCTTGAAATTACTCTTAGTAGAACATACGCACAGAAACAGCTATCAAAGTATTCATTAGTTAAAGAGGATTATGTTCTTAAATCTGATAATTCAATAACTGTGTCATCTGCAAGTTTTCCTTTAGCTGATCAAACTTTAGATTAACTTATGAAAAAGCAATTTATGTAAACAGAAAGGATGATAACAATTTATGTCAACTGAAAATCCCAAAATCCCTTGCGGAGGTTTCCGCATAGGTGATGGTTTGGCTATGGATGGAGATACGTTGAAGAGTTTGGGTGGAGCGTATGTTAAGATTACAATAAATAATGACGGAAGCGGTAAAATTGCTAATGACTCCCCATTAAAATATAATGATATAAAAAAAATAGTGTTTGGTTCAGGTTCTGAAGAAATAGATCTTAAATTTCCTATATTTTGTATTGTTCATAAATTTATTTTGACTTTTAGTGATTGGAATTCAAATGGGGCTATTTTTAGCACTTTTTACATGAGTGATGGTCAGAAACATAAAATAGGTTATGCTACAGTGATTATATTTGGGGATGATGCTGTTCAGAGTGCGGTTAGTTATTATGCCTTAACCCCTGCCACCTGATCATAAACCCCAGACTTTTACGGTCTGGGGTATTTTTTGTTAAGGAATCAAACGCCAAATTTCTTTTGGTGACTTTGCTTCGTGTTCATGAAGAGTTTCTTTTACGTATACACTCGCAAACCAACGATCCTTAAGATTGTTTGACAGTTTATAAGCAACGGTTGAATAGTCATCAGATGTTGCATATTCTTTGTTCCACGGTCTATCAACCAACCAACAATCGTTGCACAGTGTATCATCTATATTCTTCGTGTAGTCATCAATCATTATATCCCCCATGAGCAGGTGCTTGTCATTGCAAGTAATGATGTGGTGTTTATCAACACCTGTTGCTTTGGACGCGACTGTGAGCTTTTCCCTAAGCCCCGTCTTCAAGGGATTGGTTGCTGTGACAAGATAGACGGTGAAATAATCGGGTTGGGCAACCATCGTCCGTACAAGTTCACAGATTGGTTCAATGGGCTGTACATCGTTCCATGTTCTTGGTTTAGTTAAGAACTGAAAGAAATCATCATCAACCTTGCCGCTGAAATAGTTCCAACAAGTCACGTCATCGAGGGTAATGGACTTGTTATAACGGCGATTATATTCGTCCACAATCAGCTGTTCCGTATTAAGGATGGTGTTGTCGATGTCACAGAGGACGATTAAGGGGCGTATTGAGTTTTCCATAGTTAATCACATTTTCCTTCCCTAATTGCGTTGAGAATCTTCTTATATATAGTTGAGTGGGTAGACCATCCGTGGTCAATTTCGGGGCTGATTTCCTTATAATTAACAGGAAGTTTATCCCTTAAATCAGAGAATAGCCGTCTCGCTCGTGTAAGGTTGATGTCCATTTCCTCGGGGCTGTTAGCCAGCCCCAAGAGGATCAAGACAAGTTCATCGTGGGTAAGATTGATGGTGTAGGTCGTGTCAGGCATTGGGGGTATCCTCCTTGTTTTTGAGGTTGCGTCCTATGGTGCGCATTGCATCGTCAAGGGTTTCGAATAGGTCGGTGTTGTCATCGCCAAATGGCGCATAGGTGGGATGGTTGTTCATGAAGGCTACGGTGTGCTTATATGCGGTGCAGATGGGGTTATCGGGACAACCTTCAAGGTAACTTGCGTATTCGCTGTTGATGGCGTTTGCGATGTCGGGTGTGGTTGCTTCACCAAAAATGGCATGAAGCATTGCTACCTGTCTGTTGTTAAGGGTAAGTGTGATGGTCATTTGTTTAATATCTCCTCTGCTTTATTATTTAATATTTTCATTGCTTTGTCTTGATGGGTGAGTCCGATGTTGTATACAGCATCATTAAGGATGTTATAAAGCGCACCATCATCATTTAGATATATCCAATTGGGGGTGTTGCTTGCTTCAACTGCATAGGCATAGGTTGAGGGGCTGTATACGTTATCCTCAAAGAATTCCTTGAATTCCTCTTCGATTAAGTCGATAATTTCTTCGGAGGAGTGATTGCGGAATAGGGCATCGAGCATAATCACCTGAGTGTCTGTGAGGTTAAGTGTTACCATGATTGTTTCTCCTTTATTTCTTGACTTCTATTTCGTAGGGCAGGGGGTTAGTATGGAAGTATATCTTGTATTCGTAAGGGTTGGTAAGTGTTCCGGTAATGTCTTCGACTACGTAGAGCGTGTAATCGTTGAGGTAGATGTAGTTCTTTTTGTACGTATCCTTGCCCGTCTTAACTGTTACAACAAGTTCGTCATAGGCATTGTTGGAGATGTCCATACAGCCTTCCATTTCAAGGATGATGTTGTCTGTACGAGCATTGTAGACGGTTATTTTGCGCTGACACTCGAAGTAACGTGCCTGTTTGGAAAGGTTCTCGTTGACCACATCAGCTTCAGACCAAAGGTCACAACTGCTGATGGTCATGGTAGCGAGAAGGGCGGTGAGTAAGATGGTTAATTTCTTCATTTTTTTGTCTCCTTTATTTTTGGCTTTCGCCTTTGTTGTGTATATATTATATCATAGATTCAAAGGAAAATCAATAGTATATTGTAAACGGTGTGTAAATTGATGTTCATAAATTAAGGGGTAGCCCATCATGGACTACCCCCTTTTTTTGTTTGGGTTAGTTTGTTCCAGTTGAGCCGAAACCACCCCTGTCGGGCGAATCAAGGGAATCAACTTTGACTATATCAACAGGTGGCATCTTGGGCATGATGCGGAACTGGGCTATACGGTCGTTCTTGTGGATGGCTGTAGTGCGTGTTGCATAGACTGGCATACACCATATGTCGTTGTTACCAGAGTATGAATTATCAATAACACCCACTGAATTGGTCTGTATTATGCCCCACTTCTCAAATGTGGAAGAACGAGGCGCAAGATGAGCTTCGTAACCGTCTGGTAGCTTTATAGATACACCAAGGTCAATTAAGATAAAATCGCCTTCATAGAGAAAGTAGTCTTTAGCGACTCTAAGGTCTATCCAGTCCCCATTTGGTAGGGGCTGAATAGGGTCTATATCAGTGTGATAAAGTATTTCAATCTTCATTATTATTCTCCTTTAATGATGCTTCATAAAATTCTTTAAGATATGGGACTTGTTCAAGGCAAATGTCCCTAAATTCATTCCATTCATCGAGTTTATGCCCTTTACGTTGATGAAGGATAGATAGTAAGGTTTCCATAGATATATCCCATGTACGCCGTTGATTGTAGGATGAAGGCAGAAGCTGAATCATCTGCCACCAATATTTCTTGTCTTTGGTTTCGAGGTACTGTCTACGTGCTGTGTTGAGTACATCAAGAACATCATAATACAGAAAATCTTTGTAGCTGGAAACTTGACCATTTTCGTTTTCGAAATCGTCTTGGTCATCAATCAAATGTTCATGGGAAAAGTCATCAAGGGTAAATTCTTTAGCTGCTATTTTGTGCATCGTGCTACAGGAGTTTATTGTTGTTCCAACCTTATACGTATCTGCTTCTTTCCACCAGTACAAAGGGGCTATAACGTCCATTTGTATATGAATCATGCGTAGGAATTTACGATGTTCCGTTCCCGCCTTAACAAGTCGTGTAGCAAGATTGAGGTCGTTGTAACCTATATTGATGAATTCTCTATCATGGTCTTGATACATTGTGGTATCTGCCTTGTCCCATGAATTAAGGGGGTTACGCATTCCGCGCATTGCCCCATCAATTCCAAAAACCTCAATATTTTCAACCTTAATCATCATCAATCTCCATCATTATATCAATATGGTCTGCTACTTCCTTGCCGTCATAACAATGGCAGACACGCTTGACCTTGTAGACAATGCCCTGACTTACATAATCATCATAGGCGGGATCGTCATTGACAGGCATATTAAGATCGAAGATGACTTGTTCGCCCTTCTTAGGGACTGGCACGGGATTGGTGGGATTGTTGACGATTTCAGCAATAAGGGTCTCTTCACCAAGTTCTTCACCTGTCTTGACAAAGAAACGGATAGTGTCCTGTGCTGCGAGGGAGCGGGTAGAAGTGCAATTGTGATCAGTTGCGTATGACTTTGACATATTAGTTGTTCTCCTTTTTATCTTTTGTAAAAATCATCAAGCCACAATGACAGCTTCCTTCTTGTCCTGCCTTTATCATGTCGCGGAATTCCTTGCACATACATTTTGTATCAGGTGTATGGTTTATGCGACATGGACAAAATCCGGAGTTGTCCTTAAGGGCTTGTAAAATTTGTTCTTTTAATTCTGTATCATCTGTGTATTTTATCATATTCTATACCATGCTTAGTCCAAAAACGTGAGGTTATATCAAATACGTGGTTGTTTTTGATTTGATAAAAACGTTGATTGGTTATGGGTGAATTAAGTCCACCTTTTATATCATCATATTCACCTAATTTAAGATAATCTATGAGGGAGAGATAAGGAATGAATGCGTCAAAGGTGTTATTGCCGCTGTAAATTGCTACCTTCAAACAAAGGTCTTTTACAAATTTTACATATTTCATAAGTTCCTTAGTGTCTCTGTCCCCGCCCATAAAGCATACACAGGTTATCATCCTACCATATTCGTTTAGTAAATGGGGTAAATTATCTTCAAGGGGTAACGCCCCCTCATCATCCCAAAGGTACTTGGAGTGACAATCGGGACAATGATGAGGGCAGTTGCTGATGTTAATGGCTAAAGATATTTCGTCAGGTACTTCTTGCAGTGCTATTGTGTAACCTTTATACATTAACATTGTTGTCGTAATACCTTGTCTTTGCTTCTTTTTGCCGTGCTTCTGACCATTTAGATACACGCTTGAGATAGCCTATGATACGCGTTAGATAATCAACGTTGTCTGAACCACACTTGGGACACTTGGGGAGATTGTGCTTAGTGATAAATCCACAATCGTTACATACGGTGTTAGGTATATTGAAGGTAAAATAAGAACATCCTGTGTTAATGGCTATTTCCATAACCTTCTTATACTGCGGTTTAGATAAATGCTCCTCAAGATTAGCGTGAAGGGCAGAACCACCATCAAGATACTTGGTAAGACGCTTTCCGTGAAGAATAAATTTATCTATGAGGTTGCATGACTCATCTTCAACCTTGTAAAAATAGCTGTTATAGCAATCACGAGGAACGATATATCCATCCTTCTTGTCCCATTTAGCGTTCTTGATACCAAGGTTTTCGCCGGGGATGAATTCTGTATTAAACATTACCTCGCTTGTACGGGCTTTGCGATTTTCTTCATAGATTGGTTTGAGGATAGATTCACCGTAAGCAAAATATTGTTCATTAGGAGATATATCTATGCCAAGGAATTCTGCACCTTCCACAAAACCGTTTATACCAATGGTAAGATATTGTTTGTCAAGACTGATATATCCTGCATTATAAGCGGTTAAGAGATTTGCTTTGAAGTTGTCCTTGACAATCTCATTAAATGCAAGCAGATACTTATGAATCTTCTTGACTTGCTCACGCACTGCTTCGGATATATCTATACCATCACGCTTTGCATTCTGTACAAGACGGTTAATATTGATAGTCATAACACCCTTAGAACCTGTTGATACACCACCTGCACCAAGAGTGTAAGAAAATGTGTTGTCTTGAACTTCGTTCTTAAGACGGCAGTTGTGAGTGATTATACCATTGGGAAGGGTGAAATAGGGTTCGTCCTCATCATCCATTTCAAAACAATAAACATATTCGTTATTGTATTCAATAGGTGTGATTGATTTAATCTTAAAGAAGAGTGAGTTGTTTAACCATCTATGAACATCTTTTTGCTTGCGTTTATAAGTTTCATACCATCTAATACAATACATAGGATAATTGCGATTAAATGATTCACCTCTAATAACAACCTCATTATCTCCTGTGCGGTCGCTTACATCAATAATTGTTGAATAGCCAAGAGAGACGCAAAGAGTTTCGATATTATCAATTAATTCCTTAGAGGTCGAATATATTCTATTGTTATTGCCTCCGTCAGTAAGGTAATAACCATCAAGAATACCTTGTCTAAATTCTATTGACTGCAATAAACAATCCATATTGAGCGATTTCTCAAAGCAGTACTTACCACTTACATAAGAACGAATAAATGACGCAACGTCATTATCTCTTATGGTTACAGGATAAACATTATTATAAACTTTACCAAGATTTATCTTAATATTTTTTCCTACTGCCTCTTGAATTTTTTCAAGTGCCACAGAATACTTTTCTTCGTTGAGACTAAGCTGAACCGCTGTGGTAAAAGTTTCATTTTCTTCATCACTCATAGAACCATCACCAAGATACATACCGATAAGAAAACCTTGGTTATAAGTTAAATGTTTGTCCACTTCATGAGGCGCATTTAATGCCTTTGTCGAGAACATTAAATAATCATTGATTGACAACGCATCCATGCGTTTATCGCCATTAAGGGTAGGGAATAAATGATTATCTGTTGCAACAATATATTTGTTATTGGCTGTAATAATTTCGTACATTTGGTGTCCCTTGGATTCAAGACGAATGATTTTGCCCTTAACCCAATTGCCGTTATGGAAAATTGTAAGATTTCTTTTTATAGCATAAGGCGCGTTATAAAATTCCTCGAACGTCATATAATTGACTCCATCGGAAGATTTGGTCAAGCACTTCTGTTTACCATCAAAGCAACAAGACGCAAGACTATCAACACTATCACTCGTGTACGTAAAGAAGGAATGACCTTCACTGTACATTTCTGCACCAAAATCAGCCCATTCTTTATCAACATATTCCTCGCCGTCATTGAGTAGATTTAGTGTCTCAACAGGAAAAGTAAGTTCATAAGACAGACGCTCTTTGTTGAACCACTTCATGAATCGCTTTTGCAGGAACGAGACTGTTTCCCATTTTGGTTCAGAACCATCCGGAAATACGAAGTTATCAAACATACCCTTGAAATAAGGTTCATCAAAATAAGCTATATTCCAGAACACTGCCTGATAGCCACGTGCCGCCGCTGGTTGATTGATGGAATGAACAACTTGCTGAAACTTATCCTCTACAAGCTGACCAAGCGTCTTTTGCTCAGTGGCTATAACAGGAGATATTATTTCATCCCAATGTGCAGTGTAATCGTTGCCATAATCCTTGCGGATAAAATAATCCATATACATAAGAAATTCAGGCGTTGACACAGCCCCAGCAAATTGAGCCGCTATAGCAAAAACAAGGTTGATAAATTCGCCACAGAACGAATCAAGATGCTTAGGCGCACCCGACTTGCCCCCAAGAGATTTGAGACCATAGAACAAGAATGGGTACATGGTGATGCTTACGCAATAGGGATATATGCTTGTCTCATCGTGCTTGTATATCTCATGGGATTCTATTTGTCGGATATACTCTTCTGCAACGTCCGCACCCCACATTTCTGTGATTTTATCAATCATCATAAGGCGATTATACCCTATTTTTTCACGCTTTGCTATTTCACTATCGCAGGTGGCTATATTCTTACTATCGACATTCGCGTTAGCGTCTACTTCGCTTGCTGTTGCGGCATTAGATTCTTGACGGTATTTCTTTACATAGTTAGCATACTTACGGTACTGTTCATATTTGTTAGTTAGCATTCCTTATCCACTCCATTGATTCCTTAAAATTCTTTAACACCCCATCGATTTCAAGATAAGGAACGGATTGAATACCCTTAGATTTCATCGTATCAATATCTGTAATCTGGGTATATTCAATTTTCTTATCATCTAGCATTTTTTCAAGCGCTTTGCATTGTGGGCAATGTGTTGTGTACATTATTACCAAATAAAATTCACCTCATTCATCATATTCATCAATAATTTCAATCGATGTTGTTTCTTCTCCTGCTTGATTTTCTTGTATCTTGAATTCAACACACAGACTTTCAAGCATTTCTTTTACTGCGTCCATACCTTCACGTGGGTTAATGCCTGATAGATCGTTGATAAACTCCTCTGCGCCATAATCATCATCAACATCTATCACATGATAATGCTCAATTGTTTCTTTTACCAAAAATTTCACGTCATGCTCTCCCTCCTTTCATCTTAGGGGATGTATATATTATACCACATCCTCTAAGATTTGTCAATAGGTTTTTAGAAATTTCTTGAAAAAAATTTTTATCTGTCAGGGTCTTCGCTCATAGGCTTACAAAGTTTAAGGGCTAAGGCGCAGTCAATTAACCAACTATCAAACAAGTCGCTTTGAACCCAATCAAGCTCTTCGTATAGCTTGAAAACTTTGGGGCAGTAGATTCTACTTGCCTTCTCTAAGCAATTGCGCCAACCGCCTGTACTTGACATATAGACCCATTGAGTTTCATATTCAAACGGCACCTGAAATGTCTCTTCAAGGCATTCTTTGAAATAGGTTAGCATTTTGTCAAAATCGGTCATGTTGTCATCATCAATACTCATTTGCGAATTCTTCGTCTCTTCCATATCTTTCGCTCCTTATAATTAAATTATTATTTCCATCAATTGACTCAATCAGAGCCACTTGATGTTGATATACGCTGTTTTTGTATTTCTTAGCAACAAATTCGTCACCACGTCTATAACCCGCCACAATAATCATTGTACCACGATTAAACCACGACTTATCAAGCACTGTCTTTTTACCTTTGTTGTCGACCTCTGAGAATTGCTGTTTATACCATGCAAATGTACCTTGATTGAATTTGACATTGACAACCTCATTTTCCGGCGTGAGGATGGTAACAACATGATGTGCGTCTGTACGAGACAAGACTATGCCGCATATAGCTGATAACTCATATTGTCTCCATGTTCTGCCACGGAAACTACGCTCGACAAATTGAGGCTCTTCAGGCAATTCTTTGTAGCTGCTTAAATTGTATGCCTTATAGTCGACATGAGCTAATACGTGATCACGACTGAAGAAAGAACATGAATCAAACGACCAAAGATTAACGTTTTCAATACCGTCTATAAAGTCATCATATGCTTGTTTGCGCCGTGTATTGTTGTAGCTATCAAGGAATTCAGAGGTATTGATATATTGCATAAGTGTGTCCATTGAAGGCTTAAGTAGTTTTTCAAGTGACTTGTCAACGACTATTGTCCGGTCATCTTCCTGCCAATAATCTACTGATTCAACAAGAGATGAAACAAGATTAGCGTTAAAATACTTAAGCGCGCGGTCATCAAGCCAATAAAGTTTCTTAGATTTATATTGAGGATGATTGCCGTATAAAAATTGCTTACTACAAACGTATTTTAACCACCTGTAAGGCGCGGAAAGGTTACGGGGTATAGATACCTTACTGGATATGATTGCGGGCAAATTCTGTCCATTATTGCTTGTTATTAAAGGCGTTGACAAGCAAATATATTCCTTCATTACAGATATGCGATTAGGGTTAAAGCAATCAAAACACCCTGCCTTGACAAGTTGCTTGATTTTGGACGCTGTGACAAGGCTGCCGGGATAGGTGTTACGGGTATAGAAGTCAGCAAATGAGGTGTAGGGACGATTGGCAATGATTTGAGCTGAGATGTCAGAGTTGATACCGGAAATTGCGACAAGCCCATAAAGAATTGTCTTCTTGTCATGAGCAACCGCAAATGACTGCTTTGCTTCGTTGATGTCTGGAGAAGATACCTTAATACCATTATTCCACGCCTTGTAAATACTCTGTGCTATTTTACCATAATCAATTGCCGCTGATGCGTTTTCACGTTCATCGTCTGACTGTGATTGAGTGGTGATAACTGCTGTATTCCAATATGCTTTAGGATAGTAATAATACAGGTTGAGTTCCTGCAAGCATTCTGTCCCATATTCCCTTGAATGGCACGCCGCAAATGCGTATGACTTTGACATTTCTATCTGTACATTCCACAAATAGTCAAGGAATTTTTTACTTCGCCCGCATTTTTCACCATATTCATATAGATTGTTTTCTGTTTCAGCAAGAGCTTCAGCAGATTTCTTCGCCACCGCTTTTCTTGCACGATCAGCCATTTTTAACGAAAATCCACAAACTTCTTTATCCATCAAGCATACCATCATCGTTTCCTGCGATATGCACATTCCACAATAACGTCCAAGTAAACGCTTGAATACGGCTTGCTCTTTATCTGTTAATCCGTAATCGGTCATATCCTTATACCATTCGTTAATGTCATTGCGATAGCGAATGTATTTTTCCATAGGCTGTTCGCCATTAGGCATAGTCAAACGCATAAGACCATTAGCAAGGGTCAATTCATCAAGATTATTAACGCCTATTTGTTTTAGGGCTTTTTTGCCGACAGGTGAATCAAACTGGAAGCAGTTGAGCATAGAGGGTAATAAATCCCACATTTCTTTTGTTGTAAAGTCAAGATTATCCCAGCCTATATATTTATCATAAGTTGCCCTAAGACTACCCTGCCATTCAATTAACCCATCATCGAGTAAAAGGTCGAGGCATGAACGAATGCACTCAAGAGCGTCTATTGATAAAAGGTCGAGCTTAAGATCGCCACAATACTCTGCAAAATGAAGATTGTACTGACTCGTAACAGCACCGGAAGGAGCTACCATAAATGCGCCCGTTTCGGTGAAATCATCTTTGAGAATGTTAAGCGCACCAGCATGAACACCCGCACTAATTTTCATGCCTTCGAATGCTTTGGCTATTTTGAGAAGATTGGGATATTTGTCTATTTGAGCTATAAATTCGGGTACTTTGTCTCTATCTTTCTTAGGATTGCCATATAAACAATCATCAAGACTATATATCATACCACGTTTAGCTGGAACGAGCGATTTGAGATAACCTATTTCATCATCGGGTATGCCTAATCCTTTTCCTGCGCGTTCAAGAGCGGTTTTTGCTGATAAAGTTCCCCATGTAACCACTTGGCAAACTCTACGCTCACCATAATAGTCTTTGATTGCCTTGATTATCTGCTCTTTTTTGAATGATTGAATATCTATATCTGCATCAAATAAGGAGCTACTACGTGCCGTTGAGCAGAAACGCCAAGGTGGAAAATAGTCACGATTCTCAGGTAGCATAGGGTCTATACCTGTTATGCCAAGAAGCATATTGGTAACATATGCACCGTCAGAACCGCGTCCTATTCCTACAAGACTATCACCCTTAGACCATATAAGATCAACATTCTTTTGTACGACAGTAAAGTAATCAGCCATACATTCACCATCAAATATTTCACCCAGCCCTTTGACCTGTTCCATTTCCCAGTCAATTTCTTTTAGATATTCTTCAAGGTTGATACTATGTGTTGAAGCGTACTTGTAAAGTCCTTTTTCAACCTCGGAATAGTAATAAGTTTCATGGTCATTAGAACTATTAGCGTAATATTTAATATTGGGATATTTGTCGTAATATTCCTTATAGTAGTGCTTAACTTGATGCTCGGGAATCTTGGGCAATGCAGGAACTTTAGTTTTGTGCTGTAATCGTATATGCTCTATTCTATCTGCTATATCTATTGTTGTTTGAAACAGCGTATCAATCTGATCATCGTTAAAGCAGACGTGAAGTATATCACGAAGCTCTGTAGGCGTAAATAGATAGGTAGTCGCATAGAACTTATCTGGCTCACGCCCATCTCCACCATCCTTGGACAGCAAGAATGTTGTGTGTGTTAGTTTGTCCTCGGGACGCATATAATGGCTATCTGTAGTGACGATAATTGGTACGTTGAACTGGGTGTGCATCTGCCAAAGGGCTTTATTCACCTTTATTTGCTCGGCATTATCGTCATGACAAGGCTGGCATTCAAGATAAAAATTCTCTTTTCCAAAAGTTGATTGACACCAATCAACAAACTTTAACGCACCCTTAATATCATCACTTAAGATATACTTAGGAAGTCTACCACCTAAACACGCAGTGCTACAAAGCAAATGCCCTTTGTCATTGCCCACAACTTCTTCAAAATCGTTATAAAATGAAGGTCTCCTAAGTAATCCGCGATAAGTGTAACTTCTTAACCAAGCGCGTGATGAAAGTTCATACATCTGTTTAAGCCCTATTTTATCCTTGACATAGACCATGAAATGCCAATACGTAGGACGCTCCGTCTCGGAATTGATAAGGTCATTTTCTTCTTTGCTTATAAGATAAAACTCATTAGCAAAAATGTGAACAAATTTATGCTCAGGCTTGATTTCGTCTATAGCTTGCTCAAGGTCAACATATCCGGCTACTGATTGATGGTCAGAAATGGCGTAGCCATATAAGCCATTTTCATAGCACCATTTAACGTAATCGGATACATGACCTATTGCGTCAGGGAAGCGTAGAACAGCAGAAGAGTATTCGGAATGTCCGTGTAAGGAAGCGTAGGTGTTAATCAAGATATCTCAGCCCCTTATCCATCCATTCTTGTGGCATAGCTGTGGCATTGTTAAGCCATCGCCATACTGTGGGCATATTTTTATTATGGGTCGCGCACATGGTCTTTAGATTATCAAAAACTGTGTTGTCACAGAATACTTTTTTGCCGCCATTCTTCGCCTTATATCTTATTCCTGTTCTTCCCTGTGAAATTCTTTGACAATGTTTTTCTGTGTTATTGTTTTCTAAATTTGTTGTCCAGTATAAATTGTCGGCGTGATTGTTGGTTTTTGTCTCGTCTTTATGCCCAACTTGAGTATAGTTATCAGGGTTTTTTATAAATGCTTTAGCTACCATACGATGTACATATATTTTTTTGAGTGACTTGTCTCCGGGTTTGTACACACACATACGCGCATATCCTGTTGATTTTTCTATGTGTTCTTTTTTTTATGTCGAGTGTTTTTGCGTTTCTCACTCTACCCCAACTATTAACTTGATACAGCCCCTCATACCCTTCTATATCTTTCCAAATCTCTTCACTCATTTCTCATCAACCTCAATCTCAATATTCCCATACTTTCCATTTGACCATTCCCAGTCCTCCCAACTCTCAACACCACTTACCTTATCAATAAAATCAAGACACTTCTCTAAATTTCCTGTAAATATATAATATCCGTCCTTGCGCTCAACCCTAAACTGATTCTTTGGGCTATTCATCCATCGTCCATCTTTAGGGTCAATTTCTTCAACATGGCTTTCGCCTTGCACCTTGTCATAGTTTCTATCATTTGTCAACACCGTCCAATGATTTATCCAAAAGTGATTATTTGCCTCATTAATCCAATACTTAACGACAATATACCACTTCTTATTCTTCATCAATCTCAACCCCCACTCTACCACAGCTCGGTGCATACCATTCAAACTCCTCATCGGGATGATTTCTGATATATCCCAACAGGCTTTCAATGTCCCCATACACTTGGCTCTGTTCACTTTCTATGCAGAATTTATCAATCATCATAAGTGTCTTAGGCTCAACCGACCTCGTGTTTATGCACTCCCATCCCTTATGGTTCAGAAGTATATCATTGGTTAGTGTATAGCGCATAATGGGATAGGTAACGCCTTTCTTGATTTCAGTTACAAGAAAATAGTTTTTCATAATCTCACCTCATAATAAAATATTGGTAGCCCTTGTTTTGGACTACCAATATTATACCACATATTTGATTATTTGTCAAGGGGTTTTAAGAAATTTCTTGAAAAAAATTTTTATTCCTTATCCTCCCACCAAGCCATTATATCCTCGTCATGAATATATTGCTTAGTTATTTTTTCATAAAATTCTTCGTTCAACCCGTCCCATACTGCCCTAGCGCACCATAGTCTCGGAAAAACAAGGTCGTATCCGTAATATTTATGAAATTCCAAACTGACCAAGATTTCTTCACCATCATGTAAAACGGGCAATGGACGGTCACTTCTCCTGTGCCACATTGTCTCCCTCCTCCTCATATTTCTCGACATTTTTGTTCACTAAAGAAGCAATAATGTGTAAAGCATTTCGTAATCCTTCTATTTTGCACACACACTCTCTACAACGAATTGCGTCAAATAACCCATCCTTGCCCTTGTAATAATCGACCATTTCCTCCCAATTTTCTATCTCTGCTTTTATTTCGTGAACTATTATTTTTAGAACTTCTTTAGTTTCGCTCTCCATCAGTTTGATTCCTTTCCAATTTATCAATCTCTTTCTCAACAATCTCTCGGGCTTCGCGTAGTCCTTTGGCTTCTGCATAAAGTTTCTTTAAAAAAATTATGTCAATATTCATATCGTCACTGTCAAGATGTGCAGAAATAGTGGTGTCGATTCCTTTAATCTTTTTCCTAAGCGCAGACTGAATATCATGTAGCACTTGACTACAATCTTGCGACTCTGCTGTACAGATAAAATAATTACCCACGCGTGTAAAATACTGTGCTACGGAATCAACCGCATAATGATCTAAAGATAATCTTTCGATGCGATAGCCGTCTTCTTCTTTACCGACTTCATCAAGATACATTATTGTGTAAGTTTCATTTATAGGGTATTCCATTCTTGCTATTTTGTGTGTTTTACCATCAAGCGTTGTGACAGAATCACCAGTTACAATACGCACATCCGGTATTGTTTTATCCATGCTTATACCTCCTATCAACATATTCAACAAATCTTTCCAAACAAACATCAAGTCCAGCCGCATAGCCAAGATTAAATTGCTCACCAACATAATAGGCTTTCTTATCTGCCTTACGAGATTCTTCAATTAGCCAATCTTTAAATAGCTGAACCATAACGGTATCGTAGATTAGTTCAGTGAAGGCTTGCTTTGTTTCGTTTACGTATGGCATTATTCCATCCCTTCAGCATTTCTTGCTTTAACAGTTTCAACATATTTCTCATAATCAAACCATTGATCTTTGATTAGATGACCAATACGCTTTATTATGCTATCCTTGAATTCAGCCCTTACATACGTGCCCTTAATGTCTTCCCAATTGTCTACTTCAAGAGTGTTGAGTAGCTGAATAATTGCTCCGTAGCCGTCCATGTTCTTGCTTTCGCCCGGCTTATCGCATCTATGACCAAGGCAATAAATACCATAATTAACTCCCCATCCTCCACCTTCAAGGGTAAGAACAAAGGTTAGGCAACCATGATCTTCAAATCCCAACTTTGTGTAGGTTATTTGCGCATTATAAATTCCGTCCATACTAATCCTTATATAATTACCTCCATAATTTATTTTTGATCATTGTCTCTCAACCGATTTACTACATCAATAAGCTCGTTGATTTTCTTGCCCATAATGCCAATATCAACACTACACCAATCTGAAGCATTTTCGGTGGTTGATGTTTTGAAAAGAGGGAAAGATTTAGTATATTCTTCGCACAAAAGTTCAATCTTACCATCGTCTTTCTTAGTAAAATCATATTGACCGATGCGTTTGAAGTATTCAAGCTGTTCTGGTATACGATAACAGAAAGAATTAATATCTTTATTGGCTACCCAGATATGACCGTCATCTCTTGTTTGACAAATCCAACCAACAAACCCACCAATTGTCTCTACATAATCACCTACATGAAACTCGTATTTCATTATTATACAATAACCTCCAATATGTCCCATACACAACAAGCAACCAAAATCGCCATCAGCACCAATCTGTACCGTCCACCAAATTGTTTGTAGCACTCCCAGTTAATGCCGATGCAGAATAGATTTAAGACGAAAAGGGTTAAATCACGTAAGTTCATTGATCAACCTCCTCGTTCCAAAACTGCTCACGACATTTATCACAGCTAAGAACTCCAAATTCATCACTATATGTGCGACACTCTTTCGAGTCGAATCTTGAGCTATTTATTTTGCATGGGTCAATTGCCAATACACCGTCAAAAAGTCGTGCATCAGGGAACAGCTTCAAGAATTCGCTCTGCCGAGTCTTAATCGGATGCTCCTTCGCCCACTGCTCGACGATTTCGACGGCTTTGGCGGGGTGGTTATTGATATATTCTTCGCAAGACTCTCCGCTTTTGTCTGCCTCATATCGCATGCCACAACAGAAATTATTGCCGTCTTTGTTTTTGCAATTGTCGTTAAATGACCTGCACATTCTGTCCTTCCCCTTGAGAAATTCAACCGCGTCCATTTTTGTCCTCCTGTGTTTTCATCTGTCTCCCCAGTCTGTTAATATCATCAAGAATTGTCTTAAGTCCATCTGAATCGCTGTGTAAGCACGTTTCGCAGATATAATTACATCCGGCGGTGAATTTCCACGGGCAGTTCATAAACGCCATTGAGCGTTTTTCAAGCGTGTTGTTCATTTATCCTCCTCCAATTTCTTTATCCTCTGCTCCAACAGCCCCATACAGTTGGTCATGTGGCGCATGATTTCGCTGTGCTGTTTAATCAACTTAAGCGTAGCCATATCTTCTTCGTTATGCAGAATGTTTGTCCATAGACAAAGAGCAATTGCGCTAATTGACAGGGCTATCGCAAGTATTGATAATACGGTCATTTACTATCACCTCTACTTTTTCTTAATATTTCATCGCCTTTATCAAGCACCATTTGATTAATCGTCAATATTATTTTCCTTGCCAACTTCATACAGTCATTAACTATAGCAAGCGTCCAGAGACTAATAGATATGGCTACAAGAGATAGAATTATTGTTACAACGGTCATTACTGTTTCTCCTCGATTCTTATTTTTAGTTCTTCGATTTCTCTATCTAAAGTGGTCATTTATTTTCCTCCTCAAAAAATTTCTTTGTTAAACCATTCATGGTTGTCTTTATCATAAAATTCCACATCTACCACATCGTTTGCTCTGGTAAAGCCAGAATCACAATACTCTTGAGCAGATTTTTCATCAGCAAAAACAGCTATAGGTTCAAATCCATCCCAATCGCTATAACCAGCTACATAAACTTTCATATCATTACCTCATTCTTTCTTCATCTAAGATGGTATATATATTATACCACATAATCTTTGTTTTGTTAAGGGGTTTGAGAAAAATTTTTAAGATTTTTCAAGATTCTCTAAATAAGCTCCCCACTGATCAGCCATTGCGTGAGCAACACCCCAAAACGTTTTGCTTCTTGCTTTTGCTGTACGAGGGTCATTCCACGGAAGAATCTTACCATTTTCATCAACTGCGTAACAAGCAGATGCGCCCGCGCTCATACCGTTAATAAATTTCCCCGCATCAACCATATCCGTAGGTTCAAGATTGGGCATCCCCTTTAACCATAAACAAGTCTTCTTCTGCGCTCTATCTCCGAACCAATATGGCTGAATAATTTGATTAGGTTTACGATAGCGTGTCGACATACAGCCTACTGGATTCTCAATGGCAATATGATTGCATTTAGCATTGACGAAGTGCATGAAGAATTTTGCACCCTCATCTCTCTCTCTGTCTCTCTGTATGGCTTTTGCGCCATATTTTTCTACATTAAACCAACGATTTCCTGTTACAGTAAGGTAAGTGCAAGGTGGATGAGCTATAATCAAATCCCATTGACCATCAATTTTATGCTTCTGTCCATCCATTGTAGTGAACTCACAATCACCGTTAATCAGCCCGAGTACATCACCTTGAACGTGCCATTCGGGATGACCTCCGCTACATTCTTGTAAATCGCACGAGTACGCATTCCATCCACGCTCACGAAAAGCTGTGCATACGCGCTGAGATTCTTCACAGGCAACTAATAAATTCTTCATTTCTTATCTCCTAAACTCTTATCTTCCATCATCTTATAAATCTTATCAAGACAATCCTTGCATATATCAAAATATTGCGTCGAAGTCCCAAACTTATTACCTACTGCAAAACATTTTGCTTAAGGTGTATTGCGTTTAATTTCTTTACCGCAAAAATCACAGAAATATTTAATCATCTTTTGTCCCCTCTAAATTCACCATTTCAGGCTGAATCATCAATCTTAATCTTGTTCTTATCTCTTCTGTATTGCACCCTTGCGCACGTAAATATTTTATCATAGTTTTAACTGTTTTAAGTTTTCTTAAACAATACCGATTTAGCCGTCTTCTTATATTTTTTTCGGGTTCGTTGCCATAAAACGCAATGAAGCTAAACATAAGCTCCCAATCTTTACCCGGCTCACTTTCCCAATAGTAGGCGCGCGGCTCAAACGAATCATCTTTACTCATTTTGTCCATATGAATTGCTACAGATGAATCTACCGTTCCATAGTTTACCACAGCTTTCCATACCTGCGGCTCGCCTAAGACGGTTTTTACTAAAACTTCATCCAACTCACTCATCCTTCAACAACCTCCCTATTTTCATATAACATATTCCATTGCTCCTTTGTCCCATCAAATGGGCTACATTTATTCCAGTTCTCAAGCCCTATGTTATTATACACTACGCTAACATTACAGTAGCCCTTGAACTGCTTCGCTATATCAAACATCTTCTTTTCAAACTTGTCATATTCGGGTGTATCAAGCCCTTCAAAGTCGCTATCAAGGCATAGAACAACGTCCTTAACGCCCATCTTGATAATCTCATTCCTGCGCTTCAAACCCAACTGAGAGCCATATAGAGCCACACAATTGTTGTCACGCCCAAGGAATTCATTTGCCTTGAGCACCGACTTCTCACTTTCACAAACTAACACCTGTCCTGTTCTCTCAATCGCCTCCCATGTATAGTTTATCCCATAAAATACTTGATTGGTTGGGAAAGCATATGATTGCCCATCAAGCGTAATCAATGGAATATACTTTGCTGCCTCAAGTCGCTCAGGATCAAGATTCCTACAGCGAATGCCTATAAGCTCACCTTCACGATTCCGGCAAGGGATACAGATTTGATTGGTGCGACGATAATATTTTATACCAAATTTCTTTTGCGTCTCGACACTAATTCCCTCATCAATCCAGCCCTCATAATAGCTTGATTCAAGCTCATTTAAGATGCAAGGGTTAAAAGTCTTAAGTAAGCTATCGCCTTTACGCATACGCACAAACCGCTCAAGCCCTGACCAATCACATATATTAGGTTGTTTACTTATGCGCTTATAATCGCCCACTTCCTTGCCTGTTGATTTAGCAATGAATCCTATAGCGTCCATAAATGAACAGGGTTTCTCAAGGGTTTTCAATCTGCGCTGTGTCAAGCCTATGATGTCAAATGAGCAACTACACTGAGTAACGCATTGAAACGACTTTGTGTCCGTGTAGAAGATGAGATTATGCCCACCTTCGTATGCGTTCTTATGGTGGCAACCCGTGTAGAGTCTCCATGTTTTGTCTCCTTTAGAGTAAATGGGGATTGTCAGGTCTGCTAAGATTTTTTCACAATCCCCGAGAGTTAATTGCTGTTTGAGTGTTCGGGTGTTTATTTTCTCCATCGTCTAAGCATATCCTTTAGCAAACTCTCTGTGAAAGCGTCTGCCACGTCTGTACCTACATTCTCAGGACTAAGCGGAAAACCAAGCTCTGTCTTGCTTTCAAAGATTCCATCCCCAAGAATATGGTCGAACAGGTTGGCGTAATATTCTTTGCACAACTTACGTAACCGCTTGAATAGACGCTGATTGCCGTCTGCGTATTTCCATTCATCGTAGGTGGTGCGGTTAGTTAATTTCCTATGACGAAGCTCCTTGTAAATACACGTCATTTGAGCGAAGTAATCAACGCCTTCATTTGCCGCTTTGTCAAGGCATTCACTAAACATCTTGCCCATGTTGTACTGACCGCTCTGCGATTCGAGATCGTAGATCAGGGTGTGCAGCGCCTTGATCATATCAAATTCCTGTTTCATTTCTTAGCCCTCCCTATTTCTACGATGTAGCCGACTTCACCATCGCGCTCTTTCATTGCCCATATCATACCACCATATTCAATTTCACGATACCTTATGAAGTGTCCATCCTTCTCGATTTCATCATCATTAAGGATTTTACCGTAATGAAGAAGCTCGTCTCTGCCGGGTGTTGTTATCCAAGTCATGGTTTAGTCCTCCTTTCCGTACTTGGTGTTAAGCTCTTCGTAGTTGGCGATGTAGGTTACAACCTCATCACGCTCACGCATAAGCCAACGCGTACCATTAAGCACGATGGTTCTGACACGCTGACGATGCGCTCCTGTGGTGTTGTCTATGTCCACCAGTACCTTGCCGTGCTGTAAAAGCTCTTCTCTTGTGGGTGCGTAGTTGTTGTTCATGATTATTCTCCTTTGAACTATGTATTTGATTTATCCTTTCCTTGAGGGCATATATATTATAACACAAAAGGGGCTGATTGTCAACCCCTTTTGCAAATTTTATTATGAACTTTTTGTAAACGTTACTTAGTCAATCCAACCGGAATACCACGTCCAGCAAGTTCCTTCTTTGCTTCGCATACGCCATCTGAACAGAACATATCCCTAAATTCCTTAAGCACTTCAATGAATCTATCAATATCCTGCTCGTCTGTTTCATACCCAAAGCTCAACCGAATACAATGTGCCGCCTGTTCCTTGGTCAATCCATACGCTTCAGCCACACGATAATCGCCCTGTCCTGCGCAAGCTGAATGGAACACGGAGAAGTAGACCTGTCTTGTTGAAGCGAATTGCTGGAATGCGTCTGCGTTGATGTCGGGAAGATATAGACCTATAATACCAAGACTAAATTCCTGTACACTCCAATGAAACGACTTGACTATATCGTTATAATCGCTACGTATATCACTTATACCTTGAATAAGATGCTCCCAAAGTACCGTCCATTTACTTTCAATATATCGTCCTGTCCACTGCATACCTGTTGGACAATTTTTGCCTGTACGCTGTGCCAGGGTCTGTTGGCAATGTTTTATAGCCTGTGCCTGTGCCATCGCCTGAGCCACGTTAGGTGTACCAAAATGAAGCGAAGGTTCATTTCCTATGCAATGTGCCCTCCATGCCCTGCCGCTGAACCAAATGCCACCTGTGCCTTTTTCAGCACCTACCTTTGCGCCTGACCAGATAGCTATATCGCACCAATCGTCTATATTATCGGGGACAGGTTCGTTGTGTAGCCCTGCTGTTAGGTCGCAGACCATGTGCATACCATATTGATGAACAAGGTTGCCTATTTCTTGAACAGGGAAAATCTCCCCCGTCAAATTTTGGCAAAACATCCATATACATGGACAAGGTAAACACGTTTCATTTGATTCCTTAATCTCATCTTTGTTCTCTTCGAGCCATCTCTTCAGCCCCTCAACGGTTTTACCAACAAACATAAAGGGACTGATTGACGCATATTTAATGATATAAGCTAAACAATCATGCTCAAAAGCGCTAATTGCACATGGTTCGCAAAAATCGCCATATAAATCAGCAAGATATTTGCCCATGATTGTGGCGTTTGCGCCAAAGATGATATGACCCGTCTTAGACCCAAGAGCTTCAAGAGCTATTGATTCTGCTTCTTTTAATTGCTTCTGTTCGCTTATTGCATAAGGTTGATTAGAGTTGTAGTTTGTTCCGGTATTGAAGTCCCACCCCCAATATGTGGTGGGGGCGGATGCTGCATAATCAAGATATACTGGTTTATTCATTTGTTTCACTTTCTGATAATTTACGCTATGCTTCAGCTTCTTCTTTTTCATGATAAAGCCGTCTGTATTCGTCGCGCTTTGCTTCGTCACCATCATTCCACCACTTGACATTGATATAATCGAGGACTTTAGCCATTCCGAGTCCCTTATCAGGTATCCACATTCCAGATTCATCATATTTACCTCCGCGCATACAATAATCATATAGCTGGGGGTGAGTGATTGCCATTTGCTGATAACGATTAGGAAGTTTCTCACGATGACAACCAAAAGCGCAAAATACACATCCTGTCCTATTCATCTTTGAAAGACTGTATTTACCTTTTTCACAGATTATCTCTCCATAAGGAGAAGCAATGGCGATTTTGTTGTCATAGATATATTTTAACACATCCTGCTCCGTCCAAAATGCCAACGGAGTTGATTGTGGAATCTTAAGTGTATCAAAAGCATTGCACCCGTTCTTTAGCCATGCATCCCTACGCCTACGACTTTCTTCTGTAAGCGTTCCAATAAATGCTTTGCGTCCACTTTCTTTTTCGTAATGATGAAGAGGAGATTTTTTCATTGCATCGCAACACAAATCGTCTATTTTGAAATCAGCGTCTAATAAGAACTTCCACTTGGTATAATTGTATTGGGATTCTTTACCATCTTTGCCCGGATAAGTTCCATCAAACATCTTATGTGCGGCTGTGTCATTACGTTTAGATTTACGAACCTCACCTACACGACAAGCAATATTTTTACTGACGATAGGATACCCATACTTAGTCAACACTTCACTAAACGTCATTTTAGGCTTAACCCAAACAACATTGTCATATCCCTTAACAAATTCCTTAATTTCAGGATATTCCAATCCCGTATCAGCAAAAACGGCAGGAACATCTGGATATATTTTCCTTACCAAGTCAAGCAATACCGTACTATCTTTACCGCCCGAGAAGGAGACATACACTTCCCCCCCCCAACCTTCGTACCACTCAATTATCCGAGCGGTGCTTATTTGAATCTTCTCCTCTAATGTTTTACTTTGTAATTCTTTCAAGTCCTCTTTTGTGTGAGACATTTACGTTTGTTCTCCTCTTCTAATTTTATTTGATATTTATTCCGATACTTGTCTCGTGTTGCTTCATCAATCCACCATGTCACACCTATATAATCTAATACATACGCCATGCCTAAGCCTTTGTCTGGTTGCCATAAACCGTCTACAAAAGCTCCACCTTTCATGCAGTAGTCATATAGTTTAGGATGGGTTATGGCAAGTTTTTGAAATTTATTCAATCTCTTTGATTTTGTAGGTGTTACTCCAAACCCACAGAACACGCACCCTGTTCTATCCGTTCCCGTTGTTTTGTACTTGCCTTTGTTATCTTGGACAATTTCGCCATATACAGAAGCATAAGGAATATTGTATTTAACAAGATACTCAAGAACATCGCTCTTCGTCCAAAATGAAAGTGGTGTTGAAACAGGTCGTTTATTTGTAAAAGCATTACAGCCCTGTTTTAGCCATATTTTCTCGCGTTGATTTGATTCTTCGGTCATAGAACCTATAAATGCGTGCAAGCCTTTATTTTTTTCAAAATGTTTTACTGTGTTTTTCTTCATAATATTACAGCATTGGTCACTAAACTTAAATGGTGCATCAATAAGGTTCTTATATTTAGCACGACAATATCTTGTCCCATATTTTTGGCAATATTCAGAATCTTCATCAAATCTTTTTGCTGTTTTGCCGTTGGGACAACATTTTCCACAATGAATATCCCGCGACACTTCTTTACTAATTAACGGATAGCCATATTTCTTAATAACCTCGACGAAGTTCATAACCGGATACAGTGTGATTACATTAGGTTTGCTCTTGATAAATTCTCTGAGCTCAGGATATTCAAGCCCTGTATCAATAAACACATCTGGAACATCGGGATAAACCCGATGCACCAAATCACTAAGCACCGTGCTGTCAACGCCACCAGAGTTACTTATATATACTGCCCCCCCCAGTTCTCATACCATTCTATAATTCTGGCTGTGGATATCTGAATCTTTTCCTCAAGAGACTTAGATTGTAATTCTTTTAATTCCTCTTTAGTTGGCATTTGGTATAGCCTCCCATGTCTCAACCTGAATCGTCTTGACAACCTTTTTAACACGGTACGGATCATCCCAGAACTCGTCCTCCTGATACTCAGTCAATCCCTTGCGCCACGGGATACACCAATACTCATCTTCGCCGAGCTTGAAGATTGTATCCATGCCGCGAGTCCATCTGCCGTCTTCGCCCTCTTCCGTAGCGACTTCTTCGTAATCGTCATCCAGTTCTGAGCCCTTGTAATTATCACCATATGCCAGCGACATACGGTCATTCTCTGTTAGCTTTTCTCCTGCCTTGAATCGTTCCATTATTTTTCTCATATCTTGCCTCACAGACACGTAGTATCTTCCCAATAATCTCTTGTAACGTATACATTAACCTCGTCTTCAAACTTAACGCCGAAGACAAGCGTATCACCTGACATGGTAATGTAGAATTCACCCGGCTTCCAATCGGGAGACATTAGGCGATTATAGCACTTATCAATCATTCCCTGAATTTCTTCATCCTCAACAACCACTGCTGAGTCGCTGTTAGTGTGGTCAAAAGTTACTTTCCAATTTGGCTTTTCTATACGATGGTCACTGACAAAGCAATCTTCGTTACACTCGGGACAAGTAACACACCTCATTCCCCAGAGTCCAATAAATTCATCATCTTTGTCATATTCAAGCTCTGCCCCACAATGGTCGCATACAATACGCTTTGGATAATCTGCTTCCTTAATTTCGTTTCTGCTAATTACCTTCATAAAATCCTCCTTAAATCTTAACCCATGAATTTATTTCTTTTAATAGAATCGCTGTTCCACTTGTATTGATTTTGGATACAGTGAACACACGACCTACTATTGATGACGGAACTGCTTTGCCGTTGGTGTATACATCACCCGATTTGATGGTGTATTTATCACCTACGGAATATTTGGTGGTGGTTGTTGATGGGGAATTATTACCCGTCCTCCATCCTGCGTAAGATGCTACCTTGTCTAAGAATTCTGCCCAATGTGGGATGATGTAGATAGGACAGTTCTTTCTTACTCCATAAATTATTTTATCGTCCGGCTGACCCATGAACCAGTTGTGTGTATAGATGTCGTTAATTGTCAAGTCGTGAATATCACATAGGAAAGCAATCAACTTTGCAGCATTGTCTTCAGCTTCTTTGTAATTACCTATAACCTCTATAGCGATGGTATCAAGGTTGCCCCCTATGATCACACCCTTGGTCGCTTTATCATGTGCTGTGCGCCTTGATGAACCGTCTCCAGCGTGCCAGCCACGCTCTACGCGCCCCTCAGAGGTGTTAAGCAATTGCCATATAGAATACTTGTCAACATAGTAGTGAACCATTGCTCCACCCATATTGCCGTTATAGGTCGCTCTACAATAGACCTCAGCAGGGGTAGTGCCACTTGCCACATCAAGAGTTGATGTGTTGTGAACCGTTATACCCCTTGGAAATCCTGTGCCGTTATTGACCAAGGCACATGGCTTGATGGGCTGACCCTTCTTGACATATGAAGCAATATCTTTGGGCGCACGAAAAGAATCTGGGACAATCTTCTGATAAACCGTAAACCCCCTACCATTTGGCGTGTAAAGATTCAAGGTCTTATCGGGTACAAGAAATCCTTGACTTGTTCTGTTTGTGGTAGTGGTCGTTGTGGGTTGTGTAGGGGCTGTGTCGTTTGTATAAATAGCGACAACATTATCAACCGCTCGATTGTATGCAGTCGAAGTTTTCTTTTCACCATTAACAAGCATTCCTGTAGAACCTCCTCCGTCAAGATTTATGGCGAATCTGCATCCGAGCTGTTTCATGTACGCTTGTGCTTCAACAAGATTCATACCCGGATTATCAATACATACAAGCATTACATAATTATCGTTATAACCTAACAATGTACGCCTTGCTTTATAGTTAATTTCTTTGGCAAAGGTTATCTTAATCGCTTGTGAATCGTCAAGTAGATTGGGATAACCGGACACAAAGTCGCGCCACTTACGGCTGTTTAATTCGCCATAGATTAACTGATTGTTTCCAATAACGCCCATGCCCCATTTATACTTGGTGCTGGATGCTTTGACATTGCCCTCATCAACGTAATTGAATACAGGCTCACGTGTCGACATATTGAAGAATCCACCATTGGTCAAGATGGTTGGCTTCTCTTTTTGTCGCGCATAGTAGGCTAATAGTGTCTCTGCCGGCTGTTGACAAGTATCAAAATCAATCCGCTTGATTTCACGCTTTTCAACAATCGTCACATAGACGCTACCGTCTCGATAGAATTGCATTCATCTTCCTCCTTAATTATTTCTTCCCCTAAGTTGGGGTTTATTAACTCACCCTCATGATTGATGTAGGGTGAGATACCATCATACCGTATCGGGTTTAACAGCGCATAATTGTCATCATCACCAATAAAGATAACAGGCTTCACTCGTGTTGTATAGAGCATACGCATTGCGCTGGGTAGAATCTTCATTATCCTTAACATATAATAAGGATTAACAAAAAGATTTACGTCCTTGTCAAGCTCATAAGGAAAAGGTCTGCGTTTGTTTTGATGAGATATATTCTTTATCCCCACCATGAAATTAATATCGGGAACTCTCGGTGTCTTAGCAGAAACGGGAGTATCAAGATACTGAAGCAAGTCTTTGTCTATGCCTTGACAATCGGGAAGATTGGGCTTCTTGCTAAAATAGAAACAGCTAAAGCCATCAGTTACTATCCAAAAACTTCCTTGCTTAAACGTCCCCTGTAATTCCGGATGGTCAGGATTTGTTATTATCCCTTTTAACATCTGCGTCTGCGCGCCTGTCATTTTCATTGTATTTCTCCTTTACTTTGTTGAGAAAGCAATCCCACGAACATGTGTATTCTTTCCCTATTAAATATTTACTATCATCGCCCGGTAAAAACCGTTTGCCACAGACAGGACAAATTAACGTGTTGTTAATATTGTCCTCTGTGATTTTCTTTGGTCGACCTCTTAATGCCATCTGGGATTACTTCTCCATGTAGTACGTTTGATTTCCTGCACATCAATAACCTTCCAAGTCTTGGGACGAAAATCATTGAGTACACGATTACGTATGTATCTATCGCGCTCTTCGATTGATTCAGCGACCACCATAATGTCCTCAACTCTGCCGTTATCCATCTTAACCTGTGCTAAGTATCTCTTTTCCATTTTATGTACCTCCATGAGATTAACCTTTTGTTTTTTACATATATATTATACCACCAAACCCCCTGTTTGTCAAGGGGTTTGGCGAAAATAATTATGAACTTTTTGTTAATCTTTGAAAAGCAAGTCAATCAGTCCGCCGAGAAGGTCGTTGGTTGTATTCAATACGGAATCTGAATGATACTTCTTGACATAAGCGTCCTTAAGCTCAAGATAATGCTTATATGCTGATTCAACCTCATCAAGTGCCTTGGTTCGCTCTGTTTCTCTTGCTTCACGCTCCTGCTTTTCCTTTTCCGCCTTTGCCTTGGCTTCCTCTATCCGCTTATCGTATTCAAGCTCCTCAGTAGTGAGGTCTGCGGCAGTGTCAAAAATCTTATCAAGTTTTTCTGAATAGTACTTCATTTGTTTATTACTCCTTAAAAATATATTTTATAATCGTTACCGCAAGCAACAACCTTTGCAGACCGTGCATGTGCAACTAATTTATCTTGTAATTTCTTGGCAAACTCAACTTTTTCATTATACTCACCATGAACAAGGATAATTTTGTTGTATTCACACTGTGTATAATAATCTATTAACTCATAATAATTTGCATGACTACTGAAACTGCGAAGCTCAAGCAACTTAGCTCTATTTGCCACTTGATTGCCCTCAATTTCAATGGTTGGTTGGGCAGATTTTATTTGTGATGCAAGTCCGTTATCGCCAGCAAACCCTACAAAAATTATCGCGTTATGTTCATCGGGTAATATCTTGCCCAACCATTTAAGCACACGCCCACCTGACAAGAAACCAGATGAGCTAAGAACAATCTTCTTATCAATGTTGTCTTGTAAATGCTTGGATTCTTCATAATCAGTAGTAAATTTGAACTTGCTTATAATTTGTTGCCATTCATCTGAATCATCCCAAACTGCGCTTATTTTTTGACACAGTGGTGAGTCTATCCAAAAATCGCCCTTGAAATTATCTGCAAGCATTTTCATTATTTGCTGACAACGTGACAAAGAGAAAACAGGAAATAAGACATTATTGCAATTCTCAATCGCCCACTTGACCTTTTCCAAATCCTTGATTTTATCATTTGGCAAATTAGGGCGGGCAGGAGAAGAATAAGTGCATTCACCAAAAAGCACATCAACAAATGGTAATGACTCGCGTTTTGTGGTATATGCTTTTTCTTCAACGTTGCCTATATCGCCAGTAAACCCTATACGTTTCTTGGCATATCCCGCAGTAAATTCAAGATAAATTTGTGCGGATGATTTAATGTGTCCTGCATCGTAATAAGTTAGTTGCACGTTAGGGAATAGATTGATGGTTTGATGAAGGTCTATCTCAATAACCTTAGATAACGCTTTTTGAATCGCTTGTTCATCATACAAAGGAGGAGCTTTTATGTTATGCTTATGCAATAATTTTATTTCATCATTGCGCATAATATTCAAGCTATCCATCCACATTATCTCAAGAAACCGCTTGCAACCTGTGGGAACGATGACACGAGGATTGCCACCACGAGCAAAGATATAAGGAACATTGCCCACATGGTCTTGATGTAAATGACTTATAACCACACATTCCACATCTTTAGGACGAATCTTTTTCATCATATCTTTGTTTGTAGTATAATTATCAAGAGGATTTCCTGCCCCTTGATACATACCACATTCAACAAGAATATAATGGTTTTGGAATCTAACCTTATATAAACTGCCAGTTACTTCTGTCGCGGACATACCTAAGCATTCTACATAAGGTTTTTTTACACCTTTACTCATCGTCTACTTCTTCGTAACCATCATCGCCCATGTTGTTTGTGTCAACAAAACCACACGCATTCGCACCGGGTGAATATAATCTTTCCTCATCGTCAAGCCCAGATTCCTGCGCTATTGCTTGAACCTCAGCTTGATTCTTAACTATACCTATATTTAGTTTTGCGCATACAGCAGTTAGCGCAGTGTCAATTACTGGAAATATATAATTAACAACCACAACTGTACCAAGTCCAATTACAAGTGATGCTATTGATATTTTATTATTGCTCATCGAAATCTTTCTCGCCATAAGGCGTTGTTCTGTTAATACTGATTAATTCATCGTTTTCGTCTGTTACAAAATAATCTTTGCGTCTCATTGTACCACGATCAATTTTAGACCATATTTTGAATTTTGAATAAGAAGTATCTTGATAACGTGCTTTGAATATATGCTCAACAATATTGGGCTGATCGTCTTCACTGCCCGCACCAAAACCGCGCTTCTTGATATAGGCTTCAACTTTTTTCCAAGATTTGGGTTTATCCTTTGCACCAATCATAACCGAGCCACAGTCAAGTTTATCCTGCATAGCCACAGCACCCGCAAGGCATGAAGCGTCACAGAATTCCTGCTGTTCATAGTTACGCGACAACTGACACATAGTCATAAGCCCAACATTATAGGCTTCTGCGTATTGCTTAAGGTCTGCCGCTATTGACGCGATAGCCATGTCAGGTCGCACGTTAGTGCCCATAGATTGTTGATACTCAAGTGATACATCACGATTGAGCCATATATAGTCAAACACACCGTATGTCGCACCATCAGCCTGTACGCATTCCTTAATCTTTGTTTCAAGACCACGTGATGTAAAGTTAGGCATATCGACTAATCGGATACGTGAGTCCTTAAGAATTTCTCCCGCCTTGAGAATTCTGTTTCGCTCATCTTTTGTGTATGATGCTTTAGTTATCGTACTGTTATCTACACCTGAGATACAAGCAAGGAACATGGGGTTGACATTGATGCGTGTTTCCATCTCTGTGTGGATAAAGAATGTAGAACCTTGATAGTTGGGGTTGTCTATGAAGTCTTGAGCTTCATTATCCCACAATTGTTTTGCACCTAAGAAACAAAGGTCTGCAACCGCTTGTCTGGATTTTCCTAAGCCGCTCTTTGCTCCACGTAACAATAGCTGACTTCTGCACCAGCCATTATATATTGTAGTTTCATAAGGCGAACTAAGGCAAGCCCCCATCATTGGTTTCTGTTCAAATTGTTCAAGTAATCCCTCAGTGTCTTCACCTGCATACATTTCATGCCGTACATACTTAGTGTCATATGTTGTTCTTAGCTTATTTGTAAGAACTTCATATTCAGCAAGCATTTCCTGTATGGTGAATTCAGCAGTTCTGTCCCCATTATCAACCGTTTCATCAAACCATTTGTCTACGTTCATTCCTGCTTCTTTCATCTGTCGAAGCATGGAATATTTGCGGATGCTGTTCCAGTACGATTCATAGTTGTCAAGGCTTGCCAATTCACGGACAGTGGCAATGAAATCTTCAAAGCGATTATCTACAAGAATTTCATAGGCGGCATTGTGGGATTTGGCTATATTGTCTATTTCTATTTCCGTAATGTCGTTGATTCCTGCTTGGTACGCTTTAGATGCACAAAGGAATAGAATCTTATGAAATTGTTCGGGCGCAAAATCATCCGGCTGTAAAGGGAATTGAGGATTCATGATGAGACTTGGATTCTTGAATATACAGCCAAGCAACTGTGAGCCAATGTTAATGTTGTAAATCATATGTTATCTAAATCCACCTTAAATCCTAAATATCTTTCGCCTGAATTAGGCACTACTTCTACAATCGGATCATCTTGCATTGTTTCAGCGACTTCTTTTGAATGCTTAACCGCTTCATTAAATTGCTTATACAAGGGGTAGAATCTTTCAAATTGAATCAAACCATAATTTGTATCAAGTTCATAACCTTCATATTTTATTGCGTAAACAATCAAGAGTCTTATGTCCTTGTACGTGCAATCATGGGCTTCTTTGAATTTTTTTATTTGATTGACAAACCATCCAAACGGTGTTTCTACATCGTTATCAAGATATAAATTACAGAGGTAGTCTGTGAGCTTAAGATACTCAGCCCCTTCTTCCGTTTTGCGCTCTTTTGATTTAGGCGTGTGCGTCGAACAATATTCATCCGCACATTTTTCGGAACAAAAGGGGATGGAGACAAAGCTCACACACTTGAACCTATCGCCCCTTCTTATCTCTTGCCCACAGACTCTACAGTTCATCTTTGTCCTTTCTTTTTTGCAATATTTACTTGTGAATATAAACCTTCTTCAAACGCTTCTTCGACTGTCCAATGCAAATAATTTATTCTTGTTTTAGTTCTAAAATAATCAAGATTTAATTCTCTGCACCATTCTGAAAGCGTTTGCGTCCTACCATGATATTCCAAATATTTATTTGCACGAGTATTATTACATTGTTCTTGTTGAGTGCACCAACGACAATTTTCAGGACAATAATTGCCGTTATAATCTATACGGTCTATGCTTTTATTATCGCTATAACCGTTAGCACGCGCCCAGTTGCGAAATACAAAGAAATCGTGCCATTCTTCGCACACAGATATTCCACGTCTTCCATACACATCATACGCACTATCATTGCTATTTTCACAACGACGAATCATAGCGCGCCATATACGAACTATACGTCTGTCTTCCTCGGGATAAAGCGCGTTTTCTTGATTCCTTTTACGTAATTGTTCGGCATGAATACACCCGCATGATTTGGTATTTCCAGAAGTTAATTGACTTAAAGAAACTTCACAAATATTACCACAATCGCATTGACATTTCCATATTGGAACAGTATACTTCTTTTTAATACCTTTTTCGCGTCTGCCAACATATTCCAAAGCAATCAGTCGACCAAATCTTTGTCCGGTTATATCTTTAGTCATTAACTAAATCCTTAAGATCATCCTCAATCATAATAAGCTGTTCAATCTGCTTTTCTGTGCATTCGCTTATCTTACCGTCTTCTCCAAGATAATGAGTGACAATTTCAATGGTTTTATCGCGATTGGTCTTCATGGCAGTCTTGTAAATCTCTCTAAGACTATCCATAATTTCATCAAACGAACGCTCCTTAACAGATTCATTCTCGACCTTTTCAGCGAACGTGATTGATTCAGAACCAGTTTCCGCATTCTCTTTGTCAACCGCTTCCTTGATTGCTTTCTGCACAGCTTCTGCCGTGAAAGGTGTTATTTCAGACGGCATATACTTAAATCTGCTGCCTGCAATAAACTCGGGGCAAGGCGTGAAATATATAGATGACATCTCAGGATTGCCATTTTCATCATATCCGTTACTTTTAACGTAGCCGATTATATCAGCTGCATCAATGATTAGGTCGATCGTTCTCTTATCACCCTTTGGATAAAGCTGTACATATTCCTCACCCGTAACCGGATTCTTCATCTTACGGTCTTCTGAATGAGCTATAAAGATGATGCAATAACCACAATTCAACAGCTTATTCCATTCAGTGAACCATTCATTCTCGTATTCCTTCCAAAGTCCATAACCTGAATTGCCGTCATTAAGTCTCTCAACACCTTGGGTTGAACAGATATACTTTTCACACCATTTAATAGCGACATCAGTAGTGTCTACAATAATTGTCTTGTAAGTCGCAAGAGCCTGATCAAGTGTCTTAGGGTCGGTCAAGCGTTTGTTTACCTTCTTAAAATCGCTCCAGCTCTTAAGAGCCGCATATTTAACTCCATTGATAGCATTTATTCCCGCCTCAAACCTTAAATAATAAGGACTCGGAAACCGTGTTGCTTGAAGAGTTTTACCGAGCTTGCGTTCATTTGAATGTATAAGAATAAGTTTTCCCTCAACACCGCTTGACACACAACTTATTGTTGGATTAAAAATATCAAAATCTGCCATTAAATTCTCCTTTTATTCTTTTATTCATTATATTCAAAGGGGAGTTGTTACCTCCCCTCAATCACCACGGAAAACTTATCGCACAATCAAAATCCAAAGTCATCATCGTTGTCAGTGCTGTTCATATCCGGCTTCTTGCTGAACTTGCTTGTCTTCTTGGCAGGGGCTGACACAGTTTCTGTAGCCTTCTTGGGCGGATTTGTCTTAAGCTCGGCAAGTTTCTTATCACGTTCCTTGATTGCTGCCTTGATTGCTTCGGGATTCAACCAACCATTGTCGATAAGGTTTCCGTCCTCATCCTCGTCCTCTGGCTCTTCAATAGGCTCGTCACCACCACAAAGAATGCGCTCCTCTACGTCAAATCCAGTGTTGATATTGGTTGATGCAGATTTACCAAATGCCTTCTTGCCCGGCTTCTTTTCACCCACATGAACCATCTTTACATCAACCTCAAACGCCGCAGTCTGTCCAACCTCATACACACCTTCAAAATCATCTGCTGAATCAGCGTCTACAAGGAGGTCTACAGGATAAACCGCACCCTGTCCATCTACACCAAGAAGCTCAACCTTGAGTCTTCCTGTTTCTTCCTCATTACGCATTTCAGGTAGAATCTTGCGAATGAATGCAGTTAGCTTAAGCGAGCAACCAAGTGGCTCATCTTCTGATACCTTGATGTTACCTCTTGATACGTTCCATCTAAGGGATGACTTAACATTTCCATCACTGCCAACATAATCATTAATGGAAATTGTCCCCTCTACAGCAACCTTTGTAGGTTCTTTCTCGGGGTCTCCGTTTATCTTTGGATTCCAGTTCATCATGGCTTCATACATTGCCCACTGCTTATTTGCCTCGCCTTTAGAGGTTAGCGACTGAGCAAATACATCAAAGGTCTTTATACCCCCACCAATATCAAGGGCAATTCTACCACGGATACGCTCACCGGGAACTTCGTTAGTTGTGCCATCTGCATTCTTTACCTTTATTTCCGCTTCTTCGCGTGTAAGCGCAAGCTCTGACACAAGCCCCACACAACGCCACCAATTTTTGCTACGATTAAGTGTTGAATTATCCATAATTATTCTCCTGTTTTCTTTTTAATTTTTTCTAAAACCTTTTTTGTGATTTCTTTTGCTCTTTCTTCGGAAAGAGTGATTTCAATACGATTCATTTTATTAGAATATTCACCGTAGAAATAATCTTGTGCAACATAACGTGCGTAACAAGCCTCCTCGAAAGTCTTGAAATTCCCGATGTTTATATCAACTTTTCTTGTATTAAGTCTGACGTTCCACGAACCATATTTTGACCTATGAACTCCTGTAACACCAGATTTAGCTTTTGTTACACTTTTATTTATAGAATTTTGTGCTGGAGTTACTATCCGTAAATTTCCGCGCCGATTATCTTTGGGGTTGCAATTTATATGGTCAACCATCATTCCATCGGGTGGATTTAATAAAAAATCATGTAAACGCCATCTTTTTATTGCTCGTTCGGGACGCTTTTTTATGACATAAATATATCCATCTTCAGTTTCGCCGCAACACATTTCTTTAATTAAGTCATAATCATCCTTATCAAAAATAAACTCTGCGCCTGTGTTTATTGCATATCCCTTACCATATTCACCGGACAAATCAAAGCGCGTAAATTTCTTTTGGGTTTCTGCCGCACGTTCTTTTTGAAGACAACCACACGATTTGCTACTACCATTCAATAAACATGAGGCAGGTACTTCTGCAACATTACCACATTTACATTGACATTTCCAATAAATTTTAACACCACCCGTGCTTTTGGGTCGATCATCAGCATAGTCAATAACAGTCCATCGTCCAAATTTCCGTCCAATTAAATTACTTCTCTTTTTTCCTCTCATTTACCTCATTTTCTTCATTATCATCATCATCATCATCAAAATCTTTTAAGTTTAGTTTTTCTAAAGTTTCTTTCTTTTTGTTCCTGAGCAATTCAAGAATCTCTTCTTTGGTTTCACACTGCCGACACTGCCCTTCAAGAGTGATTAATGCTCCATTCCAACCAATCTGTACACCCATCATTCTTGCTTTTTCAAGATGGGGTTGAATGGTCTTGCGAACTACATCATTTAATTCAGGGTTTTTATTATCAACCAGTGCTTCAAGAACCTTTTTTGCGTTTGGAACATTGTCTATAATTTCTTTTAACTTAAGAAGTTCCTCACGCTCTTTCTTTGTTAATCGTTTTGTTTCAGCCATTAAAATCGCACTCCGGACACAAATAGTTACAGAAATGTTCCTTGGGGCGGTCATCAAGCTCGGTATGTTCCTCATCCCATTCATAAGGAACAAGCTCTAATCCGCACTTAGGACATCTGCCCATTTGCTCAATTGCTGTTCTTGCCCTGTCTTGTTCCCTTGCATCCGAAAGACTGGACGCAAGGTATAAATAGCAATCAGTAGCAATTTCAGGGTCTGCCTTGAAATACTCAGCAATTGCTTCAAGTACTTCAAGGATCATCTTAGGGTTTCTTGTCATGATTTTCCTCCTTTAAAATCTTATTTTAGCCATAGCATTTGAAGCGGCTTCATCTGCCATCTTGGCATATCTTAACGTGGTATTGTAATTTGAGTGTCCCAGCATTTTTTGAATAACAGGAAGTTCAACACCATCGTTAATTGCAATAGTAGCCATTGTTGTGCGCATGAGGTGGTTTGTCACACGTTCATAATTTTCAACTCCTGCCAGCTTTGCAACGCGCTTAAGTGCGGCTGATGTGTATTCACTGTTCAGCATATTGCCTTGATTGCCTACAAACAGCAAACCACAATCACCGTTACGTGTGTTATGCTTACGCTCAGTATTGATGTACTGGTCAATAAACTTCTTTGCTTCAGCAGGGAATGTTATTGATCTCTGTTTGTTACCTTTTCCAGTAATAACGATAGTGTTATCCATCATAACGTTGTACTGGTCTAACGTGATAGACGCAAGCTCGGCAATACGCATACCTGTGGTTGCAAGGGCGTATATCATTGCCTTCATGCGAATCGAAGTTGCACTGTTAATCATCTTGCGCACATCATCAGGGGTCAGTGGAATCTTTACCTTGTTGTTGACTTTAACGGAATCAAGGTATTCAACCGGATTTTCCGTGATGTACTTTCTGCGCATAAGGAATGCGTAGTAGGTCTTCACGGCGGAAAGTCTCGTTCTTAAGGTGGATGAAGACAATTCCTTTGACTCGAACTTGTAGTTTTCAAGGTCTTCAATTGTTACCTCCTCTTCAGGCTTATTGATAACTTCGAAGACATAACCAAGGTTACGTGTATAACCTGTGATTGTCCCCTCACTCATCTGTCTACCCTTCATATATGTAATGAATTCATTGATGTACTTCATGTTCAGTACCGCCTTTCTTTTGATGTATATATTATACCACACTTTGAATCAAAAGTCAATAGGTTTTTGAAAATTTCTTTATGAATTTTTTATGAACGATTTTGGGCATAAGGATGCCCCATGTCTTTTCCAATTGTCCGGATAATGGATTGTACTTCGGCATGGGGCGGCTAAAAGATAGGGGTGATAATAAAATCAAACTAAAACTTATCAGTCCCTATTAGAATAAGGGCTTAGTCAGCGTCTACACCAACACCCTTTAACGCATTCTTAATCTGCGATCCAAACTTGAAATCAGGCACGTACTTTGCATCTACGTTTACAGTCTCACCAGTCGCAGGATTACGGGACTCATGCGCCTCCTTAAACTTTACACCAAAAGTGCCAAGCTCGGTGAAGTACACGGAATTGCGTTCCTTGATGACATCTGCGATTTCGTTGATGACATTATCAACAATCTGTCGTGCATCAACCTTGGAGATGTTCTGATGCTCTGCTACGCGTGCGATAAATTCGGTCTTGTTGAATTTCTTGTTTTTATCGCAAGATTCCTGCTTCTCCGACTTTGTAACCTCAGTCTCCACAGGCGTAATTTCCGTCATTCCTACGGTATTGTTTCTCATATTTTTTTGTCCCTTCGTTAAGAATATTAATAGCAGCGTTTATATCTCTGTCGTGTCGTGTGCCGCACTGCGAACAAGTCCATTCTCGAACTGACAGATTTTTTGTTTCTGAATTAACATACCCACAAACATGACACGTTTGACTTGAGGGAACAAATCGACTAATTTTAATATATTGCCGACCATTCCATTCTGTTTTATATGTCAATTGTCGCGTTAATTCAAACCATCCACAATCATAAATCGCTTTCGCAAGATTATGATTTTTCACCATATTTTTGATTGCTAAATCCTCACTAACTATCACTTGGTTTTCGCTGATAAGTTTGTGAGAGATTTTGTGTAGATAGTCAACACGTGTATTGTGAATTTTTTCATAAACACGAGCGAGTTTAATACGCTGTTTATTGTAATTTTTACTATTTTTTACTTTGCGTGAAAGTCTTCGTTGTTCTTGTGCAAGTTTGTTCTCGTATTTTTTGGCAATATGCTTGTTGTCAAACTTTTCACCATCAGATGTGATAAGCAAATCTTTTGTTCCAAGGTCAATACCGACCACACTTCCTATTGAAGCCAATGGTTTATGTTCTGTTTCGACTATAACAGAAACAAAATACTTTCCTGATGGAACTTGGGAAACTGTGGCTTTTTTTATAAATCCATAAAATTTTCTGCTTAAACACGCTTTGATAAGACCGAGCTTTGGAAGTTGAATTTTATTTTGATCAAATAAAACTTTGATATTGCTTCCCGTTAAACAAGTTGTGTAAGATTGTCTATGGTTATGTTTGGTCTTAAAATTCGGATAACCGAAACGTGACTTAAAAAATCTTTGATACGCATTATCTAAAGCATATACAACATTGGTAAGAGCAAATTTGTCCACTTCTTTAAGTCATCCATATTCTTGCTTGAGTATTTGATTAACATAATTATTGCAATCAAATTTACTCATTGATTTTTTCTTGGCTTCGTAAAGATTTTTTCGATACGCAAGTACTTGATTATAGACAAATCTGCAACAACCAAATGTCTTTTGAATTAACACTTCTTGCGATTTGTTTGGATAAATTCGATACTTGTATGCTTTAAGCATATAATCCTCCTTTCCTTTTTAATTCAATAAATTACAGCTTTTGACGAGATGCTGCTGAACTCGTGGTAGCGCACTTCGGGCTCGAACCGAAACTGTCAGCATTTTGAGTGCTGTGTCTTCTGCCTATTGGACTACTGCGCCATATGCGCCATTGCTGACGCATACAAGTAAAGCTCATAAACTACGCATTAACGACTCGCAAGCCGGAGAGAAATTTAGGGGTCTCAACCCTTGGCAGACGAGGTTGAATTTGAATCAACGTGTGCAGGAGTCAAAGTCCTGTGCCTTAACCACTTGGCTACTCGCCTATATTAAACTCGGATAGCACCAGCCATGCAGGAACTTCACGGTCATTTGCAACAAACCTTACTGTACTCATGGGTTTTATAAACCTTTGAACTTTTACCTTTATTCATTGACCTTTAGATTAAAATAACCTTTGAATTTTGACCTTTAATCTTTGACCTTTATCCTTTAACCTTTACAGTTAAATATCACCTTCATACATTATCAGTGTATAGGTAGCTTTTTATTCCCAAATCTTAACCAAAGCAGGAACAAAATAATTGGATAACGAGTCCAATGAATTGTGAAGGGCATTTCTTTATTTTATCCTTATGAAACGTGCCCAAAACCACAAGATGTTACAGTTTAGAAGTTTCGATACAATCCGAGTTAATTACTTGAAAGTTAATTGCTTAATCAATCAATACTCAAACTCTATAACAGTAAGAGCATTTGAAACACTCAGAGCAGAATCAATCTCAGCCTTGAAATCGTCAATCTTCTTGGTGATGACGGAAATTATCTCTTCGATATTAAATCCAGTCACGACGTCATAAGAATGACTGTCCATATACATCTTACGTGCCGTCTCAATATCAGGGTTATTTATCTTGTCCTTAGAGCCGAACATCGTCTGTATATAGTTCTCACATGCATTCGCGAGCTTTTCGCCATTCTCAGATTCAACCATACGCTTGACGGACGAATACTGGTCTCTAAGGAAGTCGCGGAAATCAATCCAATTTTCCATGCCGTGATTGTTCATTTCAATCGCTTCGGCAATTGTGTATTCAACACCGCCAATCTCAACCTTAGTCACAGCATTTGAAAGAACAACCGCACGCTTCATGGCATTGCGCCTTTCAATTAAAGCCATCACGGATTGAAGACTTGAGGTAGTATCTGCCCGGAAATCCTCTACAGACTTGCCAAAAATCTTCGTGTTGTTGTGACGGTTTGCCTTAACGAAGATAGAACCAGTGATTTCAGAATTGATTCTATCATCAAGTGTCTTGAGTTCTGCGAGTGCTTTATGCACTGTCATCTTTTCGTGAATCATAATTTTACCTAACCTTTAATCTTTGAATTTGTGGTCAATGCCACTGGTAATGGTGCTGAGAAATCGAACTCAGGTCTGTCCCTTATAAGGAGACTGCTCTAACCATTGAGCTACACCATCATGTAAAGCGCACCCCAAGCAGTAGAGGTTTGGAGGTTTTTGGTGGTTGGGATGCGCCCTAACAAATGGATGATATTCTAAGCGTCATCCGCGCGATTCTGTCGAGAGTAGGTTTAACGTCATTACTCAGGACGTCTTATATAAAGGGGCACGTCCGGGAATTGCACCCGAGCATATGGTGGTTGGTGGTGGTTGGCTTGACTATCTCGCCCATCCGTGCCATAGTGGTGTCTATTTTTGCCCAACACCCAAGGCTTGATTAGATGGTATATATATTATACCACATATTTTCTGATTTGTCAAGTACTTTTTGAAAATTTCTCAAAAAATTTTTTTCTTTTATTTATCGTGAAATTCACCCTAATTTTCAACGGAAGCCCTTACCCTACTACTTACTCGTCCGATTCATCTTCGTTGATTGTAGCAGATTTTTTGCTTTTATTTAAGGCGTTTCTCATACGCTCTCCAGCCGCTCGTCTCTGCTCGTCAGTCAAGACGCGCTTTTTGGGCGGGGAAGGAAGTTTGACCCATGCTCTTGGAATTTTAGCCACCATCACACCCTGATTGCTTTCAGGACGATTGCTGATGACAACTTCATTAGGATGCGCTTCGTGCAACTCCATGATTCGATTGATGACCTTCTTTTCATCTGAGCTTATACAAGCCCATTTTTCATCAGTATAATACTCATAACAAGTTTCCATAATTAAACCTCAATCTTTCTTTTGTCACTTTCTTCAAGCATTGATTCACAACCAAAGCTGATTGCAATGGCTCTATCATCCCAAGTGGTCATTTGCTTATGACCAATTTTGTTTACCAATCTTGTCTTGTCAATCGTCATTATTTGCTCGTACAAAGCTATAGATGTTACCTTCATGCCGTCTTTGGGATAGACTGGAACATGAGTAGGTAGCTTGTGCTTCTTGGCTGTTGTAATTGGCGCAACCATAACCGTAGGAGCGTAATGATTGCCCTTATTGTTTTGTAAGACGATTGCAGGACGGATGCCCCCCTGCTCAGAACCTACTCCACAACCGAAATCTACATAGTAGATGTCACCACGATTGATTGATTCCATTGTATGTACCTTACCTTTCTTTACTGTACTTATATTATACCACATCTTGATTAATTTGTCAAGGGGTTTTGCAAAAGTTTTTGAAAAAATTTTTTTGATCGCGTTTTGTTTGTATGTAACCCCTTGCTTGATTACGTATATATTATACCACAAGCAAGGACAGAAATCAATAGATAAAATATGAATTTATTGTAAATCGTTGTTCATATTTACGCCCGTATTTCCTAACGGATAAAATTTCACTTCCTAATCTTTCTTCTCTACTCCCCTATAGCAAAATCCCTTATCAGGCACTTCACAATTAAAAACCTGACAATAAAACTTTTTATCTTTGGGGGCGATAGATATACCATTTGCACAATCACGACATCTAACGAATGGCTCATCAACACCTTCCCAATTTTTTATCTCGTCCCAAGCACGAAAAAATCCTGTGTATTTGGATTTACCGTGCAGAAGTGCATCGTACAGAATCTCATGCACAGCAGATTTCTTAATATATTCAGCCATTACTTCATAGCCTCCTCAATCATTGCTTTGACCTCTTCGTAGGTGTTCTGTGTTGGATAACGAATCTGTTCAGCACAATTTCCATTGGTTTCAACAATGCTTGAATAAATTATAGCAAGCCCATTGTTACGCACAACAGATTCAATGGTGTTAATATTGATTAAAACCAACAAAGAAGCCCCCTTAAAAGTTGCATTAACTTCAATAAATCCCTTCATTCTAAATCAATTCCTTCCATTTCTGCTCTTATTCCAAGAATACTTAGATACATACCCATCCACGCCAGCTGTGTCGCAAGAATATCTATTGAACACGTAGGCTTGAAGTCCAGCTCGCCCGCGTTATATTTCTCAACCATTGAAGCGAGCCTATCACGCCTTATCTTAGTCTGCCAGTACTCAGCCTTGAGTCTATCTTTGTAGTCGGTTGAGGTCATCAGTTCAATTGTTTCGTTAAGGTCGTACATTTTAATTCTCCTCCCTATCTGTTCCTGATTCGCAGAACCCATCATCCCATTTAACTAAATCATACACAGAACAATATACTGAATTTTTGTCACGATGCGAAGTATCAGGAAACGGTTCATGGTAGATACAATTTTTGCACCTTATTAATTCTTCGCACGGATAATTGTTCGTAAGTTCTTCCAATACATGGGCAATTTTTTTATTTTTCATCTATATTATACCTCACTCCATAACTACAAAAATCATCACACTTCATTATCAACCCAGACATATTACAACACACTTCATCCTGCTTAAGCCAATAATCCCAATTTCTAAAACGGCAATTTTCGCATCTTACAACTTCGCGATCAGGGTCGATTTCATCTTCCCCTTTATCCCATGCCGCACCCCACGCGTCATTTTCTAAGCAACCAACAATTTCCTTATTTGTCTCAGCCATTCAAATCCTCCTCATAGGGACTGTCCCATGACCAATCCCAAAATTCCTTGCTTCGCCAATCGGTTCTAAACCAATTTCTATCACCATCCCCATAAAAATGTGTGTACTCAGCAGGTAGTATTCTACCCACTTCCATCACACCGTCTTTCTCCATGTGCCAACGAACAAGTACATCTTCTGCGATGTCGACAAGCTCATCAACCAATGGATTATCTTTGTCATAGCCCATAAATTGATTGGGTGCGGTAACAACATCCTTAATTGTCTTCATATCCTTGAAATCATATTCATCGCTATCAACACGATTAAGGATGCACCAACACACAGCCGCCTTTTCCATTTTGGATTCAATACCACGAGCTTCGCCGTACAGCGTCTTCGCAAGATAATTGATGTCCGATTCAGCAATTTCATATTCGACCTGTACATCTGACGATGAAACCGCTTCGTGAATCGGGACATCAAAATTTACCGTCTCCGTGCCTCCGGTCAATAAGCTAATGGTGATTAGTACCGTTGCTAAGTTATTCATTATCATGCTCCAATCTCCTTTGACATTTGATGATATTATTATACACCATTTCTTATCAAATGTCAAGAGGTTTTCTAAAATTTCTTTATGAATTTTGTGTTAACAATTCCTTCAACCATGTATCTCTTTCAAGATTCTGCACCTCTTTCATGCCATTGGCTATCGTCCGTGTATCGCCTATAATGCACAGTTCCGTCTTGGCACGTGAGAATGCCACATATTCAATGTTCCGGTTTATCATGTATAAGTGTTGCCTGAGCATTAAAGCAATCACCACAGGCGATTCTGAGCCTTGGGACGAATGAACAGATATTGCATAGGCAAGACGCAGATGTTTGATTTCATCTTCATCAAAAACAATAGTTGCTTCATCAAAAGCTACAATCAATGACATTTCCCCAAGTTCATCCTCTTGTACATCAACAACCGTACCTATATCGCCATTAGCAATGAATATGGTATTGGGAATAAAATTGCAGAATTCATCATACTTAGGCACATAATCGGGGTCATAAATTTGCGCATTGTAGTTGTTGCGTTTGTTGATTACCTTATCGCCTATTTTGAAACTGACCTCTTCATATTGTGTTTCATAGCCCACACCAGTAAATTCATGGTCATTAAATTCCTGCTGAAGCATGGCGTTAATAACCCTTGTCCCAAGTGCACCCTTATTGTATGGGCATAGGCAGAGAATATCTTTCATGCCATACCCTTTTTCAAGATAATAGGCATACGCTTCTTTGATTTGGTCAAGAACATCAGAGGTCGCAGACGCTTGTTCTTCAAATGTATAATCGTCAAATTGCTCAGATTCAATAGATGACGGCACACCATTTCGTGTATCAGTAACAACAGTGGCGATACCGGATGAATTGTACCGGAAGACTTTGGTCAAGCGCGTGACGGGAACAATACCGCTATCTATAATATCTTGGGCAAGATTACCGCATGATATTGAAGCAAGCTGATAAGGATCACAAACAAAGAATATCTTAGTGTTTTTATAAATACCACCAAATACTTTGGCGAGTAAATCCACACTTAACATCGACACCTCATCAAGTAACACAACATCAGAACAGCACATTCCCCCATCTAACCTTGTTAGCCACATATGAATTGTAGATGCTTCGCGTCCGGTTGCTTCCTTGAGCCTGCGTGCAGCGCACCCTGTTGGAGCAAGAAGAGTATAAGTTTTGTTTATTGATTCAAGATACTTAATTACGGCATTTGTTGAATAGCTCTTGCCGCATCCGCCGGGTGCTGTAAGAACCCCTGTTGAATAATTCTTGATCATATTCAATGCGCCCATCTGCTCATCAGTCATGGTGCTGCTACCTATCTGCCGGAACTGCTCAATGTCTCCACTGTACACAATTGGATTCTGCGCTCTTGCTTTCAGCTCTCTTGCAATCTTACACTCTGCTTCAAATGTAGATTTTTTACTTACGTATTTGGTCTCAGGGTCAAAGAATACCGCATCATTTTCAGTGACGCATTCACCAATCCATTTGATACACTCAGGATATTCTTCTTTGACTAAATCAACCAATACTTTGGCGTTGCACCTTGTTGAACCTTCACTTTCCATTTCATCAAGTAAATCGTTCACTGCGCTTACGCATCTTGACTTAGTGGACAATAACTCAGGGTGTTGTTTTTCCAACATTCGGTCAACAGATTTTGTCTTTCTTTCGCACAGATTACATAGTACCTTATATGGGTCATCATTAAGGGCTTCACGCAATCTGGTTGGGGACGAATAACAAATTGATGCTTTAATATAAGCGCGAGAATCAGTTGCGCCATATTCGTTAAGGATACCGCCAAACAAAACAGATTTACAATCACCTCTGATTTTGTCGCAATACTTAGCGAGCAATTTATCGCCCACACCATGAATTTTCTTGAGGTCGATTTCGTTTTCACGATTGGTCAAAATCAATTCAAGAAAATTAGGATAGCCTTCAGTACATGACTTGGCTTGACTCTCTTCCATGTACATGGACAAGATTCTGATTTGCTCTTGGGGATCGACCTTGATTTCCTCACCAACAAAACCGATGCCTACAAAGCCATCAAAATTGTATGAACATGGATATTTGGGATTTTCAATAGGTGATAGGGACAGGTAATATTCCTGCCCCACATCAAATGCTTGTTCGCCAGATATGCTGAAATTGCCATACTTGGTAACATCTATGGGGTCTCCCCCTGTAGGAAAGAACCCATAGACCTTGAATCCACCCTTGTTATAGATTTCTTTTGTGCATTTGCATTTTACGTTTATACTCATCTCTTACACGTCCAATCATAGGGGTATCCATACATTTGCTTGATTTCCTTGAATATAATTTCGCCCATACCTTCATGCAGGTCTTCAATTGTGTCAAGCAAATCATCCACCATCACGCGCCACTTAGATTCATTGGTCGCGTCACGCTTGGAAATATATGGCTTAAGTTCTTCAGGCTTAACTGCCCAACGATCTTCTGCTGTTGCTGTACGCTTGCACAATGAAGCGAATACGTAATTGTAGCCATCTTCAATATCTGTGTCAACAATCACGATGTCTCCTATAGCAAAGCCATGATCGGACATGTTATCTATAATTTGATAAATACCACCACGCTTGATTTCTTTACGATTCATATTACCATCCCTTTCCAATTCTTATTATCTTCATATTTCCACTGCAAGAAGCCCATCTGCACACGCACTTCAATTTCTTCAAATCTTGGATCAGCGAACAGGATTGATTTGATTTTCTCACGCTGTTCATCTGTGCACTTGTTACATTTGCTAAGGGTTTCACAGACCTGATACTCAAAAAATTCACGGTCAGTCATGCTTGCTATTTTGTCAAGTCGCGCTTTGTCTTCGATAATGAATTTATTTGCTTCGGAATAAGAAGCATATACTTGATGAAATGGAATTGACACATAATCGCACGCACGATGGATAATGGTGTTGTCAGACGAAGGTTCGTATATAGGATGCTTGGACACGATTCTGAACCCCTGACTCGTTACCTCAGCTTCGATGTGTGCGCGTTTATCCTGTGAAGATGGGGTAACTAACCAACCATTTTCAATTCCCTCGAAAGCCCATATAGTAGCAGGAAGCCCGTTTTTAAAAACTTTTTCATCACGCCATTCGCGCTCTTCGTCCGTAAGTATCTCGGTTTCAGAATATAACCTTGTATTATACGTCCATCCTTTAGGTAGCTTACGCCACTTGGTGGAATTGAAGTTATAATTCTTAATTGGAATACCATCTATTGCTCGTACATCACGCAACTCATAGAGCTTTAAGCCATATGTCCCTGCGTATACATCTTCTACAATACCCCAGTCTACATAATAGTAAGGAGTAAACAAACCTCCACGGTTAATAAAGTAAATCAAATCGCCTTTCTTGAATCGTCTATTGTTCAGCTCATTGAACTGTTCAACCGATAACTTAATCTCAATCTCGTGTATCATTACTTACCCATCCTTTCCATCTTATCCTCCCATACAAAGAAGGAATTTTTTCCCTTGCACAGCACCTTATATAGCCCCCACTCAGCCAATCTGAACAGGAACATTGCGCCCATAATAGCGCACACCCAAAGCGAAACAACAATTGCAAATGCCATAATCAATCTCCTTAAACTTGCCTTGCAGTTTTGATGCATCTATTATAGCACAAAACCCCTTGATTGTCAAGAGGTTTTGGAAAAATAATTTTATGAATTTTTTATGAAGTTAAGCTACAGCCATCACACGGAATCTATAGTATTTCTTTTTCAATTTCCAGAACTGCCACCAGTGACGCTTGGTTTTAATTTTCTCAATTCCTTCAAGTCTTAACAGCACTTCTTTGTTACTGATTTCAACGTAATTATTTGGAATATCAAGTTCACCGAATTGTTTTTCCCATGTGTTAGCATCAATTGTAAAAACAACACCGGGTTCTAATTTATATAATTGTTCCATTTAATCCCAACTTTCTATTTTGCCTGTCTTGTTGTTAGCTTGGTAAAATTCATTAAGTCTATATAAATACAAATTAACATCACCAATTTGTTCGCCCAGATAAATACATTTAAGATACTGACGATACAAACTTCGTTCCTCATCAGTCATAGAATTATAAAGTTCAACTATACGTTCTGCTTTACTAAGCGACGGATAAAAAATATGCCCTTCTCCTCCACGTATATCTGTATTTGTTATATTGTCCATTAAAACATATCCTCCCCATCATCCTCATCAATTGTCCATTCTTGAATCATGCCCTGTGGTGTTTCTGCATCGTTATATCGGTTGATACCTAACGTGAATATCACATCAATCTTAAGTCGCTTTGTAGATTCAATTTTTTGAACTTCGTCTTCCTTTAATTGGAATTTAATAAAAGCTACGCCATTCTTTTCTACCTTAAATGTTGTGCTTGTCTTCTTGAACAAGGCTATATCTGTATTCTTGACACGTAACGTGGTACTGAATCTCGGCTCAGGAATTTGATTTGCCCATAGTTGCTTATTAGATTCAATTTGCTCGCACAGATACATATTGATATTCCTTGGTGATAGTTGTCCTGCTATGTCCTCAGTAGGCTCAAGGTCAAAGTTCTGCGCTTCGAGCCACTTCAAGAACGCATCATAATTTTCCTTTTGGATAACGATACCTGAAGCCTTCTCATGCCCCTCAGCACGGCACAGACGAGATGAATTAAGGATTGAGGCAAAGTCTATAGGCGAACGCATTGAGCCTGTGAACACCTTATCATCCTTGTCACGCAGAACAAACGTTGGTTTCTTTGTTGTATCAAGAATCCGGTTCGCTAACAACCCGGTAAAAGAAGCATTTTCATTTTCAACAAACGATATTGCACAATTCTTTTGCTCATTAATCACAGGGTCTTTGGTTATTTCGTTTGTGATTTTCCTTGACGCGTTATAGGCACGATTGCATTCCTTGTATGCTGATTCAATCGCCGATGGATTGACAAACCCCTCAAACACAGTAGCAATATCCGACTCTACTCGAAACAGTGCATTAACCTTGGGTGCGATTGTCCAGCCCACGGCATGAGGTGTTGCTTCCTTAGCTTTATCAAACAAGAATTTCAAAAATGGATTCTCAACACGACTTAATCCATCATATATATACTTACGATTTTCAAGAACAGTTACATCGCATACATCGGATATGATAGAGCAAGCCACTAAATCCTTGGTGTAAATAGGATTTAATCCATACATTTCACAATATGCGTCTACAAATTTAGATGCTACACCTGCGCCGGATAGCTTGGTATTTAGATGTACCTTGTCCATATGGGGATTGATGATGACGGCATTTGGATTTGGTTTTGTAATTTCATGGTGGTCAAGGACGAGAATCTTTGTACTATGTGATGCTATTCTTGTACAAGCTGCGCCATCATTACTGCCCGCATCAGGGATAATTAGAAGGTTTAAATTTGAATCTTCAATTTGATTGAAGACATCTATGGATAAGCCATGAGATTTCTTAGGATGATGGAATACAATTGGATTTACGGAAATTGATTTTAGAAATTGAACGATTGCAGTTGCTGACATAATACCATCGGTGTCACTGTCAAGCAATACACCAATCTTTGATTCAAAATTCACGGCAACATCATGCACCATTTCGCATGCTAATTTCATATTAGGATAATCCCAAGGCGATTGATACTTAACATTGACAGGTTGGATATAATCCTCGATTTCATTTTCTGGAACGCCCAATGCAATCAGGTAATCTGAAATGAAACTTCGCGGATTGATTTTAGGAATTAGGTTTTTGACTTTCAATTATTAAATCTCCTTTTCTAAATAGATTGTACCATTTAGGCACATATATATTATACCACACAAATTGGATTTTGTCAATAGGTTTTTGAAAAATAATTTTGGAATTTTAATTTCAATTTCAATTGCGAATCTGAAATTGGATTTTGGATTTCCGATTTTGAAAATTGAATTTTGGTTTTTGGGATGGTCTCGATTTTCAATTTCAATTTTCTGCTCGGGCGCATAAATGAATGGATGGATGAATAGACAAGCAGATGCATACACACATACATATACAGCAACAGTAACACGCACAGCAACATATACATTGACAGGCACATAGACACATACACCAGCATATCCATCTACAGGCGCATATATAGGCACAGGACGTGCGAATACATCAACCCATTTATACATATGGACAAGCGGAACGCCCTACCAGCACCGCACAGGCACCCGACAACGGCACATTAGTTCGCTCCAAAATAATGTGTGGTCGACAGTCTTGTAAATAAAAGAAAATTTAGTCCAAATTCAAGCGCAAGCTACGACCCTAACAAGTACTCACCCAATTCATTTGCGCGTCAATTTGCCCTTGACTTTCCTTTTATTTATGTACGTGTTGGCACATTCATGGGGTATAGGTGCAATAGTGGGTATATAGGTATAAGACAGGAGCGATGTATACATGGACATTGCATATATACATGGACACATATACGCAACCTATGTAATCACGATAATATATATACTGATACTTATGTATATCAATACATGATACCGCGCCGCGTTATCACTATATATATCTGGGGGAAAATTCTGCAAAATCTAAAGCGTTTACGCGTGTGCGCGCGGGTGCGGGCGCGCGGGCGTGTGTGCGTACGCGGGGGAAATTGTGAACGAACCGTGAACAAAATATGAACGATTTGTAAACAATTTATGAACGAAACAATATGCAAACTTTATGCAAAAAAATGTATATTATTTATCTAACTAACTATTTTTGAAGCCGAAAAAAGAGGTTAGTTTTTGTAACTAACCTCTGATTTCTGCAAGTCTGAATTTTGCAAGTTGCAATTTCAGAACTTGAATAAATTTGTAGAACGGCTTGTTATTTTGTAAAATTCGCCGTTTGTGCCGTGTAAAAGTTTCCCGTTACAGCCGTATACGCCTATACTATAGGCGATTTCTTCGACGCCCGCGAGCGCGGCGAGTTTTTCATCGTTCCAAGTCGTTATATCGACCGCGGGGAAATCTTTAATTTCTTTCTGTGTTACTTTTAACATTGTAAAATACCTCTTTTAATTTTTTGTGTATATTACACTGGGATGCCGCCGATCCGTTCGACGGCTTAGGAACGTTTTTTTTAATTTGCTAAAATCTGTTATAATTTTCACGGAAAATTTCCGTGAAAAGAAGTGATTAGATAGCTGAATTAAAACGCCTTCTTGAAACTTCGGCTGCGAAAGTATTAATTGTATCCATTAAACAATTAAACCGTTCAATTTTTGAAGTAAATTTGAGTGTTACTTTTTCGAGTTTTTCGCTGTAAAAAGCGCCTTCAAAAATTGCATAGCCTTCACCATCCAGAAATTCTACAGCTGTAATGTTATCAAACAAACCGATAACACGTAAGCTCCAGCCTTTCCCTATTCCGTTCCAATTTTCGTTTACCGTGTAAACAATTTTTGTATCCATTTTGGATACCTCCATTATGTAAATTTTTGTGAAAAATAACATTTTCCGCAAAAATTATAACAGATTTTTTTTGATATATGCTAATCAATTTTAGTGCTTTTTAGTGCACATTTTGTGCACTATTTTTTAATTTACTTCAATTAAAGTAAATTACTTTTTCACATTCCTTAAATTTTTCGTCGATGAATGCAATACGAACTTCTTTTTCGCCGTGTTTAACCCAACGTTTAGCCATTTCTTCGGCTTCGTGATAATCATAACTTCCCAAATCCCAGTCGAAATTATCCCCTGACTGCACAGCGTAAAAATAAGTTTTCATTTTGTAGTACCTCACTTTAATATTTTTTAGTGTAAAATATACACTAAAAAGCACTAAAATTGATTTTTTACGTTTAACTGTTAACGATTATAATATACCTTATGATATACTCTCTGTTTTTACGCCCAGCGGCTATTTACTTTTCAATGACCATTGATTTTTTGCTTTTTGTCCTTCGCTTTACTGTATATATATTATACCATATCCGCCGTGAACAAATCAATTATTTTTTATGAATTTTTTGTAAAGTCTTGATTTATTTTTAGCGTGACATCGGATTTGTCCCGATGTTTCGTCGCAATTTTCAGCTTTGTGAACTTTTTGTAAACTTGATTTTGGTATCCAGCCTCCGGACTTGCTTTTTTCTTTTCCCTTGGTGTGATAATATTATACCACACTTTTCAAGATTTGTCAAGGGGTTTTCCGAAAAAAAATTCAGTTTGCCCGCAAAAAATCACGCCGCTTTGTCGTATTGCCTTTCAAGCCGATCTTCTCTGCCATCCGAGACAAAGACAATCGAGCTGTAGCGGTCGGTTCTGAGTATGTGTTTATCATCCAGCCCGAACGCGTGCGGGCGCTCGAGCACCTCGCGGTGCGGATGACCGTAATTGTTGTCATTCCCGCAGGAAATCGCAACCCACTCGGGCGAGACCGCGTCAAGAAATTTCTCGCTCGTCGAAGTTCCTGAGCCGTGGTGACCGAGCTTGAGCAGATCGCTCCTCAGCTCCTCCGGCGGGTAATTTTCGAGTATCAGCTCTTCGGCTGGCGTCTCGGCGTCGCCGGTCAGCATGAACGCCGTCGCACCCCACTCGACCCGCATGACTATGCTTCCGTCATTAGACGCCGTGTCTAGCCCGGGAAGCGGCGAGAGCACGCGGAAGGCGATGTTTCCGACCTTTGTGAGACTCCCGACCGACGGCTCTATCAGCTTTATTCCGAGCTCGTCGACCGCTGTCAGAAGCCTTGTCAGCGGCGCCGACGTCGAGTCCGAATCGCAGAGCATCACGCAGCCGACCTTGAAATTCCGGACGATGTACTCAGCCCCGCCGATGTGGTCGGCGTGTGGGTGCGTGATTATCAAGGCAGTCTATCCGGTACGCGTTGTTCGCGCGCAGGTATTCGGCGAGAGCTCCGCGCGAGTTATACGTCCCGGTGTCGACAAGCACCGCCGAATCGTCGCCGCGGATGAGTATCGAGTCGCCCTGCCCGACATCTATCACATGCAGCTCGAGTTCGCCGCTCTCCGCGCCGCGGAGCATGCGGATGACGCCGCGGAGTGTATCTGCAAGCTCGCCGCGGAAGACAAAACACACCGAAAACACGGCGGCAATTAAATGTAGATAAAAAAAGTTCCACAGCATGGATAACAGTTGTTATATATTGATTGATATATAACCATTGATATATATCAGATATTATATATAACGACTGTTATATAACCATTGATATATATTGATAGTTATATATCAATGGTTATATAATCCATGTTGTATATCATTGAATATATATTGATTGATATATAATATCTGATATATAACATGGATTATATAATAGCAGTTATATAAGGTTGAATGTGTATTGATTGATATATATTGATTGATATGCAGCAAGTGTTATATAACATATGGTGTATAATGGTAAAGAGAAGTTACATTCGGTGAGGGTGAAGGTAATTTGTAGTTACGTTTGAGTGGAAGTGAGGTAAATTGTATTTACCGCACTTTTCGACGTCGTGTAATACTACCTAACGATAGTTAGTTTAGAACTTATAAACACGTCGTTCAACATTTTAGTCAACTAAAGCAAATGCAATTTTATTATTGTAGCACTTGCAAAATTAATTGATTTTATAGATAAATTTTTATTGAATGTTGTATTTACAACATTGCATAAAAAACAGTGGAAAATGTATATTTATCAATGTTTTATTTTTGTAGAACCGGGGGGTGGTATCGGACAATTGTAGAATGAGCGGGTCGTGGTCGCCTTGGAGCACCACAATTCCCCAACCCCAACAATCCCTTTTCCCCAATCAATCCCCTTATCCTTTCTCAGTCCCTCGCTTTCACTCTATACCTCAATCTCTATCTATCCTATCTTATCGTTATCTACTCTATCTCATCTAATTAGTATCAAAAATTTAATATTTAGAAATACACTATATATAGAGCTCATCAACACTATATATCGTATCTATTAAACGTAAAATTTATTTTACAAAAATAATTTAATAAAACCTATTGACAAATTATGAATTTTATGATATAATAATAGTGAAAATATTTATAAAAACTGTACTCAGACCCTATAGGGTTTAAGCACAGTTTTGAAAATACTAATAAAACAAAGGAGATAATGACGATGAAAAAAATTCGTCCAATCTGCATATATAATATATATAGGTATATAAACAGATTGGTCGAAAATTTAAAAGCATTATAATTCTTTAATCAATTGTATAAATAGCGAATGCCCTACGGGCAAGTAATAGACATTCAGGCTTTGGTCGAAAATTGAAAGGAAAGTAATATGACAGAACAAATCTTAAACAAGATGGACGAGTTAATTAACACTCCTATGACATATAAAAAATTGTGCGAATATTTTGATGAGCCTTACTATACAGGGGGCAATAAAAAGACGGCACAAATCAAAGAATGGCAATTATTCTGTGACTTAGAAATAACAAGCAAACCTACAAGATATATTATTCATGCTGTCCATCACGACAATCTTGAAACCTATGAAGTTATGTCACGGCAATATCATATGCAACCATTATTTAATGCCATCATCTACGAATGGATTAAATCTAATAAATACAAAACTATATATGCTTCATATACAGAAATTCTCAAAGCTCTCTTTATTGTTAATGAGAACTTTCCATATATGATGGATGGACACAACATGAAACTACTTGGTAAAGAATATGAAATATATCCTGAAATTGCTCAAACAGCATACAGTGTACTCAAAGGGTGGGCGCGAAGAATTTTATCAAAGGCTGGTCAATATGCTACAGTCATTATACGATACGCATTTAGACTGAATCGGATTTGTTATGATGAAGAAGGCAATACTTATCGGCGCAAAGTCATAGATGTACCGATTGACTCTGATTTAGAGAAAAAATGTCAAGCAATTTATTCTCAAGCCGCACAGGAGGTTATGCCGGAAAATTGGGGAATTTTAGATAATCAAGTACGCACATGGGTTTCTAACGAAGATTATAAGAAATTTGAAATGCGTGTAAAACAATTACTTCAAGAAAAATTCAATGGCGAAGCTGATGAAATGGTAGTTATACGCGCCATTTGCCCTGCCGAGCAAAATTGGATTGATACCGAACTTGAAGATATATATAAGAATCAATTGCCCAAAATTCAAATCAATGCCGAAAGTTGCCGTAAAATTTTCTCAACAACACAGTTTGATAAAATAGACGATGACGGTTATTTCCGTACATTGCCAGATACAACCAAACGCAAATTTATTAATTTGGGCATAAAGATTCCTCCCGAAATTTACATCAAAGAAAGACTTGATGAAATTCGAGAGGAAAAGAAAAACAAATAACCTCAAAGCCCTCAACCCCGAGGGCTTTTCTCATTCTTCATTCCCTTTCTCTACTTACCCAAACACTACACTCAGTGCCACAGCAAGGGCAAGCCAATCTATAAACCATTGCCGTCTTGTCAGCACACAACTCTACACTATAATCTCTTCTGTCCCCCGCGAATTCAGCCCCACAGTGATAACAGTTAAATGTCTTAATATCCGAATAGGGGATTTTGCCCTGTTTGATTATTTCAATCATATTGTTCCACCTCCTTAAAACACGAACGTTTACAGCACGGGCAATTTGTCACATAGTACACATCATTATACGGCGTAAAGCAAAAATCATAACTTTCTGAATCGGCTTCAAATTCAGCCTTACAACATTTGCAGGTGAACTTCTTTATATCCTTGTTAAGCTCACCTTGTTTAATTATTCTTATCATTCTTCGTTATAAGCCCTCATAAGCTCTTCCCATGCCGCTTTGTCTACGATATTGTGTTGGTCTTTAATCACCATGAACGGAACACCTTCTGATGCCTTCCAAAACGCCATGTTATCATCTTTTGTGTCGTTACCCTCAATCTCTATCCTGTTACCGCGTTTAAGCATTTGCTCTTGAAAATAATCAAAATCATCCATGTCATCGAATTCAATTAAGCAAAGAAGTTCGTCATAGTCATTGTCGTCCTTGAACAATACAAGTTTAACCATATCCGGGAATTGCTCAATGTATTCCTCTTCCTTGTCATCTTCGCTAATTAAGACGTATTTATACATTACATTACCTCAATATCAACAGGTGTATCATCAATATACATTAATGGCGCGGACTCGCCCACTGTCGACAGTATTTCATCCTGTGGGCAAGTGGGACTTATCCTGATGTTATAACCCATGTTCAGCACATCTTCCATGAACTGCTGATATTGGTCAAAAAAATCAAACTTAATCATAAAAAGCACATATTCATCACCGTCATTAGTGCTAATATAGGTTTTTTCACTAATTAAGCCCGGATACTTATTTTCCCAGAATTCATCCATTTGGTTAAAGCTAAAAAATACAAATTTCATCATTCATCGTCTCCTTCAACACAAGCACCCTGACGTGGCTCAACAGCCAAACACGGCATATCATAATATTTTGCATCGCCCTTATTCATCAGTTCTGAGGTGTTTTTAGTATATTTATTTTCAACCCATTTGTCATGATGTTTGGTGTACGCTTCAATTTGCACATATCCATCCTGCTTGAATAAGCGCACAAGTTCAATAAACTTTTCAAGAGTAGGGATATTGGCAACCAATAGTTGATGTGTATAATGTGGCGCAAACCAATCTGTGGGTATGCCTGTACGATCAAAACGTACAGCGAATTCTATATTAACCTCTGTTACCTCTATGCCTATCTTCTTTGTTCTGCTAAGGATATATTTTTCACTTTTACTCTTGTCTGTGAAGTAGTACATTGGGCGAATTGATATTAGCATATTATCACCTCAACTAAGCCACAATTGGGGAAGTTTGTAGTATTTCAAATCGTCCTTATTCACCACATCAAATCCCCATGATGATTGGGTAGGCGTATTCTTTGGTCTTGGCTGAATCTGTATATCCCTAAAGTCCCAGAGACCATCAATTAAATCAAAATAATGGGCAAGCGTAGGCACATCAGCTACAATTATTTCCTCAGTAAATTCTTCTTCTTCATCCTTGCAAAGAATTGATTTGAATTCATAAGAGATGCTTGCGCATTTTAATGCCATTTCAACTAAGTTGTAACCTCTTTTAGAAACTACTATTACCATTTCCATAACTCGTCACCTCAATTAATCCATAATATTGGATAGCGAAAAAGATATTCCTCTTCATCACCCATTACAAGCTCAAAGCACCATTCATCAATTGGCAATTCTATTCCGCAAGTTATAGTGAATCCAAAATCTTTCATGCTTTCAATAAGCTCCATTAGCTTATCAATTGTCAGAATCTCAACAAACCACATTTCATCTTTGTAATATTCGCCTGTTTCCTTGTCTCTGCATGAGACTGTTGCTGTCGATATAGCCACTTTATAGTCTGCCATGCGATATGCAATATCTTTGGATGTAATATTATATTTCTCACAAATTATTTGATATGTCATTTCTAACCTCCTTTATTATCTGCTCAAGCGTTTCTATTGTATAGGAGTTGTTCAATCGTGCAAAACCCATCAATCCCTTATCTTGCTTCATCTTGTCGAGCCACATCACTGCTGTTTGATGATCTGAAAATGGCGATTGATGAATAGGATACCAAGGTAATCTAAATACATTATTAGCTAAATCAGGATTAGGTGGCAAAGCATTTCCAACATAATCTACTTTAGTATTTACTTGTTTATCAAACCACGCTTCATATTCTTCATAATTAGCAAAATAAACAATTTTTCCCCAGCAACCACTTATCCAATATTTTGCTTTTATTGTATCAGGGTTGTCTTTAAACTTTTTCCATAAATCTTTAGCTTCTTTGCGTTGGTTGCCAACCTCGTAAACCTCACCATTATCATTTACCCAAAACCAACTATCATCACTCTTAATCTTGGTTCTGCTAAAATGTCCGTTCTTCTTGATCTTAGCCCATTCAAGATAATTGCATCGCGTCCAGTTGGTTGTCGTGGGCGGGGGTATTTTTATATACATATCGTAAAAGTCTTCAGGATTGCTTAATGACCATAGAATAGGAAATGTATTTCCTATTAATTTAGTTAATTTGTATTTGCATCCGTCAATGGGCTTACTTGGCTCATCCGGGTCATAGAATTGCTGATATTCCATTTCGCCAAAAACGGTATTAATAATCCATCGACCTTTTCCGAGTTCTTGTATGGCTCTATCATGAATTACATTAACAAAATGTTCATGGATTGTATCTTGAATAAAGTAGATACTGGTTGCTTCGGGAAAGACACGCTTGATCTCTTGTTCTGAAGGGGCGTAGTATTTAATGCGCCCCTCCGGAATAGTTACATAGTAACGGTTCATTCTACAACCTCAATGAACTGTGAATACAAACGCTTATTTATATTCTCTACACTTTCAAAGTATCCATACTTGAAATTATCGTTGTTGTAAAGTATACCGTGATTTACTTGATAAATCTTTCCTTCTGTGAATTCACCTGAATCACAGTGAATACAAACAATCTTGCCCGTAAACCATTCAGGCTCTTTAGTCGCTAAATCTTCTGTTTTCTCTACAGTCTTGTCCTTAATACTAAACATTTTCTTAACCACCTCATAGGCGGCTATGCCCACATCATATTCATCTTCATCATGCCAACGGCTTACAGTGATTGTATCAACAATACGTCCATTGACAATCAAATTAGCAACTGTGCGCTCTCTATCGAATGGCGCAGGCTGTATAGAAATCGCCCATATATTATCCTTGTCATTAGCTTTCTCATGGGGTGTAAGCTGAGGCGGGGTACAGATACCTGTTTCAACTTTCATAAGATGCTCATTGAGTACGCACCATGTCTTTGTTACGCCTTTCTCTTTGGTGAACTTGACTTCACACCTATCGTTATAAGCAATCTTAACAACCCCGCGCTTATTAAGAAGGTCTGGATCGTATCCTGCGTCGGTTCTTATATACTGTACCTTGTCTCCAACCTTAAATCCTGCATGGTTTTTCATATTATTCAATCCTTTCATAGCACCAACCATTATCTGTGGTGTAATATATATTCTTTATGCCGTATTGCTTAATCAATCCCATACACGCATTGCAAGGTCGCGCAAGCCCTAAGTCGCCATTTTTCTTTAACCTTGCTATGAACAGCATAGATTTATTCCATTCAATATCGAGGTCGCGACTTTTAAGCAACGTTGCAATTTCAGCGTGTAGGGTGTTTCTTGTCCCAGAACTCATGGGGTCAAACCCCCTTAGCCTATTCAAATGGGCTTGCATGGGATGGGTCTTTTCAAGGTTGGGCGAGGCATTAACAACTTTGTTGTGTGAGACCAACACTGCGCCCAACCTTGCTTGTTGTACCGTACTTTGTTTGCTTATATCTATTGCAAAATTAAGATATTTCTTAATTGCCTTTGTTGTCATTGTTCAGCATCTCCACAAAAAGTTCTGCTGAATCTTGTAGGTCTTGTAGTGTACTGTTATTGTCAATTACGTAGTCATAACCATATTCAGTGACGTTTGCGTCTGAGGGATTGGTTGTAATAGCATTGACGCGATTGTTCCGGACAAGCAAGGTAACTACCTTATCACAATTGGCGTTAATTTGATTCTTGTAAAGCTCAATCTCATCCGGTTCGCGGACATGAAGGAATACAATAGCGTTCTCATCAAAATCGTTAATCGTCTCGAAAACCTTATAGAATGGCGTGCCATTATAAAGCATCATTGCCTTCTTAAGGTCGGACAGAAATCGTCTTGCTTTATCATCTTTTTCGCCCGACCAACCAAGTTCATGGGCAACTTCACGAACATAGTCGACTGAGGACAGATTCTGTATTGTGGGGTCGATGTTCTGACATAGCCTGACAAAGGTATCCTTGCCTACACCAGCCCCGCCATTGATTATAATTATCTTACGCATTGTTATTATCTCCTTTGTTCTTTTTCAGTAAATTTAAGTTATCGTTACGAAACCATGATATATTACCTTTATCATCGGTTAAAACCGTTGCATAGGTACATTCAATGGTTTCATTTGGTGTTTTCACTTGTTCGGCATAATGTTGTATATCAACTGCCTTAAACGCCTGTTCAATACATCGGGTAAGATAGCCAAAGACAAACATTATCAGCCCATATCCAATTATCTTAATCATTGCTATGACCGCCCTTAATTATGATTAAGGTCATTGTCAACGTAATAACCATGACAGCGAAATAGATTAACAGAATCTTTAGCATATGCGCCCCTGCTTTCTCATGATGGCAAGTTGGTTGCCTATGGCTGATTCAGACTTGCCAAGAACATTGGCGATTTCCCATTGCTTATAGCCGTTATGGTACATATCAATCATCAGGATTCTGTCCGCTTCATTGTAAGACGATGTGATGTATTTACCACCGTTGTTTCGCTTGCCCATACCCCGGCGTAGTTCGCGCCAACGGCATTCTACTGCTTTCGCGGTACGGTTAATAGCAGTACCAATATCTTTGTGCGTCATACCTGCCTTTTTCATGTCCATAAGGATTAAATCCTCAACACGTGTCCAGTTAAACTTGTGATTAGTCATCATTTTCATCCTCCTCATTGGTTTCATTTTTGTCGATATATATGATTTGGATAATCATATTCGTCTAAGTATTTCCATTGCATTCTATTGCCATTTTTATCTTCGCCACAGGTATGATATTTACCTTGACAGCATTTTGTGATTCCTGTTCGAAATAAACCGAAGTAATCGGCAGCGGATTGTGCGTCTCTAAATTTTTCGCCAGTAGTGATGCACAGCACAGGTTGATGACCTTTGACAGGGGTGTTTACAATTCGTTGTATTTCTTCGGGGGACATTTCTGCATACACGTCATAGTAAACCCATTTTAGAAACTGTCTATCTTTAGAAATTCCGCTATATTCAGCTCTTCCTTTTGCGCATAAAATGATTGCATCCGAATAGGAAAGGTCTGTGATTTTTCGAGCTTCTACAGCATTGGGAAAAATTTCTCCGGTGTTCAAGCAAACCAATGGGTATACAATTTCGCCTCTTGAGTTTCTAGTTATCCACCTCTTTAAGATTTCTTCTTTTATGTCTTCTGGGGACATTTTTTCATAATCTTCAAGATAAAGAAAAATTTTATTATGAATTATATTTTTCTCGCCTCTGCATACACCATTTATCACACCACGTGTGGTGTTAAAGATTTCTGCTGCTTCGCGTGCGCCCGGATAAATTTCACCAGTTTCAATATCAACCACTTTTTTCTTGCGTCTTTTGCCTGTTTTGTTGTAAAGCATTTTTTCTAAGTAATCGGTATATTCTTGTAAACGTTGATGGTACAAATTGTTATAAAATTCTTTGGATTTTGAACTATCGTATCTTTCCCAAAACAATGGATTTTCTTTGTTGTCTTTACCCGCTGTTAATAGTTTTTCACACATAACAGCAGAAATGCTTTTTTCAGTACAATGTAGATACCCTTGTTCTGTCATTTTTCTTGCGGCTTCAGAAATGGATAGGAAGTTCTGAAGATTATTTAGACAGATAACGGGTATGCACGTTGGTAAAGTAGCTATATTATGGTGTTTACCAAAAAAGCTATTACACTCGCCTTTGTGCATTTCTGAGAACTTTTTTCTGTTTTCTTCCGTATGGTGTCTTTTCCACATGGGGGCAGTCCCTCCCAATGCAATATTATATCCTATTTGCGGGTTTGTCGCGCCGTATTTAGCTATTGTTTCTATTTCTTTTTGAGCCGCTTCCTCAAAGGTAAGGTTTGAAACAAGAACTTGTCTGTCAAATACGTCTTGACCGTATTTCTTTATCGCATTGTTCAAGTGTGGATTGGTTCTATATCCATTTCCTTTTTGCCATCGTTCTTCCAAAGAGCGTGAGGTTATTCCGATATAGATTAAACCATTGATTTTGTTGGTGTATTTATACAGTTTCCATATTCTTTGTTCCGTTTCTTGCGACATTGAAATTTATTCTCCTTGTGTTTTTCCGTGATAAGGTTCGAATTAAGTTCCTCGGTCTTGCGCTCGTACTCGTCCTTGACAGAAGCGGATTGGGTGAGTGTTGTGTTAAGCTCTGTCTTGGCATTCGCGATTGCAGATTCAATTGATTCAAGGTTCTTGAACCGCTTGAGCATTTCAAAGATTTTCATGTCGTTTAACTCCTTTGTTTTTTGTTGTGTATATATTATACCACACATTTTTGATTTTGTCAAGGGGTTTTTGAAAAAAAGTTGAAAAAATTTTTTGCTTTAGTTAAAAGGGCTTTTCAAGGCAAATTTCAATGGAAGCGTTCGGATGGGTATTTACTCCCCCTTGACCCTTTCCGTTGATTCTAGGGTCTGAAAACAAGTTAAATAAAAGAGAACTGGAACAAAGAAAAGGAGGGCGGCTGTGACAGGGTAGATGGGGTGGGTCAAGAAGGGTAGGTGGGCGCGAACAGGTCGAAGGGATGGGTTGGGCGGAACAAGCGAAAAATCGATTGATATTTTTTTAACACAAAGTCGTGTCAAAGAAAGAAACGAAAAGTACCAAAAGAGAAAGAAAGAAAGGGAAGATTAGATTCTTTTAGTATATTACGGTACTTGTTCATTATTTACATTCGTGATTTATTAGTAATTTTATTAATTTTATATGATCTATATAATGTATTATAATATATATACCTTATGTTTCTTTGGTTCTTTCTTTACGACCGGAGCGCACCCCTGCCGTCATGGCACAGACGCAGGACGGCGCAAAAAACCTAATCCACGGCGCGTGAAATTCAAGTTTGTCATGATTCAGAAAAAATTTTTAAGAAATTTTCAAAAACCTCTTGACAAATCGTTAAAAATGTGGTATAATATATACAGCGACAAACGATGCCTTGGGTGAGGGCGGAAAGGAGAACAATGTATTGGCGCGAAATGAGTTATTACAAGTACCGTGAACAAAGCAATCAGCGGAGACTACGGGATGAATTATATACAGAGACGGTTGAGTGGGCAAAGGATGAATCCGATGACCAAGACGAATATCCAACTTATGGCAAGGAGGATGAGTAAGTGGCGTTAGACAAGATTTGCTTTATTCGCTCTGTTGGCACAGATATATTTTATGACGTAGAGGAACAAGCAATACACAACCAAATGCTTAAGTTGTATAAGCTACGAGCGAAGTCAACGATTCCTAAGTGGAAAAAGAAAGTTGTCAACCGTATGCTGAAACGGCGCAAGGAGACGCTGATGGAAATCCTTGAGTCCAAGAAGGGCAACGGATTGGTCAGGGACATGAATCCTGAGAAATTCAACAACAAGAGCGTTATCAGCCTGTTTGAATCCGAGCTGACGCGTGTGTGCGGATTGAAGCCTGGCGAGTTGAGCGAGGATATATTTTCCGTTGAATTTTATTTCTATCAAGTGCTTCATGACTTGATATTCAATGGCTTTAACTATAACGGCAAGCATTACGTCTATTTTTCATCATCAGCGGGCGCGATTAGGAAACACCGTGGTTTGTTTGTTGAAGAGCAATTGCTTAATCGCATATGGATGACATTGACGTGTGGTCTAAGCAAGGAGGAAGTCAACAAACGTGGCGGTTGTATTATTAACAAGTGGCTTGCTTATACGTCCTTGAATAGTTCAGCAACAGATGTTTGGGAAGACTTTGACATCGACAAGGCAATTGTAGTTGATGACCATGAGTTGATGGTATGGGGGCAGATGGATTGTATTGATACTGCCACATACGAGATTACGAATCAGTATACAAGCACGAGTGTGCCAATGAATGATGGGTGTGGTCTCATGCGCTGTGACGCAGGAACTACACGAATAGTGCGTGCACCCTTCGTTAAAGGCGCGTTGATTCAGTTTCCGTTTGACAAGTTCTTGCGTGAAAAATGCACGCCTGAGCAATGGGTTGTAAAAGATATTTATGGCAAAGAATACAATATCATCGAGGACGATATAAAATATATTTTGACTAAGAGTCAATTTAAGCTCTGGAAGACGTTCAAGTCATGGGATGAATATAAAGCTAATTTCAAGAAATACGGTTGCCATATGTGTTACTGCAACGAGGAACGACCTTATGTACCTAAAGCGCAAATCAACTACCAAATGCTTCAGACCTTGTACGACATCAAGGATAATGAGATAGACAAATTACTGAAATTCACCAATAAAGAAATTGACAAGGTTGGCGAAGATTACAGGACGAACATGAAGTTACTGGGGGCGATGCCCTATAATCAAACACCAAACTATTTCCAACAGGGGTTGATGTTGTATCCTGAATTGTTCCGTGATGCCTACCATCGTGAAATCTTGAAGCAGACCAAGCGTAGTCTTGTTAAGCAAGCGAAAGCAGGGCGTTTGAGGGTAAATGGATATTACCGTCTATGTTCGCCTGACCTTTACGCTTTTTGTGAATGGCTGTTCCAGCACAAAGAAAATCCGGAAGGGCTTTTACAAGATGGTGAGGTTAGCATATCGCAGTTTGGTAACGGGGCTGAGTTGGATTGTTTAAGAAGTCCGCATCTTTACTTTGAGCATTGCGTGAGGAAGAATCGGAACGATGAAGAAACCAAGAAATGGTTTGTGACCAAGTGTCTGTATACGAGTTGTCATGATTTGATAAGTAAAATAGTTGCGCTGGATTGAAAGACCGTCACAGTCCAGAATACAAGGAAACTTGTATTAAGAAAATGGTGTGAACACGGAAATCCGTGGTGTATCATTTACCAATCGGGAGCGTTAGGAAATGAACGCTTGAAATGATGCTAACAGGGGAAACGGAAACGCAATCCTGTGGTAAGCAAAGAATGTGTTTAATAAAAATAATTTTGAAGGAGGTGAGAGAATGGATAGACAATGGTGCTTAGAACATGACGATGATTTCAAAGAAATTGAGTACAAGGGCGTTAAAGTTTATGTATCTCCAACGGGGCGCATCAAGACCTATAATGGCACATATAAGAAAATTATGGAAAAACCATATCACTATGATGAGTGTGGCTATCCTCATGTTCCACTTTATGGCGGGGCAAATCCATCGGTGCATAAGCTTGTTGCATTAGCATGGGTAGAAAATCCTGATAATTTGCCTGAAGTAAATCATAAAGATTTTAACCGCGATAATCCTTGGGCTTACAATCTTGAATGGATTTCTCATCATGAAAATGTTCTTTATTCACGACGCGCTAATAGATACCCAGATGTTACAGGTAATAAGAACCCTAATTACGGTAATTGCAAATTAAGCAAAATTTACGCCGAAGACAAAGAATATGCCAAAGAGAAACAGTCAAGACCATTAGGACAAAATGGGCGCGCTGTAAAATGTGATTTGTTTGAAATTTGTAAAAACAGCAATAAGTTCATTAAAACTTTTGACACTCAAGTAGAAGCGTGTATTTGGTTATGCGAACACAATAAGTTACCCAGAACTAATTATAAATTTTCAAGCTATTATGGCATAATTCCTAAACTTAAGCAAGGATGGCACGGATACATCCTTAAAGAATCCGTAGAACACATTCTTTGAAACTCAAACGACTATTCCGAAAGGAAGTAGAGGATGGGTGAAATCCCATCCTCGAAGCGCACCAATCTAAACCCTTTATAGGGCATGAATATGATATAGTCTACTTTCGTGGGACGGTGACCAGATGTTGGTCATAAAAAATAATACAATGAATAAGGTGGTGAAACGATTACAACCAAGATTTTATCCCTTAAACTATACAATGGGTCATGCTGACCCCGTATCAATTACACCGCAAAACATCTATGATGGACTGATAGCCGCATTTAAGTATGGCAAAATTGGTATTTATTCAAATTCTTGTAGTAAAATATGGAATGGTGGGGAGATAACAGAGGAAAAACGCAAAGCAATGGCGTGGTTAGTTGCTGAGTCCAATTGGTCGATCGACGCTGCCAAATGTTTATATATGCCCCCCCGCCCCACAGATAAAAATGAAATCATCAAGCCCTTGATTCATGACAAACTACCCCACTATTTCAAATACGCAAAGGACAAAACCAATGAGCAAGTTGAAGCTCCAAATCAATCTTTTATGAATCGTCTACCGGAACACGTTAATGGCTGGTCAATGCGCAAGGATAAGAGCGGTAACGACACTGAAGCGGTCAAGATTAAATACTGCAAGACTGTGGGCAAGTTTGATTACCGTATGCTGATGAAAGAAGGGGTTGATTACACAGTACAAGAAGACCACCCAATTATTCAAGCATATAACTACTGGAACGCGCACAATCAAGAAGCCAAGGATACTTTTGATACTGATTGCAACTGCAATATGGATGACGAAGATTTGTACGCATTCAAGTTTATTCGTGAAAAAATCCTTGAGTTAGGCTATGGTCTTGATTATACAGCGAATTCACTTATAGCTTATGCTTATACGATAAAGCCTAATAACCTTAAGAAATTACTGTGGTCATGTTTTGGTGCAGAGATTGTTGAGAATCTTAAGGTGAATACACCTAAGCTGGGTAAGATTTGCCCAATATGTGGAAAACGATTTATGCCCGATTTAAGTCATGGTGGTTCAGAACAACTGTTCTGTTCTGAAAAATGTTATGATGAAAATAATCGCGATATGATGTTTGACAAGTGGTGTAATTGCTAAAAACTTTGTATTGACGATGTTGATTAAATCCACAAATTGTTGACAAATTCAATAATGCGTGGTGTAATAAATTGGGTACATTAGGGAACAAAATAATTTACAGAAAGGAACAACCCGAAAAATGGAACAAAATGAGAACAAAGTCTTTCTTGAGCCTACTGATGATATGCTTGAGGAAGTAGGCGCAGAGAACGAAGAAAAGGATGAGGAGATTAAGTATCCCCAAATCAAACGTGCCGATATAGTCAAGTCCGTAGCGGCAATGTCGGGAATGGATTATGATGTGGTTGCCCATATCTTACAGGTGTACCACAAAGCGATGCACGACCTGTTGATTAGCGAGGTCGAAGTGCCTCTTCCGGGCATTGGCTATATTACATTCCAGAACAATAAACCAAAGCCACGTGGCGTTAGATATAATCCGGTTATCAAGGAATATATTGAGTCACTGCCCAAGGAGGGGTTCAAGCGTCTTAAGATTAAGCAAAGCGTACAGTTCAAGCAGGATATATTCTATGCAACGCGATATGGTGATGACGCAACAATCTATGAGCTTGCTGAATGGACGAACAAGGTTTACGGCGAAAAGAGCAAGTTCTGGGGAATGTCAAAAGAGGAGCTTGATGTGCTTGAACGCAATCGCCAAATGAAGATTAAGGCGGGTGGCAAGCATGAGTAAGCTGGATAGCGAGTTTTATAATCTTATGGCGGTTTACCTTGGTGTCAAGGACGATGCCACGGTTAAGAAGTGGGTAAACGCATTTGCGACTGTAATTGCCCGCGAATTGCATTATGAAGGCACGTGTAAAGTTCCGGGGCTTGGTACATTTGAAGCTAATATTGTTGGCGCAATGACACAGAGCCACATCGTTGATGGCGTGATTAGGACATACGCTGTACCCGAACATTATAAGCCATCATTTACCCCCAGTGAGACTTTGATAAACGGAATTAACGATGAATATGTCACCAAACAAGCACGGAAGCGCATCAAGGTGTCCGACCTTCCCGATTCTGAGCGTAAGGAGCTTATGCGCATAGCCGCACGTAAACAATTGGGATTGGCAAGGGCTATGGAACAAGAAGGCGCAGAACAGGATTTCGCAGACTTGATTAAGGGGCTAAAGAATGGCAAGAAAAACGAATAAAATGCCGACAAGTAAATTGGTTGTCTGGTATTTTATCGCCCTTGGTACATTGTTTTTGCTGTATTGCTGTTGGGAGATGCACAGGTTGTGTGACCTGTCCCCAATGGCGTACATCACCCCTACTGTGATGGGCTTTATGGCAACTGTGTTGGGCGTTTATGTGTACCGTGCGAAGAAGACTGATGAATTCATATTGGCATTAAAAAAGGCTGAAATAGAAAAATCTGAGGGGATAAAGATAACCCCCTTAGAAAATAATAATCAAGAAGGGATAAATTATACCGATGGAGACAATAACTATTAACCAGATTCTTTACATTTTAATCACTGCCGTTTTGCTTCCTGTGCTTGGATTTGTGGGACAGTATGTTCTTACTAAGACAGGATACATCAAGAACGAAACTATCCGTGATGCGATCACCGCCGTATGGAATGCCGTGGTTTATGTATCGCAGGTGTTTGTTGATGACTGCAAGAAGAGCGGAAACTTTGACAAGGAAGCGCAAGTAAAGGCGTTTAATATGGCTAAGACTGCCGCACTTAATATGATTTCCGATAACGCAAAGAAGTATATTGAGAAGTATTGTGGTGATCTTGATGAATGGCTAAAGATTCAGATTGAAGCCGCTGTAAAGAGCAATAAGACATTAAACTAATCATATGCAGAGAAATGAAAATGAGACGATAATCGCCTATATGGAAAGGGCTACACAGGCTCTTTCCAAAGGTGATATATCCATAAAGGAGTGGGCAGAAATTGTAGCAGGTGATGGTGAGGTATATTCGCCTGAAACGCTACGCAGATGCTCAAATTTATTTAAAATGTTCCTTGAACAGTATCATACACTTGTCAAGGATGGTGCGCCTTCAGAAGAAAAAGAAAATCTTGAGCAGATTCTTGAGGAAATCAAGAAAGAAAAAATCAAGGTACAGACTGCGAATCTTGAATATAACGCAAATCTACGGCATGACGCACGACAAGATATGCTTAGTGAAAAGGTCGTAGACGCTATTAATCGCCTTGAGCCTTTTGAGCCAGTTGAAGAAAATGGTGATTGGGTATATTCACCCGAGGAAGGGTTATTGCTTATAAGCGACATTCATGCCGGAGCGGAATTCGAGGTACGCGGCATTGATGGATACAAAATAAACGCATACAGTTTCGAAATTTTGCGTGCAAGATTTGAGTATCTGCTTGACTGGCTCGATAAGAATTATAATCGTAATGCAAAGTTTTTAACAATTGGCATTTTAGGAGACATTGTTGAAGGAGTTTTGCGCTTGTCCAGCTTGGCAAAATTGAAAGAGCCTGTTGTTGATACTGTGATTAGATTTTCAGAATTTTTTGCGGATTGGCTCAATAGATTATCTCAAATACTGGGCGTAACCATGTCGGTTGAAATAATCTCAGGCAATCACGATGAAATCCGGATGCTTCAACAGAAGTCGTATAGTACTGAAGAAAACTTTGCAAAACTTGTTGCGGAATATATTAAGTTACGCCTTCAAAATAATGAGCGTGTGATTGTTCACGACTGCGCCACTGCAAGAGTTGTGCCTGTTGCTGAACATAATGTTCTGCTTGAGCATGGTACTAAGAATGCCATCAACACGTATCGTTACTTTAGTGATGTACAAGGTAAATGGATTGAAGCGATGTACTGCGGTCATTTGCATTCAACTGAAACAAAGAGCTTAGGTGCGTTTGATGGTGTTAATGTAAAAATTCATCGTGTTGGTTCTGTTATGGGGGTTGACCCATACAGTGATAGCATTCGAAAAGGCTCTGTTCCAAGTTGCCACCTTGCTTATTACAGCGAGACTGAGGGCGAAACTTGGTCAAGGGATATTAAACTAAAACCCCTCGGGTAACTGAGGTTTATATAGATATTCCATAAGAAAAGGGAGGTCATCTATTTGCTAATTTGTCCACTTGTTACAATCAACAAAAGCACTAATTAACGAAAGGAGATGATCCACCCGAGGCTCACGCAATGCGTAGAGTACAGGTATATCTACTGTGCGCCCATCTAAAGTGGACGGCAGTTAATTGAACAAACGGAAACAGACCCCATCAAGCCTATGTGCGTAAGCATATGCTCAAACCGATGGGGCTTTTATTTATTTTGAACTAAAAAGGAAATAATGAGACATGGAGTACAATAAAATATCACAAAAGGTATGCTCCATGTGCGGAAATATCAAGCAAAAAAAGAATTTTTATCCATCTATAACGCAGGATAATGAATATCTGCCTATATGCAAAGATTGTATAGAGCGAATGCTTGCAGATTATAAACAGGCGTTTGTAGACAGGGAATCGACATTTGCTGATGCTTCTGCGATATGGTGCGTACTGTTTCAACTAAATTTGCCCTTTTATCGTGATTTGATAATCGAAGCGCAAAATAAAGCAAGTAACAATATCAAGATGACATTTTTTGATATTTATTACACACTATTAAAAAATTCAAGGCGCAAATTTATATCAACTCTTGATGGTGATACTAATATGACGGAATTATTCGTTATGTTTGGTAAAAAGGATGAGGATGCTGATTCACTTAGTGATGCTGAAAAAAGTTATATGCTTAGCGCATGGGGCAAATATTCTGTAGAAGATTGGCGATGGCTCGAAAATAAGTATCATGAGTATACAGATGAAATACTCAACCTTGAAAAAGCGGGAGAAGAACTGTATAGGCAGTTATGCAAAGATGATTTAAGGCTTAGACAAGCATTTGAAAACGGCGAAGATACAAAAGCGATTACCGATGAAAAGTTTAAGATTATGAAATTGTTAAAGATTGACAATTTTAAATCAAACGAACAATCTGAGACTGAAAAATTCTTAGATCGTCTTATCTGGAAGTTTGAGAATACTGAGCCAGCAGAACTTGAAGATAAAAGCATCTATAAAGATGTAGCAGGGTATGAACAAATGTATCATGAAATCATGCGCTCTCAAGAAAATTTCATAAGGGGAAGTAAGAATTATCCTGCAATTCCGAAAGAAGAGCAATGAGTCTATCGGATGAGAAATTTTTTAGGCAACTAAGTGTACGACAAAATTTGCGGCTATCTCCAATGTCCCAAAATGATGCGTGGACTGCTTCTGAAAAAGCTCAGAAAATAAAGAAGTGGATAACTTATTATCGACGCAATTGGGACTTGTTTGCGGAAGAAGTATTGTGCATAAAATTACATCCAGTACAAAAATATAAAATCCATTTAATGGGAATTTCAGATGTTTTTTGGGACGTTAGTAGTCGAGGAGCTTCAAAGTCATTTTTGTGTGGATTGGGTGCAATTATTGCGTTGTGTCTATATCCAAATAGTGAAATTATTATTACAGCAAATGTTTCTTTCCAAGGTCAGAAATTAGCTGAGGAAAAAATACGCGATGAAATAGTAGTGAAACTTTCGCCATATCTTAGATATTTGTACGAGCAAGGATTTTTGACCATTAAAGCAGGTGGAAGTAATGATGCTTATGTCTATACAATAAAGAATATGTTGAATGATTCTTCTATAGGTGTTGTTACTTGTAGTGACTCTGCGCGTGGTACACGTGCTACTATGATTATCTATGAAGAAGCGCGATTACTTAAGAAGTCTTTAATAGATTCTGTCTTTGAATTTATGGGACATAATCGCCCTGCGCCCTATATGCTTGATAAAAAATATCAAACTGCACGTTGGCAAGAGACTACAAAAAGTTTGTATATTACATCAACAAGGTATGAGTGGGAATGGTTTATTCGTGCTTATCGACAAGCAGTTGCTTATCAATTCACTAAAATACGAGAAACATATATAACTGTTGCTGAGGATTTTTATACAGCAATTTGGGAAGGCACAAGAACGTGGAAAGATTACAGAAAACTTAAGCGACAAGTTTCTCCTTCGGATTTCCTGATGGAGGGACTTAATGAAACAATGGGTGTTATGGAAGACGCCTTTTTTAATCTTAAAGAATTTGTAGAAAATCAAGAAATTGAAGATGCGTTTGTTCCACCTACAAATATGCAAATAGCAACAAGTTCTGCTCCCAAGTTTAGAAAAAAAGGCGTTGATGAGATAAGGATTGTTGGTGTTGACTTTGCTTTTGCAAATAAGACAGCTAAAACTGGTGTAGATAACGACAATACCATTATTGAATGTATTTCAGGTGTTTGGAAAGATGATCATTTTGAACGCAGAGTGGAATACATTACCCAATGGGAAGCATCAGATTCAACAGGTGCTGCGTGGCGCGTTCGAGAATTACGTCAAGATTTTGAAGCAGATTATATTGTACATGATATTCGTTCAGGCGGTGAAACCGTCTTTAACATTATGACAGAGTATCGTGAACATCCTAAGCGCGGTTTTGGATGGAATGCTCACGGTTTAACAGTTACTGATAAAATAGATTATCAAATTGTTTCACAAGCAAAACTTGATGATTTGAAACACAGAACTGTTGACCCGGAAGCAGTACCTTGCTTGATTCCAATGGTAGGTAGCTCAGACAATAACTCTACGTGGTGGTTGTTACTACGCAAGCAACTTGAATTAGGGAATATTAAATTTCTTATACCATTAGAGCGTAAGCGCGAGTCGCTTGAAGATTCTGGTGAATTCTTTAAGTTGCAATCAGAAGAATTAGCGGAAGTTCTTGCGCCACATGGTGAAACCGACATGCTTATTCAAGAAGCGGTTGCGCTGAACCTTGATGTTGTAAAAGATAAAATTGTCCTTAAAGAGGATAGAAACAAAACAAAAGACCGTGTTGTCGTTTTGTCATATGTTAATGCAATATTTGACAAAATAGAAAATGCATGGAATAAACAGCTTCAAGAAAAAGATGATTTTGACATTGATGATTTGGAGCTTGTATTTTAATAATTTAATAAATTAAGAAAGGAGGAGCTATGGAAGAGACAATAGAAAAACTTTCAGTTGAACAACTTGAAGATATAACCAAATTTGCGGCGGGGCTTGCATATGCTTATCCGGGCAATAATTTCTATTCGCCATTTTTAAGTAATCAATTACTACAAAGCCTAACAACGACCAAGGGCGTACCAACAGTTGACCAAGTAAAAGAAGCGTTAGCGGATTATAATAAATCACCTGAAAATCTTGCTAATTACACTGAATTTGCGTCACAGTTTGATATGATTTTCAAACGGACGCTTTATTCGTATGCAAACGCGCTTGCTTTTGATTTGTCATATGTTTGTACTGATGCTTACACCAAGGAAGATTATGAAAACAAAGAATACCTTGCTGATAAACGGCGCGTAGAAAATTTTCTTCTTAACTTTGATTATAAGAAGGAATTCTATAATGTCGTGTTGAATTTACTTAGGTCAGAGCAGTATTTTACATGGTTCAGAAAAACCAAACCGGGCAATGGCAAAAAGATGCGTTATGCTTTACAAATCTTGCCCCAAAAGGAATGCTTGATTACTGGCTATTGGGAAAAGGGTTTGCTGTTCTCGATGAATATGATGTATTTTATGCAACCGGGTGTTGATATAAATACATTTGACCCATCATTGAAAGAAACGTATATCAGAACTACGCAGGATATGAGCATTGATTATGTGCCGTCTGCACCACTTGATAGGCGCACGGGACAATATGCGCTGTGGGCTGATGTTTCACCTCGTGACGGAGCGTGGGCTTTCCGTTTTGATACTTCAAACTTCAATCCTACACCATTCCTCGCACCATTTATTAAAGATATTATGCGCAACAATGAAGTAGAATCTTTGCAGTACAACAAGGATTTGATTTCAGCATACGGCATTCTTGTTGGTGGCATTAAGACTTACGATGGCGCAAAGTCGGGTGAGCAAAAAGACCAGTTTGCTATTAACCTTAAACTGCTTGCACAGTTGCTTTCGCTTGTTAAACAAGGCATGGGTAATAATCTTGTCAAGGTTGGTGCAATGCCTACGGAAGATAACAAATTCTTCCAGTTCCAAGATTATAATACTGATATGTACAAGACCCAAATTGGCACAACTGTGGGTACTGGTACAAGTATTAGCCGTGTTATTTATTCTACAGATAGAATGAGTAACGCTGAGATTGAAGCTGCACTGAACGAGGTTTATTGTATTATGAAGCCCCTTTATGCGCAGTTCAACAACTTCCTTGATTTCTACGTAAATAAAATTACAAAGAAATATCATTTCAAATTTACGTTTAATGGTTCTAATTATCGTTATGAACGTAGCGCGAGATTTGAGAATCTTATGAAAATTGCTGATAAGGGAATTGTATTGCCGATGACCGAGTTTGCATCGGTTATGGGTTATCATCCTGTGGTGTTTGAAAAGATGCTTCAGGAAAGCAAATGGACAGGATGGCTGGATGAATATTCACAAATGCTCCTGAACGTAAATACGGCAAACTCAGGCGATAAAAAGAACGGTAGACCTGCTATGGATGATACCGAAATTTCTGATTCAGCTGAAATATCGAGGGATAATGAATAATGGAAAATTTAGTTTCACAATCTACGCAAGAAGCGTTAATGGAATTTATTAAGCGATGCTTTGTGATGAATCGTTTTCTTGATCGTGCTGTGTCGGTATTGGGTGTTAAATTTGCTATGAATCAAGCGGCAAATCTAATACATCACGGGCTTGCTCACGCATACCCAAATCTTAGCGACATAGCCGGAGAAAAATGTCTTGAGGCATATAATATTTCCGTCATTTATGGCGAAACGCCAAAGGGCAATGAAGACTATTCTACGGTCACAGAATGTATTCATGAAATCAACAAACGCACAATAGATTTCCAAACTTTGACAATAGGTGTGTGCAAAATTGCACGTGACAACAATGATCTTCAGGTTTATGCTGATATGCTCGATATTCTTAAGAAGATTAACGAATATGTAGCACAAACAATATTGCTTGAAGACAAAATTGAGCTTTACGGCGAAAATAGAATCGTGGAATTTGATCACGACGTAAAAGACTTTTGGATATTGAAGGAGGCTTACTAATATGGCAAAGATTCCATGTGGCGGATTTGAAGTTGATTCAACTCTTGCTTTTAAGGATAATACGCTTGGTGTCGTTGGACTGACTGACAAGGAGCTTATTCTTACATCATCAACCAAAGATTCCACTAAGAAATTTAAGATTACCGTTACTGATGACGGAACTGTTGCTGCTACTGAGATTGTTTAATTATGTTAATACTTGGCACACCAAATGATGCTTCTAAATTTTTTGCTTGCGATGAAGAGTGGTTAATTACCCGACTTCATCAAAAGGGCTTTCCACCCATGTATAAAGATGAGGATGGAACGGTCTATTTCAAAAAGAGCAAAAAGTTTATGAAATATCTTAATGAAACTATTGGAAAGGAGGATGAATGATGGAAAGAAAAGTATCGTTTCAAGTTGAAGAAGCCGTTGAGATTCCTAAATGGTCAGAAAAATATCCTGAGCATAAGTTCAGTATCTTCCGTTGTTGCTTCTTATCAACGTCCCCGAACAGCCATCATCTTGATATAGATGACAAGACGCTTAGAAAATATGCGCCCACTATTCTTGGCAATTTCTTAGTTGCTAAACTTGACGGGCATGATGCAACCAGTCACGCTGATTCAGAAGTCGAGTTTGGCTATTTCCCCATTGAGCAAGAAGTTGAATTTGTTGAGGAAGATAGCATCACTAAAGCATACGCTTACGCAGTCATTAGTAAGATGTACGGTAAAGATTTTAATGCAATCTTTGAGGGCGACAATTTCCGCAATACGTCAGTTGAGATGAGTGTGATTACTGAAAATGATGAGGATGAAGGCAAGGTTGAATCCTTTGATATTTATGCTTTAACTTGTTTGGGAAAGACAACCGGAGGTAGTTGCCCAGATGCAATGATGACTATGGTTAGATTTTCTAAGGATGAAGCAGAATCATTCTTTACAGAATCCACAATCCTTTCCGATCTTGAAAAATTTATAGAAAGTAGAAAGAAATCTATGGCTGAAAAATATATTTCACACCCCATCAATACTTCTAAAGATGCAATTTATGAAGGCGAATGGGATGGTAATAAAGCAAAACAAGATTTAGTAAAAGAAAAGAATTATAAAACCCTCGCCCCGAAAGTTTGTTTGCGCCTTGAACCCGGATGGGAAGATAGGGAAGTGACCAAGCTGGGCTATCCTGTTATGGGATTATATGATGGCGAGTGGCGATATTCTGCCAAGGCTCTTGCTTCGGCACAAGGGTATGCAGAAAAAGAAAACGAGACCGAAGTTTTGAAAAAGATTAAAGCAATCAAGAAAAAGCTCGGGCTTGATGATTCTGACGGAAAGGAGGAAACCAAGATGGCTGAGAAGGATACTGAAAAGGTTGACATGGAAGAGGAAACCAAGGTTGATGAGACCAAGGAAACCGAAATGGAAGAGACTGTTGTCAAGGCTGATGGCTGTTCTTGCGAAAAGGATGACGAGCATGACACTGAGGAACATGAAGACTTTGAGGCTAAGTGCGCCCAACTGACCAAAGATATTGAGGAAAGAGACAATATTATTATGCAGAAGGACGAAGAGCTTAAGCAGTGCCAGACCGAACTTGCAGAGCTTAGAGAATATAAGCGTTGCATGGAAGCGTCACAACTTGCTTGTAAGGTAGAAGCCGCTCTGAGTGAAATCAAGGGCTTTGCTTCTGAGTCTCAGATTGATGCTTTCCGTGAGGAAGGTAAGAATTGTACCCTTGATAATATTGACGCTTTTGTTAATAAGGTTAAGGCTACTTGCTTTGATGCAACTAAGGGAAATCTTAGTAAGGGCGATGATGGAATGTTCAAGTTTAGCATTCCCGCACAAATTGAAAAGAAGTCTGAATCCGTTTGGGACAGACTATAAAAATAATTTAATTAAAGGAGAAAATTAAAATGGCTAATAATCACGGTTATTGCTCGCTAATTAGAGCTACTGCGTGGGACGTTGATTCCAACAAGCTCGTTGGTATCGCTACCACTGATATGGACAATGGTACTTTTGTTACCCTCACCTCAATGAATGTAGATGCTCAGAAGAACATCAATGGTTTTGAGTATAATGTCGCTGCGGCAGGTGCGACTTCTACTTCTGTTTGGGTTGTTCGTACCCCTGAAGCTGGTACTGATATGCTTGAGGTTCAGCTTTACGATGACCCCAGATATTTCTACAACAAGGCTGGCAAGCCCATGTCCCTTGCTTACATGAATCCTCATGTTGATCACATTGAGGTTGATGCAAATTGCTTTACTGCTAGTTTCGACCCTGCTACTGTTACTGCTGCTACTATGGCTCAGCTTGATACTAACGGTAAGCTCAAGGCGGTTTCTGTCGCTCCCGCTTCTGGCGCGTATTTCACCATCGTTGGCAAGCATTCCTTTGCAGTTGGTCAAGAGCTTGTTCCTACTTGGGTGCTTCGTTGCGAGCGCAACTAATCTAAATAAAAATATACAAAGGAGACATAAATATGAACGCAGAACTTAGAAAATTTGCTGGCGATAACGTAGATTTCTACGTCGCTTTTGAAGAGTATTACAACTGCAAGAATGACCCTACTCGTACTCCCTCTATCCCACTTACTGAGATGAGCGAGAAGATTAACAAGGGCTTCTTTGCTGAGATTGAGCGTCTTTCTGGTGTTAAGAGAGTGGACTCGCCTAACGCATGGATGGCTAACCCCTCCGTTAAGTGGGCTGCTTTTGCGCTTATTGATCAAGTTATCAATTCGCTTCTCCCTGCTTATATCACTAATTCTCTCAATCCTTTTGTTGACATGAGATTTGTTGCTTATGGTGACGCTGTTCACTATAAGATTACTCCTCGTAACCTTTTCACCGTTTCAATGGGGGTAACTAAAATTGCCGCATAACAGCGGTACGCCCTGCTTGTTAAGTGATTAGCAAGTATTCCATGTTAATTGCTTTGAATCCCTAAAGCCTTTATTACTACAGCATAAGAATGAAACAAGTCTAAGTGCGAAAGTTGTGAAAACAGAAAGAAAATAAAGGATAAGTATATGGTTAAATCCTAAGTACTTGTAAATGGGTCTTTAGCGTCCACTTTCCGAATAGGAAAAGGTTCAACGATTATCCCCTTACGGGGGAGTAGATAACAAGCTAATGGTTATCGAAAAATATGGCTCTTATATATTCAAATATATCTAAAAACTTGACACATTTCTAAAGAAAGGAGGAAAATATGTTAGTTCCAAATCAAATTATTAAAACAACTTGGATGCCTGCAAATCGCGAGCATTATACTGCTCTTGGTTATGAATTCACAAAAATGCGCCTACCCCTTGAAGTTAAAGCAGAAGAGTTGCCCGATGGTTCTCAAGCAAAGGTTCGTGTCATTTGTGATTATTGTGGCAAAGAGATTGAAAAAACTTATCACAGCTATATAGAACAGCATAGCGATGTGACACATAAGGATTGTTGTAAAAAGTGTAAATCAAAAAAGAATCAAGAAATAACGCAGATTCTTTATGGGGTTGACAATATTTTTCAACTTGATTCTGTTAAAGAAAAATCTAAACAGACTTGTTTGGAAAAATATGGGGTTGAAAACGTAAGTCAATCTCAAGAAGTTAAAGAGAAAATATTTGCCACAAATATGGAAAAATATGGCGGTAAATGTACTTTATGCAATCCTGAAGTGAAAAAAAGAGCAGAAGAAAGTTGTGTTCAACATTATGGAGTAGTTAATCCTTTTAGTAGCGTAGAAATTCAAGAAAAGATTAAACAAACTAATCTTGAAAGATACGGTGAAGGTAATATTGCTCATACGCCTGAAATTGCGGAAAAAATTAAACAAACCAATCTTGAAAGATATGGTGTTCCATATTCAACGCAAGCCACCGAGGTTATTGCGAAGATGCGCGAATCTTTTCAAAAGAATGGAAGCGTGCCAAGTTCTCTAATGGAAAAAGAAGTATGCAAAATGCTTGCTGAAATTTACGGCAAAAATAATTGCACGGAAAATTTTGCATTGGGTAGAATTAGTATGGATTGTTTATTGAACGTTGGCAATGTTAAGATAGATGTTGAATATGACGGATGGTATTGGCATAAAAATAAACAAGAATACGACAAACGGCGTAATTATTGGGTTGCTGACCAAGGCTACAAAATTTTGCGGATACGTTCTAACAATTTGCTTCCTACACACGAACAAATAAAAGAAGCTGTTGATTATTTAGTCAAGGATAATCATACGCTCACATATATAGATTTAGATATATAAGATGAAGATTTAATCTGGTCTTATACGAAAGTATAAGCAGTTTTGCTTAAGGTTCGGCAAAACGGTGCGGGTGTTGCGACCCCGCATGAACAAATCGCACACGGAGAAAGAACCACCTTCCGTCAGAAGAACTTCAAGGGTGACCTTATTGTCGCACCCGAGGAGAGAATTGTTACTGTTGACTCTGATATGTACCGTGTTCTCGCTGGTAAGGAAGATATTGCTGAGTTTGTCCGTCTTGCTGTTCTTTCCATTGAGCGCAAAATGACCGCCGAGGCTGTTTCTGCTCTCGCGGCAGGTCTTGACGCAAGTGTTTATCCTGCTCAGTTCATCGAGACTGGTGCATTCAAGGGTCAGACCCTTGTCGAGCTTGGTCAGCGTCTTGAGGCTTATAACTTTGGCATGAGACCTGTTATCATGGGTACTCAAGCAGCTCTTATGAAGGTTCTTCCTGATTCTATCGCAGGTTATCGTATAAATGTTGCAGGTGCTGACGGTTCTGTTGGTATCATGGCAAAGTTCTACAACTTTGACCTCTATGAGCTGAAGCAGATTCCTACTGGCAGTGCTGATTTTGGCGTTGAGCTTGATAACAATACCCTTTACCTCGTCTCGCCCGGTGCAGACAAGGTTATCAAGGGTGCTGTTTCTAACACTCTTACCAATAGCAACCAGTTCTACGACAATGCTGATATTACTCAGAACTTTACTCTCCGCAAGGATTGGAAGTTTACTTTCGCATCCGCAGCATACGCTGGTAAGTACATTATCAACGAATAATTGATAATTTAATGGGGGATGGGGCAACCCGTCCCCTTTGAATAAAAGGAATAAAAGGAGAATAAAATGGCTACTGCCACTACTACAAAGAAAACTGTTACTATTGAAAAGCCTGAGACCGATTTAAGGATTGCTGAACAGGCTGACGAAATTGCTAAACTCAAGGCGCAAATTGCCCTGCTTATGAATATGCAGAAAACGTCTACACAAACCGTTGCTGTAGAACCTGCGCCCAAAAAGAAGAAGAATGTTACCATTATAAATCTTTTTGCAGGAGGTCTTACTGTTAGGGGTAATTCTTATTATCACTTTAACAACCAGTTTGATAAGCGTGCTTTTTCAGAAGCGGAAGCAACTGCTATTGTCAACAATATGCCTAATGCCGCTCGTGAGGGAATATTCTATATCACAGACGCACAGTTTGTTGAAGATAACGACCTTTCGGACGCATATGAGAATATGATTGACGATGTTAAGATGAAGACAATTCTTTCACTTGACGCTAATTCAGTTCTTGTCCTTTACAAGAATGCGAACGAAGCGCAGAAGGCAATTATTGAAAACATGATTGTTAAGGGTCGGCTGGACGGCAAACCACTTGATGCTAATATTCTTGTCGAGCTTGGTAAGATTACAGGCAAGAATTACATGGAAATAGAAACGATGGACAAGGAGGGTTAATATGACCTCTTTCGATACAATAGAAGACGTTGCCCTCCAATCAATAGATGATTATAAACTTGCTAAACTTTATAATCGTTCTCTTGATGAGTTCAAAACGTGGTGTGATGGTTTTCTAAAAATCGCGCTTTCTCAATTCAGCGGCGAGTGTTTACATTCGCTTGCTTTTGATGAGACGGAGCGTGAAATTCTTTCTGACCTTACACAGCAGGAAATAAGGATTCTTGCGAATTACTTTATTATTGCTTGGTGGGAAAGAGAGACAAATAATTCAGCCCAAATTGCGCTTAAATTAAAGGTGTCATCAAGTTTCCAGACTGAGGGCGTTTCGTCCCAGAATATGAAGGAAAAGCAAAATATTATTGATAAACTTCGTGAAGAAAATTCGCGGCAAATCAATAATTATCTGTCCCAGCACGCTATGGATTTTTTCAATGAGGTGGGGCTATGAGTCAAAATAGACACGCTGATGAATTTTATAAAATCCTTGGATTGTGGGAAGACGCTTTTCAAAAGCAGACGATTGAAAAAGATTCTTACTTAAAGTATCTTAATCGTTTGTTTGTAAAATATTATGGGCTTGATGAGCAGGAAATTTATGCGCTGATAAAGGGATTATATGAATTAAAAGATAACGCAGGACACGAAACTGTGAAATCTGTGGTGTTTCATTTAATTGAGTTAGGCGGTGAATAAATGCCGTTTAATCAGTTTCAATTAAGCATTGATACAGGAATTCTTGAAAGTCCTAATGACCACTACAGGAATTTGACCCAAGCATTTCAGGACGAGCAATGGGATAATACTTCCGCTAAAACGCCCGAAAAAGATGGGGAAATTCTTGAACAGGACGGCATAGGACTGCCCACATATCACTGTGTGGAAGCATGGGTTAAACCTGCGACAGAAGCAACAGTTACCGCACAGCGTAACTCGGGTGACTTTATTCAATTGATTTTCCGTAACATTGACTACAAAACTGTTAGGGGATTGTACTATCAATATAATGGGGATTATTGGATAATTCACGATCAGAATATTTACGATGGTTTGCCCCATGCAGTAAGTATACGTAGATGTACAAATGCACTAAATATAATCGACCCAATGAATGGTGCTTTGGTCACTATTCCTTGTTGTGTTGATTATGATATGAGCGCACCCGCTGAACAAGTATCAAGATATATTAATACGCCAAATAACCACGCTGTTGTAATTTTACAGGGCAATGAAGATACTTTAAGATTATGCCAAACTAATACAAGGTTTATGCTTGACGGCAGACCTTTTAAGTTATGGGGTTATCAAAAATCTGTTCACACCGCCCAAAAGAAGATAGATACATTGGTTTATTTGGATATGTACCTTGACGAAATTCATGCTGAGGATGATAGGGTTAATCAAATTGCTGACAACGGCACGTTTGATTATAAGATCAGACTAAATATGAAGACATTCACAGGCATACAAGGCGCAAAGGCGCAACTTGACCCTATTGTGTTATTGAATGGCACAGAGGTCATGCGTGGTATTGAATGGGTTTATGATTCATCTATGGTCGCTATTGATGAAAATTACAGCATGACGCTAATTTCGGCAACAGGCGAAACCGAGGTTAGAAGTGTACTTAAGGGCAACCCTGATGTATACGCCACTTGTAAGGTAACTATAGGTGAAGCGCAGGAAAAATGGACTATTGCCATGAATCCTGAATTTACTGTGATTAGGCAGTACGAAAGCATTGATGTTACGTTGATACCATATATGAACGGCGTAGAACAATCGCTTGATATTGATATGTTGACAAACAACGATGCTGTGTCCATTGAAAAATTGGATAAAAACAAATATCGTGTAACCGGAAAGAAGATAAACCCAATGACTTTAATAAGTTTGCGCAATATCGGAACGGTTGCAGAAAACAGATATATCAAAGTTGTCAGTATGATGGGGTGATTAAATGTTTAATTCTTTAAGTCAACTCCCTATGGGGTGTTATCGAATACTTGAATATTTAGCATTATCGCCCAAGGCTGAGAATCTTTGGAAAATGCTGAAATATAATGATTATAATGCTTTAAGCAAAGACAATCTTTCGTTTGCTGAAAAGATGAATCTTGTATGGAAGACAGGAAAGCAAGAACATTATAGTGTATTTTTCACAAATCAAATAGACGATGGAATTGCCGAAGCCAAATGTCTTTTGAAAATTTATACCTATATGATTCAGCCGGAAAATCTTTATACAAGTTCAATTCTGTACAGCTTTGATTGGTTGTATGGTATGGAAATGGCGTTAGTCGATTTTAACGGAATTCCCGTTTCAAGAGCTGATTTATTTGTTAATATTATCCTTGATACGTTGAACGGCGTAACAATTGGTGGTGTTGGCAAAATGGCTATGGATGAGAATTTATCACGTTATATTGGCGGACAAAGCGTAATTGGTAACTCAAAAACTTTCACAGGAGCAGTGCTTAGATTGGCTACTTTGATGGGCGATACAGGCACTGAACAATCGTGTGAGCGTTGACATTGAGCTACTGAAATTGGCGTATTTCGCCCTTGATGAGCCTGTTCCATACAAGCTAAAAATTGGACAAGAAATTTTAATCAAACCTATTATGGTCAAAGATTCTATGCTATTTATGGCAAGTGTTGATGTCCTTAAAATTGATAAAAATAGCTTGGGTTCAGTTGAAGCAATACAAGCATCGTATCTTAAATTCCTACAGAAAATGGTATTTCCATCCAATGATGTAATGGTGCAGAAATTTTTGAATATATTAGATTTATGCCTTGAATTAAAGGGCATATATTTATGTAACGATGAAATGGAACGCACATTTATTCAAACAGAAAGTGGAATAGTTATTTCAGCTAAAGAATTTGATGATATAGCTAAAATTATTCTTTATCAAAATTTGCCGGATTATGATGATAAATACATTAATCCAGACATTAAGAAATCTATGCAAGAAGTAGATAGGTTGAAAAACAAAGATTATGAAAGTCCCGACTTGGAAAGACAGATGGGGATTATTGAATCACATACAGGAATCTTGAAAGAACAGCTATTAAAAAAGACATGGCGCAGTTTCCAAATTTTGTTTAGGGAAGTTTGTGGCGAAATAGAATTTTATACCACTCGTCTCGCAGCTATCGCTGTTGGTGCGGGTGATAAAGTTGATCATTATATTTTCAAGAAAAGAAAAGACAGGTTTGATGGGTATTTTGTTGACCCCGATAAATTTAATAAATCTATTGGTGGTAAAGGACAAAGTAGCATAAGAACTGTTGTGGGTGCTGATAGTACCGCCCAATATGCAGATGTGCTATCACAATTAAATAAATAATGGAGGAAAAAATATGAAGAAATTTCTTGCGGGTGTTGCTCGTGCGATTCTTTTAAGGGGTAATAGCCTTATTGGCGTGGTAAAATAAGCCACCTATATTTTGTGAAAAGTATAGGCTCTGGGTTAAATGCTGGCAATCCCTAAAGCTCTTAATACTACAGCGTAAGGATGAAATAAGCCTAAACGCGAATGTTACGAAAGTAGAAAGAAATTAAGAGATGACATATGGTTAAATCCTAAGTGTTAGCAATGGGTCTTCAGCAACCAATCCTCGAAAAGAGGAAGGCTCAACGACTATCCCCTTGCGGGGGAGTAGAAACAAGTGTTTCGAAAAATCCAGTTCTTAAATATTCATCTTGACAATAATCTAAGAGAAAGGAGGAGGAAAATGTTATTAACTAAAGAGGTTGAAGTTGCAATAACTTCTGTTAATGTATCCCATTATAAGAATAAAGGATACAATATCCCTACTAAATATAGTGAAAAAAGTCATAAAGAAGTAGTTGATATAGGTGCTAAAATATTGGTGAAAGTAGAAGATTTGCCAACAAAATCGCACGTAAAAATTCAGTATCAATGCGATATTTGTAAAGAAATCTTTACTATTACCTATGCTGATTGGACACAGAGAAAACATCAAGATAAAGGAACTTTCTGTAAAAATTGTGCCGCTAAATTTTTGTTGCCGCAATGTGTTGAAGAAAAATATGGCGAAACAAATATCGCGCGTGTTGATTCAGTTATCGAAAAGAAAAAGCAAACCAATCTTGAAAAATACGGGAATGAATGGGCAATAGCTTCTGATACTGTTCGCAATACCATTGAGATTATCATTAAAGAAAAGTACGGCGTAGATAATTGTATGAAAAATAAAGATATACGTCAAAAAGCTCGTGACACTTGTATTGATAGATATGGCGGTGCAAGTCCTTTATGTGATGAAAAAATAAAAGAAAAGGCACGCAATACTTGTTTAGAAAAATATGGAGTACCCAATTGCGCTCAATCTAAAGAAATACAGGCTAAAATGCGTGCAACTCTTTATGAAAATGGTACTACACCTTCATCTAGAGCAGAGAAAAAAATGTGTGAGTTACTTAAAGAGATGTTTGGTGCAGAAAATTGTTTTCCCAATTATCCCTGTGGCAACTTGTCATTAGATTGCTTAGTCAAAATAAACGAAAGTAAAATTGATGTTGAATATGATGGTTCATATTGGCACAAAGAACGCGCTCATTATGATGGCGCACGAAACGCTGTTTTGATGAATGAGGGGTACAAAATTGTTCGCATAAAGGCGAATAATACAGACACTCTTCCTTCAAAAGAGCAAATACAAGATGCGATAGATTATTTAGTCGAGGGTAATCATCACATTACATTCATTGATATGAATATTTAAGAAAGACATATAGTCTTGTCTTATACGAAAGTATAAGCAGTTTCAAGTAAACGGCGCGAAAGTAACGATTTCGTGTGAAAATTACGCATCTACCCTCACAGACTCGACCCTCGATTTCTCTATCACAGCAGAGGAAATCAGAGCGGGCGCAGGAAACGCACTTTATGGAAAATATTTCCATGACTCAAATCTTAACGTAACTTTAACTGATGTAAATTGCATTGCTTAATCGGTGACGGTTAAGTACTAAGGGTTTAATGCTTTGAAAACGCCCTAAAGCTCTTCTACCTAAACAGCAATTAGAAATGATAAGCTGAATGGTTATAAAAAGTGAAGAGATTGATTTTGTTGTTTGTGTTGTTATAAAAGGAAAATAATGTTTTTAGAAAATGAAACAGTGTCAATGAAGTGGCACTCAGCCAATAAAAAGAAATATGTTGAACGTGGGTATGTGTTTACTCATATGGGCGATACTTTTTATCCTTTGGCAAAAGATGTTCTTGAATGTAGTAGTGGTGCATATATTCCTGTGCAGTGCGATTATTGTGGAGAAATATATTATCCTACTTCAAGAAATTATCAAAAATTGCACAAAGACGATGAAAAAGATTGTTGTTATAATTGCAGAAGTATAAAAATACAAGAGACAGTACAGGAAAAATATGGCGTAAATTGTGTGCTTATTTATAAGCCCATACAAGACCAAATAAAAGAAAAATGGATGAAAAGATATGGTGCAACTTCGCCGTTAGCCAATCAAGAAATTTTTCAGAAAACTGTTGATTCTCTTAATGAGCATTATAACATAGATAATGGAATAAAAGAGATTCGAAAAGTTAAAGAAATATCTGATAAAATAGCCAAAACCAATGTAGAAAAATATGGTGGCGTTAGCCCTATGTGTAATGAAGAAGTGCAACGAAAGTGTCATGAATCCATGTACAAAAATGGTACGTGCGCAACTTCTCAAAAGCAAATAGAGCTTAATGAAATGATAAAAACTATATATGGGAATTCTGAGCTAAATTATCCTTGCGACAAGGTGTCATTGGACTGTATGACGATAATTGATGGGATTAAAATTGACGTTGAGTATGATGGATGGTACTATCATAAAGACACTCAAGTCAAAGATACTCGTCGTGATAATTTTGTAAGGTCTCAAGGATACAAAATTTTACGAATTTTGGCATATGATAATAGGCTTCCAACTTTGGAAGAATTGCAGAAATCAATCAAATCATTAACAACAACAAACAAGCATTTTCTAAGAATAGAATTAAACAAAATCTAATGGGTATTTTAGCAGGGAAATTCCTAAGTCGATTGATATGGAAAACCCCCAACGACTATCCCCTTGCGGGGGAGTACACGTCAAGCCAATGGACGTGGAAAAATCCTTCTCTCTTTGAATTAAAGAGATGAACAAATAGTCTGAACTTCATACGAAAGGTATGAGCAGTCTTAAAAGACGGTGTAAGTGTTGCGAACTTATACGAACGTATTGCAATGTTTAACATGGAGTATGTTGCAGCATCTCTTGGTACTACTCTTCGTCAAGGTGGTTTGTCGTTTAAGGAAGAGGAATCAACTGTTGTAACAGCAAAGCAGATTCCACTTTCAACCACTCCACTTGCTCTTGAGGGTTCACTTGTCGCTTGGTACTCTAAGCCCGGTCAGGACAATTGGACTGTAGGTACAGTAAAGTTTGCTGCAAATAAATATTATATTGAGGTAGATTCAGCTACTGTTGGTGAGAAGTACTGTGTTAAGTATTTCTGGCAGAATGAGAATGCAGAGTCAATTATCATTCCCGTCCAGTATGTTCCTGCCGAACTTCACGTTATTCTTATTAACGATGAATATTCCGGCGAAGCAATTGATGCAGCTGATGTCACTACTATTGGTAGACTTATTACTGATATACCAAGACTTCAGCTTGATGGCGCGCAAAATCTCGCTCTTACTGCAACTGGTGCAGCAACAACTTCTCTTTCAGGTTCTGCTCTCGCAGTTACTTCGGATGCAACTTCTTGTGAAACCGATGCTTACTACGGCACAATGACCGAGGAAATCTTTGGAGCAACTTGGCAAGACAATGTTATTGCTCTCGCTATCGAGGACAATGATATTCAGCTTGCAACTTCTAATACTGCAACCCTTAGCGTTTATGCAGTTTATGGTGGCAACAAGGCATCGCAGAAGAAGGATAACTCCAACTTTACTTTCGCGGTAGCTGGCGGTTCGTCTTCTATTATTACCGTCGACACAACTGGTACTGTAACCGCAAAGGGTACGGGTTCAGCATACGTACAAGTAACTCTTACTGGTAAGAACAATGTAGCCCCGGCATACGCACAGGTTACTGTTGCTTAAATTATGGGGATGGCATTTGCCGTCCCCATTTTTTGTTAAGGAATGGTGAATATGTGCAATTATGTCAGCGGCAACACGTGTAGAATAACTAACCAACAATGCCCCTATGTGTTTTACTGTAACCAGATAGGGGGATATAAACCAATGAATTCTATGCCGGACAATTGTAAAGTAATAGCCACACAATTGCCCCCGGAAGGATTTTATAAAGTCGTACAGGCGCGAAAGCAATGGCTTTATGTGAGAATAGGAACTCAAACGATTATGATTGAAAATCCTTTTGATGAAGTTCCTGCTTTTGTGAAACTTGATTCTAATCATAACATAATTGAACGAAAGTGAGGACACTACAATGGAAGATTTAGAAACGCGAGTTCTGGAGGTTGAGAAACAAATTGTGAGAATTGATTCTGAATTACCTCACCTTAAAGAAAGTCTTGATAATAACACTGAAAGCTATAATCGATTGAATGAGACTTTAAGAAGTTTTGAGAAAACCATGATTCATATGTCAGACCAGATGGCAGGACAAACCAAAAGTCTTGAAACTCAACAAAAAGCCCTTGACAAAGTGGTTAAAGACGTGAATACATTAAAGGACAAAATCGAGACAATTGATGATAAAGGCAAATTTGACATGAGGGAATTCTTTAGGAAGTATTTTCCGTGGATTGTTGTTATCATCGGAATTGGCGTTTACGCCGTGTCTAATTTTGTTAAATTTTAACGAATGAAAGGAATAAAGGAAATGAAGGAATTAAAGCGGATAGATGATGTTTACATTGAGGAATTTGACCTTTATGTAAAGAAATATCTTACATTGGCGCAGATTGAAAATATTGCCCAAAATGTTGCGCAGTTTGAAACGTGGGCGGAGCGAGAACAGACGAAGAATCTTATGACATTTATTTACGCTACGGGAATTGAGGGAGATGAGGAGAAGGTAAACGTTATTGACTATGACCTTTATCAAGAAAATGGCGTTTTTGAGAAAGTTAATGCTGTGATTGCTAATAGTTGTTTAATCGACAAAGCAATTGAGTATACTTGTTCAACCGTTCGTGCGCTTTATCAGCTTTCTAATCACCTCCCTGAAATCGTAAAACCACTGAAAGAAGTGATGGAAAGACATGGCGTTTCTACCAAAAAATGACCAACAGCTCCAACAGTTATTTGCAGTGCCATTACGTAACGTAGCTGCATTTGTGGCGCGTAAAATTTATGTTGAAAATGCCGTAATAGTTAATCAAGTTGTGTATGGCGCGGGCTTGCCGCAAGAATACGAGCGGACTTATCAGCTTCGCGATGAGGCGTGGCAGATTGAAAAACCCGAACATTATTCACATGGACATATTGCTGAATATAAATTCTACTATGATTATAAAAAATTGACAATAGATAGAGAAAAAGCACAACACGGTTCACCGCCTTATACTGCTACCTATAGTGATGTAAGACCGTATCTTGTTGACATTATTTATGCGGGACAAGTGGGGAATCGCGGTATGTTGTTCGGTGATGGTTATTGGCGTAAAGCACGTAACGCATGGACGCAATTATTACAATCTTTGGGAAAGAAGAAAATGAAGGATTGGTTCAGGCAAGCGTTTAATTATTACGGCATGGACGGTGAATATTATGCGAACGTACCGTTGGATACATGGGATGAAAAATAATGGCTATAATATTATCATTAGATGCTTCAACAAGTAGTACAGGATGGGCTATTTTTGAAGACGAAAAATTAACTAAATATGGGGTTCTTAAGCCAAAACCTGCGCTTGATTGGTCGGAGAGAATTAAAGATGAATTCAATTTCCTTAATGAAATTATTCAAGTGGCGAAAGTAGACAAAATAGTGGCGGAATCGCCCCCTGCAAAACAAGGTATGTTGACGGTTATGCAAAAATTAGGGGCTATTCAAGGCATGATTCTATCGCTTGGCGCAATCAATGGAATAAGCAACGATTTTTTTACGCCAACCCAGTGGCGCAGTCGTCTGGGCAATGTTTTTGATGGTACACGAAAAGGCACTAATCGCGCTGAATTAAAGCGCAAAGCGATTGAAATAGCCAACGAAACATTTAATCTACAATTAAAATTTGTACCAAACCATCCAAGCAAGAACGAGGATGATATTGCCGAGGCTATACTTATTGGATGGGCTTATATTCATCCCACTGAACGCAAAAAGGCGTTTGTAGCGAAAACTAAGGAATAAAAGGGGATGGTAATTATTGGCAAGCAAAGGACGTAATTACTCGATACTTGTCGGCATCAAACTTGATACGAGCGATGTTCAAAAGCAGCTTGATGCGATTAAGACAAAAGATATAAAGTTCAAGGTTGATGTTGATGGGGAAGAGAAGCTAACCCGCACTAAAAAGAAAATTGATGAAACGGCTGAAGCGGCGAAAAAGGCAGCTAAAGAACAAGAGAAAGCTGCCAAAGCCGCCGCGAAGGAACAAGAAAGAGCCACTAAAGCAAAAGAAAAGGCGGATAAAGCCGCTGCGAAAGCAAAAGAGAAAGCCGACAAAGAAGCAGAAAGAGAAAGAAAAAAGCAACAAAAAGAAATAGAGTCATTAGGTTTAACTTATCAACAAGCAAATGCGATAATGTCAAAAAGTATTGAAATTATCAGCATGATGGTTGATGGTGTGTTTGAACTTGATGAGGCAATCACTTCTTTCAAGAAGGTGAGTGATCTCGGAGGTCAATCACTTGACAACTATGTAGAAAAATTAACCGAAATGGGTCTTGAAGTTGGTCGTACCGGTAAACCATAAGGTCAGAGCCGGGGCGTACAGATGGTAAATGTGCGCTGAGAATTGTTCAAAATCCAGTAAAGCCTAAAGCCTTGCCACTACAGCATAAGGATGAGATATGCCTACATGCGAATGTGGGAAACTGTTAAAAACGGCAAGGATGGCATATGGGCGAAAGTCCTAAGTGCTATATAATGGTAGATTGGTCGCGAAGTCCTGACGAGGGATGTGTCGAGAGACTTTATAAGTTCAACCCCTCCAAATTAAACAAATATAGGGTGAAGAAATAGTCCAAAGATTGGCAGAAATGCTAATTGACTTTTTAAGAATGATATGCTATAATATATACAGAAAGGAGATGAAAACAATGCTTACATTTTTCGGTGCGCTTGGTTTTATTGCTTTATGTGTATGTTATGGTATTGCTTACGGAATTGCCAAATTGTTTGGTTACAAACCAACGTCTGAGCAAGAGAAAATAGCAAGACAAATAGCCATAAAGAACAATCAACGTGATGAATACGAATATGAGTATTATGGCGATTTTAGAGAAGACAATAAAAAGTAAAGTCTGAAATGGTTTCAGCAAGTGCTGAGTTTAGGAAATCAGGGTTCACTGACGAAGAAGCGGCAAATCTTTCACGTATAGCTGCAATGTATCAAAATGTCGCAGATACTGCGGTTAGTTCTGAAGATGCGGTTGCATCTATTGTTTCTCAGATTCGTGCTTATGGTATTGAAAATGACAAAGCGGCAGAATGGGCAACCCACGTAATTGATTCATATAATGAGGTTTAACTAATAGACCTCAATAAATAGGGTGAACTGCTGGAAACCTAAACCACAATGTGGCATGGCAATCAGCAACCAAGGCTATGATGAAACGCATAGCAAGGCTCAACGACTATCGAAAGCTCAAAAATAAGAATGGAGATATACCGTTCGAAGCAAGTAGAGTACGTGGTAGTGCTAACCACGGAAGTGCCCTACACCTATTAAGGTGATGATATAGTCTGTTCCCATAGGAAACTATGGGTGGTTTTATTTATTGGTAAAGTAATGAAAAAATGGATCGTATATGTTCATATTTTTCCTAATGGTAAAAAATATTTTGGGATTACTTCAAAAACACCTCAAGCTCGATGGGAAGGCGGAAGTGGTTATGGAGATAATCAACCTGTAATGCAGGCTGCGATTGCGAAATATGGTTGGGAAAATATAGAGCATAAAATATTATTTGAAGATTTGTCACATAAAGAAGCAACAAATAAAGAAATTGAATTGATAGCTAAATATAAGACTAATTGTAGAAAATACGGTAATCAATATGGATATAATTTAACTGATGGCGGTGAAGGAACTACAGGACATGTTTTATCAGAGGAGTCTAAGCAAAAAATATCACAAAACAAAATGGGCGTTAATATGGGCGCGAATAATTATAAATCTAAACCCGTGATATGTGATGATGGATATTGGGAAACTATTAGTGACTTCTGCAAAGAAAATAATCTTACAAGGCATGCCGTAGAAAAATGGTTGTATGGAATAAATGCTATGCCAATTGAATGGTATAATAAGCATTTGCGATTTGCTAACGAAAATTATGATACGAGATGTCAAGAAAAACCTTGGTGTAATAAAATTTATTATGACGGTAAAGAATTTGAATCTCAATCTTCGTTTGCAAAATATATAAACAAATATCCGGCAGATGTATGTAGATGGATAAAAAATGGTACAATACCTAAGGAATATATAGAGAAGGGATTTTCAATAAATAAACCAGCTAATGATTAGCACTCATTAGCAAACATTAAAGGCAAACAATTTTTCAGTAGGAACTAACGACTTGTCGCAAGCAATGGAAATTGCTTCGGCAGGTATGGCAACTTATGGAAACAGTTTCGAAGAAGTACTTGGACTTGTAACTGCTGGCACTGAGATTATGACTGGTCGTTCCAGTCAGGTTGCAAGGGGACTTCAAACCATTGCATCGCGAATTGTTAAAAACGCTGATGCGCTTGAAGAATACGGAATTGCTATCACTGATACAGAAGGCAATTTAAGAAGTACCTATGATATTCTTAAAGACCTCAAACCTGTTTGGGACGAACTTACTGACACTGAGCGTACAGCGTTAGGTGAGCAACTCGCAGGATTAAACCAGTATAAAGTTCTTGCAAGTACACTTCAAAACTTTGAAACAGCAATAGACGCAACAACTACGGCTTATGATTCTGCTGGTTCAGCAGCTAAGGAAAATGCCGCATACATGGAGAGCTTGGAAGCGCATTTGACCACACTTCAATCTGCATGGGAAGCATTTTCCAATTCTGTTATAAAATCAGAATTTGTTAAATTGTTTTTATCAGCAGGAACAGGAATATTAAAAGCGTTAAACACTGATTTAGGTGTACTAACTACTCAATTTGGGCTTTTGTGGGGTGTATTAACTGGCGGTCTCACCATAGGTACAAAGATGGTGAAAAATGTAATTGAAGGTATTGCCGCTGTTAAGAAATTTGGCATCACCTTACAATCCATTGGTTTGGCAGCACCTATTGCTGCGGCTGCAATAGCTGCGCTCACTTTGGTGATAGTTGGTATTGGTTCAGCAGTGAGCAATTATATTGATTATCAAAATAAAGTAAATGAGAATTCTAAAGCTCTTAATAACGCTTTTAAAAGTTCTGAGGAAAATTATAAGAGGAATCAAGATGAAATAGAAGGGACAACAATCCTTCTTAAGAGTTATACAGATAGACTTGATGTTCTTAGAAAGAAACTTGAGGACAATGATAAAGCAACTCAATTGACTGCGGCAGAACAAATTGAGCTTAAGAATATCATTGAAACTCTCAATGAAAAAATTCCTGACCTTAATCTAAAAATAGATGAAACGACAGGAAAGCTCAATTTACAGACAAAAGAAATCTATAATCAAATTGATGCTTGGAAGCAACTGTCTTTAACTGAAGCATATCAAACTTCAGTTGCTTCCAAAAAGAGCGCATATGAATCTACTCAAGTTGATTTAGCAACACTTCAAGCGACTCAGAAACGTTTAGAGGCAGAGCGTGAAGCGATGTTGAAACAATATGGTCCAGAAATCATGTATGCTAAAAAGAAGAGTAGTATTTTTGGCTCTTATGGATTATCAGATGAAACAATAGATAAATGGGCTGAAATAAATTATGATTTAAATTTAACCAAAGACTCTATTGAATCTACAACAAAAGCCTTAGCAAAAAATGAACAAGCATATAAAGATGCTCTTTCTGCGTTAGAGGCGTATGAATCGGAACAAGTACGAGCAAATAAAAAACGCACCGATTCAGCTTATCAACGTGCTAAATCCAAAGTTGGTAATTTGCTTCCAACGGGTGAAGATGAGGGCGTATTCAATTACGACCTTTACCTTAAGAATCAAAAACATAGGCTCAATATAGGTTTAATAACTGAAAAGGAATATTATTCTCAGCTTCAAACAATTATTGACACCTTTACAGATGAGGCTATCATTTCAACAGATAAGCGTTGGGAAGCAGAAGAGGATATTTTTAAATATCAGCAAAATTTTACCAAAGAACAACAACAGGCTTATGAGAAAGCTGTCCGTGATGCTAAATCAGCGGCTAAAGAAAAAGCTCAAGCGGAAAAACAGGCAATCAGCGATGTTAAAGCGGAGTTTACCGCATGGCAAGATGAACAAGATTATCTTCTTACCACAGGTCAAATTACTGAATCTGAATATTATGATAATCTTAAAGCAAAGAATGACGAGTTGTTCAAGGGTAAAGAGGACTTTTTGTCGCAGTATTGGACAAATCTTGAGAAAATCTACAAATGGGAACAGCAACAAATCGAAGACCAGAAAAAGGCGAAAGTCACTGAATTTGATGAATGGCTAAAAGCCCAAGACCATGCGCTTGCAATGGGCGAGATTACTGAGGATGAGTACTATACTGAGCTAAAGAAGAAGAACGATGAGTACTTTAAGGACAGCATGGAAAATCTTGACAAATATTGGAAGAACGAGGAATCTTGGTACAAGTGGAAAAAGCAGAAGATTGAGGAAATTCATGAGGCTGCCAAAGCCGCTTTGGATGCTGAGATTGAAAAGGAAAAACAACGACTTGAATTAAAGAAAACAGAAGCCGAAGCACGTAAAACTCAACTTGAAGCCCAACAGGATGAAATTGAACGCCTTGCTGATTATATACAGACGGTCGCAGACGCTGAAATTGGTAAGATTGACAAAAAGATTACTGCCCTTAAGGACGAAGCCGATGCAATTACGGCAAAGTACAAAGAACAGATTGACGCACTTGAAGAGCAGAATCAAGCGATTGATGACCAGATTACTAAACAGAAACTTCTTGAAGCGTTAGCGAAAGCTCAACAATCTAAGAAATATGTATTCAAAGATGGTCGCTTCCAGTATGTTGATGACGTAGATGCAATAGCGTCCGCACAGGAACAACTTGACGCTTTCAATCGTGAACAGGCTTTACAAGAAAAGACCGAGCAACTTGAAAAGCAACGTGACCTTGAACTTGAGCAAAATCAACTTGCCCAGAAAGCACTTGAGGACGAAAAGAAACGTTGGGAGGAATATAAGCAAGGTTGGTCTAATATCACCAATGCTTATACTGAACAACAAAACGCTTTACTTGCCCAACAGAAACTTGGTATTGATGTTGAAAAGGCAACATGGGATGAGCGACTTAGCAATCTTGAGAGCTTTAAGAATCAATACATCAACCTTGCTGCACAAATCAAAGCCGCAGAAGCTGAAATCGCAGGGTATGATGCACAAATTTCTGCTGTTGGCAGTGCCGAGAATCAAGATGCAACCATTCGCCGGATGATGAAGGAAAACTCTGAAGCATGGCATCAAACAAGTGATGCTTCGGAACGTGAAAGACTCCATGAAATGAACGAATATTTGAATAGCTTGCTATCGAATAGTGGCACGTACAATGCTGCGTCCGGTCAGTGGAGCAATCTATCATATGTTTCGCAGTCTCAGCCTTTGTCAAGTAGCGTTGGTAGTGTAGGTGTAATGACCCCATCAGTGGCATCGTCTGCTGTATTGGGCTCATCGCTAATTAATAAGGGCATAAGTGGCGCAAAACAAGCCCTAAGTCAGATATTTAACATGGGCAACATTAGTTTGCCTAACGTATCTAACGCAAAGCAATTTGTGTCAGAACTAAAGAATCTGGCTTTACAAGCCGCTTATTCACGAGCATAACAAATTATAGGGGATGGTTTAATACCGTCCCCTATTTTTAGAAAGAAAGGAACAAAGGGAAAGATGAATCAAGCGCAAGATTTTCTTGATGCAATAGAGGTTATTGTAGACAAGAAACTAAAATCTCAATCGTCACAGATTTATTCTGGGCTAGTCACTGCTGTTTCTACGGGCAAGTGTTCCATGCGGATAAATGGGAAGGTTTATACAAATATAATAGTATATGGCAATACGCCGACAGTAAATTCAATCTTTCCTGTATTCGTGCCACAGAATAATATGTCAGCGGCATTTATTATAGTACCATAAGGGGGTAACGAATAATGGCTTTAACAACCCCTATACTTTTGGCGAAAAACGCCTTTGATGCGACCAAAGAAGAAAAGTTTACATTCTCAATCGTTAGCGGTGATCAGGTGGTCGCAAACACCCTTGTTATTAAAGACAACGAAACTTTGGCTCAGGTCTATTCAGGGCGGCAAGTAACCTTTGCTTTTGAAAATACTGTTCCAGCAGGAACATTAACTAATGGCAAATATTATCAAGCATATGTCATCACAGAAAATAGCGCAGGAGATAAATCGCCCCAATCTAACACGATTCAGTTCTACTGCTATTCACAACCAACGTTTGTTTTTAGCAATATACCTGCATCGGCAATTATTGGCAATGCAAGCTATTCATTTGATGTAACTTACAATCAGGCTGAATCAGAGAATCTTGACAGCTATGTATTTAATATTTATACAGCGTCAAAGACCTTACTTAGTACAAGCGGCAACCAATACAATAGCTCAGCAACATTGCCGTTGACCATTAGTTATCTATTCTCGGGACTTGATAACAATACAGAATATTATGTAGAATGCAATGGCGTAACCAGTGGCGGGACAAAGATAACCACGGGACAGGTTAGAATCTACGTCCAATACACACAGCCTGCATTCTATTCAAGTTTAGCCCTTACTAATCATTGCCAAGGCGGATATATTACCGTACAAGCAAACGTTGTTGGTATTGAAGGCAAATCCGATCCATATCCACCCATATACATTGATAACAAGGAAGTTGATTTAACTAAATCAGGCTCGTATGTCAAGTGGGACGATGGCTATGAAATTGAGGGCGATTTCACCTTTAGAGCATGGTTCAGGGGCGCATGGAATGAGACCATGAGAACGCCTGTGACTGACGCTTTTAATTATCTAACAAAGGTTGGTTCAGAACAAGTTGAATTGTTCAACCTAACCAACGATAACAACATAATCTATGGCGGCATTATCTATGAATGGGTAAGCAATACGGCTGTCAAAGCATATGGTTATGCACGTGTGCTACAGAATAAAGGCGATATACATGGGTATGATATTTATTCAACCGCGTTGACGCTATCAGCAAGCACATTCACAGCCGACAATCTTATGCTCATGATAAAGCGCATAGGCAACCTATACGAAGTATCTTTAGTGGAAAGGGGAACTGACGCATGATTAGCTTTGTAGGATATAATTTTTTAAGTGACTTGAATTCAGTAGACCCCTATCCTACTAATGTAGGGGTATTTAATCAAGTGGAAATCTATAAGGCGATTTATGACCATATAGATATTTCCAACGATACCACAATAACCTCCAATTTCCCACCAACTCAATGGGATTTTGGCACAATCCTTGACTGTAATTTCAACGGTAATATTTCAGGCGGTACAATTAAGGATTTCTCATCGGGTATTACCCAAGTTCGTGTCAAGAGACGCAAAGCCGGACAATTTGATTGGCAGATAATCAAAAGCTACGATATTTCATCGTCCGAAGATTTATCGTTTGTGTTTAACGACTATCTAACAGCGACAAATACAGAATATGAATATGCTTATGTACCAGTATTTGGAAGTGTTGAAGGTCAGTATGCAATATCAACGGTTATGTCTCAATTTGATGGCGTATTTGTATGCGATGCAAATACTATATTCAAGTTCAACATGGGCGTGGAATACGGTTCAACAGATACTGTCCAGCAAGTAGGCACATTTACCGTATTGGGCAGAAAATATCCAATTGTCATGAGCAATGGTTTGGCTAACTATCAAACAGGTCAACTTTCAGGACTTGTTTTGCCCGAAGATTATGAAGATACGCGGACGATTGACCGCATAGCAATAACTCAGCGCAGAAACAAATTGATGGAATTCTTGACCAACAAGAAGCCCAAGATAATTAAAGACCGTAACCAAAATCAATGGCTTGTCATTATCCAAAGCCCATCAACCTCGTATATCAACAATTACGGACAGGGTATCGTTTCAGCGTCCATGCAGTGGATTGAAATTGGCGATGCAGAATCAAGCAAAGACCTTGCTAAGGCAGGGTTAATTGAGGGGTGATTGAATGCCCTTGAATATTCAACAGCAAGACTATAATATCATGTCACAGCCGTACATCAACAAATACATGAAGTTGAATATATTGAACTTTGATATGAATATAGTCGATGAAATTAGTGGCAATCTTGTATCATGCGATGTGTCGGTTAATGCTGATTCAGACTTGCGGAGAAGCTGCTCGGTTAGCTTGATTGTTGTAGATAGTTCATTTGATGCAGGTTCAGGAAATAGGATTTGGCTTGATAAATTTATCCAGCCTTTCGTAGGCTATGAAAATATCTATACAGGCGAAATCCAATGGTATAATCAAGGTATCTACTTAATCAACGCACCATCCTATTCATATGACGCAACCAATAACACGCTATCGTTTTCTGGGCTTGATTTGATGTCTAAACTTACTGGACTACGAAATGGCGCGTTGCCCGGTGTACCCACGGTTGTTCCGCAGGGGTCAAACGTTCGTGAAGCCATAATTGCCGCCATTAAATTAGCAGGATTTACCAAATATGTGGTTGATGAATGTACAAATATTGACGGTAATGTACAATCTGTACCATATGATATACAGGTCGACCAAGGTGTTTATATATTTGATATAATCAAACAATTAAGGGACATTCTGCCCAATTATCAAGTTTACTTTGATGTAGACGGGGTGTTCCATTACGACCAAATTCCAAGCGGGGATAATGACCCGGTGCTGATAGATGATGATTTATGGGATGATATAGTCGTGGCAGAAGCTGTCAGCACGGATTTTGAAAAGGTCAAGAATTATATTGAGGTGTATGGAAAGTCCCATGCAATTACGAACTATTCGTCTAATACGACCATATCGGGAACACAGATTAGATTAACCCTATCCGGCTATTCAGAAAAAGCAGGAAATTTAATTGGCTTCACCCTACCTAATAATATTGCTGGTAATATTATGATTAAAGTCAACAGCTTGACCGCACGGAATCTTGTAGATTCAAATGGCGCGTTTATAACATCACTTGACAAAGATGTATATTACGTAGCCGTTTTTAGGGCTAACAACACCTATGAATTCTTAGGGCATCAACAGGCACAAGCAATTGTACAGGACGATAACCCCAACAGCCCGTTCTACATCAATGGAACTACTGGAATCATCCGCGAGGTGCTTTATGGCGGGGATTATGACAATATCATGTCTGATGATTTAGCTCTACAGCGTGCTAAGTTGGAGCTTTATTGGAAATGTCGATTGAATGATGGTATATCACTATCGTGCATACCCATCCCTTGGCTTGATGTGAATATCCTAATCTCTCACGCCCCAAGACAAAGTGCACAACAGAAGCAGTACATGATTAAATCATTTAGTGCTTCTTATGGCGATGTGGCGGCAATGAATATTAGCGCAATTACGTATTATCCGTATTACGGAGCTTGAATAAAACGAAGAAAGGAATGAAATGAATGCCCTCTAATTACCCAAACAGTATCCAAAATTTTCCAACAATGCAAGACATGACGGCAAGTGACGCATTGCTTGTTTCACAATTTCAACAGGCGATGCAAGCAGGAAATATACCCCTTGCACAAACGATTCTTGCACAAATTACTGATAAAGACAAGAAGATAATTTCAGCAGAATTGCTAAATACAGCATGGGACACCCTTGTTGCTTTGCAAAAACAATTTACAACTAAATACTCTCCTGCATACATTATTTCAGAAACGCAACCAACAGATCAAGAAATTGGGGATTATTGGTTTGAGGTGGTGAAGACCGAAGCATGAACTTAACTTTAAGCGACATCAAAACCGCTCAAATCAGCGATGAACTAATCACAATAAAAAACCTTAGTTACGTTAATAATAAATATTTTGCTTTACTTTCTTATAACGCAAATTATTATTATTCTGATGATGGAATAAATTGGAGCAAAGGAACAATTACCACAGAGAACGCCCAAAGCACTGTATGGGATGGAATTATTTATTTTGGCTCACAAAATTGTTATATAATGATGCCCTCAGTACAACGTGTAGGGCAGTTTCCTCGCGGAACAGCTTTTTTGTTAAAATCATCAGACGCAATTACTTGGAACAGTTTGACACTACCTACAGCAGGAACATGGAGCTCTATTATAAACAATGATAGCACTATTGTTATTACTGATCAAAGTAGCCCAACCATTGTTTATTCAACCGATGGTTTATCATGGACTAAAGAAGATTTATCAACCCTTGGGATTACAGGGGGTATAACATCTGCCGTTTATGATAGTACTACCTCACAATTTTATTTAGCTGTTGCTAACAACAAATCTGTTCCGGGATTAATATCCATCGTGTATGGTACACCCGGTAATTGGAATTATGAAGCCATTCAGACAAGTTTTGATTATGTATCGACAGCTCCTAAGTTGTTGATAGCAGAAGACAGTTTTATATGGTACACTTCAAACGCTAAAAAAATGAAGCCATTACATGCTGATATTACAAAATTTACGTTACCTGACGCTTGGGAAGCTATCGAGCCTGTTGGTGTAGATTTGGACACTGAAACAATTGTTAATTTAGATTATGCTTACGATAATGGATTTTTGTGCAATATAGGCACAAAATTGCTTGATTCTGAAACAAAAGTGATATATCATCCTTTTGGTGGTTATCTTTATAATGGTGAAAAAACTGATTTTACCAATCAATTAGAAAACGTAAGATTTGTGTATATAACCAACGACCCTACACGAAATCGTTTTATGTTTACAAATATAGGAGCAGATGCACGAGGAGCAAAAACCGTAAATTATGCGAATATAATTGAGAAAACAAGTCCATCGGGTAAACGTTTTATGAACTATCAAGACATTCATGCGTCAGATATTGATTTATGGAAATCATTTCGTGAAAAATATCAATCAGGCGATTTCGCAGGAGCGCAAGCGATTGCTCAAACCTTGACCAATACGCAGATGAATGCACAGACGTTGAACGACCTGTTTAATTTCATCGTTGAGACGGAGCAACTATCCGACCCCACATTCAAAAGCGATGTTATACAGGTTTCAACAACTGCACCATCCAATCTGCAAGTAGGGCAAATGTATTTTAAGGAGTACAATTAAAATCTAAAATATGCAGTCAAACATAGACATATATAGACGTATGTGTCAGAATCGAGGTAAGAGAAATGTTTAGAAGTTACAAAACTGAAATAGCTCCAACATCAGAACAGATTGATATTATTCGTCAAACTATTGGCGTTTGTCGATATGTTTATAACTTCTATATAGCTCATAACAAAGATGTATATGAACGAGAAAAACGATTTGTCTCTGGTATGGAATTTTCAAAGTGGCTGAACAATGAATTTATTCCAATGCACGAAGATCACAAATGGATAAAAGAGGTCAGTAGCAAGTCTGTTAAACAAAGTATCATGAATGCCGACAGAGCTTTCAGAAATTTCTTTCGAGGACAATCAAAGTTCCCTAAATTTAAGAGGAAAGCGAGGTCAGACGGGACGATGTACTTCGTTAAAACAGATGCGAAGTATGTAATCGCTTGCGAACGTCATCGAATTAAAATACCAACGCTTGGATGGGTTCGTCTTAAGGAGAAAGGTTATATACCTACAAATCCGGATACACACATAATCAAAAGCGGTACTATCTCTTGTAGAGCCGGACGATATTATGTGTCTGTGCTTGTGGAACAACCAGAATCTGATAAGCACGCTTTGAATGATTTTGGAATAGGCGTTGACCTCGGTGTAAAAGAGTTTGCTGTGTGTTCTGATGGTAAATTCTATAATAACATAAACAAGAGCGAGAAAATCAAGCGACTCGAAAAGAAGCTAAAGCGTGAACAACGCAGATTTTCGAGAAAAATAACATATAATAAAAAAATGAAAGGAGAAATTGCTCAAAATACACAGAAACAAAAGCTAAAGGTACAGATTCTATATCAAAGACTTAATAATATTCGAACGGATTATATCAATAAAATAGTATCTGAGTTGGTAAAAACCAAGCCATCATGGATTACTATTGAAGATTTGAATGTCCGTGGAATGATGAAGAATCGACATCTCTCAAAAGCAATTTCACAGCAGAAATTTTATGAATTCAGAACAAAACTCACAGCGAAATGTCATGAAAGTGGCATAGAGCTTCGAATCGTTGACAGATTTTATCCGTCGAGCAAAATATGTCATAATTGTGGCTGTATTAAATCTGATTTGAAACTATCAGATCGCGTATATCGTTGCGAATGCGGATACGAATCGGATAGAGATTTCAATGCAAGTCTGAATTTAAGAGATGCAATCACTTACAAAATAGCATAAGTAAGCTATTGTAAGTATGTACCGATGGCTGGTCGGGAATTTACGCCTGTAGACTATACAAGAACTTGTGAGTAGTCTTCGGATAAAAGCATATAGGATGAAGCAGGAATTATCTCGATGTAGATATTTGTCTATATTTTGAGCAGCAGTATACCTAATGAAACAGCAAATAATTATGCACAAAAAGACGGCGAGCGGATATGATGAAATTTATCCCGATACGTCTGTTGATAATATATTAACCAATAAAACAATTGCCAACAATGTTGGTGTAAGCGATATTGATGCACAAACCGTGCTTGAATCCGTATCAGCTACGGATAAGATGATAAGTGGGTATGGTACGACAAGTGGTACTGCATCTGCATATATGGTAAGTTTGGTTGGTAAAGAAACCATGACACCTGTTGATGGAATGATGATTAAGGTCAAATTTCATGTGGATAGCAATGAAGAGCCTACGATTAATGTAAACGGTAGTGGTGCTAAGAATATATTTACAGAGAATGGGCTGAAGGTGCTTGGCAAAGTCAAAGCGGGCGCATGGGCAATACTGATGAAATCAGATGCGCTTGATGGATGGGTGCTTCAAGGTTGGTGTAAAAGACGTAAGATGTACACCGAGATTATTACTCAAACTACCACATGGACACCACCAGACGGTACAGTTGAAATAACTGTTAGATTGTTTGGTGGAGGTGGTGGTGGTGGTCATGGCTCTACTTACGCTGGTGGCGGAGGTGGAGGAGGATATATGGCTGTGCAAAATTTTAAGAATATATCCCTTAAACCTTATCTTGTTACTATTGGTGCAGGTGGAAATTATCAGGCAAATGGTGGCACTACGTCATTTGATTCATTGTTATCAGCGAATGGGGGCAGCTCGGGAGACTCTCATTTGCCGAACGGAGGCTCGGGTGGCGGAGGAGGAAATTCTGGCTCGAGCTCATGCTGGGGCGGAGATGGTCAATACGGTGGTGGAGGTGGTGGCTATAACGGCTATGGTGGTTCTCGTGGTGACGGGGGTAATGGTGGCACATACGGCGGTGGCGGCGGAGGTGGTACTGGTTATTCAAGTTCAGGTGTTGATTCTGTGGCAAGCGGTTATGGTGGATCGGGACGAAATGGCGCAGTCAAAGGTGGTAAAGGTTATGGAAGCGTGTCTGGTGGTGGCGGAGGCGGTTATTCAACTGCGGGACAAAATGCAACCGCACTGCGAGGAGGGGATGGTGGCAATGGTGTAGATACGCGCGGAATGGGATTAGAATTCGAAGGACAAGGGCTCGGCGGTTCAGGTGAACAATACCTTGAGTATGGAAGCGCTGGTGGTGGCGGAGGCGGTTATGGAGGCAACGGCGGAAGTGCAGAAGCTGGTGGTGGCGGAGGCGCTGGTGGTGGTGGCTATGGCGGAAATGGTGGAAACGGTGACGCAGGTGGTCAGGGCGGTGCTGGTGGCGGAGGTGGCTACGGGGGTAAAGGTGGTAATGGTGGTGACACCCGTTACTCAGGAGGTGGCTCAGGCGGTGGAGGTGGTTATGGCTTAAACGGAAATGGCGGTAATGGTGGTCGAGGCAATGGAGGCAATGGCACAAACGGGGGTACGGCTGCTGGCGGTGGCGGAGGAGGCGCTGGCGGTGGTTCGGCGGGAACTGGTGGTTCAGGTATCTGTATTATCACTTATTGGAAATGGGAATAAAACGAACAAAAGGAGTTGATTAAAAATTGTCGACAAAAAAGGTGGTTTGGAATGAAAAGGTATCAGCAACTGAATTTAATATCGTATATCCACGTACAGTTGCTGAACAAGTTGTTCTTAACAATACAATAAACAACAATTTAGGTATAGAAATAGATTCACGTCTTGATACAGCACTTGAGCATATTTCTGACACAGACAAACGCATACGCGCACAGGGAACATCTACTGGTAATGCTGAAAACCTTGAATTATCCGTTCCTGTTTTTGTATTAATTGATGGAATTATGGCGCGTGTTAAGATTCATACAGACACTGCGGGGGGCGCTACTCTTAATGTAAATCATACAGGTGCGAAGCCCATTGTTCGAATTGATGGACAGCCTATCGATCTAATTCTTAAACAAGGTACTTGGTGCATATTTATTTATTCATCTACTTTGGATAGTTGGGTGTTTGAAGGATGGTCTACAAAAACTACAGTTAAATCGGCGATTTATACTGAAACAGGAAGTTGGACAGTGCCCGCTAATGTAACCAGCGCTACAGTATTTGTTATGGGCGGAGGCGGTGGTGCTGGCGGAAACTTAACCTATGACTCCTCTTATACTTCATTTGGTGGAGGAGGAGGTGCGGGACGTTTAAAAAAACAACAACTTACAATTACCCCTGGTCAATCCATTACAGTAACTATTGGGGCAGGAGGCGCGGCAGGTGTAGACCGTACTGGCTCAGGCTCTTCGGGCGGCATAGGTAGTAATGGCGGCACTACATCGTTTGGTACATTGCTTTCAGCTACGGGTGGAAATGGAGGTGATGGTGGCTCTACTCCTGCTTCAGGCGGAGGAGGCAATGGAGGCGCTGGCTCTGCTGGCGGAGGTGGTGGTGCTTGTAGCGGTTCAGGTGGTTCAGGCGGTGATGGTGATTATTGTGGCGGAGGTGGAGCAGCAAGTAGCTCCTCTGGCGCAAAAGGCGGTAATGGAGGTATTTATGGTGGCGGAGGCGGAGCTATGTCAGGCACACGTGCATCAGGGGGTCAATATGGTGGCGCAGGTGGAGTGACTGCTTCAAATCTATCCGCCGTCGCAGGAACAAATACCACCTCTATGTCACTTGACTTTATTGGTGAAGGTAAAGCAGGTACAAATGGTATAACTGAAAATGCTACTACTGAACGTTACGGCGGAGGCGCTGGTGGTGGTGGCTATGGCGGAAATGGTGGAAACGGTGGAAACGGTGACGTTTCTCTTGATGAAAGTGCTCCAAGTTATGGAGCAAGCGGCGGTGGCGGTGGCTACGGTGGCAATGGCTATGGTCATTCTGAAATGCGCGGTCACGGCGGAGGCGGAGGCGGATATGGCGGAGACGCTACTGGTTCTGGTGGCGGCGGTTACGGTGCTTCCAATTTCGGTAGGGGTGGCAATAGCGCTTCAAACGATAGTACAGACCGCGCAGGAAAATCCGGTATCTGCATAATCACATGGACTGCCCAAGAAGCCTAACCCAATCGAACAAAACGAAACAAGGAACAAAAGGAGAATTTAATTAACCATGAAAATATTTCAAATCGTAAATGATATATGCTATTATGATGCAACCCCTGTTCATCCTACTCTTAAATCAACCGAGGGCAAATACCCTCCGGATGTGCTATTTGTGGAAGCTCCTGACAAAGTTCACGAAGGATGGGGATATGATGCGACACAGGTTGGTGACGCAAGATTTATTCAACCTACTCCCCCTGCGGGATGGCAGTACGATGAAGATACGGGAACATTCTATCAGGGTGAACTTTATTCACCCCATAAACAGCGCAAGATTGATGAAATGAACCTCGTTTGCGCACAAAGTATAACCAATGGTTGTGATGTTAAATTAACCGATGGTACAACTGAACATTTTGCCCTTACAGCAGAAGACCAGATTAACATAGCTACTGCTGAAAAAGCCGTACAAGCTGGCGCGACAGCGTTCCCATATCACGCCGATGGTAAACTTTGTAGACTTTATCCTGCGGCAGATATTCAGAAAATTATCAATACGGCAACCGCATGGAAGACCTATCATACGACTTATTTCAACCACCTTAAGCAATGGATTAATCGCATGGAAGACAAGGCAGAAATTCAAAGCGTGAGATATGGTGTAGAATTACCGGATGATCTTAAAGCATCGCTTAACAGCATCATGACGGCAATGCAACAGATGCTTGATGCGGGTGTAAAACTAACTATGGTTTGATGACTTATGAAGATTGTAAAGAAAATAATTGAAGCCCTGATTTTGACGATAATCGGTGGTCTGCTTTATGTTTTTCTTGAAACTTTATGGCGTGGATATTCCCATTGGGCAATGATTTTTGTTGGTGGTTTGGCATTCTTATCTGTAGGCGCAATAAATGAAATCATCCCTTGGAATATGCCCCTTTATCAACAAATGGCTATAGGATCATTGGTTATCACAGGTATTGAATTTATTTCAGGGTGCATATTAAATTTGTGGCTGAAAATGGACGTATGGGATTATAGCAATCTGCCCTTTAATATCAAGGGGCAGATATGCTTACCTTTTACAATTTTATGGTTCTTTTTATCATTGGTTGCTATTGTATTGGACGATTATTTACGATGGAAACTATTTGGCGAAGAGAAACCAAATTATATATTATAAGGAGGTGCTGATTTGATACTTGAATTAAATGGCACGAAAGTGACCATAGTAGACAAGACATTGGGCTATCAAGGCGATAATCTTGTTAATACTATCCAAGTTACCGTTGATAAAGATTCAACATGGAACTATAAACTGGATATGTACAAGGGCAAGAGCAAATGCTTTGATTCTGTGCTGATGACAAGGGAAGGAAACGTATGCACGGTTCAGCTGACCAATGAGATTCTGTCCTATGGTGGACGGTATATATTCCAACTTAGGGGATATACGGACACGCAGACTTATCATAGCGATATATTTGAATCATGGGTCAATGCAAGTATTGAATATCAATACGATTGTAAGCAAGCTGATTGTGGGTGTGATTGTAAATTACCTACAGAATTCTATCAAGTTGAGGATAATGTTACCGAAATAAACAATCATCCACCATATCCGGGCGATAATGGTAAGTGGATGATTTGGGACGTGAACAAGCATGAATATGTTGAAAGCGACATTGAGGTTGTTGGCGGAGGGACTGACATCTCCCTCGGTATCACCTCAGCCGCAGTCGGCGATATCGTCAAGGTCAAGGCGGTGGATGGGAATGGAGTGCCGACGCAGTGGGAAGCGGTTAAAATGCCGGGCGAAGGCGATTGGTTTAAGATCGGCGAATACACGTGGACTGCGGAAGATGCCGCGGAAACAAACATTCCGCGCATAAAATTCACGCAGGATTCCGAAGGTAATCCGCTTGCACTTGACGCGGTATTTATTTGGGCGTTGCCGCTTATCGAAAACAACGGATCGCGCACCATGGGACTGATGTGTTCGGGCAGAAACAACAATTCGAACTATTTTCTATGGGCAAATGCGCTGGCGCATAATGTCGTATGCACAGTTCTTGCGGAAGTAAAAAAGGGAACATTCCCGCCAATTGTTGAAACCAAATACACTAAAGCGGCGCAACTAAACGGCGGGGGTGGGACGTCAATAAGTACCTTTTCTCCGAAGGCAAGTGACCATTGGGAGTACCCACTGAATACTGTGCAAATATGGTTTCAGTCTCAAATTCTTGAAGGTAGCAAGTTTGAATTTTACGGAAGGAATGCAACATGAAAATTATCGAAAACGGAGTCCGGCGCGACATGACCACCGAGGAAATCGCGGCAATGGAAGCTCAGGCAACCGAACAGCCCGCACCAACACCGACTCCCACGATTGAGGATCGGGTGAAGTCTCTTGAAAATACATCAGACGATGTAATTCTAATGATTGCTGAATTGATTGGAGGTGAACAATAATGGTAACACTATCTAAACTTAAGCTACGTATTATGGTCAGGGCTTTTAGAATCAGGCTTGACCGTGGTGAAACTTTTGAAGCAATAGCTGCTGATTATCCGGTTCTTACCTATGATGATCTTGAAGCTATACGTAAAGAAATTGATGAGCAATAAAGGAGCTATTCATGATAACCTTATATAGACCAAGTGGATATGATTCCCCAAGAGCACCGTGTTTTACGGGACGCTCTATTGATACCAAACCAACCAATATTGAAAATGGCGCAATATTTAAGGAAATTGACACCGGACGAATTTACCGTTACGACAAGGAAAATAATTTATGGATTGAGGGCAAAATAAATGGTAACACTTGAAAGACCCGCATATTATTCCGCGCAACGATATAGTGAATATTGTGGATTATCCACTGATGATAAGGCTACAATCAAAGCCGGAAATGGCGATGAATTTTATGAAATCGATACTGGCAAAATTTATAAATATAACGCGACAAGCAATGAATGGGTTGCGCAACCCGATGATACTGCGCCTATTGATACTGGGCTACCTACCATTACAAGCGAAACAGCAGGGCATTTTTTAAGCAATGATGGCAATGTTACGCATTGGCAAGATATTGCTTCTGCTGATTTTATCATTACGTTGACAGACAAGCAAAACGGCAATTATACAGCGGACAAGACCTATGTAGAAATTAAACGTGCTTATGATGCTAAGGAAAATATTGCTGTTAATGTTAATGGAAATTCACGACTGCCATTAATGTGCGTAGAATTTGCTGATGAAAATTCAGCGGTATTTACTTTTGGCTATACCGATATTCGTACTGGCGGACAAATCATCACAACAAGGTCTATAACATATACGCACAATGCAAGCGGCGATTCATGGGCTGATTCTGATGATGAAGCCGATTTGTCGACATACTTGCCTTTAACAGGTGGTGTTGTTTCTGGTGCATTATCTGTGCTGACAGAGCCTACACAAAATGACCATGTTGCTACAAAGTCTTATGTCGATAGGCATAATTTCTTAGTCACTTTGACGCAAGATGCAACTGCGGGATTCAATGCTGACAAGACCATACAAGAAATTGCCCAAGCATCGTTAAGCAATAAATATATTCATGCTGAATTAAATGGCGATATTTATATGCTTTCTGCTATATCTGCGGCAGAAGCAACTTTTAGTCGTGTTGAAGATAACAAAATTCAGCAGATTATGTATGCTGATGGCGCATGGACAAAGACGGAAAAAGCTATGTTGCCATTGTCCGGAGGTAAAATGTCCGGTGCTATTGATATGCAGGAAAACGCTATTACCAATGTGCAGAAGCTACACGTTGATGGGCAAGCGGCACTATATCTTGGTCAAACAATAGAAAAACAAGGCACACAAGGCGTTAGATTAACTGGTACGACTGGTGGCGAAGCAGCTTTTGTCAAACCGGACAAGCAAACGGAATATGTTCCTGTTTCTGTGGGTACGCCTACAAGCCCAAATCATGCCGTTACACTCGCTTCATTGACGCAAGAAGTATTGGCTGATGCGCCTACTGCTGATGGTTGTATTGCAAATAAGAAGTATGTAGATGATAGCGTTAAAACACGTCTTCCAATTATTCAAGCTGATCAAGGACAACTAAAGGCGTATTTACAAAACGGCGCAAATCCGGACACTTGCATTGTTTCCAATAGCGGTAACGCGCTGTGTATAGCAAGATATACAGCAAATGGTCACTTGATTGATCAAGGGTTGCCAACGGAAAATAATCAACTGGCGAATAAGAAATATGTAGACGATAAAATTGCTTCATATAATCAACGTACAGGTGATTTTGCCGTATCGGGTAATTTGACGGTCAATGGGATAGCGTCTGTTATTAAAGAACCTGAGCAAAATGTTGATATAACCAATAAGGGCTATGTTGATACACAAATAGGCGCGTCTGTTGCAGATAAGGTAAAGAAGCAATCTGTTGCCGTAAGCGGTAGTTTATCCGTGAATGTGCCGTTATCAAATGGTGTATATTTACTGACGGTTTCTGATAATGCGCATGGTGGATTGATATGCGTATCGGTATTCCCTGATGGCGAAATTATATCAGGTTTGGTCGATTTGAATGGATGGAAATGTGAAAAATTAACAAACCAACAAGGCGTGGTGCTGAGTAATGTTGCTAATAGCGATATGACGGTATATATCACGTCTATTGGCGAAGATTAAAATTTTAGGAGGATGATGTTATGAGCGAAGTTAAAGTACCATGTGGAGGATTTAAACTTGGGCAGGGGGTAATTCTTGATCGTGGCAGATTAATTGCTGTGACTTCTTCAATGGTATCAATGTTTTATTGGCGGTTATCAGATGATAAGGAGCATATAGAATTTATTGGTATAGATTTTGATTTAGAACGCCCTGTTAAAATTTCAGTGCCTATCAATTTTATAGATAAAGAGCATGATGAAAAAATGCGTCAAGTGGAGAAAATTTGCGCAAGATATGGTATTAGCATGGACATTCTTCCACTAAAGTTTTATAGGGGTACTGTTTTAGGAGATTTAACACTTTCACCAACAGGTGACAGCGTATTTGATTGGGGTTTAATTGTCCGTAACATAGCATTTAAAAAATTACAATATGTTCAAGTTTATATTGATAGTAATGGATTACATGAATTAGTAACGGATATTGGAACATTATCTTAAAACAAAGAAAGGAGATAAACAATGCCAACAAATAATCAAAAAATCCCATGTGGTGGCTTCTATCTCGGCGAGGGCTTAACCTTGTCGGGGGGGTATTAAGCTCCAGTTCTAAGAGTGGAATTAAATATGTAACGGTAACTGTAGATGTAAGCAATGTTACAATTGTGCCTTCTGAATCGGATTATACAACTGATTCGGAAATAGCGGAGGCTGTGCTTAGCGGACAACCTGTTGTGATTAAACAAGGTTTTGCATTGTATTTTGTGGCAGGAGTAGATTTTACTACAACAAGTGATATAAAAGTGAAGTTTCAATATATAAATAATTTGTCGTTTTCAGCTAACACAAAAACTCTTACCGGAGAAATTGATTCCATTATTTTTCATCAACGTGGCGGTAATGAAGCGACTCATCAAGCGTTTAGCATAAAAAGCGCAACTTAATAAACAAACAAATAAATA
>ERZ1034928.17-NODE-17-length-106175-cov-105.415030_pt1 | contig 106175 bp, 150 predicted proteins | sample MGYA00520627_ERZ1034928 | MGnify/ENA primary metagenome ERZ1034928 (study PRJEB33766, sample SAMN09781755) | gut metagenome | biome: gut microbiome | host: Homo sapiens | place: Madagascar | study: EMG produced TPA metagenomics assembly of the PRJNA485056 data...
AAATAAAAAATAAAAAAGCCGAGGTTATAAGCCCCGGCTAATAATACGTAGATATTCTATTTATACTCGTACTTCATTTTTCCTTACTAGCAATCTTTAATCTAATTGACAATAGCTTCTTACTAATGTTTTTATCATCCTTAACCAACTTCTTTGCCACAGTTATGTATTTAGCTACCTTTGCTACAGGGATTGCAAGCTTTATTCCAATAAGCGAAATAGCGGCCCATAGAGGAAGAATCGCAAAGCTCACATACAACAATATTGCCCAAAATGCCAAGTTTAGCACACTTGCTGTAACACTTTTAGCATTCATGGCCTTTATTACCTTATCAAATATCTCTTTCTCCTCTTCGTTTAAATCTTTTCTAATATCAGATATATCTACTAACATATTTTAATCTCCTATTTTTAAATCTGCATCCCCAAACACTTCTACGAATTTGTAGAACTCTCCTTTTTCATCAAGCTGCAGTGCTAATTGTAGTATTTGTCTCGTTGAATCTGCTTCTTCTCCTACGTTTTCTAGCTCCTTCAGTAGCATCTGGTATGCATCCCTCTGTGCTGGATCCATTCTTTCTTGCTTTCTTTTTGAATTTTTCATATCTTCCAATAACTTCATCAGCTGTTACATCCTTATCTTTAGGGTCATTTGGGTCATATAATACTTCTACTTCTCCAAAGCTTCTTAATATCTTCAGAAGCTCATTGAAGTCCTCTTCGTCTGCTCCATCATTAAGCACTTGCATTTTCTCCATCTTCTGTTTCATTTTTAACATCATTTAAAGCGTCTATAACTTCAGCTTTGGTAGTCTTTGTCTTTACATACTCGTTTATTTTATTGACTATTTCACCCTTGTGTGGATTTCCTTTTGTTTCATACATGTGCATGAGTACGGACATGCTATTAGTATACTCAGTACGCTTTGTTTCGTCTTTTGCTAGCTCGTCTACAAGGTTTTCTAATTCCTCAATGGTATAGTCATCCAATCTTCCGGAAACACTATCCACTGATCTAATAAGTTTTTCATCTTTATCGTACAAATTGCTATATTTACTAATCTTTCCCATTATTTTTATCATCTTTAAGTATTATCCAACATGTGGTAGTAGCTACTATTGGAAGTATTAAAAACATGAATATTACATCAAATGGACTCATCTTTATCTGGTTCGTAAAATCCTAATCTTCTACCGTTTTTCTCGGCCTTTTGTATTATTTCTGCCGCTCTTAAATATTCTTTATCTTTTGCTATTTCGCTCAGCATGGGCTACGTATTTTGTGCACTCTTCCTCTACAATTTCACCATCGTCATTATGTATTAAGTGAGTATATTTTGCTTTTGATCTATTGAATTTAAACGTTCTAAACGCTTTATCTCGCTCCTATTTATCGTCGTATCTATGAATATATTTCATCATTTGAGTAGCATTTACAGATCCTGCTACCCCTAGATTACATAGGTTTTTAATAAAGCTCATAGCTCCATCTTCGCCAAATTTATGCTTTAGCATACTATATTCCTTAAGGCTCTTCTAGAACCATTGGTTATCAAGGTCATATATCGGCTCCTGTTCTACAATGTATGCTATATTCACTGGTACTCCATGTATAAAGAAATATTTACACTATTCTGTACACGGTTTATTCTAGTATTGTAGAGATAAGAAGTCGGCATAATATAGTACAGCACTCATCTCAAACTAGTTCATTGTTTATTTGCTGTTTTGTTTATACATTCGGCAAAATACCCAATTAAGTATGCAAATGCCTCGTTTGTATCATCAGAGAGCTTTATATGACATGAGTCAAGTATATCTACAGCCGCATGAAACGCTTCATGAGCAAAGGTATTTATATCGTCTGTAGTGTTATACAATTTGTTTATTACTATAATTTCACAGTCTTTATTAGTCGATTTATCATATGCTCCCATAATAGTATAAGCTGTATAAGGTGAATATTTATCATCTATTATAGACTGATCATCGTCTCTAAAGCCAAATCTTTTATCTACTACAGACTTATCTGCATTAAGTATGACAAATAAACTAAATCCGTATACTGTATTATATTCGTCTATTATACACTTTTTCTTCTTATCCATACTATTTTTATTAGTCTTACAATTATTATTAAGCTTATATATAGCTCTACTATACTTATATAGTCCTACTATAGTTGTATAGTCTTACTATACTGTAATAGCTGTACTACTAAAGTAGATCTCCTAAAGAGAATATATAAGAGAAAGGGTTCTTAGTCTGACTAACCCCCTACTATCCCCCTAACGTAAAAAAGCCCAAAAAGTTGCATATTCGCAAGAAAAATGCTATTTTTACAAAATTTATATGCTATTTGCAACCTTTTTGAAAATTATTTCGTTATGGCAGCGTAAAACAATAAAAGCAATTGGATATGACAAAGATTTTAAAGGTTATTAAGCCTTTCTTCGTAATGGAGAATGGTGATACATTTGAGTACAACGCTGATACAGATCAGTACGAAAGTGTATATAACGAAGAGCACAATAGCTCAAACGAAGACAATTCAACGGTTGTTTCTTCTTACAATTCTGTTTATAGAATCTCAAAGGAATATGCCAAGATGCTTCTCGATAATGGATATGTTGAGGAAGTTGACGAAAAGAAGAGATTTGTAAACATCTTTGATGAGATTGATAATAAGCTCTCAGAATACAACAATGAGCTTTATGCTCTCAAGACAAAGGCTGACGAGAACACGCCTCAGTGTTTGCTTGTTGAGAAGGAGACAGTATTGAGAAACATGATTAAATTACTTGAGTACCTTAAAGGATTGAAGAAGTAATATGGATGATAAGATGATAGATCAGACCCAATTGGCAGAGGACTTGAGCTCAAAAATAAAGTATGAGTTCAGACAGATGTTCTTGGTAAAGCCGCTTGAGCCTGTTAAAGTTAAGAAGAAGATCTCCGAACCTGTGGCTAAGGATACTAAGCCTAAGAAGGATAAGGATGGGATCGAGGCAGTTGATTATGATGAAGTAAAGACAGAGATAAAGGAAGTTGATTCAGATTTCTCTAGGGCTGTAGTGCTTAAGTTGCCATATGAGTACACACACCCATATAGCGATGAAAAGATACAGCAGATGCCTATCAAGGTTGGCGATATCGTTATATATAGATCATCTAGAGGTGCTATGTATTTCGATTTGCTTAAAGACTCTCAACTTGTATCGCTTTACGATATTGTAGCAACTGAAACAGTAGAGAAGTAATGAATATAGATAAAGTTTGTAGATAGATTGGACGTACATTGAACGATGATCCAGAGCTAGTAAAGCAAATAGTTATGCATTAGTTTTAGTTTGTAGTTGATGTTATGAAAGATCAAGATGATACTAGAGACGTATTAATAAACAAACTATTTAGATTCAAGCTTAAGAATAGATTTAAAGATAATAAAAATAAACCATTAAGCCCATATGAAAAAGATAATAAACATTGAGCGTAAGCCTATTATTGCTGATACAGATACAGCTGAGGTTTAGGCTATTAATAGATCTGCAAGAGCAATTGATGACATCTACATCATCCCAGAGGACGCTCATATTGAGTGGACATCAAAGCTCTCCCCAGATAAGGTTATTGAGGCAGATGTAAAGAAGAATGATATTCTTGTTACATTCTACGATAGAGATCTTGGCACAGACTTCGTAATAGTTCAGTCTGAAGATTGGTTGAAAGCTCTTAACAATGCTAAAGAAGCTGACCAGAAGAGAAAAGAAGAGTGGGCAGCTAAGCAGAAGGAGAGAGGTTCTATGGATCTCGCTTGTGGAGATGCATGTTGTGAGTCACGTTAATATTTAAGTTATGAAGAAAGTTGTTAAAAAGACAGTTAAGGTAAAGAGACCTAAGTATACAATCTCTATGCTGGATGTTGCTAACGTAGACGACGTTACAGCATATTTCATTGGTCAGAAGATTTCGGCAGGTATGAGAGTGACTGATTGTGATTACGATACAGTTATATCGATTCTTACAGATGCTTTGCTCGATGAGATTCTTCCAGAGAATGGTTACGCTGTAGTAAAAGATGATTGCGTATACTTAAGATGTAAGGCATGCAGAGCGGAAGAGAAAGCTAAGAAGCCTTGGTACAAACGCTTATGGAATTGGATTACTCGTACTAAGTAATCACCTTTAGAGTCTATTAGTCAAACGGTAAAGACGACCCGATATAAAGGGAATAGTTAGCAGGTTCGACTCCTGCATAGACTCCAACACATTCATTTTTATTTTCATAATTTTAATTGAAAGTGGCGTCCGCCTGATGCGTACACTATAAATAAAAGGTTCTGCGGTAACCGACACGGGCACCAATACTGGTTCTGCGTAACTCCAGCTAAAGGTTACGTGCTTATCGCGAGATGATGAAATGGTATCATATTAGGCTCATAACCTAAATTTGCTAGTTCGACTCTAGCTCTCGCAACAAACGAAGATTTACCACGATTTATCGTGAGGTCAGTTAAGACTTTAAAACATAGTGGTTGGGCTTGCCACGCCAGACAAATAAGAAGCCACACATTGCCCTATGGTGTACCGCCTGTGCACAACTGTCTCTAAAACAGTAGGTCTCCGATGGACACGGAGTGGGGCTACTAATAAATACGTAGGTTAGAGGTGCGTATTAAATATTTTTTACATGAAAACAAAAGTATGCACTAAATGTGGTATAGAAAAACCACTTGATCAGTTTGCGAAGAATAGTAACAAACCTGATGGCCTATCACCTCAATGCAAGGAATGCAAACATAAATATTATGAGGAATATTACAAAAAGCACAAGAATGAAATATATAAAAAGCATAGATCTTATAAGAAATTTTTAACACAATATATGAGACAATTAAAATCTAATGGTTGTATCATATGTGGAGAAAAAGATCAAGCTTGCTTAGATTTTCATCATCTTCATGATAAGTCTTTTAACATAGGAAACCAATGTAGAGACAAAGGTGTTGCTTCTATAAAAAAACGAAGTTGACAAATGTGTTGTACTATGTGCAAATTGCCATAGAAAACTTCACTTCTACAATCTTACAATAGACTAGTTAAAAGATTATGTTCAGTCTGGGTTCGAATCCTAGTGGGGCGACAATATAAAAATATAATATTTAAATACTATGGAGTTGAAATTTAAGAGACTTGAGGATAATGCTATCCTCCCTATTCGTAGCACAAAAGGTGCTGCAGGAATTGATTTGACTTGTACTAAGATTGAAACAGCTCTTAACGAGGCAAATCAGCTGATGTTGGTTTACCATACAGGATTGGCAGTTGAAATTCCTGCCGGATATGTTGGTTTACTTATACCACGCTCTAGTGTTTGGAAAAAGTCATTATGGCTTACTGATAATGTCGGTGTTATCGACAGTGATTATAGAGGCGAGATTGTAGCGTTCATGAAGGCTACAACAGATACCATTCCCGCTGTTTATAAGCAGGGCGAGCGCTTCTGTCAGTTGGTCATCGTTCCTATACCAGAGTATACAATCACAGAAGTTTCTGAGCTTTCTCAAACAGAGAGAGGTGATGGCGGATTTGGTTCTACTGGCACAGGACATGAAAACGAATCTAGCGCAGCTACGGGAACTCAGTCACAGCTTAAGGAACAGGTTGAGTCCGTACCAGAGCCAGCGGCGGCACAGGAAGGTGCTGAGGTAAGCGAAGGATAGGCCTAATTCGCTTACGTAAAGGGGATTACCGAAAGGTAGTTCCCTTTTACTGTTTAAACACATTAATGCATTAATTATGATTTAGGAAAAAGATTTTTTATATAGAGTTCCAGTAAAAAATGTTCTCGTAACAACTCCTAGACAGCAAGTCAGAAACCCAGAAATATTGGTTGACGTTGAAGGTGGAGAATTCATGCACGGAAATATATTGGATGCGAACTCTACAAACAAACTTATTAATCAATCTGTAAAAGACGCTGTAGACAATAAGCTTATTGAAAGCGGATATGTAACAAAGGATTTACTTGAAGCTGAAACAACAAGAGCTACAGAATAGGAGAATAGTTTAAAAACTCTCATAGGCGCCGAAACAAGTGCTCGTACAAAAGGTGATGAAGACTTGAGCTCTAAGATTAAAGCAGAGCAGACTAGAGCTGAAGGTAAAGAAAAGGAAATATCAGATAAGCTTGCAATAGTTAATGGTGATTCAAATACAGAAGGATCATTTAGAAAAGCTATTGCGGATGTAGTTGCTGCTGCTCCAGAAGATCTTGATACACTTAAAGAGATCGCTGATAAACTTGCTGGCAATGATGATTTGCATACAGCATTAAATCAGGCTATTACAGAAAAGGCTGATGCGTCTGCGCTTCTTAATGAGGTTACAAGAGCCACTGGCGCTGAAAGTGGTTTGCAAGCCGCTATTGCTACTAAGGCTGACGCTACAGCGCTTAGTAATTACGTTCTTACAACAGCGCTTAATAAGCAGGTTGATACGCTGAATACTGCTATTAGTGCTAAGTAGGATGCTGGTAATTATATTCCTTATATCGATTATAACGGCCATGGGTATACATTAAACGGAGAATTAATGCTTGGCGAAGAATTTAGCATTTTATCTTTAAGTAATACTGACATAACATTAAATGGACCAGGAGGAAGCGGTTTTGGTCTGAGTAGTGATTCTATTGAAATTAATAATGGAGAGACAATCGTAAATATTAGTCCTGTATAGATATCTTCAACTAAGAATGAAGTAAATTAGTTCAAGATAACTCCTAATAGTATCATCCTTGGTAATGAAGTGATTCCTATCGTAAGTATAAGTAGAAAAGGAATAAAATTTATTGCGAAAACAGACAAAGATATACCTACAGGAAATGGTAGCTTTATAAACATTGATAATTATGCCTTAAAGTCAGAGCTTCCTGTAGTTCCTACAAAGACCAGCCAGCTTACTAATGATTCTAACTTTATAACAGCTGCCGAACTACCTGACATTTCTATTGATATGCTGTCTTACGGAGTAGAATGGGATACTACAGTGGCCGACCCTACATGTACAAGAATTGGAAACCCGTTATTCCATAAGTCTCTTCCAATACAATCCGAGTATAAGGGATGTGTCGTAAAAAACGGAGAGCTGTAGTATTATTTAAACCCTAACGATTGGTCAAAAATGAGCAATGGCGAACCGTCTCATTTAGATGGTACCGATGGAGACGTTATGATTAGAACTCCTAGATTCTATGGGAAATCTGGATCTAACGGAAATAAAAGATGGGTTAGAATTTCAACTATTCAAATAGATGCATCATGGACCGAAGTGCCAGAAATGTTTATAAGTGCCTATCATAACACTATTTACACTGATAATGATGTAACAAAAGTGGCATCAGTAGTTAACAAGGATGTTAAGTATAGAGGAGGTGGAAGAAGAGATTCTTATGATCAGTATCTCGATACCGATGCGTTTAAGTCTGATTTAAATAAGCCTGTCTCTAATATAGCTAGAGCAACGATGCGCACATATGCTGCAGCAGCAGGATAGGAACTTTTATGTTACGAATTTTATAAGTGGATATTCTATTGGAATTATGTAATAGAATATGCTAATTTTAACTCATAGAAAGAATTTGTTTCAGAACTCACATCTGATGGTTACCATTAGGGTGGACTTGGTTCTGGACTTACTACTTTGGATTGGAGTCAATGGAGTGCGCATAATGGAAATTATGCAATAACTCCGTGTGGATATACAGATGAATTTGGAAACTTTAGCGGCGTAAAAGCCATATCTATCCAATCTTCAGAAAAAACACTATACGCCAACAGGTGGAGAGGGTTCGAGAACCCATTTGGTGACATTTGGACTAATCTTGATGGAATCGTTATCAAAAGAGCACAGGCTGGTGACGCTAGTGCCGTTTATGCGACTTCGAACGCAAGCGAATTTGGTGATGACACACCATTAAAAAATATTATTGCATAGGAGGTTGCTCAGGACGGCTGGATATAGGAATTCAGTCTTGGAGAAACTGCTGAAATTGTTCCATCTTCAGTTGGTGGTAGTGAATCCACATACAAGTGCGATCATCATTGGTGTAATGCAAGTTTTACTGATAGGAGAACACTCCTGGTGGGTTGTTGCGCTTCTTATGGTGGTGCGGCCGGTCTTGGCTCTTTCAGTTCTAATTATGGGGTCAGTTATGCCAATGCCAATGTTGGCTTTAGAACAGTAGTAAGATCTTAAAAATCAGGTTATTATTCTTTCGTTGCTGAAACATTACTAAAAACTCATAGTAGGTAGTAACGCTAATAATGGTAGTAAAGCCAGTCTTAGCTATTTCAATTCTAATAATGGAGTCAGTAATGCCAATACCAATGTTAGCTATTTATATTCAAATTCATTTGGGAATAATAACCTTGCCTCTTGGCAAAAGATAACGTTTATTAACCACGCTGTGTTGGTAGGGTTTATTCCGAAGGCTCGGTACTAATATAAAAAGATTTGAAAAGAATAGGTAATCTCAAGGAGAAGATTTGTACCTTAGGCAATATTTATCTGGCTGACGAAAATGCCAGAAAGAACAAAACAAAAAGATATGGTATACAGAAACACGATCAAAATAGAGATGAGGAGAATGCTAAACTTTTAAAAGATTTTAAAGATCTAACATACAAAACGTCTTAGTATACGACATTTAAAATATACGAACCAAAAGAACGTTTGATTTATAGACTCCCATATTATCCAGACAGAATAGCACATCATGCTATAATGAATATAACTGAAGAAATATGGAGGAAAACATTTGTTAAGAATACATATTCGTCAATACGTGGTAGAGGTATTCATAAATGTGCTAAGGATTTATATAGGGATCTTCAAAGTGACATAGAAGGAACAACATATTGTTTAAAAATAGATGTTCATAAATTTTATCCATCTTTAGATCATGATATACTGTATAATATAATACAAAAGAAAATAAAAGATAAGTGGTTATTAGAGTTATTGAAAGGAATTATAGATTCAGCTAATGGTGTGCCAATAGGTAATTATCTGTCACAATTCTTCGCTAATCTTTATTTAGCGTATTTTGACCACTGGATCAAGGAAGACGTTAAATGCAAACATTACTTTAGATACGCTGATGATATCGTAATATTGGATAACAATAAACAGCACCTAAGAAATATACTAATAGCAATTAAGTTTTACTTCCATTAGGTATTGCGGTTGAAGTTAAAACCTAATTATCAAATATTTACAGTAGAATCTAGAGGTATAGACTTTGTTGGATACGTTTTTAGACATTAGTATATTCTTTTAAGAAAATCTATAAAGACAAAGATGTTGAGGTTGTCTAATAGGTATCACAACAAGAAGATATCGAAGAAAATTTTTGAATCTAGAATAACATCATATAGAGGATGGATTAAATTTTGTAACTCCAAGAATCTAGCTAATAAGATCGAGAGATATACAAAATATAGATTATCAACATGGAGAGGTGATTTGAAATTAATCTCAAAGTTCAATAGAAAGAAAATCTTCATAATAGAATATATCGCTCACAATAAATACTTTGAGGTCCACTTCATTAGAAATCGTAAACCAATATCTATTCAATCAAAAGACAAGAGGTTATATTCAAAATTATACAAACTAAATTTACCTTGTAATTTTAAGTATGAATGTAGTAAATTCAACAAGAAAACCAAGTGCCATCGAGTAGCTAGGTAATAATACATATTTATATAATTATAATATTACTAGTGAAGAAAGGGAAAATCAAGATGGCGAAATGGAGACTGTATACAGTTTTATCCAGGTACATTTAACAGGCGTGCCAGATTATAAAGATTGTATTAAGAATATTATTAGAGAGTACATCTCCTAGACAGAAGAATTCGATCTGATTAACAGCTATAATAAAATATAGCTTACAGGTGAGAAGAGTTCTGAAGATATAAGAAAATATACAGATTATATTAATCTGCTTGACGAAATCAAAGCAAAAGTTAAAAAAGATTTCAACATTTGAGCTATGTCTTAATGAAAGCGTGACGGGGTTCGCTGCCCCGCCTAGCACAACAGATTCTACCATGTATTATGATAGAACTTTATCACTCCTAGATGGAATATACTAGGACTCGCGTAGTAATACGCTTTTAAATTAAACGGGACTAGGATTATTCCAGTCCTAGTTCCATATTGTTTTACTATAAAACTTGTTAATTATGGATACGATCGAGAAAGTTTATTGTACAGGACACGACAATAACGACGCTTTAGTAGCCGCTTTGGCTTCTAAGAATAACTGTGATCCAATGGCTATGGCAGCCATGATGAACTAGAATGATTACATGAACAACCCATTTGCTTACCTTATCTGGATGATCTTCGCTATGCGTATGTGGAACAACCAGGACGGTAACCAGGGTAATGCAATCCAGAGTCAGCTCGACGCAATGCGTTCACAGATCTCTGATAATCAGAATAGCTCATTGGTAATGGATGCCATAAGAGGCAATGCTAATGCAATTACATAGTTAGCCTCTAGCCTGAACTGTGATTTCAACGCATTGAATAATGCTATTTGCTGCGTTAGATCCGGTATCCAGGAAGTAGCAGGTAATGTAAACTTCTCTGCAGAGCGCGTTATCAACGCTATTAATCTCGGAGATGCTAACCTTACATCTGCATTGCAGAACTGCTGCTGCCAGACACAATAGAACATTATCAAGATGGGCTACGAGAATCAACTTGGGCAGAAGGATATTGTAAACCAGATGCAGACAGGTTTTAGCTACACAAACACAGGTTTGGAGAGAGCTACAAGTAACCTTGGTTTCCAGATGAGTTAGATGGCTTGCGATCTTAAGACGAACGCAAATGCTAATGCTCAGCGAATAGTAGATGTTTTGAACAATCATTGGCAGTCAGATTTACAGTAGAGATACAATGACGCTCGCCTTGAATTGTCACAGCAGAAGTAGAACGCTACTTTGATTGCTGCACTTAAGACAACTGCTACAGCTTAATAAGTTTAATTTATGTGAGGGCTCCTTCGGGAGCCTTTACATATAAAGATAAAGCTTATGGCATTTAAAGATGTAAAACAAAACTATTCAGTATATATACTGAACAAACAGGATATAACTATTACCGATGGCAAGGTTATATCAGTTGGATTTCCACACTTAGACTTAAGTACAAAGCCTGCGATGGGTTAGTCACAAATGGTTGTAGATGTAACTATAGAAGCTAACTCAAAGACGGCTACATATTCAATCCCAGAGAACTTGTCTGTTACATATGCAGGAGATGTAGTATTGTCTACAGATAAGCAGGGTCTTATGGCTGAAGTAGAGCAGATGAAGAATACTGCTGAAAAGATACTTGAGTCAGTTCCAAAATAGAAGGAAGTAGTAGATAAGACGACAGTATTGTTGTCTGAGCTTAACCCTGTCTATAAGGAGAAAAAGGAGACAGAATAGAGATTCTCAAAGATAGAGGAGTCTATAAGTAGAATGGAATCAACTGTTAATAACTTTATTAATTCTTTCAACAATGCAAAAGGTAATAGTAATACGGCACAGTGACGAAGATAACCAGAATTCTAAATACGTTGCAAATCTTTAGAAGAATAAAGATGGCAGCTATTCAGCTAGTGTTGGAGTTGTAAAGGAAGATGGGTACAATGGCTATGTTAGTAAACATGGCTTACACTTTACAAAAGCTTTACAGGAATACGCTAGTAAATAGATGGTTAATTCAAATAATTAGGAACATACATGGACTTCTGAGTAGGTTCAAAATGTATGCAATGTACTTAATCTTAAAATTCCAGACACTTCTACAATAGAAGATGTAACTTATACAGCAAACATGGCTTATGCTGATTTTTATCCAGAACTGCTTAATGAACACCAGTGCGTAAAATATGCAGTAGCTGTAGCCAATGATAAAGATGGCTATACAGGAATTCAGTTTTGCAGATGGATGGCAGATGTTGCAGGAAAGAAGGAACATATAGATTGGGATAAATTCAAATAATCTTTAACTGTGGCGTTTTAGACGTGGTCTTCGATGACACCACAGTACTATATTGTTAACAATTTAAACGAATTAATATGATTAATTTTTGCGTAGAACCAAAAAAGCCTTGTCGCAAAAATCCAATTGGAGAATTAGATTTTGAAATAGACAAGTGTTATTCGTCAATATATTCTAGATTACTTAATCATACAAACGATTCAACCTTACATGTATCTTAGGAAGAAAGAGATGAATGGAATGGAAAGGCTAGCAATTCTGCTTTACTAGATCTTTAGAATCAGTTAAATGAAGTAGCTGGAGATGGAGATAACTCTATAAAGAAAGAGATATTGATAGAAGTGTCTAGGCAGATAGCAAGTGCTATTACTGATTTAAATATTGAAGATTATGCTAAAAAGAAATATGTTGATGACGCTATCAGTAGTATTAACTTTGATTAGTATATTACAAATACAAAAGCTGATTCTACGTATTTAAAAAAGGATGATTATACAAAATTTGACCCAACAAGCTATTATACTAAAGCTGAGGTATAGAAGATAATTGAAGACTCTACCATAGGGAAAGATTATCCTATATAGAGCTTTACAATAGAAGGCAACTAGCTTCTTCTCACATAGAAGAATGGTGGATAGTTTAGGGTTAACCTATCTGGAATTGGATCCGGTGTTGGAGTAGATACAGATTATGTATAGGAGTAGCTTTCAAATTATATTAAAAAGAATACGTTATCAAAATTGGTAATAAATGATTAGACGTATTCTCTTGAAAGTGGACGCGATATAAAAATCCCTACTAGCGGTACTGGCTCTAGTATAGATGCTACCAAATACGGATATAGCAAATCTTATTTCAAAGAATAGCCAAGTAATTCAACTGCACCAAGCAAACCTAGTGCAAACAGGCCACCTGAAGACGGTTCGGGTTGGGTTGAAGATGCCCCAAATTAGAGAGCCGGATACTACATATGGATGACTCAGGTGTTCATAAATGGTAATGGATAGTATGGGGAATACACAAACCCAATATGTTTAACAGGAACTGCCGGAGAAAGCGCTGTATCATACGATATTAAAACATCTACCAGTACTATTAATTATCAAGATGGAACAATGTATCCAAAGACTATTAGCGTATATGTTGTAAAGAGCAATGGCTCATAGATTACAAATATTACACCATCAAATAGTTCTGGTTGGTCGTTCTCATATAGTGTTGATGGTGGAACTGCATGGACTGCAATATCAGCTGATTAGATTCAAACAGAGGGCGATAATGGAATGTTGTTTAAAGCAACAAATGGAACAATAATATTAAGCGAATATGTTCCAATCGTTAAGTCTGGTATAAACGGATCAACTTATTCATTATAGCTTTCAAACATATCATTGTCATACGTTCCTGCAGATTAGAATTACAACTTATAGATGAGCTGTAATGTTAATTTGTATAAAAATGAAAATGCTATAGATAGCACTGATGCAAATCTATGCAATCTATATATGTAGCTAAACTCAAACGATAGAACAACTTTACAGTATAATACAGACCATTGGGATGCTGCAGTAAATACAACTGTACAGTCTAAGTCTAGTACCATTACTATATACGCATATAATACAAACGGTGCTTATCTTACATCTATGACTATTCCTGTATCAGCTTCTGGAGATACATCTATCGGACAAACGTTTAAAGGTTCTCCTTTAAGGATTACTGGTGAATGGCAGAGCGGAACAAAGTACTATGACGGAAAGAGGAGTGCAGAAAATGGCATATTCTATCAGGATGTTGTGCTTTATAAAGGTGTATATTATGCTTGTGTAAATACGGATTCTGGAGAAGCCGACTATTGGAATACACCACCAATCACTGCTACATATTGGTCGGCATTCTCATTATCTCCTAATGTTGTAGCTAATCTTGTTATTGCTAATGATGCGTTTATAAAAGAGATCTCATCTAACGAGCTTGTTATTTTTGACGATTAGAAGATTGTTGCTGGTATGACATCTAGTAAAGCTGTAGATGAATCATCACCATTGAACGGTAAGGTTACAACTGAAGGAAAGGGCGATGTTCGTATATGGGCCGGCGAGATATCTAACGCGAATTTAACAACAGCTCCATTCACTGTTGCAAGTAACGGAAACTTAACCGCGCATACTGCTACTTTATATGATGCTACATTTTATGCTGAAAATGCATAGGTTAAAATAACCAATGAACATACTATCACAACTGGTTAGTTAGTAGAAAACTTTGAAAATGCAGGTATTTCAATATCAGGGAATAGTGAAGAATATGGAGATAGCAAAATGTTCTTTGGAATGCAAACTTCGTATCCAATTAATATTGGTGGCGTATCTAATCCTAAAACATCTACTCCTGTTGCGTTTGTTTCAAATGGAGATAATAAAGTAAGAATTACTCCTGGACGTATAGATGTAGATGGCACAAATGCAAATTTAACAGTTAATGGCACAACCATTTTAAAAGGATATACCGAGATGAATAAATTAGGCTGTATTGTTAGAAGAGATTCATTAAAATCGAATTTAGATAGCATGTGCAGCGTAAGCATTAATGCTGGAACTCACGGTAGCCTTGGAGGAGATAGTATTACGATTACTTTGCCAGACAGTGAATTAGGAAGAGATATAATTATAGTAAATTCAAAATGGAACAAGCTAATAGTTAAAGTTCCAGATGGATATACTTTATATAAATATGGAACTAGTGTTGGCGAAGTTTAGATGCCTAAGTACACAATGGCACACGCAATATAGGTAGGCAGTAAAGCGTGGATTATAGGAACGATGACGTAATTAGGTATGAAAATAATTAGACAAAACATGCTTCCTCCAAAAGGATTTCTGGCGATTAATCTGTTTGGTTATCTATTTTGTAAACCAAATGCAAATATCTCAGATATTACAATTAATCATGAACAAATACATACAGAACAGATGAAAGAAATGCTGTACATACCGTTCTATTTATGGTATGGAGTTGAATGGCTTGTCAAACTGTTCTGTAAAGGAAACGCATACAGAAACCTTTCCTTTGAGAGAGAAGCTTACGATAACTAGTATAATCTAGATTATATAAAAACAAGAAAACATTATAGTTGGCTTAAAAGACTATTTAAATAATGTTTGATATCATATAGAATAAAATACAATTAAGCACAGAAGATTTAGCTATACCACCTTTTAAAGACTTCTATAACAATGCCAAAGACAAACAAGATGCATTAAAGAAGATTGAATTCATAGTGTGGAGATATAAGTGGAATAGTCCATATGAGGCATATCCAGAGAAAGAGCGCACATGGAGAGTAGCTAAAGATGTACTTAATGATGAGAATTATAAACCTGATGACGTTATAAAAGAATTAGCAAAAAGGTTCCAGGAGTTTCAAGAGACTCCTGCTACCCGCCTGCTTAAATCTTCTAAGAGCGCAGCAGAGGGCATTATGAATACGATGGATAGCTATGCTGAAGAAGAACTTGATATAGATACAGCTAAGAAACTTTCAGCTATATTGAAAGATGTTAGCGGAATAATCAAGTCGTTAGACATGGCTATGAAGTAGGCAAAAGCAGAACAAGCAGAAACCGGTAGAGTCAAGGGTGGTGGCGTTATCGGTATGTACGAATAACTATGATAGACTTTAATTATAGACTCCATGATACTGATAAGTTTAGATAGGCGGCTATTTTCTTTCAGCAACATGGATGCTATACCTTAGCTCCTAGAGGTACTACTGATTATAACAAATATTGGGAGCAAGAAACAGATAGATGCCTTAATGGTTATACGGCTCCAGATGGAGAAGGTATAACAGGATATAATTACTTCTATCTAAATTATAGTCCAATCATGCGACTTAAGGAAGAAGAGTATACCGACAGAGAGGGTAATCTCAGAAAGAGAAGACAGCGTATACTTGAGTTTCCTAGTTTTTGGGACTATGATTACTATTATTTTTGCGCTATAGAACAAGCTGAGCTTGAAGGTAAACATATGGCTGTACTTAAATGTAGACAGAGAGGATACTCATTTAAAGGTGGATCCATGCTAGTCAGAAACTATATGCTCATACCAGGCTCAAAGAACTTTGCTATAGCATCAGAACAGAAATTCCTTATAGGTGATGGTTTGTTAACTAAAGCCTGGCAGATAATGGACTTCCTTGACAAACATACAGCATGGGCTAAGCAAAGACTTGTGTCTACACGTATGGAGAGAACATCAGGTTATAAGATTACCGATGAGTTTGGTAAACAGACTGAACAAGGATACTTATCTAGTATAACTGGTATAACACTTAAGAATGACCCAGAGCGTGTGCGTGGTACTCGTGCTAAACTTGTACTATGGGAGGAGGGCGGTAAATTCCCTAGCCTTCTTGATGCATGGCGTATAGAGTAGCCTTCAGTAGAAACCGATGATGGTAAAGCGTTCGGATTAATGATAGCTTTTGGTACCGGTGGTACAGAAGGTGCTAGTTTTGAAGGATTGAAAGAGTTGTTCTACAAACCTAAGTCTTACAATGTTCTCAGTTTCCCTAATATATGGGACGAAGGTAGAGAGAATACAGAATGCGCATTCTTTGTACCAGCTTATTCAAACCTAGAATCATTCGATGATGATGGTAACTAGGTTTATATGGATAAGGATGGAAATAGCTACAAAGAGAAAGCTATAGAGAACCTTATAGATTAGAGAAACAAAGTAAAAGACGGTGGAGCTAGTTAGCAATCTATAGACCGTTTTATATCAGAGCGTCCTATAAAGCCAGCAGAAGCTGTATTGGAGCTTGGTAAGAATATATTCCCTAGAAAGTTATTGATGGACCAGTTGACCAGAATAAGGACCAACAAGAAGCTTCAAAGCATGAAGCATATAGTTGATCTAGAATGGGATGGAAATGGCCAAGTAAAGGCTACAGAAAAGCCTAGTGGGGATATAACTAATTACCCTCTTAAGAAAGGCGATAAGCCTCATGGATCTGTAGTTATATGGGAGTACCCAGTAAAGGATCCTCCGCACGGTTTATACATAGGAGGGTGTGACCCGTTAACATATCAGCGGGGTATAATCGAGCAAAAACGGTGAAAGTCTAGAACAGAAAACACCGTGCTAACCTTATAGATTGCGAAAGGCTATAAGACAGTGTAACGCATAGGAGATGAATAAATATAATTCTCCCACGAGTGCTCGACGCCAATTTGGTGATGATATATGCTGAACTACATGGGGACATGTAGAAGTTAAGATAAAAAGCTTAGCGATAACAAATTGATGACCACGATGATAGCTTTACAAACTCTCTTGGTTCTACATTTATATTTAAACGTGTAAGAGCTGGAGAAGCATGGACCGATGTAATAGTAGCAGAGTATTCTGGAAGACCAGATACAGCAGAAGAGTACTATGAGAACGTAAGAAAGCTATTAACATTTTATAACGCTAGATTATTATTTGAGAATGAAAGAAAAGGAATCTACCCTTACTTTACGAATAAACACTGCGATTACCTCTTGGCTGATTAGCCAGATAAAATCATATCTGAAGTCTTCAAAGACAGCAAAGTGCAAAGAAGAAAAGGATGCCACATGACCAAACAGATTAGGGCGTATGGCGAAGGATTAATATTAGAGTGGCTATTAGATGAGTTTGAAGAAGGCCACCCTAATGTAGAAAGAGTATACAGCGAACCTCTAATAGAAGAGCTTATAGAGAACGATGGTGTGCGAAATGTAGACCGCGTGATAGCTTTGTGTATGGTAATGATATACAGAGAAGAGCTCTATTAGGTAAAGGTATCGTCTGCAAAAGAACAAAACAAATAGGTTGAACTCTTCGAGATGCCGTTATTTAGCAAACAATGGTTTGAAGAAGATAGCAGCACAAGTGAAGACGGTATGCCGATATTCACATTTTAATACATGGAAGATAACTTATACAATTCAGCTTTCCCCAGACAAAAGCTTCCTCTTTCAAAGAAAGGAAAGAAGTGGCAGGAGGATTGCGTTAACTATATTATAGGTGAAGGTAACGTAACATCTGGAGGAAATAGTACATCATATTACGGAGAGCTGTAGACCTATTATAATTTATATAACAGCATCTTCGACGAGAAGGATTTTAAATCAATTACAAACCCATTCAAGGTCGAGGATGGTTTTCCTGCTACTCCTCATGACTTTAATATTATAAGACCTAAAGTAGACTTACTTATAGGTGAGGAGACAAAGAGACCTCTTAACTTCAGAGTTATCAGAACTTCGTAGGAGGCTACATCTGAAATGCAGGAGAAAGAGAAATAGATGATTCTACAATATATAGAAGCAGCTATCACAGCTAGAATGAGCCCAGAAGAAGCTCAGTAGTTCCAATAGTAGCTACAATCTGGAGAAATTATGCCGCCAGAGTAGATAGCCAAGTATATGGATAAAGACTATAAAGATATTGTAGAGAATACTGCATATCATTCTCTTACCTATCTGAGAGAGAAGCTTGATCTTGACAATGAGTTTATCAAAGGCTGGAAGGACGGATTGATCTCAGGTAGAGAAATTTATTACGTTGGCGTACTTAATGCAGAGCCATATGCGGAGAGAGTTAATCCTATATGTTTCTCTTACGATAAAAGCCCAGACCTTGAGTTTATTGAGGATGGATCATGGTGTTGTAGAAAGATGCGCATGCCTATAACCGAAGTATACGATAGATATTACGATAAGCTTGAAGAGAAGGATCTTGATAAGCTTGAAGAGATGATTGGTTCTACCCCTGGCAGAAATCTTGGAGATAGAAGCCCTGTTGATATGGGTATATAGTTACGTATATACGATAATCCTATATTCGAGGGAGCTGGTAAATCTCTTGTAAATGTATGGCATTGTTGCTGGAAGTCTTTTAAAAAGATCTTCTATGTAACTACTACAGATGATGCAGGACAGCCTCAGATTAATATAGTCGATGAAACATATCAGCCTGTTGGCAATGAGGTTAGTATTGAACCTGATTGGATTATAGAGGTATGGGAAGGATACAGAGCTGGTAGTGACTTGTATTTTGGTATACAGCCTATTGAATATCAGCATGTAAGTATCGATAATCCTAATAGCCAGAAGCTTCCTTATTGTGGTGCTATTTATAGTAATACGAATAGTAAGCCTAGATCATTGGTTAGTATTCTTAAGCCATTACAGTATATGTATATTGTACTGTGGTACAGACTTGAGTTAGCTATTGCTAGAGATAAAGGTAAGGTTGTTAATATGGATATAACACAGATTCCTAAGTCTATGAATATTAGCCCTGCTAAGTGGATGCATTATTTGTCTAGCGTTGGCGTCAACTTCATTAACCCATATGAAGAAGGTTGGAATATCCCAGGAAGAGAGGGTGGTAAGCCTGCTCAGTTCAATCAGATTACAGCATTGGATCTTACAATGTCTAACGTCATAGCTGAGTATATACAGCTTATGGACAAGATAGAGGAACTTGCTGGAACAATATCTGGTATTACGGCACAGCGTGAAGGAGCTGTAAGTTCGTCAGAAATGGTAGGTAATGTAGAGAGATCTGTTGTACAGAGTTCGCATATTACAGAGCCATTGTTCTGGGTTCATAACCAGTGTAAGCGAAGAGTACTTAATATGCTTCTTAACACAGCTAAGGGTGCTTGGGAAGAGACTGGTAAACAGAAGCTCCAGTATATCTTTGATAATGGAGAAAGAGCATTCTTAGACATTACTCCTAAGTTCTACTATGAGGATATGGATGTATTCGTAAGTGATACATCTAAGGATCTTGAGAACATACAGAAGCTTCAATAGCTTATACAGCCAGCTATGCAGAATGGTGCTAGCTTACTTGAAGCAGCAGAGATCCTTACAAACGATAACTTCAATATCATTAAGCAGAAGCTTAAGGATATGCAGACTAGACAGGAGCAGGTACAGCAGCAGCAGCAGGAAGCAGAGGCTCAGCAGCAACAGCAGTTACAGCAGATGCAGAATGAAGCTAAACAGCAAGAGCTCATGTTATAGGAAGCTTAGATGGATCTTCAGAGATATCAGATTGATCAAGATAATCAGACAAAGATAGCTGTAGCACAGATTAACGCTTATCGTGGAACTGAAGATATGGATCAAAACGATAACGGGATACCTGACGTTGCAGAACTTGGTAAATAGGCTCTTGAGTAGCAGAAAATTAATCAGGAGGCTTATAATAAGCGCTACGAAGCTAAGTAGAAGCGCGAGATAGAAGATCAGAAGATTCAGCTTGAGAAAGATAAGATGAAGCATGAGACAGAGCTACAGAAGGCTAAGGATGATGCTGCTTATGAACGCGAGAAACTTAAGGCTCGCACGGCCCTTAAGAATAAAGTTTCAGGCGAGAAGTAATGAAGTTCGACAATAAGACATTTCAATAGAAGTATGAGGCGTGGAAGAATGGCGCTGATTACTGGAAGGATATTAGAGGAATCAACTTGGGTGGAGACACCCAGGCTGAGGAACCTAGTCCAGAAGAGTAGTAGTAGATTGATTAGAGCGTATAGTCTATACTTAATGCTTATAATGAAGGTAAAGATATTAATATAGCTGAAGACATTGTTAAGCCAATGCCTTTTGATACTCCATTAAGCGAATAGCATCCTATATTGCATAAATATAAAGGCGGTAAAGATGATTCTATTAATACTTTTGTTAACAGAATGGGCCCTCTTGTAGGACAATAGTTAAACAGATATGGCTACGGTGATACTGCATATTATAATGTAATGCGCCAGCTTGCATATGAATCCAACTACGGTAGATCAAGAGCTGCTAGACAATAGCACAATTACGGTGGAGTAGGATGGAATGGTAAGACTTACAATACTTATAAGAGCGATGCAGACTTTGTTAATGACTACGTAAGACTTATGCATAATAGATACGGAGCAGCTCTTAGGGCTAAATCTACATAGGATTATGCTAGGGCGCTTAAGCAGAAAGGTTATTACGAAGATTCTCTTTAGAACTATTCTAGAAACCTTAATAGCATGAATAGCCTTGTTAGAGCAGCTCGTAATCACAAGAACGCTCATAAGGATGCTTATAACTATAATGTATAGTTAAATGACCTTGAGCAGGATTATGAAGACGCTAAGAATGCTATCCCTATAATTATTAGCTCGCCATCTACAAGGTAGCCTAGTACTATTAGGGCTGACGTTCCTACAACTCTACTTGGTCCTACCTAGGAAGAGATTAAAGCTCAGCAACAGCGTGATCTCAATAAGTATAAGTAGTAGATGTATGATAGCATAACATAGCCTTCACTTCCAAATATACTTAATCTACTTCCTTAGAATAACTTTGGTAAAGACTCTTATGGGCAGAAGTTCTGGTGGAGAAGAGGTAATAATCTTAAACTGATGCAATTATGACACAGATGGAAAGTCCTAAGCGAAAGATGCAGAAGAAGAATGATTATCAGCGTCATAAGCTCTTTCGTAAGATTAAGCGTAGAAGAAAAGCATAGGCTGAAGCAGAATAGCATATAGCTGAAAAGCAGCTTAGAAGAAAACTAAAACTTCCTAAGTTTGATAGAGGGGAAGATGATGGTAATTATCTATATAGGTCTGATATTCATATAAATGAAGATGGATCTGTAACTGATGTCAGGACTGGTAAAAGATACGATGGAGCAAGAATTCCAGAAGTTGTTTCTACCGCTAGAAAGATACCTACATTCAAGGATATAGAAAAGCAAATAGGCAGAAAAATTACTTAGAACGAAATAGATAAAGTAGTTGCTGTAGATCCAGAAATACCAATAGAGCTTCCAAGTGCTCCAAAAGAGAAAGGTGCTTATAACCCATCTATTACAAATGAATTTATTAATACGGTTGTGGGAACAACTGGTGATGCAGCTAATTATCTTGCAAATAAAGCAGGCTTACCTAATCTTTCACCAAATGAGCAGCTTATTGAAACTAGAGATGGTGATGCACTATTTGATCTTCCTGTATATGGACAAGCCGCAAAACTTAGCTTGTATGGACTTGGCAGATATGGAGGTAAGCTTGGGCTCAAGAAACTATAGGGCTTAGCTAGGCAGGAATTACTAGAAAGGGAATTTATGCTTTCTAATGTAGATAAATAGTTAGCTAAAGATATCGCGTATAGTAAACCTGGATATGATCACGAATTAATTATATCTCCATCTAAAAAGCAAAAGAGATTATAGCTCAGTTAGCCAACATATCAAGTATATACTGGAAATAAACATAAAATATCAGAAGTAATTGATGATAGCGGTAATGTAAATCTTGCTAATTTATTCAAGATATAGAATGAAGCTCTATCCAATATCCCGGGAGGAAGACTTGCTAGACATAGGTTAGAAAATCCAGATTGGCATAAAACTGATTGGAATACATTCCTGCATAGTAGAGATGCTTATTAGAGAGCTTTGCAGGCAGGATATCCAAATGAAGCATTATTTCCCACATTGATGCATGACGCAGGAAAACTTTGGGCAGGAGATGGGCATGGTCCATACGGCGCATCTATAGTTAAACAAATATTTCCAGATGCTACTGATGAGCAAATAATGGCTATTTATCAGCATATGGATAAAGTTCCGGAATCAGCTATGGGCAAACTTGTTAAAGGAGCCGATATAGCAGAGGATAATCCATTTAGGACCTTTAAACAAGATTCGAATATTTTAAAACAAAATAGTAACCAAAATGGGCTGACTAATGGTAAGATATTGTCTGATAAAATAAAAGAGGGTTATTTTAATTATACAAAAGGTTAGGAAATTCCTCTTAATTTTGATGGTAATTATTTTAGAGCAACTAAAAATATGCCACAAGTCATGTCAGAAGGTGATACTAGATTTAAAAACTTTCCAGTAGGAGAATATTATTCTGAAAATATTGATGATTATTACAAGAATGTAATGTAGCCATTATTTAATAAATAGGGCATAGATCCAGAAATGCGTTTGCCAAGAGGCATTATGACAGTCCCAGAAAATAATGTTGAATGGAAAGGGTACTTTGATAAATATTCTGGCATTCCGTATATAAAAGCAAAATCAGTTAATGGAAATCTTATAAATGCAATAAGAAGCGGATAGTTTAATTCCACGTATCTACATGAAGCAGCTTCGCATGGAACAGATTTTAAAATACCAAGCGGTTTGAAGGAGCAGTATAGATTTGAGAATTTTTTGCCAAGTGACTACAAATGGAAACCTAATGCAAAAAATTCTAAAGATTGGGAAGAGTATAGAGCAACAATGAATCAGGTTAGACATAGATTGCTTGATACAGAACATTTGATCAATGGTAAATATCCGTCTGGCAAAGAGCTAGAAAAAGCTATAGATAATAGGTAGATGGATTTAATAATGGCTAATTTTGATGTTGTAAACGGATATGGTGCAGATTATTATAATGCGTATAAAGATTTATTAGGTAAAGCCAAGCAAACAAATAGCTATAGAGATTGGTAGAATGTAATTGATTTTGAAAATCATATTAGAAATTCCTTAAAGTATTTACCAGCTGTTACTCCATTTGCCATTGGTGTAAAGTCTAATGATTACAATTCTGGAAAAGATATACATATCAAACCATCTAAGCGTGGTACATTTACAAAGGCAGCTAAATAGCATGGTATGAGTGTTCAAGGTTTTGCCAATAGGGTTTTAAAGAACCCAAGCAAGTATAGTGCAGCTATGAGGAAGAAAGCAAACTTTGCACGCAATGCGTCAAAGTGGAATAAATGATAACATTACACGGGTTCGACTCCCGTGTAGCGTACAACAATTAAAAATATTAACTTAGTTATAATTTAAATTATGGCAAGAAAGAAGAAAAATCCATTAGGCGATTTTGAAGACGCTTTGAGCTCTCTCGGGTTCGGTGGCCAGGAAGGTGGCGACAGCGTTACAGACATCGATAACCAGGATGTGGTTAATCAGGTGTTAGACGACCCTAATGATGATGTTGAAAATTTAGACAATCCAGATGACGATAAGTCTTCTGAGGATAATAAAGATAATAAGAATGTAACTGATGATCCTAATGCTCATGATGATGAGACACAGATCCCAGATAATATTTTAAACAATAATACGTCCGACACAACTACAGTTGACAACGAATAGGATGACGATAATGATGATAATGATCAGCAGACTGACACTGATGTCGTAGATCCTGGAGAGGCAGAACAGATTGGTGCCTTCTTTGACGCATTCGCTGAAGCTAATGGTTGGAGTGTTGATGCAAACGAGAAACCTAAGTCAGTTGAGGATCTCGTAGAATACATCAAAGATGTCGTAGATGAGAATTCAACACCACAGTACGCCGATGATCGTATTGCTAGACTTGATCAGTACGTAAAGAATGGTGGCAAATTTGAAGACTTCTATCAGACACAGCAGAAATCTATGTCTTATGATAACATAGATTTGGAGGACGAATCTAATCAGAAAGCAGCTGTTCGTGAGTTCTATAAATTACAGGGTATGAACGACGAGCAGATTAGTCGCAAGATTGAGCGTTATGAAGATGCTGACATGCTGGAAGATGAAGCAGCTGATGCTGTTAATTATCTTAAGGCGTACGAGCAGCAACAGCAAGAGTATATGGCCCAGCAACAGGAAGCTCAAAGACAGGAGCAAGAACAGCAAGCTGCACAGTTTATGGACGATCTTACCTCTAGTATTAATGGTCTTACCAATATTAGAGGTATTAATATCCCAAAGGAGGATAGAAAAGCGTTGTTCGATTATATTACAAGAACTGATGCAGATGGTTTAACAGAGTATCAGAAGGCTTTTAATAATAACCTTGTTAACAATTTGATAGAATCAGCCTACTTCACAATGAAGGGTGATGCTCTACTGGGCGAAGCACAGCGCAATGGTCAGACATCTGCTGCGAGTAAACTTAGACAAATGCTCAAACATCAAACAAAAAATCACACAGCATACAATGTTGGGCATGAAAAACAACCTCAGGCATGGGATATCGCGTCAAAATACCTATGATGAGACAATTAACATATTATGAATAATTCAAGTTCTTTATTAAATAATCTTCAGCTCTACCGTGGTAAGCGTTTTGCTGACTTGGTAGACGAAAACATGATTGCTAACGCAATGCTTACAAAGCCTCATGAAGTAGCAGGCTTGTTGTCATTGGTTTTTGGTACAAAGGATGATGGTATTTCAACTACTATCGACTTGTTAACTGGTGGTCTTGGTTCAACCATGACTATCGAAAACAGAGAATATGAGTGGTCTGTAATGATTGATGCTGACCACGCTGTTAACATCCGCTACGCTAAGTGGAATGGTAAGGAGATTACTCCTAAGTCAATTACAGATGGTTTGACTCCAGGTATTAATAACACTCCTATTTATCTTGGTCTTGAAGAGAAGTGGTTCGGTCCAGGTGCAATTCTTGCATTTGACAATGTAAACTTCCAGGTACGTGTAAACGGTACTCCATACCAGGATGGTAGCACATGGGTATATGAGTGCTACGTAGCAGAGGGTTTCCAGGGTTCTTATATCCCTTGTGAATACTTGCTCCCAGGCCGTCAGGTAGACCGTATCGGTTCTGCATACGAGGAGTACAGCGATGAGGCAGATATCATCAACTATCAGACTCCGTTTAAGATGCGTAATAGCTTGATGACTATGCGTCTTACTTACGATATCACTGGTGATGCTTACTCTACAGTATTGGCTATCGCTTTGACTGATCCTGAGACGGGTAAGAAGTCTTATTTGTGGTCTGACTATCAGTACTGGAAGGCTCTTCGTGAGTGGAAGAAGAGAGAGGAGAAGCAGTTGCTGTTCGCTCACTCTAACCGTAACGCAGATGGTACTTACAATTTGAAGGGTACTAATGGTCGTTTCGTTCCAATCTCTGCAGGTTTGTTCGAGCAGATTGCTCCAGCTAACGTACGTTACTATACAAAGCTGACTACAGAGTTGTTCGAGGATTACTTGTTCGATCTCTGCTATAACATTATCGGTACTAACGAGCGTAAGTTCGTTGCTTTGACTGGTGAGATGGGTATCCGTGAATTCGACCGTATCTTGAAGGAGAAGGCAGCTAGCTTCAATATGATTGATACACACTTCATTACAGGTTCTGGTCAGGACTTGAAGTTGGGTGGTCAGTTCACAACTTACACTATGACTAATGGTATTGAGTTGACAGTTAAGCGTTGTGCTATGTTTGATAACATGGAGATGTTCCGTCAGCTTCACCCATTGACAGGTAAGCCATTGATGTCTTACACATTCTTGTTCGTTGACCTTGGTCGTCGTGATGGTCAGGCTAACATCGTTAAGGTATGTCGTAAGGGTCGTGAGTTCGTACAGTGGTGTACTGGTGGTTCTGTATTGCCAAATGGTTATGCAAATAACATCAATACTATGCGTTCTAACAGCCGCGATGGTTACTAGGTACACTTCCTTGGTGAAGAGGGTATCATGTTGAGAAACCCATTGTCATGCGGTATCTTGTACTGTGATGCTGAAGACCAGGAGACTATTGCAGTCGAGAACAGAGCAGCAGAGCTCGCGTAATTAACAAAATAATACACAATGTTCAACCCCACCCAAAATCGGGTGGGAGCTTGGCATTGCAACAACTAATTGAAAAATTATGGTAGTTGAATTAAAAATCAGAAAGAAAAATCCCTGGGCTGGATTATTAAAGTACAAGCATTGCTTTGATTATATTGCACCTTACTTTACCAGATCTGGGTCGATATACACAGGTTTAACACCTGAGGACGAAAAGAAATTTGAAAAGGAGCTTGGTTACCCAGAAGGCCATCTCTCTAAGAATTCCCCATTCTGGAATACATTCTGTGTTAAGGTTGGCTCTAAGAGCACAATCCTCGATGACTCATTCCCACGTCAGGCTATGATCATTAAGTTCCTTGAGGGACATAAGAGAGTGGCTACATCACTTGATAAGCTTAATGCTGGTAAGGATTATCTGCTTATTAATAGACAGGCTGAGGCTATTGAGAAGAATAAGATTAACAAGCTTCGTAGAGACGCTATTATTGCTTTTGGCAAGCTTTCTCTTGAAGAGATGCGTAAGTGCCTTAGACTGTTCGGTGTTAGTGCTGATACAATGTCTAATGAGCTTGTAGAGTCTACATTGTTCTCATTGGTTGACAAGCAGCCATAGAACTTCTTTACAAAGTGGGTCAATAACAAGACAAAGGAAACAGAGTTCTTGATCGAGAGTGCTATTGCCAAAGGTATTATCCGTAAGGATAGAACACAGTATTACTATGGTTCTGAGATGCTTGCAGACTCATTGCAGGATTGTATTGCATACTTGGACGCAAAGAAGAATCAAGACTTAAAGATCTCGATTATTAATCAGGTCGAAAATAAATAATTAAACTAACGACGTATGACGCATAGTGATATTTATACTAAGTTTATGATTGAATATGACAAGGCAAATATAACTTCGTCATATCCGTCGCTAACTAAATATGAAGTTGCAACAATACTCGACAAAGCCTACTTAGCTCTTATAGCTCAAAAATATACAGGGAACAATCCAAGAAAGTCAGCGTTTGAGTCAGATATGAAAGCAACTGAAGATTTGTAGCCATTGATTAATAAATTAACCGCCATTGGTAGTTTATCTGGCGATAATAGCTATACATTTGCTACACACACTTTAGATAATCTCATACTATACATAATTGATGGATAGATTGAAATCAAAGAAAGCATTTCTTCTCATGATAATAAGAGCCATCAATATGAAAATATAGTATTCGTGTCACATGATGTTGCTAAAAAATTCAAGGTCACAAAAACAAATTTACCTTGGATTGAATAGCCTGTAGGATGTATAGAGGACAATAACGTTGTAATATACGTAGATCCAATGGATGTACAATATAACGGAGCTTAGTCAACAGCTGAGTTTACATATATTAAACGTCCTGCAAAATTTGCTGTCGGACAAGGACTATCGGTAAACGACTATGATTTCGGATAGACTAAATTTGAACTATCAGATAGCATGGCAGAGGAATTAATTAATTTGGCAATTATTATGTCTACCGAGATTGTAGAATCTAGTAGACTTACTACTAAAGCTAATACTAGACCACTTGAATCATGACAAGAGAAGAAACAAGAAAACTCGGTATTGAGTTCGAACGCAGACTAATCGAAGTATATCCTTAGTTTGCGACAGAGTAGAAACTTAGCACCGATACAATATATTCATTCTTAAGCGAGTTCTAGACACAGTATGTAAAAGTATTGTATTCTAATGAAGACGATTTTCAACGTGGTACTAGACGAGCTAAAAGAATAAGCGATGTTAGTAGATCTTTAATTAGGCGAGTTAATATAAAAACATCAAATGATGAAGGCCTATATAAACTGCCAGAAGATTACGCAATGTACGTAAGATCTGAAAGCATCGTTACAAAAAATTATAAAAGTGATAAGACTTTAGAGAATGGTGTAATTACACCTAATATACTTATTAAGCAAGAGGATGTAGACAACGTAATCAATGCGTACTACAATTATAGAGGGATTATAAGAAACCCGTTAGTTGTATTTGAGAGTACTAATTATACAAGTAATTAGTTTAAGGTTATAACTGACATGTATACAACAATAGAAAGTGTAGACCTTACATATTACTGTCAACCTAATGCATTCAATGTATTAAAGTTTGATGATAACGACTAGTCTGCTGGAGCTGTACATAGTTATTGTTCGCTTCCGTATTCATGTTTTGAAGAGCTCGTATCAGGTGCCGTAGACATGTATTTGACTCAGTATAAACTAAAGCTTGCTTAGGGTAATTCTAAATAGAAATCACAACCAAAATAGTAGGAGGCTGAGTAATGAGGAATATAGATATTTTAGTGGGGCTAGAAAGAGAGATAAATAAATTTGATAGCCAGCTAGACAAACCATCTACTGACGAATCTTTATTCTGGCTCAATTAGGCTGTTTGCAAGTTCATTAAGCTTAGATTTAATAGCGATCTTATTCACGGAACTTCGTACGAACAAAATGAAAAGCGTAGAGAAGATCTTATTAAGCTATATGAATAGAAAGTTTATGAACCACAAAATATGACCGTAGACGAAAGTCAACCGTCATATACATCTTACACAATAATATATCCAGAAAACTTCATGTTCTCACTCAATGAGGATGTCATAATAAGCGATCTTGATGGAGAGAATAAAATCAATACATGCATGTTCGAATGCACGTAGGATAGTTTTATGTATAGAGTTAATAACAGTCTTACAGATTTCCATTACAGATTTCATAGAGCTAGACCTCTACGTGTAAGAAACTCTAATGGATGTATGTTGCTTACAGACAAGCAATATAAGATTAGTAAATATTCTTTAGGTTATCTCAGAAAGCCTACAGAAATAACACTTGATAATCCTTATGATGAATATGAGGATTTCGAGGATATTATTATGCCTGAGATTATAAAAATTGCTGCTCAGATGTATTTAGAAAATAAGAAAGATGAGCGCTATAAAACTATAACTCAAGAAGTAAATACACAAGAATAATAATTTTAACGTGGAAAGCCCAGCTAGTTAGGTCTAGTATTAACATTATAGGGTGAGTAGAAAAAATTAATTTTAATATGATTACATATGTAAATACAGTCCTTGTTTCTAACAAGAACGGTGAAACACTTGCTACAGCTACTGATTTGGCTGGCAAGGAAACAAAAGCAGAACTTAAGCCATTGGTTGGTAAGTTTGTTTTCATGAACTGCGATCCATCTGCACAGGATGGTACAGCTATCACAGATGTTTATTCTTATGATGAAAACGCAGATCGTTTCAAGATTGGCGTTATTACATCTGATAGTTTTCAGAAGGTTGGTAAGGACGGCGCCGTTAAGTTTGTCCCAGTTATCAAGTGGTCTAATATCATCAATGTTGCAGACATTAAGTCTGTAACAAAGCTCGACTATAAGGACGATGCTGAAGATCAGATCACAATAGACTTTACAAACGTACCTGCAGAAACACTCAAGGTTCTTGCTCAGGGTGGTTGTCCTGTTGTGCTTCGTCTTACATTTAAAGATATGCCAATGCGTTATCGTAAGTGGACAGAGTCTTATAGCTACGTTACAGAAGTTGGCGACGGTGTTGAGCAGATTATCGCTGGTCTTGTAAAGGATATTATCCGTGCTCCAAAGCGTCAGAGAGTATACGCTAAGACTGATGAGAAGAAGCTTATTCTTACAGCAATGAAATATGATGACGATGAGTCTAATAGAACAGAAAACGTATACATGAAGGGTCGCTTTGATGCAAATATGTATTGGATGAATCCAGCTGCTCCAGGTTGGGCATCTAACAACAAGTACGACCTTGGTGCAGTTTTCTCAAAGAAGGAAGGTACAACATACCCTGCTTCAGCTAAGCTTGTTCGTGATCGTGAGCGTGCATCATTTGATTATCAGGGTGTTTTACATCGTAGCTGCTGGTACGATCCTCAGCCAGCTATGGTTACAAATATCGATAATAAATACGATGGTATTACAATCGAATTTGAAAACCAGTATAGAACAGCTGATGATTTGTGGCGCAGAACAAAGCAGACTGTTGAGATTTACGCATCTAACAATGGTGAAAAATTTACAACCGGTGCTGTAGAAATTGCTGGTGGACTTGTAGAGAAGCTTCAGAATATGATTCAGGCTCGTCAGAATATAGCAAACCCTATTAGTAATGCAACCGCATACGACGAAACAAAATTTTAATATTTAGCCGGGGTGGGGTAATAAGCCCTATCTCGGCTTTTTGTTTTTAAATACATATCAATATGCAAAAGATCAGAATTGGAAATGATATTAGATTAAATATATCACTTGTTGATAAAACTGAATATAGTGCATCTAATATCAAAAATATAAAATGTTATCTGGTTAACAAAACATTAACCGAAAGCATGAATAAAAAATGCTGCAATAGCTAGTATTTGCTAAATTGGTGTGGATGTCCTACGTATCATGTATTGCCTCATTGTAGAAACAAATTCTACTACAATGGAAGAGATTTCGATTGCAAGTGCGAAATGGATAAATATAGACCTTTGGACAAAACAAAGTATCTCATGGAGTCTGAGTTAGACGCAAACAACAATGTTATAAATGCGTATTTTCCATCAAAAGATTAGATATGCGGAGTATATCAATTAGTCGTTGTTGTGGAGACTTTTGTTCCTGGTTGGGGAAAAAGATAGCTTAAAACTAATACAATAGACTATGGCGAGATATTTGAAATCGTTGATAAAGGTGTAGAGCAGACTGGTGGTATAACAATAACAACTGGAGTTGATCCTTTGATTAATTCTGGATTTATTGGATATTTGGCAGTAAGACCATTTGCCGAAGATGAAGAAAGCGATAGCGAAAAAGGCTTTGATAGATCTGATGATGGATACGAAAATCCGTCCCAGGAAACGTATGATAAAGTAGGAATACAGAATGTAGACCCTAATCTACTTCTCGAAGTTCATGATTTATCAAGATTTTCAACTATAGTAAATTATGTAGATGGTCAATATTTGTGGGTAATGTCAAAAAAGCCTATTAAAAACCTTATTGATGGAAGTATGAATAATATACCATTTACTACTGTTTAGTACAATGCTGAAACAGGATATTATTATTATGCAGGTTCTAACCCAGTACTTAAAAATACTATGTCTGGAGGAGTTTCTGTAAAGGCAATATTCTAAAACGACTAATTATGGCAGATATTAAAAACTCGTATATAAGACCAAAGAGAGAGGACACAATCGTATACGGAAGGATTGTTAGTGCGTCTACAGAAGGCGTTGTGGCAGATGCTGGACAAATATACGATGAATAGCTCAAGGTTGGTCAGCACGAATTAAATGAGCGAATTATAAAGAGCGGCATTGGATCATTTGCCGGAATACCTACATATACAAAAGATATTATAGATGGCGTAGACCCCAGTGATATCCCTGATAAATACATACTTATAGCTGATAAAGAAAGTGACCTAAAAGTAAAACCTTCTAGAGAGGTTGAGGTAAATGGTACATATGTCGACATTTTATTTTCTGCCATAAGAGCTTTATAGAGCGAAGTGGCAAAAATAAGGAATACGTTTAGATACGGACTCAATTCGTATACAGATGAAAACACATTAATGTCATCTGTTCTAGGTGGTATTTCTGATCCAGACGATGAGCCATTATGGGCGGTTGATGAAAAGGATTTATCATCTGTAACGAGCCTTACAATAGGTTTAGGTTGTGAACTTACACCAGAATCAAATTTAGGCTATGATGAAGAGGGTATAGTAAAGGTTACTGGTGAAGCTACATGGAAAGATAATAATACTGTAAAAGAGGTTACAGACCCTAAGATTTTCATGTACTTTACTGTGACTAATCCGGACGTAACTATACATTTAACGAACGGAGAGAACCAGACCCGTTTTAATATAAATTCAATAGAGCTACCAAAAGCAGATGCTTACAATATAATGGTTTGCGTTAGCAGAATGGTAGAAGACGCTGGTAGTAGGTATATATACATTAGTATCGGTGATGCTATTCGTGACAAGATATACAAGGAGGGCTACTATTATGATGGTAAGCTAAATAGCATACGAAACGATGTTGGGTATTCTTATTACCCAGATTGGGTCACGTTTAAAGATACAAACGTTTCCATGTTTGATATATGCTCTAAGTTCTAGGACTTTTCTAACCAGGTTATTCCTAGCGCACCATCTGAGTAGGATTACAAATATAAAGTATCACACATAACAATTCGTTCCGTAAAATCAGAAGATGTACTTTAGAAGATAAAGAATCAAATTCAAAATAACGAATTAACCTTTGTTGAAAGTACAAAGAATTTATGGATTAAAAATAATGATAAACTAGTTAAAATTGCTGCTGGTGGCGGTACAACACCAGATGACGGTATGACAGAAAGTGAAGTATTAGACTTGCTTAAGAAGCAAGGTATTATTCGCGAGGATGGTGAAGACCTACGAATAACAGACCTTTCAGATATTACATTTATTCACCAAGACACTGGCAAGAAGTACAAGTTCTTTATTAATGAGTCTGGAGATCTTATCAATCAAGAAATTCCTAATGACGAAGATCTGCTTTCTAATAGAGTAGCCGCTAGTGGTGTTGACTTGGACAGCTGGAGTGCTAGAGGATTTATCGGCAGACTTAGAATAGCCGAATATAATAAAGCAAATCCATCTAATAGATTATCTGAAACACAAAATGTTGGATTATATTCTGACAGAATAAAGATTGGTGCATTCTATGCACCGTTGGATACAGATATCGTACATGGCTGTACGAGAGCATTCGTTGAACTCGAGAATACATCTGATAGCGATTTTTGCTTACAGGGATGTTATTTGCATTATACTAGACCAACAGATGACAAGCAGACTGTATATCATTTACCTCTTACTGGTACAATAAAGGCAGGTGGTACATATGTTATCGCAGGGGCTTATTATGGTGATAAGAAAGACGAGAATGCTTATATTAAGGTAGACTCATACGATCAAGAGTGGTATGAAGACGGTAAGTTGATTGATTTTACAATCAATACAAGTTCTAGTCTTGGCAATGGTTTTGCTTTGACATACGGCAATCCAGATCTTACTTCTACAACATATTTATGGAAAGCAAATGATAGCTCCGTAACTACGTTTAATGATGCTAAGACTTACCCTAACTTGTATGATCCATCATTCATTGATGCTATCTATTTCTATACAGGTGTTATAGATTCTTCAAAGACTGGATATTGGGCAAAGCTTGTACTTGGTATCAAGTCAAACACAATGTATAAAAATACATTTGAACTTGATCCTGCGCAGCAGGCTTACCAGTCAGCTAATGTTAAAGATAGTTCTAGAGCAAGATGGGCTAGTACAGCAGACGTATGGATTGTAGATCTTAGCTCACCAATGATTAGCTTCCCGCATTCTAAGGAATAGTATAGTGTGGCTAATTTTACACCAAAGGCATCCTACTTAAATAAGAACGTATGTACAGATAAGTCCAAGCTTGATGTGACAAAACCAAATATGGTTACATGTTCGTTTGGTGTAGACATGCACAAGGATAGAGCATTTAACTGGATCTCTGTAGGATACCATGATGAATATATCTGGATTAGATAGAAAGGTCAGACAGACTGGATATCTAGATTCGAATCTTACAAAGAGGTAGAAAGTGCTACTACATAGTCTTCATCTTACCCTAGAAGAAAAGAGTATTCTAAAGATGTTAACAATGTTATCTATAGTAGAATTGTAAGTAGATTCCCAGCAGATGGTACACAGTACACGTCTCATAAGTGCGTAATCAATGTTGTTAGCTCTGCGGTTACAGGAGGCCCTTAGGTTTGGGAGTACGTTGTTGGTAGGCCTGACGCTAATGGTAATCCTGGTTCGTATGTATCAGATGCACAAACATTTACATTGTACCCAGAAACTTATAAGCCAGTTATTTATTAGACAACAGACCAGTAGGGATTCGATTGGTTGCAGTATCAGGTTTGGGCGGCAGCAGCAAACAAGCTGAATGAAAAGATTGCCGAAGACCAAAAGAGTAGCAATATTATCCCTATTGTTATGAATACTGGAGATATGACACAGAATGGAACAAGAATCAATGAATGGTTTGATTACTACAATGCTGGTCATGTTTTATTTAGCAAGTTTGAGCAGATGAATGTTGTTGGTAACAATGACCTCTGTGGTACAAACGTTACCGCTCTTGGAACCGGTGATGACCTTGGTAAATCGAACTCATTCTACTTCCATGTATTCTATTGTTACGATATAGATGAGTCGGTATTCGTTCCTATTGTGAATAATAAATACATTCCTTCTTTGTATTATTTTGATTCAAAGAATTATAGATTTGTTATGATTAATAGCGAGATTACAATGATTAACTGTAATCAGTGGTTTAACCTCAAAGACGGTGACGATACAATAAATATCTACACTGGATACACTATTGGTACAAACCAGAAGTATGTTAGCAATTTTACATCAATCTATACAATGGTTTATAACATGCTTAACACTAGCAAAAAGTGTATAGCCGCTTGTCATGAAATGCCGTTTACTGTTATCACTAACAGTAGCATTGCTACTGGACAGGAGAGGTTTTCTAGATCACTCGGACCTAATGGCGCTTCGTTAATCGGTAGTCATTGCAATCAGATTGACAAAACAGAAACCGGTGCTGGTACATATTGGCTTAGTAGACTCCTTGAATATAAGGGCGTTAAATTAATGATAGGAGGTCATAAACATACATATGCCTGCACATATCCTGTTAGAGAGTATTTCTTCTTTGGATAGAATAAGAATAGTAAAGATAACTTTGCAGAGTATTCTATGAGCAATACATTGGAACATGATAGCGTTAGATTTGTTGTAGATGGAAAAGATTATACAAAATTCCCTTTAACAAAACGAGGTGATGCAGGGCAAGCTCCTACTGGATTTTTCCCATATACAAGCGTACCTGGTCTTGAAGGCGGTGTTACTTATTTTATGTGTTAGGCTACCGGATTTAAGTTGACATCAAACAAAGAGCTTCCATCGGCTAATTAGAAATTCTCTTTAGCAATACCTTAGACTACGGTTAAAGGTGGAAAAGATACTGCTGATGCAAATTAGAAATATCCAATGTTTGGCATAATAAGACTCTCAGATTCTGATTACAATGTTGAACTTGTTAGAATAGCTAACATTCTTACATCTACAGCTAAATTTACACAGTACGATTACTCTACATCTCCTATGAAGTTACAGTACTTTAAGCAGGTTTCTGATAACAACTACGGAGAGTGGGTTGATACAGAAACAATAATGCTTACAGTATGAGATTAAATAACAATTCTAAGATTGTTAGTGATGACGATATAATAATGTCGGATGGTTCTTTAACACTGTCCGACAAATTATCGTCTATAACTAATGATGTGAATTCACTTAAGTCAAACGTTAAGTGGATTTACAAATATGGTGGAGTCGGTTCTGGCTCCGGTGGTGGTGGCGGAGACAACAATAAATCATTTAGTGTGTTTGCGTCGCTTAATGGTGTTCAGCTTAAGGGTGATAATATTGTTCTTAACGGAATAGGTACATACCCACTTCTTGTTATAATAAACAACCCAAATGGTGGTAAGTTTAATGTAACGTACTCGTATACAACAAAGACCGCTAGTGGCGGAGAAGCTACTCAGACAAGAACTTAGATTTTATCTATCGAAAATGCGTTTAGATTTTAGACGAATATTAATCTTAATACAAACGCTTCGCTCACCATTACTGTAACAGATGGTAATGATACATAGTAGGTATCATGTAAGTATATCGTCACCCCGTATTCATTCGATGTATCACTTGTCGATGATACTGGAAAGAAATATTTAACAGATAGTAATACGTACGAGATCTTTATAGAAACAGCAAGAGATACTGGTCTTAATCTAAAAGTTGACTACGTAGTTTCTGTTTCCGCAACAATAAGCTATTCGGCTAAGTTTAATGGATAGGATTTAGGTTCCGGTAATATTGAAGACCAAAACGGATCGCTTACATTCCCTATAGATAAGAGCAATTTTACAAATGATAAATCTGGACTTTACTCTGCTGTATTTAATACGCAGATTATACCAGATGGTTAGGAGATGATCTCTAATGACCAAACTGTAAATATATCTCTTATACCTAACGAACTGTACTGCTTAATATCTCCAGATGTTGGTGTAATATACAATACATAGTAGTCTGAGGGATATTATATTTACAACCCAGGATATATTTAGTTTAACTATAGAATATATGAAGGCGTAAACAACAACAGAAGTTACAATGTTTTCGTAAAGATTAATGGCGTATCAATGTTTGAAAACGGTCTTACCGTAACAGAGCGTCAATAGAATTCATTTAAGATTCTTGCTACAAAAGCTGGAGAAAACACAATTGAAATAAACGTTTCTGGGTACAGTGCTAAATATTATTTTTACGTAAAAGAGACGGAGGATTAGCTTGATTGGTTTGAAAATCCATAGCAGTGGAGTTAGTACTATTATAGAATTAATACTTGTACAGATAATTTTAAATAGTATCTTACGAACACAAGTATATCTTAGACTGTTAACTCTAATGCTATTAGAATAACAGGTATCGAGCCACCATAGGTTAGTGGCACAGGAAATATTTGTACACACATAGCTATCGGTTTACAGTTTAATTATATAAACTCTGATAATGCTACCATTGTAAGTTTGTACAACGAAGGAGATTCTCCGATTATGACTATAGGGTAGCAGTTGACAACTAGAGGTAGTTCGTTCGTAGACTGCTATATACAGAAGCAAAGTGATGCAGATAAAGATGATCTTACGAAATATCACCTATTGCAGGTTTTCTCAAATTTTGTAAGAAAGGATGGCAATGACTCATATTACGATACTTCTATATATATTGATGGAAGAATGGAAGCGTCATTCTCTAGTTTGTTCAACGCACCATTGCTTGTAAAGCAATTACAGATAAATCCAGCTAACGTTTATATCAACACAATAGATGTTGATTATCTGCCTGTGTCCGACATTGGTGAGAACGGAGACTACGACGTATATCAATATTATCTTAAATATAGATCTGAAATAATTCGTGAACAAAACGAAGAGTTTTAGCAAGAGCTTGTTTTAAAGCAATATTTAAAAAAGTTTAATGTTGGCACAAATGGTAGGGTCATTACAGACGGTGCCACAATTAGCGATATTGCTGCAAATACATCAACTCCTGTTCTGGTTATGACATGCCAAGATAATGGTACTGGAACACCGATGATATAGAGACTTGAGAAAAATTACGGTGAGGATGGAACCGGTGAAGGATCCGATCTTAATTTCCCTGTGTCAATTGAATGGAGTTCTGGAAGGTCTGCATTAACAGAAGTTAAGGTGCCTGATTCATTTACCAGTGCATAGTTTAGAGCATCGTTACAAGGTTCTTCTACAAAATTGTATAGAGTAAAAAACTTTACATTAGCAATAGAAAATACCGACCAATCTGAAACTGCTGACGTTTACTTATACTCTCCTAATTTTAACCAAGATAATCCTGATACATTTTTACCAGAAACTCAATTTACATTAAAGGCCGATGTTGTTGATAGCTCTCACTCAAATAATACAACTTGTGGAAAGTTTGTAAATACCGTTTGTGAAAAATTTAGTGACAGTATTAGTGAAGATAGTATATTCAAACCGTACATAAAGAACTGTCTTGAGGGATTCCCTGTACTTTTGTTTATGCATATTGTTACAGAAGATCCTACTTCCGGAAACAAAGATGATGTCTATTACTACTTCGGTGTATATAACTTCAACCTTGGTCGTGAAGCATATTTTAATCTCGGTTATAAAGATCTTAGTGTATTTGGCGACAAGACTACATTAACTGGCAGTGGTAAAGACTTTATGTTTTATAAAATAAACAACGATGACAATACATTGAAAGAAGGTCTTGGTGTAGCTGAGATTTAGGGAGGTTCTAACTATTTTGACTTCTCACAGTACGATCCTACTATATTATTTTAGCAGAATAAAGAGAATGATAATACGTACATGTTTGGAGACCTTGTTCACGGATCAAACTTTTCTGAAGCAGAATTGTAGGCATCTATACAAAAGCTCGTAAAATCAGTAACCCTTGGAGGCGGTTATTTGTTTGACTACCTAAAGAAGGGAAGGGGTTCTTATGAAGATGGATATTCTGCAGAAGAGCTTGATGAGTCTGGAAGCAAAACTGGCAAATCGTTAAATATGGTTCCAGATTACACCAAATAGTATCAAAGGAAGTCTGCTGGTTCAGGCTGGCAATATGTATTAAAGAACACTATTAACCCTGGAACGCAGAATGATTTGAGAGACCTTTGTATACCAGATATGGATAACAATAAGCCATCAGCATTAAACTTCCAGTCAGTATCCGAATATTATACAATATGTATGGTCCTTGGTCTTGTTGATAGTGTAATGAAGAACCTTAACATCAAGACTTGGTCTGGTAAGAATTCAGCTGGCACAACTTGGGTTACAGCATTCTATGACATGGATACATGTTTAGGTATCAACAATAGTGGTGGTAAAATTTCTTATTTTGCCTTCTCTGACTATTGGGACGGTCAATTAAAGAAAACTCAAGATGGTGTTGATTATCCAGATAATGTAAATATATATAGAGATTTCTCCCCATCTACACTTGGATCAAACGGATTCGATGTTCCTTCTTCGTATTTGTTTGCTGTTGCTAAATATGCTAGATTAATATTTAAGGACGATGAACAGTATACGGTTAACTATCCGTAGGAACTGTATGCAAAATGGAGAAGCAATGTTATAAACAATAAGACTCACGAAGGTATTCTGAAAAACGCTGATTATTTTGTAGATAATTTCTATGCTAATAATCTCGGATCTATAAACAACTTACTTGTAACATATAACTATAGATCTAAATATCTTGCACTCGACGATTCTGGCAGCCAATGGAATTAGACTGATTACCAGAAGTTTAACGGAACTAGAATTAACTATGTAAGAGATTGGTTTAATGGTAGATTACATATCCTTGATGCTTACTTTAATCTTAACTCAAGTATAGGTGTTCCTATACAATATAGAGACAGTAATGGATAGTGGAAAGATCTGAATTTAAGTAGCGATCCAAACGTCGAAGACATCGTATATGATCGCACTTACAATGCCGCAAACTATTCTGTACCCATGAACCAGGATGTAATTATACTTAGAGACATATTCTCTTCAAACAATTCTTCTGCTGGTATTCAGCTTGGTGCAAATGCTAGTTTTAAGATTAAGTGTCCTAAGTTCTCTCCTTTGCAGATTACTAAGGCTAATTCAGTTATTGCAAACTATATAATTGGTGGAGATAATTACCAATAGGTCGACATTAAAACAACCGGTGTACAAGGTGTTAAAGTTGGAGGTTCCTAGCTATGGTCTTATCTTGAAAATATAAACTGGATAGAAGGAAACGCTCAGACTGGTTTGTATATTGGATCCGATAAGCTTGAATCAATAAATGGTTCTTCAAATACATTTGGAAGTTTCTCTTTTAACACACCTAGTGTTAAGGAAATCAATTTGACATCTCCTGGATACACTGCCACGTTAGCACTTAATGGATCGGATAATTATCCTAACCTAAGCTCCATTAATCTTAGTGGATCAAAAATGGGTTTAACTGCTAATAGTTTAAATGTAACAACGGTTAATGTTAGCAATATCAAAAACTCTGGAGCAAGTATTACTATAACGAACTGTCCTAATATTACAAGTTTTTCTGTAGATAATAGTTAGCTTTAGACACTTCAGTGGTCATAGATATCTGGGAAGTATAAGAACTTATCGTTTAATAACAGAACGAATATTACAAACTTTAATTTAAGCTGCATAGAGAGTGGTGGTAGCTTTACTCTTTCTGGTGACAATTCTGTTGAGACAATAACACTACAAGGTTTTGAAACAATAAATATAAAAAATTGTCCTAAACTTAGAACCGTTACAATTACGGAATATGACAACCATTCTAATGTATAGATTTACCCTAAGAGCATATCTGTAACAAACTGTGCACATAGCCAGCTTTGTATTAAAGATAATACTGGCGCTACGGTTGATAATACCGTAGACTTACATAACTCAACACATCTGTAGTCTGTATGTTTCTAGGGCAGTACTAATATAAAGTACGTCGTACTTCCGCCAAATGTTACAGCTACAAATGCTTGCTTCTATAATGTTACGGGCCTTTAGACAATTGATGCAACATCTCTGTACATTGAAAATAATACGTTCTACAACTGCTTTAATTATAAAGGTCTAAACAAGAGTGGTGGATATACAGGATTGGCAGTAAGTCCTAATACAACATCTTTGAACAACACGTTCCAAAGAAGTGGTGTTGATCTTAAGTTCGTGGCAAACTTTTTTGAACATGCAATTCCTAAAAACAACAACGTTACCAATGTATCGCAAATGTTTATGCAAACGAATGTTAGCTTTAAACAAGAAGACTATAGGAAGTGTATAGTAGGCGGAGCGTTTAAGAGCCCTATAGATCTATCGGTTTTAAATAAAGTTACCAATGCCAATTAGATGTTTCTTTATACAGGTATGAACGTACACTTTAAAGAGTTGTATAATTTTGGTAGCCCATCAGGATGTTCGTATAACTAGATATTTAATGCACACACATCAAGGATGGCTACAGACTGTTTTAAATACTGTGTATCGAAGATGACCTATTGGGGCGGTGACGATGGTGGTGGTGGCCATGAATTTTAGATTCCAATGGACCCAACAACCGGAAACGATATATCTACATCCGAAGTTATATCTGCTAAAGATATATGGAATCCTGATGGCATGTCACCTAAAAAGCTTCGTAGTATATCAGATTTTAACATATCTAATTTATACAAAGTTGACTTAAGTGAAATGTTTAACTCTAGTTGGACATCATTAATTACTCTGTATGCAAGTTTCCTTAATTGTTATAGCTAGAACCTAGGAGGCTTACTTTATGACTTACCAAATATAAATGAAATCAGAACGTGTTTCTCACAAGATAGCAGAAGTACAGATGATATTGATTTGTGGGAGTTTATTAATTGGGAGAAGTTCGTTCCAAGAAGTTACGGTGGATTTTTAACAAGCGAATATAGACGCGATTACGGATGCTATAACTTTAAATCCCATGTTTCGTTGGAACACTATAGAGATATATGTGATCTGTATATTAATAATGGCAAAGAAGACTTAAGTAACTTATTCTACAATACAAATATAACGGAAACTGATGGAGACTTAACGTTTGGAAGAGTGTCTAAAACAAATTCAAAAGCAAAATATATGCGACATACGTTTGATGGTGCTAAGTATGGTAATGGTGCTTTAAGATTAGATGACAATTTCTTTGCTAAACTACCTAAAATACAAGATGTCAGATATTGTTTTGCAAATATATCTTTAGCAAAACCGATACCTTTTGATTTCTTTAGAAAGAGATACGATGACATTAACGCACATGTCTTCGTAAAGGTTGGTGATGAGTACAAACCCGCAACTCTACACTAGTACAAATACGGAAGAGCTAACGATTATAAAATCTGGAGCTTCTCGCATGTATTTTATAATGTTAGTCCATCTAGTGGCGCAGAGCAGTTTGACATGACTACAAAAATACCAGATAACTGTGCAAAGAATAATGACACAAGCGACCAGACTACATATATGGAATACTATACAAGAACACAGGATCCGGAAACTAAAGAGTATACATATACAAAACATTCTATTAGTAGCTGTACAGAGTTTACTGATACACAGGGTTTAATAGGTGGATATTAGGCTTCATATAATCTTGGAAATGGCCAAATGTATAATAACGGACAGATTCCTGATGGAGGCGTAGACAAATTGATTATTCCACCAGATTTCTTTTATTGTGCAGCAACTTCTCATACTTCAGATAGTGGAGATGGTGGTAAAACAAACTATAGTTATGCATTTGCTAAATCCGGAACATCTAATACAATGGCTGGAATTATACCTGAAAATATTTTCAAGGCAAACAGGAATGGTGTTGTGACCGGTGTATTTAACAACCAGGTAGTTATACCTCGTTTAGTAGGTTCTACAACATCTGGAAGTGAAACAATAAATGTATATGTTTAGTATCCTAAAAACTATACTACATATTCTGTTTTGAATGATGCATTTGGAGCATAGCCTGTTATATTGTAGGATAGTAAGACTAGTACACATACAACACATAATTATTCGTTTGTATTGTTTAATGAGTCAATACCTTCTACAACATCTACATTAAGCAATGCATTTAATAATAACTGTATAATTTATGGTCTAGATGATTATAACAGTTATTCTGGAGAAGCTAGATTAAATTTAGCTTGCTCTTATAAGAATGGTAGCCTTACATAGGGTTTTGATATGACTAGATTCCCATCGATTACGCTAGACTAGATGCTGTATACAAACTTATTGTGCGTATTAAACGGTCCAATATTTGCTGGTACATATTATATATCTAATTGTAAGATGGCTTCCGATAATGCAAAAATCGTATCAACATGGGGCTAGAATATATATAACCATACATCTAAATTTATAATATGGCCTGCAGCAAATAGCAGTATTGTTAACAAGATGTTTGCAGATATAAATTAGGGTATAACAATATCTTCTGCTAACATTTAGAATTCTGGAGAAAGTTTAAAATACTATAAAGAAACTGGAGTACACATAGCATGAAATTAACATTAAAAAGAATAGCTCTACGCCCAACTTACACTATAGGTAAACTTTATATAGATGACGCATATTTCTGCGACACATTAGAGGATACTGTAAGAGATATAAATAAGAATGGTAAGTTTGACAACGGAGAATAGAAAATAAAAGGAAAAACAGCCATTCCTTACGGAACTTATGAGATCAAGTGGACATATTCACCTAGATTCAAGAAGTATACACCACAGCTGATGAATGTTCCATCATTTGAAGGCATACGTGTTCATGCCGGAAATACAAGCGCTGATACTGAAGGGTGTCTTATTCTCGGTGAAAACAAATAGGTTGGAAAAGTCCTTAACTCAAGAGCTACTATAAACAAGTTTTACCCAATAATAAAGGAAGCTTGTTCTAACGGAAAGGTAACTATTGAGATAAAATGAACAAGGTAACAGGAACATGGCGCGAGAAGATTTAGTATTCAACCGCATGTCTCGCGTTTTTAAGCGGATAGGTTCTCACCTGGGTACAGTATTTACAATAGGGCGAAATCTCCACAGGAGTACTAGGGTTTGTAGCCCAAACATTAGTTTATTCGGCTAGTATATATGGAGTATCTATTTATATACAGGGTAAGTTTGGTGAGATAAAAACATATTTAAAAGAGTGTTTAACCAATAATGAAAGCAATTGCGATGTAGTAGATATTAAGCAAAATAAAGAACAACTACAAAACGCTGCTTAATGCCATTTGCGGGCTTCTAATAGCCTTTTGTGTAGCGTCTGGTATATTCTACCACAACAAAGCTAATAGGCTCTCAGAGGAGCTTAAAATGGCTAATAATAACATCGAAGCCTATTAGGATGCCTTAAGCGGTGCCTAGTAGGCTTCTGGTGTTTTAAGGCTAGATATGAAAAAGCTTAAAGATTATAACGATAAGCTTGTGTAGTAGTTGGATTCTGTACGTAAGACAGAAAAGCTAAAAAGCAAAGAAATTTAGGTAGCGGCAACTTAGAAATAGATTATAAACGTTAATAAGAGTAAGGGGGTAGGTGGTGATATTATAACTGTACTTAAAGACTCTGTTTATAAGGATAGCTTACAATATAATAACCTAACTAAAGTATACTATACAATCGGTAAAGATAGTGTTAATATCAAGTTAGATGTATAGAATACTTAGTACCTCTACGTTTATAAGCATAGAGAATATAAAAACAAAAAGAACTTCTTTAAGAGATTGATAACATTTGACTGGAAAAAGAAAGATGTGTACAAATACAAAATACATAATACAAACGACATACTTAAAGAAGACAGTATAAGAATAATAGAAGCGATATGAAAACATTCTCAGCTCGTACATTGATAGATGATATACTTCTTATTGTACGAAATAACAACATAAGTGAGAGTGAGGACATGTCTAGGGATTAGATCTTGTCTTGGATAATGTAGTATAAAGCTTATTTGTCTAAGAAAGAAAATGATAAAGATTCTGAGACCGGTGATGACGAAGATCCAGATGATAGTTAGTTATCAACTATTGGACCACTTGAACTTATAGATGATCCGACTCCAGGATCAGAGGACTCTTGTTGCTGTTGTTGCGGTAAACGAAAGAGAACAAAAAATAAGCTGTATACAATGGAGGATAGTAGCGACGACATAGTTAATGTTACTGATGCTAGTGGTTGTGTTATACAGATTATGAGTAAATCTAGAAAGCATTATCATAATTTTAGAAGATATACATATAACGAACCTATGTGCTGGTTTGATGACTAGCATATATACGTTGATGGTAATGGTTCAGAAAACTTTAAATACATATACGTTACAGGAATATTTGACCCAACACAAACAGCTGGTAGTGAAGATGATATAATGATACCTGGATGGATGATACCGGATATAAAGAGAGCTATCATGACCAACGAATTAGCGTTTATGCTTAAGAGGCCTAGTGACGATAGCAATAACTCAACATTAGCAAGTGTTAAACCAAATGGTCCTCAAGATAAGGAAGAATAAGAAAAGCTATACAATAGCTGATATATATAGAGACTACATTAAAAAGAACGATGTAGAGCTTAATTACGCGCGATATAAGCGCATTATAGACGAATTTAATAAAGTTGTCAAGGAAGAGATTTTGGAGCGCTCACAGCCCTTTAAAATGCCTTATGGACTAGGCACTATATGCATAGTAAAATATAAACCAAAGAGCTACTCTAGTTAGTCATTGTCTACAGATTACAAATCAACAAAAGAAGTAGGAAAAAGGGTTTATCATTTAAACGAACATTCTAATGGATATAAATATAGATTATATTGGTCGAAAATACCAAGGATGTTTTCTGATAGATATAAATACTAGTTATGTATGGTTAGAGAAAACAAAAGGCACCTTGCTCAACTTATATTTAATAAACAAGATTATATAAATATAGATGATATACAAATATACAAAATGTGAGTCAGTTATAGCTAAAATTATGGCTGACTCAAACATGCAAGAAAAGAACATACGTATTACAGATATACGAGAATGGATCTTTGAAGCTGTTGAGAAGATTGGTGCTCCTGTATAGTATGTATAGAAAGAGTCTGGTGAAGATTGCGTTCCAATATTTGAAATACACGAACATCAAGTTCCGATACCAGAAGACTTAGAGTCATTGACAACTGTAGCCTATTCGAACAATGGAACAAATTGGGTATAGGCACTAAAAGATGAAAGCTCATTTAAGTCTAAAGCTAATACAAAGCATATACATCACTATCACCCAGAACAACCGGCTGGAGTAATGTTGCCTACGCATAGATCATAGCTTTTAGGAATCAATGGTAGCACTGCGTTAATGGATGCTATTAGAGACCATAAGATAGATGTTCCTACATACTGGATCAAGCCAGGTTGGATAGTCTTTAATAAAGACAAGGGCTTTGTTAAATTGTCGTACAAGGCAATAGCTACAGATGAAAGGGGTTACCCACTTATCCCAGACTTAGCTTCATATTAGGAAGCTATATACTGGTACGTAATGATGAAGTTAAGCTTTCCAAAATTCCTTAGAGGATCTCTTGGAGGAAAAGCTAGATATAATTAGAACACATACTTCTACATATAGTAGCAGTGGAATTTTTATAGAAACCAGGCTTACGCTGAAGCAATGATGCCAAACGAAAGTGAAATGCTTACTATTAAGAACGAGTGGACTAAGCTTATACCAGAGTGGGATGATGACGAAAACTTCTTCAATAATACTGGAAAGAAATAGTTAAACTTTAACGATTATTGCTATGGATACTAATACTGAACCACAAATTAATAGTTTCGCAGGAGGATTGAATAGCGATGATGATCTCTCTGTTGTTGCTACAAACTAGTATATCGATGCTAGAAATATAAAAATATCGTCATACAGAGGTGGAGAAGGTAGAGATAATAGACATGGATCACTAATGCCAGTATAGGGCGTAAAACTAGCTGGATCATTTGCTGGTGATGGCAACAAAGTTGTTGCTACTGGTTCAATAAGAGATTATGGAGTAGTTGTTTGCATTGATGAAAATGAAAACAAACTTAAGGTCTATAGTTTTAAAAATGCAATAGGTGGAACAGTCCATGATTAGAACTTCAATGATATATAGAATAGTAGTCTTGTTGTAGACGCTCCGTTATTACCATTGGGTGATGGGGAAGAGTATCCGAATACATTCGATATTTAGCTTAATTATGAGAGCGAAAACAATATTAAGTTATATTTAGCCGATTCGATACATCCGATAATGGTTTTTAATATAAATAATGATTTTATATATAAAGAACTTGACAAATGCTTATCTTATCCAGAAGCAGTTTGCAAACCACCAGTATTTGAAGAATATGTACCAGGAAAGATAGAATTTGGAGTTGTAAGTTATTGCTATCAGTTATACAATAGATACGGAATACATACAGGAGCATCTATACAATGTCAGCAAATACCAATAGGTAATTATGATTTTGATAACAAATATGTAAAGTGTGGCGGCAAATATGGTGCACAATCAAATTGCGGAGTAAAGATATCTATACAAATTCCTAAAAATTATTGGCACCTTGATTATATCAAAGTATTTAGAGTTCAGTATACACAAAACGGATAGATGCCAATAGTGTCTGTAATATATGATGCTAAAGTAAACTTTAATGAGCAAGATTCTACAGAGTTAATTATAAATGATGTTGGCAATGATCCAATAGAGAATATCAGCGTAGAAGAATTAAATTCATTACAAGGTGTTAGAATAATACCCAATTCATTGGCCTCTAAAGATGGTTTTCTGTTTGCTGCAAATACGAAGACAATATAGACAACTATTAAGGATTTCGATAAATGGGACGCAAGAGCATTTAGGTTTAATTACGAAAACAAAAGCACTGTAACAGATGTTAATGGCAATGATACATTTACAATAGATGCTCACGAACACTATATAGAAGACGACTCTGTTGTCGTTCCTCCATTTGATCATGATTGTTATGATGGCACTTATAACAACATAAATAAAGAAGCTTCATTGTATTCTGCTAATTTTGTGTTCGATTCAAAATATCAATGGGTCGGAGGATCTGGTAAAAATATAGAATGGAGATTTGTTATTTCTTCTTAGGTAGAAGATTCTTGTGTAAAAGAAAATAATACAAGAAAGATAGGAACATTATACAATTATTCTCAAAAAGGAAATATATAGCAAAATAATGTTTTCTACATAGATAAAGATTTCAAACCATCTGAAATAGAGAAAGTAGAATTTGATCCAGGAATAAATAACAACACATGGTTAATAAAGTCACTTAGACGAAATGAGATTTATCGTTACGGAATTGTTTTGTACGACAAATATTGTCAAGCGTCTCCAGTTAAGTGGATTGCCGATATAAGAACCCCAAATGTCACCGAAGAAGGTTTCTAGTTGATGTCATCCAATACTATCGTTAATGGTAAACGTTATGAACTAGTTATCAGAAATCTAGGAATACAGTTTATGGTAAAAAGTTTACCAGAAGGCTGTACTGGATATCAAATAGTTAGATGTGCTAGACACGAATCTGACATTGCTACAATATCACAGGGCGTACTCAGTTCCCCTGTGTCTAATGCATATAGTAGACAGTATGAAGCAAATAGCGATGATTATTAGGTAACAAAGTACCATATGTTTTGCCCAACAGGATTTTTGACTACAAATAAGTTCATAGAAGGATATTATGTACATAATTAGCTTGTTGGCGAAGGAAAGGATGGCGAATCCCAATGTATGACAAATATAGATAATGACAAATTATTGCAATTTGTTTCAAAAGAAATTTGTTATCAGCCAGAATCATTTAAACAATTTACAAAAGATAAAAAATATTATTTGCAAAAATAGTCTTTTTTGTTCGGAGCTAGGGGCGACTATAAGTTTAAGGACGACTAGTATGACTTTGTTGGGAAGGGTGATAATGAAGCAAGGTACGATTATGGACCATTAATCGGTTATAACAAAAGGACAAATTTTAAATTTATAATACCATGTATATCAAACTGTGCTGTTGAGTTGTTTACTGGACGAAATGATGACGGTGATGCAAGGGGAGATATTTACGTTAATGATCTAACTATAGAAAGGGGTTATGCTGATCCAAAAACTAGTGAAATATGCTATTTGGATGCACCATATAATCCAAACTATTTCTATGAAATTAACCCTTAGGCACATAAACATAAAGGACCTAATTTTATTGACCCTTTACATTATTTTGTAGCTACAGTTGGTGGACTAGGAAACGATAGACCATATTCGTGTGCATTAATAAAAGATTGCATTTTAAATTTTGATAGACTATATAATAATGATGAATAGTCTGCTAATGAAAGAAAGGAAAAAACTGGTAAATTTATAATACAGAAAGCCTTCGCTTATATAAAATTATACGAATAGAGTGTTCAGCCATACGAGTTTATTATCAATAGGCGTCACGATCTTGGCGATTGGTGGTGGTTTGATACTGTTTAGAAAACAAACTATATACAGGACTTTTAGTTGGTTGATCAAATAAAATGGGATTAGGCATTCAAAAGAAATTTTAACAAAGAAGGTGATGAGCAAGCTTCATCAAAAGCTTACCCTAATTATGCAGTTTCTGCTGGTGGAGCACTATTTACAAATATGGTTACAGGTGGAATCTGCAATGATACTAATAGTAATATATTCACATCGTTTGGCAATTACAATGGTGGCTTTAAAAGTGACGGAACTGGTACACATGGCAATAAAAACGCATGTTTTGGAACTGGCGGAAAATGTTTATTGTTGAGCTGCTGGTATAAAGAAAGGGGTACAGCTGGTGCGATTTCTTATTATTATCCCGAGAATGGTAATTATTATGATAGTCTAAAACAGGAGGAGTATTAGACAGATCATACAGAAATTGGTGAGATATACAAGATAATCAGACCAACTCTACTTGGAACATATCTAACTAACCTTAGATAGCAAATAACTCCTTATGGTGGATATTCGTTTACAAATAGACTTACGAATATATATTACGGAGATGGTAACTACTTCGAGTCTAAGAATGAATGGAATACAGTATTTGATGGAGATTGCCACGTAGAGACATTTGAGTACACTTCTATGCATAAAGTGTATGGAGCATATAAGCAAAATACACTGTCATTCCCTAATACTCATATGATAACATACTCTATACCAACAGAGTCAAATATATGGTGTAAATTCCAATATGGATGGACATTTAGCTCTAATGCAAGAGATAATTATGCATCTTTTATACAGTCTGAACCATGTGAGATAACAGAGGCTTACGTACAGAAAGAGCCTGAATACGTTTACAACTCTGTATATAGTGTATAGAATACAAGTATGCCACTTGCTGTGTACGATGATCTTAATCCACAAGACTATAATAAGACTATAGATACAAGAGTATATTATTCTGATTTGAAACAGAATGATGAAATCATAGATAGTTGGTGTAAATTTAGAAGCTCTAACTTTATAGATGTTGATTAGGAGTATGGCCCTATAACTGATGTATGTACATTTAAGAATGTTCTTACATTTTTCCAGGAGCAATCATTTGGTGTGCTTAGCGTAAATGATCGTAGTGTTGCTACAGATAATTCTGGACAAAACATAGTACTTGGAACAGGAGGAGTGCTTGATAGATACGACTATTATAGTAATACATATGGAATGCATAAACAACAATTCTGTGCAACATGTACTACCGGTGGTATGTATTGGTTTGATAGTCATAATAATGTAATCTGCTTGTTTGATGGATAGAGTGTAACATAGCTTTCAAAACAAGGTAAAGTACAAAATATACTGAACAAGTATAAAAAGGATGACAACTTTAAAGTATTCTATAATAATAGATATAATGAAGTTGTGTTTAACGTCTTGAGCGATGATATGTAGATCGTGTACAATGAAATGCTTGGCAAGTTTACATCGACATTAACAATACCATTCGATGGAGCTATATAGTTCTTTAACGGAGAATATCTTGTAAAGAAAAACGACAATGTATGCGTATATTAGTACGACTACCTTGATGGATCACCTAAATCAACAACTCAGAAGTTGCTTTCAAGCTACGTTAAATATATTGTTGCTCAATAGCCGCTTGTTACAAAGGTGTTCGATAATCAAGAGATTGTTACATACGAAAACCTATAGTTATAGGACGTGATACACGATGAGGATGATTACTTCTCAAAGAATCATAAATACGTATGGTAGACAGAATCTTAGAAGATAGAATCCAATCTAGAAGAACAGATAATACTTAGAGAAAATAATCATAGATTTGCCATACCTAGGGCTGATGGATTATTTGGCAATAGAGCTAGAGGCAAGGTTATGATTTGTAGTATAGAAGATATTAAACCAAATCCAGCTATGGCAATACAATATATAATAACAAAATATAGATAGTCATGGAGCTAAAATAGAGAAAAAGAATAAACAATGTTCCAAAATTTAATGGGGGTACAGATCTAGCTGGTAGTATAAAAGGTATTGGTGGAGATATAACTGGTCTGAATACATACAAGTAGCAACTTACATCCGTTCCAACAAAAATAGAAGTAAACGGAATGAGAACTCCTGGAAAGTCATTACTTGGTTCTGGCGGAGGAGGAATAAGTGCTGGAGCTGTAACCGGAGCTGTTAATGGAACCATAGGAATGATAAATGGATATAATTCCATGCAGGACGCAGTAAAGGGGACAGATGAACTTATGGCTTATTCTGGACAAAGAACAGACTAGGCATTCGGTGTAAACTATCAAGCATAGAATGATATTAATAAGCAAAAAGCAATGAGCGATATATCCAAGTCTAATAGAGATGCAACATTAGGAATGGTTGGATCTGGAGCTGCTGCAGGAGCTGCTATAGGTTCCTGTTTCCCTGGACTTGGAACAGTCATAGGAGGAGCGGCTGGAGCTATAGTAGGATTGTTTGGAGGCTTGTTTGGAAGTAAAAAGGCTAGAGAAAGACAACGTAGAAAGGTATTTAATGCACAACAGTAGGTTAATCTTATTAATTAGGTTAATCAATCATCAGCTGCAACAGAAGGCCTTACATAGCAATATTATTTAGATAATGGTAACACGTATGATGATGTATTGTACGCCAACCGAGGAAAAGATTTAATAAAACCAAGATATGTTAAAAGGAAATAAAGTATGGACACCTAATGGATATTAGAATGGTCCTGTAAATAGTTTAGTTGGCAAAGGGGAGTCCATTATAGATTATACTAATGGCACAGGAACTCTTGTGACCAAAGGAAAGGTTGGAGTTGATAATTAGCCTAGCTCTGTTAGTGTAAACGATAATAATGTTATAGCTGGTAATGATATAGACTGGAGTAATGGTATGAAGTTTTCTGATCAAGTAGCCCCATTAACAGCAAAGCTTTAGATATATAACGACATTGAGAAAAGAGCCGGAAAGAAATCCGAACTTAGCTCTTTATCAAAATAGACTATGGAACTTTAGAAGAACCAGCTAGATCGCGCTAAAGCTCCTATTTTATAGGCTATGAAGAATATTACAGATAGACAAGAGAGATAGCATTAGATCGAAGATTATGCTGCCTAGATTAAACATAATTGTGGAAAAGACAGATTTGATAACGGCAAAAGCTTATGGGACAAAACCAAATAGACAATTTCTAGTTGGTCAAAATCAGGTAAGGGAAAGGTGTCGAACCTCATGCTTGATGCCGGATACGCATTCCCTGCACTGCTTGAAACATAGATGCTTAATCATTGGCGTAACGAAAGACCTGTAATGCCAAGCATTTATGCTGCAAATAAATACGCGCCAATAGCATTACAAACTATGGCTGGTAATAGGGTGTCAGCTAATCCAATTCTTGAAAAATTATACGCACAAGATAGATAGGCTGCTTATTAGATCGCTAATTCTGGAGGCTATACAGGTGGTCAAAGATAGGCTAATAGAGTAGCTTTGGCTTTAGGCAATTAGAGAAATGTTGCAGATGCACTCATGAACGTGCAGGAAAAGAATGCTGCATATAGAAACGCTTATGCTGAGATGGCTGCTAGACTTGGTGATAGTGACGCATAGAGATTACAGCAGTCTAACCAATATGGATGGGAGGCCTACAATAGAGCACATGGCGCTAAGACCAAGGGCATTGAAACGCACTTATCTAATCTCGGTCTTATTGGTCAAAAATGGTTATCACAGCGCATTAAAAACAAGCAGTATGGAGATATACTTGATATATATCAATAGGATGTAGATAACAAGAAAGAAGCATTAAAAACGATATACGGTATAGGTGCAGGTGATACAAAAGGCGCACCAGCAAGTGGATCCACAAGTAAACAAAGCAATATATCTGGTACTGCTTCTATTAATTATAGAAATATAGCTCCAGGTTGGACACCTAGTCAATACTAGCCGTTTATTGGATCTCCAAACATCGCTCGTTAGAATGTAAAATACGACCCAATACTTAATACTGGAAAATAGGTTGTTTATAGCTAGACTCCATCTTCGGCTCCATTTTAGTCTACCGGCAACACTATTATGCACCATAATGATTTTGTGCCAGGCGATGGTGGTAGATATCTCACAGATGAACAAAGAGCTAGATTTAATAGTATAGCTTTGCACCCAGGAGAATAGAGATATCTAAGATCTTATAAATACGGAATGCAAGATGTTATACAAAACCCGTTATGGTTTTTATATGGAGCGAGACCAGATGATAGGCTACCTGGATTTTATATGAATAAAAGGAATAGAACCAATCTTTATACAGGTATTTGATTATGATAGGAATGTATGATGAGCCAGTAGCTGTCCCTATTATAGACCTACTGGATAGCAGCATGATGTCGTAGTACATCAGTGCTGCAAGAGAACAATATAATTAGGCTGTACAAGAATAGAAAGATTTCGCTAAGGAATTCGGAGATCTATATAGTCCTAGTGCTAGTTTGAATAAAGCTTACTATGATTAGACAAAGGGTAGGATTAACGCTGGTCTTAATTATTTATATTAGAATGGCATAGATCCACTTAGATCTGCAGAAGGTAGAGCTTATATAGCTAAGATTATTAGAGAGACCCCTTATGATAAGATCTCTAAATGGAAATCTGACGCCGACAATATGAAGACATTTTAGAAAGCAGCCGCTTCTATGGTTGCTGAAGGGAAACTTACACAGGATTAGCTTGGTTGGCAAATGTAGAAGTATGGGTTAGATTATGATAAGTTTGACCCATATACTCAAAGTTGGAATACATTAGCTCCAACGAAGATGGATACGTTAGAAGATCTTACGAAAATTCCATACAGTGTACTTAAGCCTAGTAATCTTACATAGAAACAAGTTGAGGCTATGGGTTATAAGTATGACCCAAAGAATGATTACACCGGTATTACAGATTAGATGATTATGGATACGGCTGGTAAAGCAATACCATCTGTTATGTCTACAGCTGCAGGCGAATATTATTATAATAAAGCTAAATAGCAGTTACAGTAGGCTGGTGTAACTAATCCTACCGACGATTAGGTCAAATAGCAATTACAGGGTACCGTAGCACAACTTTGGGAAGGAAAGAAGAATATAGCATGGGATCCTAACAAATATTCTTTGCTTGATTATTAGAATGTACTTGCAGATAAACTTGATGCAAAGAAATCAGCTAGAGACCTCGCTAGTCAAAAAGCAATTATAGACTATAAATACGCAGATGACGTAAGGCGTGCAAACAATCCTGATATATAGAATTCATCAAGTTCATCTAGATCTGGCAAAGGTGGTAAGTCAAAGAATCTTTGGACAATATTTGACGTAGCGTATAATAAACCTGGTTAGTCTGCTGGGCTTGGTACTACAGACGACTATTAGAAAGAGGGCGTTGCTTTTTCTGACCCAGGAGTACAGGTAAGACGAGTTAAGAATAATGGTGAGTATTAGACGGTAGTAACATTTAAAATTGGTGACGCTCATCCTGTAAAACGAGGCGGATTTAAGTCTAATGGAACCACAACTCCTCCTTGGAAGAAAGCTATGAAAGGCAAATAGGTTAATGCTACGGTAATAGGTGGTCTTACATATAATGCAAAGACAGGAAAGTACTACGTAAGATGCAAGCTTGACAATACTAGCGAATAGACAGACGAAACATTGCGTAAGTGGAGCGGTGTTACAGAATTTTGGCTCCCTGTTAACGAAACACATAAGGGTTCTCCGTCAAATACAGAGAACCAGCAATCACCAAATGATTAATAATTAAATTATGGCAAATTACAATTTACTTAAGTCCCCAGCAGAGGACTATTTTAGAGGATAGGCTAAAAGATTTGGTATAACACTGCCAAATCAGCGCCAATCCGTTCCTAATAAAAGGACTTAGGCTAATGTACCAAGTTATATATCAAGACAATCTGGTTCTAGATTAGAGTCTGATATAATGCCGCATGGAGATTGGTATAAGCCTAGTCAAAGATCTATTCAGAGATAGAAAGATACTATAGCTGAATATGACTGGAATAAACATATTGACAGCTTGTACAAGAAACAATATCAGTCAAACAGACAAAAGATCGATGCTCAAGATGACTCAGAAGGCATGCTTTCTGACGCAGAGAAAGAGAAGCAAACATAGCTTGAGGAAGATAAGCTGTTTGAAGACTTTAAAAAGACTGATATCTATAAAAATTCTGTTGGCTCTGATATTGGTGGCATAAACGAACTTGGAAAAGATAGTTTTCAATTCACGTTGTGGAAGATTGGCTAGAGGATTGGTTTGTTTTCAAATCAGTCTAGCGATCTTGGAATTGAAAGCACAAAAGGTAAAATCGCTTTAGCTTAGACAGACTAGGCAAAAGCTGATGCATGGTCAAAAAGGGAGCGACTTAAGAGAGATCTTAAATCAAAAGAAGACCAATGGAATTACCTTAAAGCTAATCCTAGAGCTTAGGTTAAAGGAGACGCATGGAAGGATACATATTTGCTTGGTAAAGAAATCTTATCAACATATGATTAGCTACAAGATAAAGATTTAAATGAGCTCGCTGATGCATACAAGGCTACATGGATGAAAGATCACACATCTATGTGGGAAGGGTTTTAGGCTGCTGTGACTAAGGCGTTTGCTGCCACAAATGATATGTTTGACGGCACAGGTAGATCTAAAGAGTAGATGGCTAGAGATTGGCTTGACAATTACAACAAATAGCTGTCAAATAGATTTGAAAAGGCTCATTAGGGAATGAGCTTAGATCAAAAGGAGATTGAAGCTAATCAATTTAAAGCTAAGCGTTAGCAAGATCTTAAAGATTACAAAGAAACTCTTGATGATTAGATGCGTAGAGCGTCTAAGTGGAAGAAGTTCTGGAACGTTAGTAAGCATGCTGAGAATCTGGCTAATATACATGCTAACGATGATCTTTTGACACCAGATTATTGGTTGTGGAATTTACCTCAGCAGATGGGCTCTTCTTGGTCTTCTGATACAGGTAATATCGGCAATCTTATTACAACTGCTGGTACTGTTGGCTCTTTTGCTTTAGGTGCAGTCGGACATCCAGAAGCTGGTTTTGCATTGTACAATGCAGCTAATGCTGCAGCACTTCCATTTAATCTACAGGGTGCAGAAGATGAAAACTACGCTGAAATTGCCCAACGTTGGACATAGAACTATCAGTAGAATCTTAATAAATATGAAGCGTAGGAAGCCTTCGGTAAAGCACAGGGTATTTCTGCGTCGTACAAAGATTTACAAAAGTAGTCTGTAAAGTTTGCGATGCGAAATGGTATGTCTAAGAAAGATGCCGAGGATAGATATAATCTTAATACATAGCAAGGCAAAGAAAGAGTTCTCGGCGATTATCTAATGGGTGTTACAAAGAGTAATGATCCACGTTTGTCCAAAGCTAAGCTCGGTACAACAAAAGGTCTTGAATAGCAATTCATGGTAGATAACGCCAGAACAATGGGTACAGAAATTGTACAAAACATTATATCGTATGTACAGCCTGGTAATAGCCTTTCGAATCTATATAGACAAGCCGTATACAAACTTCCAACAACTAAGCTTGGTGCCAAACTTGCTACAAGTAAAGCCGGTAGATTGGTAATAGGAACAGACTATGCTCTTGCTGGTTTAAATGGCGCTGTTGAAAGCAAATTTGCAAAGGCTGGGCAGTATATTAATTCCCTTACAAGTACAGCTGGTAAAACCGGAGCTAAGATAGGCTCTACAACAATGGATGTACTTGGAGGCGGAGTTCTTGGACACTATGTTGGTGCTGGTGTTGGCGCCGCAGTAGGAGAGGCAGCAAAAGGAATTAGTGGACTTGCTAAAGAGGTAATGCCGCAAGCTCTTAAAGATGCCTGTGTTATGGCAGGCGAAGCTATTTCAAAAAAGGTTGAAGCTTTAGCTACAATGGTTGGTGCCAAAACATTAAAGAGAAAATTGTTGAAGGCAGCTGTTAAAAACCCTAACACAATAACCGCTTTAAAGATGCTCAAGAAATATGGAATCAACACTGTTAGAAGTGGTATTATAGATAGAGCTTCCGAGGGTAACGAAGAAATTGTACAGCAGTTAAACGCCAATGCTGCCGAAGAGTTTGCTAAGACATATGGGTACGGATCAGCTGACTTACTTAATCTTGCGTTCCAGGATATGGCTTATAGTAAATAGGTATCAGACTTCTATAAAGGTATGTTTGGTCTTGGTGAATCTGAGCTTTACAACGATATGGAGATGTTGTCAAACTGGCGAGGTGGTTTTGCTATGGGTGGTATGCACCCTATGGTAGCCATGAACATCTATCACGCTGTTAACGACATTAAGAACACCGTACAAGTAAAAGATGCTATAATGCATAGCGCACTTCTTGATAGAGAACAAGGAAAGATGAATAGAGCTAGTAATGCCGTCATCTCAGACTAGATCTCTAAGGGAAGGTATAATTAGCTGACTACAGAAATACAGTAGCTCAGAGAGGCTGATTTGAAGCGAGAGAGACCACGTTTTGGTGAATAGTATTGGAATGATTTACAGTCTAATGTGGAGCGTATTTCTTCTCTTGTAAACAACAAACAAATTGAATAGCAGTATCGTCTTAAAGGTATCAGTAAAGGTACAGAACAATACAATGTAGCTATAGCTGATAGAGCTAACATCGAGCAATAGTTAACTGCTAACAGAAAAGCTTAGTAGGAAGCTGAGGTTAGACTTCAGTAGATTTACGGACAGCAAGGTTATCAAAATCAGGTAGAACAGGCTGTAAATAGATAGGAGTAGTCAAGAGACCCTATGCTGACTGCTATAAATGCAGCTACAGCAAAGACTAAGGCTATCGAGTCTTATGTTAACAGAAAGGTAGAGGAATACAAGAAGTCTCTTGATACAGCAGCTTTGCCTCAAGAGGAAGTAGAAAAATCTGTAGCAGAATACAAAGAATCTATCAAAGACGAAGCAAACGAATATGGCGAAAAGTTTGTTGAGCGCTCATAGAAAGAAGAGCACGATAGGCATATAAATAACTTCCAGAGAAAATCTGAAGCTCACAATAGAATGAAAGCATTGCTTACACTTAAAGCAAAGATGAATTCTATTGATGACATATTTAAGTTTGCTCACGATAAGCTTGGATTGAAGACCGTTAGACCTGATGCTAAATTACTGTCTGCTAATATAGATAAACAAATTACTCGCGCAAAGCAAAGTTTGGCTAAAGATTACAAGAATTTCGACGAGAAGTCTACCGATGAATAGACTTTACAATTCTTAAATAACTTTAGCGAATCTGTTGGTTTTAATGATAATGAGATCCAGGAGCTCGAATAGGCTAGAGCTATGTACACAGCTAATGAATCCTTACTTAATTCTACGTTATCAATTCATACAGAAGGAGTTACACGTGATGATAATGGTAACCTTGAGTATAATCCAGATGAGCTTAGGTATCAGAGAAAGCAGGCTGAGTTAAAGTAGAAGCTCGGTGACAAATATAAGCCAGAAGAGCATACTAGAGCTACGGCTAAAGATGGATTAAAGAGCAAGCTTAATGAGCGTATCACAAAGATCATAGACGCAAATAAGCAGAACGAAAATATAGACTGGATGTTGTCTGATATATATTCTGGTGATGCAGTAACAAAGCTTACAGAGGACTACTAGAATGATATGCTTAAAGCAGCAGAAGAAGATGTAAAGGATATTAACGAATAGGTTAAGCAAACTGTAGATCCTACAGAAACATAGCAGAATCATACAGCTACTACAGAAGAGCTTTAGAAGCATGCAGAAGAATACAAACGTCGTAGAGATAAAGCTAGAGAGCATTATAGAAAGAAGCGCAAAGCTAGAAGAAATAAGGCTAGAGTATCATTCTTACTTGGATTTGATGAACTTGCAATGTAGTCATTCGATGGTCTTATGGAGAACGCTAAGGTTGGTTTCTATAAGTTTGAATAGCTCTACAATGATATAAAAACTATTCTTCAAGAAGAGACTGGTTAGGACGGTGGGCCTTCAGTATTAGCTTTAGCAAAGGCAATGTATATTCGTCATTACCTTACATCAACACGTAAAGAAAAGGAGAATATGAATACTCCTATGGACGTGCAATCTTATGGAGCTCAAGTTGCCACACACGCTTCCCAGGATACATCGTTCGATGGATACAGAAAGGCTTTAAAACGGCAGCAGAATAGAGCTATTATACATTGTTTTCATACAACGATAGCATACGACGATAATAACACTCTACATGTATTTGAAAATATAGACGAGATAGACAGGCTTGAATATCAGTCTCATTATCCAGAGATTGAGGAAAATGTAAATATCTCTGATAAATAGTAGATACTTGGATACCTTGCAGATAACGCAGATAGATTTGGAAATAAAGATTATTCTGATATAATTGATATAATATTTTCTCAGCAAAACAAAGAAGAGCTATTATAGGGGTTTGCACATTATTTAGCATCAATAGATACAACTTATTTTAATTCTTAGTCTATAAGGGATGGAGAAACTATTAGAGAGCTCGCACAGGCTATAATGTTAGGAAACGACGATAGTTTTGCCGACACACTGTTAGATGATCCGAATGGACTAGAAGACGCTAAGCAGTACATCAAATCTGTTAGAGACAGAATGCTAAACGGTGGTTAGTATAGAGTGCTTGACACAGATATTCCTATTTATGGATATGATGACAAAGGTAGAGCTATACAATCATAGGCGGATATTGTACTTGTTGATAATGATGGATAGCTCCTTGTTATAGATGTTAGATCTTCGTTTAAACCAGATCTAAAAACCAGAATGCTTGGTAATTAGAAGTCCAATGGTCGTGCTAAAGAAACAATGATCCAGTAGGAATAGAGATAGCTTCAAAGATTAAATCAGGTACTTTATGATACATTCGGTTCTAATGTTGAAGGTACATACGTAATGCCATTCTACTATGATAGAACAGTACGTGGAATTGTAGCAGAACCTGTATTTAAAGTAGAAATGCTTGATTTTAATAAACCGGTAACGCCTTATTACAATAAATCTAATGAAGACATATCTAATGAAATCGTTAGGCCTTTACAGGATAAAGTAAATGATCTTATATCAGATTTGCAAAGTGTATACGATAGTATTACTGAAGCTGGTGGCGAACGTAAAACTGTACCATCTTATAATATATTTAAAGAAGAATCAAATAAGGACGAATTATTGCTTCAGATAAGAGATCTTTACTCAGCTATAGAATCTATCCAGAGCTTAAAAGAAGACGCTCAGATGCGCTTAAATTAGCTCCTGTAGCCTAAATAGCACGAGAACACTGTACCTGAATTCTACCCAGAAGATGCATTTGATCACGTTATTGTAGATGAGCAATATTAGGCAGGCTTAGATACTGTACACGAGATTTGTAAAAAGCTTGATACGCTGTTAAGCTCTATTACAAACCTTAATATTACAACAGCTGACGAACGAGCCCAAGTTAACGAACTTATCTATTCTATATATGACGCCTAGACGGCACTCGACCAATTCTACGGTAGTGATCAGTTTAAGGTTGACGACACTCTTCCAGAGCAAAAACTTATAGCAGCTGCTATTAACAAGCTAGTAGGCAATAGAATGATGTACGGAGACGCTGCAAACAAGGCTTTGCAAATGTGGCAGACTCAATTCGCATCTAATATTGGTAATCCTAGCTTTACTTATTTCAACAAGATTAAATCATTTCTTGCTACATTTGATGGCGAATTTATGAATAGCCTTGTTGGTAATAAGAGCTTACAGAGATTCTGGAGTACGGTTATAAATAATTAGCTTAAATTCCTTGCTGATAATGCAAAGAACGTACAGAAGACTAATACGGCTCTTGATAATGCGCTTACTGATACTATTTATGATGCAGAAGACTTCATTAGAGAATATAACCAGAGATTCCCTGTAGATCCAAATATTGACGATATACTTGATACAAACAGCGCGTAGAGTATTAATATGATTGACGACCAATGGAGAGAGCTGTATAGTGACACTACTAAACATTTCCCTGCATTTAGAGCTAAACTTGACCCACATTACTTCTCTATAGCGCTTGATCCGCATTTGATTTACCCAGACGCTTCTGGAAAATCTGGTAATGCTGAGCTTGTATGGAGAGACAATGAAGTTCAACTTAAGCTTACAGATTCTAAAGGCAGAACAATCTTTATGACATTCGACCAGGGTAATGACGCTGGTCCTAGAGGCGTAGATCCAATATACTTTGCTAGAAAGAAGGCTGCGGACGCCGTATTTGTACAGAAAGTTAAATACATGCTTGACTTTATGAAAACGCATTCAGGGTACCACATAAGCATGAAATTAAGCCGTTCTAAGGGCTCGATTAAGAATGGTGGCGAATTATAGCCTGTAAGTAAATTCTTGTTCGCAGGAACGCTTAATTAGCACGATTTATACAATATTACATGTGACGCTGGTAACAGAATAGGTTTCCTTAAGGCTACACAAAACGTAAACACAGGTGACGTAATGAAGATGGTGTATGGTGGTCCAGAATTATCAGCTTTAATCAGTGGATTTGATCTCGAATACGTAAAACGTACAGCTATAACACAATCTGGTAATATAGTATACTTCTACGATACTGGTTAGACGGAGAAGACTGTAGATAACAGATGTATTGGTACGCCGTTAATATAGCCTAAGTTTACGTCTGGTCAAGGTGGTTAGGCCAATAAGATTGCAGACCTTATATGGTATAAATGTTATCAAGGTTTAAATGAATATCAAGGATACTCTATAGATGACTTGCTTAAGTAGGTTCTTTATATTAAGGCTGACAATAAAGTATTGAACGAGAAATATAACTCAATAGAAGGTCTTGTTACATTGGATCCAGCTAACAAGAGAGTTGTTATAGGTAATGTTATTTACCCTACACAGAACCCTAGTGTAGACTATGCTAATATCTATAATGCGTTGTGTAATATGTATATGACAAAAGATGCTGCATTTGTTCAGTAGAATATGCAACAGTATATATAGTCATCACATAATAGTGTATTAGCTAAACTTAATGCACAATATGCATCAGACCCTAATCTTGATAAAGTAGAACTTCCAAATGGTCTTACGTTTACAAGAGAAGACTTTACTCATGATAGCAAGGGCACTACCGGTCTTGGTTATATGCTACGCAATGGTTATTTGATGTCGTACGCAGCTAAGTTAGAGCCACCTACAGTATATATAGATAATGTAGAGCTTGTGCAAGATCATCCGGACGAAAGCGCGCAGCAAGCGTCTAAAACAGTTGCTAAACAAGATATTCAATAGTAGCAAAAGTAGGCAGAAGACACATTTATGTCTTTGTTCTATGAACAAGATTTATCAGAGTTTGAAGGCCAGAAACAAAAACCATCATTTGCTAACGCTGTTGATGAATGGGTTAGAAAGACCACTGGTATTACACCACAGTGGGTAGAAAGCGAAAGGTTGTCCGATGTAGCATACAAGAAGAATAATGCCGTACTTGCTAAGTGTACAAATGCTGTTATCTAGATGTCTAATTCTGTTCCTTATACTATTGGCTTCCATGAAGGATTCCATAGAGCATTAGAATTACTTGTAGAGCCATCTATTAGAGAACAGATGTATTCTGCATACAGAAAAGCTCATCCAGAAGCTGTTACAGAAAGAGATGTAGCTGAGGGATTGGCTGATTTATTCGTCGATTATATGCTCGGCACAAAAGATGCTAACGCCATAAAGAAACAAGGCTGGATTAAGAGAAATATAAAGAAGGTAGCTAACAGATTAAGTATCTTATGGCACTATAGAAACAACGCTAAAACGATTCTTACTCTATTCAATGATATTAAGTCTGGAAAATATGCAGATAAACAGGTAAGCAAAGAACAGTAGAATAGATTTAAAAAGCTGTTTGGTGAAGATTTGCATTATGAAATAAATGGTCGCAAATTCGATCATATAGGCTCTGCTGCTTAGAAAGAACATATGGCTAGAGCCCTTGGATATATTATAGTAAAGTCTGCCAAAGATGCTACTGATATATATGATGCTGTACACAACTCTTCTGAGCTTCCTATTAAATATATACCAATGAGGGTTATAAACAACCTTATTGGTGAGCCTGGTTCCGTTAAGCCTATTCTAAATGGATAGTACATGTCTATGGATTCGGTTACTCCTACATAGCAAGCATTTAGAGAAGTGTTTTACGCAGAATTAAATGATAAAGGTGATGTTGTATTCCCTAACTTCTCAGCGATATCAAAAGAAGTACAGAAGTATCTTACCGAAATAATGGATGCTTATGATGGCAAATATCAGCATGATGACGATTCTGAGACAAGTGACCAGGAAGAAAATGATTATGGAAAGTCTATCGAAAGATACGATAAGTCTGCATTCGAGTTCAATAAGCTTGATTCTGTAAGTAAACCAGTAAAGATGTTCTTTGCTACGATACCTTACTACAAGTTTAATGATAATGGTAAACTTACACTTGATACATCTAAGAACATATATGGTATTCCTACATTTATGCCTATTAAGTAGGTGTTTAATGTAATCGTTAGCAAATTACATGATGTTAAAACACCTTTAGACTTATTAAATAGACTGCAAGAGCTATCTACGTAGAACCCTATGTATATGGCAATCTATTAGAAGTATAATGATCTGTACAATTCTATCTATACATTCAATAGCGATAATTAGCTTGAAAAGATAGACTTCGATAAAGAAGCGTTTATGATACAAATCTTTACAGCTATCAAGGGTCATGAGCATAACTTTATTATTGGTAGGTCTATCCGCAATAAGAATGGAGGTGTAGAAGTTAAAATATCTGATGCAAACTTCGATAGAGACGCAAGAATGTACCCTAAGCTTTGGAACTCATTCTTATCTTCTGGTCAATCTGGCTTATTATAGAGATCAGTTGGACAGAATGGACAACTACTTCTTTCTACAAAGTATAACACAAAGAATACTTAGGTAGACATGCCTACAACTGTAGCAAGAAACGCATTTAGATTTATATCTCAGTTCTTCTCCGATTTGCAATCGTAGATATTGAATGACTCTGCTAGTGAGTTTAAGATAAACGGAAGAATTAGAAGCGCAGCATCTAATAGCGATATCGAAGTACTTAAGGATGATATATGTAAAGAATTTAATATGCTTGGTATAAACTTTACCAAAGAGATGCTTGATCATATGTTATCAACAAAGTATAACGGCGTTGGTAGGGAGGCTCTTAAGAAGTGGATTGTTTCTACAGGCGTATCTAATATTAGTAGCTTTATTGATGCTGTTGGCAAGGTTGTACAAACTAATGGTTATACAACATAGAAGGCTATAGACGAGGTATTTAAGACTGGTTTTGTTAGCGAATTAGGTAACTGGGCTGGAGCCTATATGAAGATTACTACAGACAAGATGTCTAATGGTATGGATGGCACTAAGCTGTATAACGAGTCACAGAACAATAGTATTAGCAATACTACAGAGAATCTTAATAGCCATGATAAGAATAATATGGTAGTAAGGACTATTTTACAGTCTAGCTATAACATTATGAATAATAATGGTGTAAATATGGGTTCTATTGTTGCTAAACAGTTGTAGAACGGAGAAGATTTCAATATTAGTATTTATACTCCTATTGGCTTTAAGTCTGATAACCGCGGTGATAATGGTTCTAAATATAGTAATCTTGCTGAAGCTGAAGATTATATTAATAAGTTCGCAATGCTTTAGAACGGATACTGTATATTCCCAACACTTGCCGACAAAGGTACATATATGGTTCTTGGTGGTATAAATGTCCCAGGAATGGAGTTTGGATAGTCAGACAATGGCGCTTATACTGTATCCGGTGCTCCGAAGATGGTATTCTTAGATAGCACGCACTATTACTTACAGCCTAATCAATCTGTATTAAACTAGTTTATCGACTATGCTTATACAGAGCGTGAAGCTATACTTGATTGTAGAGAACAGCTTGGCTTACCTGTAGATAATCCTAAAGGCTTACCTGTACTTAATGATGAAGATAAGATAATGAATTATCACATCGGTAAGAAAGGAAAATAGCCTGGTGGTATTCAGTTTAAATCACTTACAACACTTAGAGTGTATGAAGATGGACAGATTAAGCGTTATGAAATAAGCAAGATGTCTCCTGACGAATAGCTTAAAACTCTTAATGAGCAATTCTTCGACAAGTCTAGAGAAGAGCAAGAACAGATAATGTCGTTAACTCTTTAGGAGCAATATGAGAACGAAGTAGATAAAGCTGTTAGTCTTGGTATTGTCTCAAAGGATGAAAAGCTTGGTTATCTTGGGCTTAATAACATCAACCTTAATCAGGGTCAAATAGACGCCGTAGAACGCACTTTGTACGCTCAGATGTATAAAGATCTCACAGAGAAAGGAATAACGCCTAATACGCAAAATTTGCAGCGTACAGCACATAGTATGGCTATTACTGCTATCTTGCAAGACGCAACGAATAGAGCCATTATTTCATCTGAGGAAAGTTTGAGATTATACATCGGTAATCCTGGGTTCTTTAAGAATGTAGAAGATATCCAAAAACGTATCGGTGGTCTCGTATCTACTGGTGATGACAACGTTCCATCTTTACCAAATTATGACGGATCAGATGGTGAGCTTTATAGATGTGCTGAAATATCAGACTATGAGGTAGCTTCAAATGCTGATATTATGAGCGAACTTCAAGAGAGGATGCGCGATGGTGAACTTAGGGAAATTTATGGAAACCGTTACGGATTTAAAGGTGTTGACGATTTGGATATCGGCGCAGTAAGAGCTAGACTTGTAGACGACTTTGGTGAAGATGCTGTTAAGAAAATAGAAACAAGAGCTAATAACTTCTATGAAGCCTATACAGGCGGCATAAATGTAGCTGATGGTGCTTCGTATATTACTGCTGATATGTGTAAAAGAATGCTTAGAGCCAGAGGAGCGTTGACAAACGATGTAGCTAAGGCTATTAACATTCTCGAAAGCTCTAATAAATACTCTTGGATGGATCAGAAAGATGCATATGAGCTTATATACGAAAAAGTAAATCTTGTTACTACTAAGTATACAGCATACGGATTTAGAGACCACACAACAAACGGCAAGAAAGTTTCTAACTTATCTGTACCATACTATAACAAGTTTGCGTTGTTCCCTATATTTGATTGTATAGCTACAGGTAAACTTAAGAATGTGTATGATAAGATGAAAGAAAATAAAGTTGACAATCTTCTTATGACATCTGCCGTAAAGGTTGGCTTACAAGGTCATTCTGAGTTCGATGGCGAGACTATTAGCAAGCCGTTGAACGTTTATACGCAGAGACTCTCTGCACTCCGTAGACAGCTTAATACAGACCCAGAGGAAGGTGATGTTGTAGCAGCTGGTACACAGATGATTAAGGTTTGTTTATCTAGTTTGCGACTTGATAGAATGTATGGCGACATGACTGGCGAACAGCTTAGAGATAAGCTTATGGGTTCTATTAACAAACTTTCTAAACTTGGTGTAGATAAGTTTAAAGACAGATTCTATTCTAATGGCATTATAGACCAAAAGAAGCTTAGCGAGTATCTTATAGAGCAACTTGGCACAAGAAATGCTAATAAGAATCTTATAGACGCTCTTACATATAATCCATAGACAGGCTCAATGAATGCACCTATTGCATCTACTGCTGATGCTAGCTGGATGGAGTCTATGCTTATATCTGCGGCTAATAAGGATATTATTGACATCATGACTCCTGGTAGTTCATTTATTTAGAGATCTGTATTTGCTATCGAAGGAAAGAATGGAAAAGGCAGTATACAAGGATAGGAAATCTATAATGGTAAAAGATTGCAGATGATAAATGAAGAGGGCTCTATGGATGCTGTAATATCTATTGATTACTTCTAGGATATACTTCCAAAGAACTTGTCTTACAACGAAGCTAGACAATGGCTTTTAGATCACAATATAATTGGAGAAAAGGCTACGTCTAATACTATAGGTTATCGTATTCCTACACAGGCTCAGTCATCTATACATGCTTTACGTTTTGTAGATGTTGTACCTGCTGTTAAATCTACAGTAATACTTCCAACAGAGTTTACCAAGATAACTGGTTCCGATTTCGATATAGACCACCTTTATTTAGCACGTTACAATGTTAACAAAGATGGCAAATATGAATTTGACCCAGAAAGTGCAGAAGGATTATAGAATAGCATTATAGAAAGTATTCTTACAGTACTTAAGGATAAAAAATCACTTAACATCTTGTATAAGTCTATTGATAATGATACCGAACTTGTAACAAGTATAGCCGACGAAATTCCAGAACAAGGTAATACAAAGAGTGTAGCATACAACTTTGGCACATTACACGAATAGGTTACTCGTAAGAACGACTACATTACAGGTAAGACTGGTATTGGTCCATTTGCATTGAATGTAACAAACCATATTCTTACAACATTGTATGGCGTTAAATTTAAAGAGTCTAGCTTTACGAATATAACAGGCATCACTGGTTTTGATTAGATTCTAGACGAAGATAACAATTAGATTTCATCTTGGTTGTCAGCGTTTATTAATGCACACGTAGATATTGTGAAAGATCCATATATTTCTAAACTTAATGTAAATGGGTTTACATATAATATGATCAACTTGCTTGCTAGAAATGGTAAAGGAAAACAAGGACTTTACTTCTTATGTCAGCCTATAATTAGAGAGATGGCTAAAGCTGATATAGATGCTAAGTCTCAGTTTACTAGAGACCCTAAGGTATTTAGATCTGCTTTTGAAATGAGAGATAAGAGACTTGCTGAAATATTTCCTAGTGTTACCGGTAAAGCAATAGACGATTAGTATATTAAAGACGCTACTGAACCAAATAAATCTAAAGGCGAACCAGCTAGACGAGCATAGATAGTAAACTCTGTACTCAATAATATGGATATGCTTTAGAAGATTGCTAAGAATCCAGACTTAGTCTATGCTTAGACTGAAGAAGGAGAAAGAGCTAGAGCTTTCTAGGTTAATTGCTACATAGCATGGAAGTGTCTTGAAAAGTATTCTAATGCATTAAACAGTTTGGTACAGTACACTAAGATTGACACCCGTAAACAAGGTAAGAATTTCCTTGAAATGCAAGCTTATCTTAGAGGTTATGAGAATCTTACAAACCCAGAAACTGATTAGCTGTTTGATATGGATTCTATCAACAATCTTATACATGGTACTTGGATTGAGCAGAAAACAAGAGATGCTATTCAAGAGCCTATGAGAGTTATGGCAGGACAATCATTCTAGGGTACACCTTAGTTTATGGAGCAGCTTATAAATTTGTCCGATGACTTTAAGTACAAGACAAACGATAGGGAGTCCGATTTACTTAGAAATGCTAAGACAATGAAGAAAATATCGTAGGCTGCTAGTAGTTAGATTAAGGCTAGATACGCTGTTAGATTAGCTAAATCTTTAGGTATTGATGTTAAGGGTTTGTTCGATGGTAATGCTACAATATTTGATAGACTTAACTCTATATAGGCTTGTATACAGAGAGACGCATATGGCTTAGGTAGATTAAAGGATAATTACCTGTTATCACATCTCGCTCCATATATTTAGGATTAGGATGTTTTCGTAAACGGAAAACTTACAAATAAGCCTAAGTTTATAAGCGTTATTAATAGTATGGATGAAAGCAAAATGTCTGCTGATATGTTTATAGAGTCTTGGGAAGAGCTCCTTAATGACCCTTAGGCTAATGTTAGAAGATTTGCAAATGATCTTATATTGTATGCCATGCTTACATCTGGTGATACAAAGGGCTTTAACAAAATAGCTAAATACATTCCTATGAGCTGGCTTGAAGCTAGACATGATGAGAGTACCGTACCATTCTCTGATTATATTAGAGAACAACTTGAAGCTCCGGAAATTGATCATGACCTTATAGCTTAGAACAACTATATGGATAGCGATTTAGTAAGCAGGGCTACATTTAAAGATTACTATTACGCTTTCAATGCTTAGTACTCTCCTGCTGTAATAATTAGCAAGGATTCTCACGAACACGACGCTTTGCATATATCAGTGCGAAATGACGGAGCAGTATATAGCGATCCAACGTCATACACATTGTATAAAAAGGTTGGAGAAGCTATGATTAATGGATCCAAACGTGCTGTATATGCGTTACTACCTAAGAGAGGCTGGTCAGATAGAGATGGTCTTAATATCTACGAAGCTGGTGATATTAACCTAAATATAAATGGAATTCCTATGAGTCAAGAAGTTATTGAAAACCAACTTAGTAAACTTATGACTTATCTTAGTCAGATGAAGCCAAATATTACTGACGAGCAGCGCAATAACTGGATGACATGGTTTAACCAGATGTATTACAATGCTAATTCAGAATATCCTACAATATCTCAAGCTGTAGAACAATAGAGCGCATAGAATACTGTTGATAGAGTAAAACTTGATGGCAAGGGTCCTTCTGGATAGACTGTGTATATAAGTAAACAGTTATTCTATAAAGACTAGCCTCAACAACACCCAAATGTACAGTACGTATTCACAGATAATGCTTAGGCTTATGCTAAGGCGCAAGGCTTGTCTATGCAAGGTTTCGCTAATTAGAACCCAGTATTAAATGTAAGTTCTGGTGCGACTGGTACAAATCAAGCTTGTATTAGAACTGGTAGCGATGGAAAGATTACACCTAATGCATTTGGTCTTGTAGTAAAGGCTAATCAGCAAGATGCTTCTGGTAAATGGTTGTCAAAAGATGGATGCTTCTAGGATAACCAAGGTGATATAATGGCATTTAAATCATGGGTTAACCATATGTTTGCAAGAATAGATAATAGTAAACCAATTGTATTCCCATCCGCTATAGCTCTCGGTAAAGCAGCATTACCTAGAGAGGCTGCAGAATGGCTTGGTTTGCAATTACTTTCTAGATTTAACATAAAATCAACAGTTTAGGAAAATACAAGAGCTGGTTATACTGGCTACGGATTATCTATAGAGGGCGTTGTAGATGATAATTACGCTAATACGCTAATTAAAGAAGAACAGCAGAAGCAGGCTTTAGCATAGATTAATCTTACTAAAGAAGATATAGAAGAAGCTGAAAGAATTAGAAAACATTGCAAAGGAGGTAAATAATGAAAGAAATATGTCCTAATTTACATAATAAACAAGTAGCCAAGGAATTTGGTGAATTAAAAGATTTGTTCGGTGAGGATACTGCGTATTTACTCTGGAGCAAAAATAATGGATATAGTATAGATAAGGCGCCAAATGGCGCCGACTCTATATTATTTGGAGAGTTGTTGAATGTTACTAATGGAGATAGAACATAGGCTCTTATATTAAAAGCTAAAGTTTATTCAAATGAATTCTTTGATTGGTTTGGCGACTGGACTTCTGAAGATAAAGAAAATGTATCTAAGGTTGTTGATAAGAATGGAGAGCCGTAGGTAATATATCATACAGTAAATGGTAGATATGATCCTAATTTCAAGAAGTTTAATACAAATATAGAAGGAAAGCAAACAGCTATTTATCATACAGATTCATATTAGATGAGTGCGTCGTACAACCCATTAACGCATGAAATTGAAGAAGGAAACAGACTTGGTTATTATTATAGAGACGATAATCTAAATTATGTAAAAGTTGACTACTTAAATATAAAGAATCCAAAGATTATCGATGCAGAAGGTAGATAGTGGAATCAGTTGGAATACTATGGAGATTTACAATAGTATAAATAGGCGCAAAAAAAATACGAAGACGCATTAGAGTAGATTGCAATACTTGCGTATGGAGACAACAGAATAGATAATTCTATGTCAGACTTGTATCAAAAGTTAAATAATATTACATTACTTAATAGTGATAGAGCAAATGCCATTTTAAAAAGAGTGTATGATCTTACTAAAATAAAACTTAATATAGATGATTTTCAAACTATGATTAGTGGTGATTCCACAAGAACTTTAGAAAGATTTTTAGGTAGATATGATGGCGTTATAATAAACAATGTTCTAGATTATGGTATTTACGATGAATACGAAGAACCGCATACAGTATACGAATGTATTGACAACTCTCAGGTAAAATCTGTGTTTAATAATGGGCAATTTGCTAATCCTGATGATATGTACGCATCTCCTCAAGGAGAATCAAATATGGGGGCATCTTCTAGATTGTCAAATATTCCAAGCAAAGGCGATATATCTATATTGTAGCAGTATTTAAAATCTCACAGAAACGGCGTCTCTAGTACGGCTTTAAAGCTTGTAATGGCTGCCGTAAATAGATATTTCGATGACAAATAGACCGGAATTACATACGAAATAGTAGATAATCTCCCTGGAGGTGAAGCTGCACATTATGATAGAGCCGATAAGGTTATACGTATAAACAAAAATGCTAGATTTAGAAACGAAAGTAAGTCACAGACGCCTGAAGTGTAGACAATTGTTCATGAAATGCTACATGCTGTAACAGAACATGCTATACATAATGATTCTAGGGTGAGAAAATCATTTACAGATCTATACTAGAAAACAAAAAAAGCTCTTGGAAAAGATGCGTAGGACTACGGTTTGAGTGACGTGTATGAATTTGTGGCAGAACTGAGCAATGCACAATTTGTAGAAAAATTAAAGTCTATACAATATAATCGCAAACAAACATTGTTTGAAAAGATTAAACAAGCTATAAAGAAAATATATTCTTAGATATTTACAAGTTATAAAGACTTTATTGGTTCAGATAATGTGTACGAAGCAGCTGTTAATGATTTATTTACAGTTATGTCTCACAACGAATAGAAAGAAGACAATGTAACTGATAAAGAAGATAAAGATAGATTGGCTTCAATACAAGCTTCTGAAGATAAGGTTAATCAGATACATCATAGAATAACTGAGCTTTTCCAGGGATTGTACAAGGATTATAAAAAATAGCTTAATAAGGGCGCTAATAGACAGCGCAGAGAAGACCAAGTATGGTCTACAATATAGGAACTTAAGTCGCAAGAAAAGAAAGAATCTTCAAGAATAGCTATACAATCTGCTTTAAAAACTATCGGTGTATTTGCTCGCGATCCTATTGATAATACTATTTTACAGGCTCGTAGAGATACTATTTTAGGCTTCTTGTAGGAATGTTAGAAGAATAATTTCGATAGTCTTACAGCTGAACAAATACACGATATGAAGTCTAATATTATAGACTTCTACAACGATCTTGTCAAAACATTGTCTGACAACTAGATGGATCTCGATGCTAGAGACCAAGCTGATGTCGATACACTTAATGCTACAGTAAGATAGATTAATCAATTATGGAAAGATGCCGCACAAATTGTAGCAGATAAAATAGTTGACGAAAATGTAGATAAATACATCAATGAGTCTGAAGATGAGAGAAATAAAATAAAGACTGTAGCTAAAGACTGGCTCCATAAGAACGATATGTATGGAGACGAATCTAAACTTACATTATTCTTTAATTACTCTAGATAGAACAGCCCAATTATTCGCCAAGCATTCTAGATGATACAAGACGCAGATCAATAGACTAGAAAAGAATCTCTTCCTATTATGTAGTAGATAGCAAAAGCTTTTGATAAAGCTAATTCTATCATAGATGATCTTACTCCAGGAAACTGGTAGACAATGTTAATGGAGAGATATACAGACGGTCCTAAGAAAGGAGAGTTTACAGGCTTGTTTAGATCTGCTGTTAATAGAGGTCAGTTTAAGCAAGACTAGGAAAACTTCAAAGAGAAGCTTAACAAAGAATGGCAAGACAAATATGGTTACTTCTACTATAAGGATCCTATTACCGGTGAAACTTTAAGAAGTGATACAGAGTCATCTGTAGAAGAAGAACAGTGGATTGGAGACTAGGAACCAAACTATGTAACATATCAAAGAAGGTACGAAGAATGGTTATGTGATCACGCGCACAGAAGATATTCTAAGACGTACTTTATGGAGCGCCTTAGTAAACCTTATGATCCGAAGACTAGAACTGGTCACGGCTTATCTCCAAGAACGCTTTCTAGACAGCAGTATATACAAGATCAACTTAATTACCTATTATAGAAATGTTCAGATAAGCAGACTGGTTTATCCTATCCAGAAAAACTTAATCCACATGATTATCAGAAACTGTAGATGTGGAAGGATGCTCTACAAGACCTAGGTAATCCATTTGACCAAGAAGGTAATCTCAAAGAAGGGGATGAGTTACAAACTGCTCTTGAGATACAGTCTTGGAATAACTGGTTAGCTAAACAAACAGACTATTCTACAGATTTTGATGAGTTTGATAAAGAATACCAGAATATAGTAGATTAGATTAAATCTGGAGAAAAGACTACGCAGGATCTGTATAAGTTTATTGATGCCAATTCAGAATATGGTATAAACCCAGAATATCTCGAATACATCTTTGGTAAAAATAAGTCTGCTAAAGAAAGTCTGTAGAGAATGTTCTAGAATTCAATGAAGAGGCTCATTAAAACAAAGAATGGCTTCGTTAAAGATTTTAGTAATGTAATCTTCTCTGAACAATCTGATGGTACAGTAAAAATACCAGATATGTGGTTCTATTCAAGATCTGCTGATATTAAAAATAATGAAGAGAATAATGCTACTGGTATAGACCCAGAAGAATTTAGAGATGCTTTTGATATTAGAGAGGTTCCTTATACAGACCCATCTGGAATGCAATTAGCTAAAGATGGCGTAACAAAATTTGATCCACGCAACAATCCAAATGGCGTAGAGCCTATGTCTTGGTTTGAGTATATACTTAAACAATATACAGATGCTGCTCTTGATGGCAGAATGCCTAGGTATGTATCTCTTGATGGTAAAATAGCAATAGATTTCTCTACACTTGGTGGTAATAGATAGTCAGTAGAGAAATGGATAGCAGAGAATATTCTTATGTATACAAAGACATGGGAAGGTAAGGATGGTTCCATGAAGTCTAAGCAAGTACCTCTTACAATATTCTCTCAAATAATTCCGAAGAGGGCTACATTTGGCAATAATTAGCCTACATCTAGATATATACCTAAAGGTCGTTTTACAACAAAGAAAGGATCATCTACATCTTCTATATACGACGATAAGTTCTATGATGGTGACAGAAGTGGATTGCAGCCAGACTTCGATAAGTATGGAGATAAGGATTTTGTTAAGTTTATATAGAAGGGTGATGCTAGAGCTTAGTATTACAACCTTCTTGTACAAACTATGGAATAGCAATGGGACAAGCTTGGACTAGATCCATCGTATAATAGATTTAAACTTCCGTAGATGGAAGGAACGTCTAGCATGAAGAGATATAGAGCTTTGGGTAGTCCTAAAAAGTTCATTAAGAACAAACTTCAAAACGCAACTGGCGCTACATCTGATGATACAAATATGCGAGACGAAGGCGATTTCGTGCAGCGTAATGGTAAATGGGTTCTCAAAACTGCTCCAACACGTTTTATAAACGAAATGGAAGACCCTTCTATGATTAGTTCAGATCTAGCTTACACTGTTGGCATGTTTGTAAATATGGCTAATAACTTTGTAAATAAATCTAAAGTACAAGCCGAACTTGAGACATTGGGTTATAACTTGTCTGACGAAACAAGAGATTCAGAACATCAAGGAACTGGTGCTAGGCAGCAAGAGAGATATGCCAAAATGCTGAAACAATTGTTTTATGAGTCTAGAGAAACGAACGATAATCCTGGAGAAAAGCCTTCAAAGAAAGCTATTGCAGCGGCAAAGCTTGTAAATAAGACAAGAGGTGTTTCTGCTTATCTCATGCTTGCCGCAAACGTTCCATCAATGTTTGTAGGTGTATGGGACTCTTTTACACAGATGCCAGCATAGGCTGCTAGAAATGACCAATTCGGCTTTAGAGACCTTATGAAAGCGTACCTTTATACAGGATTTAACCTTATGAAGGCTTTAGCTAACATTGGTAACCCTATAGCAAACTGTAAAGCTGTAGCTATGATGTAGAAAGATGGTCTTGTTAGAACGAATGATGAGACATTTAAAGATACTTATCGCAATAGAATTACAAAAGCTTTAAAACAATCTGCTACAGGCGGTTATACGATGGGTGATTATATGATGAATATGCTAGCTCAAAGAGCGACATATAATGCCAAGAAGTATTATCCAGGTAACACCATTGTTAAAAAAGGTTTTTATACAAAGGCTGAGTTTGATAGACTGATGATTAATAGTGGTCTTGCATAGAAATAGATTAATAGGGATTGGAAAGACAATCACGGGGAATCTATGTGGAATGCATACTATTTTGATCATGGTATAGCCAAAATAAAGCCATCATATGTCGACGTTTAGGTTTAGGATAGTAAGCTATCTGCTACTATATAGCAAACAATGGCATTGCTTAATGGTAACTCACCAAAGAACGATCAATCGGCTGTTAGTAACAACGTCTTGCATAAATTCTTCTTTTTGATGCGTAATTTCTTTATACGTCGAGCAGAACATTGGTTTGCAGGATATACCCCAGACAATGTTGTAAGAGAAATAGAATAGGTAAAAGAAACAGTATAGAGAGGCGGAACTACTACTATTAGAACAAAAACTGTACGCAAACCTCTAACAAACGAGCAGAAAGCACAGAGATGCATGTATGACTATAGTACCGGTGAAGCTAATCCTGCTGTATTGGTAAACCTTATGAGAGGAGCACATACTCAACTTAAATGGTTTAATCAATAGATGTTTAATCGTCAAGCCACTATTACAGATCAAGTTAAGTTTAATAAAAATGAAGTAAAGTCTCTCAAAGAGTTTTTGACCTGGGGACTTTGTCTTGCGTTGCTTTCTGTAGGGTGGATGGCATTTCATAGGTATGTACAGGAAGAAACAAAAGATCTTAAACCTAAGACTTACGAAGACTCTTTACCTACAATAAAGAATTTTATAGATCAGAAAGTTTATCTCAGACTTATAGACCAGTGTATGTTTAGAACTATTGACTCACAATTCTAGTTGTATAATGTCTACCAGTTTGTAGATATGGTTAAATCTGCTACAACCGTAACATCTGCTGTAGAAAAGTTCACAGAAGTACCTACAGCTATTGCCGATGCCGCTGGATTAACAGGAAATAACCCAACTGATATTATTTCGTCTGACTCTAAGTACAAATATTTCCCACGTTGGCAAAGATCACTAATGACAGCCTCTGGAGTTCTTAATAATATACAAACATGGGGATCTAGTAGAGGTAACGATAAGGTTGGTAGATGGTATTTCGATAATACTGTAACAGGAACAGTGTTTAAGATGGGTGGATACACATGGAAAAATGGAGAACAGAATAGTGGAAATGGATTAGTTCCACCACCACCGGCTCCTGCTCCAGTTGCGCCACCACCTCCACCACCAGCGCCTTAAAAATAAACGCGTACTAAAATATTTCGCATAAACTAATCAAAACAAAATAGGGGAGCAATACCGATAAGGTACTGTTCCCCTTTGTTGTTATATAAGGTTTTCTAAAAAGAGTGGAGCCTCGTCTGCTAACGGCATAGCGTAATCCGTTTCTACAGACAAGGTGCTATTACATAACAATAATCTTCCTATATCTGAAGTAAGACCCCAAAACTGCAAAATTCGAGCCCTTTCTTCTAGCGTTGGAGAGATTACTCCATCCTTCATCTTATATGTTAATGGCGTCATACTAAGCTTATACACCATGTATGGCATATTATTGCACCGTTTAGTATAAACGCCTTTTAAACTAGGTGATTTAACAAAACGTCGTGCTCTATCTATAGACAAAGCATTCCGTACATCGTCGTTAACAACGAAGTAGATACTACGATAATCCCCTGGATTGTCAGGGTCATATGTGTAGATATCTACAAACCCTGATTTTTCAGAGAAGTCATCTAGCTTAATATCGTTCATAATCAAAGGCATTACTACCTTTGCAAATTTACTCATAGGTTCAAGGTTTCGCTACCGTCTCCAGTATAGTAATCATAGCTATGGTCCCAGCTGTTTGTTCCCAAATGCCATAAATACGCTATCATGAAATCATGTATTGCTACGTCTCTAGAAGTAACTTGAAACGCAGATAACCTGAATACCCTTATTTCATTGCTACCTGTTGTATCGATAGCTATGATATAGAATTCAAATCTCCATTTATCGATTTCGTCATTGCTCAATTCTAGTACATTAGTCAGGTACCAATATACTGCTTTCTGATAAAAACACAATTGTCTACAGTAATCAAATTCTTTCATACTGTCTTCAAAGTGCCATAACTTAGCCGTAGTCTTGATATCCATAATTGTACACGTTCTTATATCAAAGTTGAATGTACAACTATCAAGCAATGATTTACATGCGATAGAGGTATAAGCTCCATGATTCAGTTCGTCTATAACCCAGTAATCCCAGTTTATCTGAAACTCATGATATACGTGTATACTGCCATGCTCACCTGCTCTTCGTATTAGTTGTCTTGCTAACTTATGTTCTCCAACATTATGCTGGATTTTCATAAGCTGGTCTAAGTCATACTGAGATATAAGTATTTTCTTAGATCTAATAGCTTCGATATAATCCTTATACTCTACGCTTATTTTAAGCGCTTCTGAGAGGATTTTATCTTCGCTCTTGCCAACTATACTATAAGACTTACGATAAGCGTCTGAGAGCTGTTTATTTAGCTCTATTTCGACGGTATTTATTAAGTTTTCACAGAACTTTTGTGCTTGCGCACTTTTAGGCTTGTCGCCATCGAACAGCACGTAATCATCCCAGAATTTATCTGGCTGAAGCAGGAACTCATGTATCATTGTTCCTTTACGTAACTGTGGCAAATCTAAGCCTTTCTCTTTACCATCCAGCATATTACGAAAATAGGCCGGCCCTTTGTTCAAGAACCAGCCTATCGCACTATTACTAATGCGTGTATTATCTTCGTAGTATGGAATGTCGTATTCCGGTATTTTGTACTCTGGTGTAATCATTAGCATCCTGGACACCAATCACAACAACAATCATCTGAAGCCGCTTTCTTCTTAACATTCTTCAGACAGTTATCTTTACAAGAACGAGAATGAGGCTTTATAGTACCTTTCGAAGAAAGATTCATATCCTCAAACAACTCTTCAAATGTTGTAGTAGGATAATCATTAGCCTCTTTTACGAAAGACGCAATGTTATCAAAGCTACATACTTCAAAATTGTCCTTGATAAAATCAGTTAAAGACTTAACTTCTTTCTTGTCGTTAAGCTTGTCATTCAATACCTCCATTATAAGAGATGGAGACATCTCATCAAACTCACGCCAATAGCGGATACGAGAACAACGATCTATCAAATACTCTGATATCTCGCTTTCATCATTACATGTAAACAAAATCATATGCTTACCCTTGGTATCGGAACCATCCAATACCTGCAATAATACAGAGTCATCATAATCCGCAAGAACTTTATCAAGTTCGTCGAACAAGAAGCAAACGCTTGTGTCACCAAGCTTTTCTACAAGATTTCTAAGGATATATGGACGTATATTTTTGTCTATATTTATAATTGGAAGACCACTCTTATTGGCAATTACCTTAGCCATTACAGTCTTTCCGGAACCCTTTAATCCCGCAAGCATCACACCAGTAAATCCGCTTTCAGACAGATTATAACTATTAATAACCTTATCTATAAAGCGTTCGTCACGTTGTGTACAATATACCTTAGAAGGCAAAGATAAACTGCTAGACTCTTCAAGTGATATTGCGTCGGTATAACGGTCTACGCTAATATGGTAAACCATTCCTGGAGTTAAATCACACTCAAGACCTTCTGTGTTAAACTTAAAGTTTACGCTCTTACCTACTTTCAAAAATTTCTTTTCCATATTTACTGATATTATAATACTCAAATATTGGTTTTTATCTTTTCTATCATCTCGTCTACCTGACTTTGGTTACGTACGAGATAACATTTCATTTTACTTCGATGTCGCTTAAGATAATGCTTAAACAATTTCCATCTAAGAGGGAATGAATCTCCCATAAGGCCTTTGCATTCTACTACAAACCCATTTCCTATGAAGTCAGGTAGATATGTTAAAGGCCTTATTTTTTCGCCTAAATACTCGAATTTGTCCAGTAATACGAAATGCTTTGGCTCATATTTAACTGGTATTCCAGCTTTCATAAAAGCTTCATAAGTATAGCATTCGAGTTTACTCTTAAAACTGAGACCATACTTATCGACTTTTGTCGCATTCCGTACTCTACCTTTAGATTTCTTGCCTATCATAATAAAAATTCTTTCCCCTTATCTTGGATACAGAAGTTTTATCAAAATAGACAATTTCGCCATCAGTTACTTTTTGTTCACCTCCATGATGGACACACGCGCATATACATCCATCTTCACTATAACTATCCCAGATAGTCATCTGCAATTTGTTTGGAAGATAAATACGCATGAATCCACCTTTGTCAAGATGAATTTTCTTAGTCAGCTTCTTTGTAAGCCATTTATACAATAGAGGAGACATTACTGCACCTCCCAGCACACCTAATAGGCATCCTATTACTACATCAATCATATTTCTGTAACGTTTTTGTTAACCAGTCTTTCATGGTGCTAAATCCGTTGTCACGAACAGCATCTGATAGATCTTTGGCTTTAAATTTTTTATTAATGAAAAAAGCATCTATTTTGTATTGCTTACTATATTGTCTAGCCTTAAGCATACCGGTTTGATCTCTATCATACAGTATTACTATATGCTTCCATTTGGAGCGTAGAGACCTGAGTATGTCATCAGGTATAAACACTGTCTCACTAGCAGCGGCTATTGCATTAAAACCCATCTCGTAGCAACACATCACATCTTTCAGTGATTTTGTTATTATGAGTAGGTCGCCTCCTTCCTTAGGCAATTCGGATAATCCCTGTACGTGCCGATTCGTCAGATTGGTACGCCATTTAGTAAACTTGGAAGCAAGTGGACGATAAATCTTAAATTTATCATACACTTTATATGCATACATAGGACTATTTTCTTTGTAGATACTTCGGACGATACTATTACAAAGAAAGTATTTAATGCTGAACACATTGAACTTCTTTAGGGTATCAATGTGTATTCCAAACTGTTTCCAGTATTGTTTATCTACATTAGTAAACGGCTGTCGAACTATTCCGATATCGGTATCTCCTTTCGGCGCATCGTACGTATTTGTCCTTACGGTTGTATTTGGATTTATTCTGCGTACAATTCTCAATAATTCTCGTTCAAGTTCTTCTCTAGTTGTTATACCTTTGTATTCTTTTAGGAACTTTAAAGAGTTTCCACACTCTCCGGTTCCAAGGTCTTTCCATAATAGCCCTCCTGTTTTGGAATGGAATATTCCAAATGAAGGATTCTTATCTCCAGACCTTAGTGGACTATTCATAAGTTTTCCAACTTTAAATTGTCCTAAACAATACGTATAGATGTCTAAATCATTCACTTTGTCCAAGATGTCTCTCAAGGACATAGTAATTGCTGTTCTAGTACTATACATAACTTATAAGTTAGTGCTTGCAAAAGGAATCGAACCTTTAAACCGAAGCTTTCGTTAAAACTCATTAGTCGACTTCATGAGTTAATGCATATGCACCTACTAACAACCCAGCTTACCAATACTGTGTATACAAGCAAATTGAGCAGTTTAATGACATGCTCAGGTCTACGTTGACGGACGTATAGCAGTTTACGGAGATGCTAAGCTCGGACTTTAGGTTATTCAAACCCGCACTTACGTAGCGTACACGCGTATGAAATCTGATGTCAGATGAACTAAGCATCATAGATAATATCGGCCTTCACAGGCGGACAGAGCTATTACTTTCACAAGCTGTAACTCTTCTTATCATTAGAAATGTTGTGGCTCTGTAGGGATTCGAACCCTACTGGACTATTTGTCTATATAACAAAAGTATGATTAAAACGTCGATTTGGATAGTTTTCGCATATGTCCATGCTTGTGTCTCACGACACCCTGCGAGCCTTATTGGAGGCATTTCACCTCCATAGGGTAACTGAATTACCTAGCTCCACCAACACCCTTTCATGGCAGTATTACCTCCCTGGGGTGTATCCACTTGTCGTATAGTTTGACACTCCTGCTATGTAGACGGTATAAGAACCATCTACCGGATTTCATACAATCAAGTAGTATTTCTATTTCTTCAGGCGTAAATCCCTTAAAACGGAAGATCTGATGCGCCTGCTGCATCCGCAGTTTCCGGAGTAACGGTTGGTGGTACGTTAAGCGGATCGTTGTTCTCCTTATCGGCAACAACTGGTCGCTCCATAAGATCGTTCTTAAAGAGCTTAATCTGCGAATCTGTATTAGACATGTCTTCAACGAAGATTCCGAGCTTACTTACTTGAGTATAGCCCTTCTTGTCATAGATAACCTTCAAACGGAGTTTCTTCTTTGTAACGATCATAGGGTCAAGCATCTGCTTTGTCCAGTCAATCATCTCCTTAAATGTAGAAAGCTCTGCATCTGGTCGCTGTGGATAGAAACAATCAAGAATCTGACAAACTCGTCCAAACTGAGCGTTATCACGTTTCTGCAAGTCTTCATCTGTCTTAATATACATTCCCTTTGTATTCTTCCACTCTGTCATAGTAGCTGTCTGACCATCCTCATTCTCAAATACAATCTCGAGGAAATCGAGACCCTGAGGAGACTTGTTACAGTTTACCTCTTTAAGAGTGATATTCTGGTTAATGCCTACTGGCATATAACTACTATTACTAAATTCTTCGTTGTTAATTGCGGCTGTCTTTGTACTAAACATAATCTCTATTATTTTAATATACGTAATGCTAACATATCAAGTTTATTCTCAGCATAGTATGCTGTTGATCGAACAAACCGATATATCAATTTACTTAAATATTCTATCCCAATGTGTTGTAAGTGTCCCATCTTCATTACCTTCTGCAATAACGATATCCTTTCCAGCTATGTGTCTTGCACGGGCTTCCATGATGGTATCAGATGTACCACCTTTAAAGGATATGTGCGTTTCGTTTCCTTTGCGATATACGTAACCAACCGCATCGGCTAATCCACACACGATTTTACTCAGTTTACCAACCAAGTCTAGTTCTTTTGCAGAAACTTCAACACCGTCCTTTTCTGTTACGGTGTCTTTAACGTGACCCACAAGAATAAATTCGTCACACAAATCCCGGAACATATCAACTACCTTCTTTACTGCGTCTCTAAGATACTTATAGCCCGCACCGTTAGGTAAGGTTGTTACGTCTGTACCGTCCCATTTCTTACCCATTGGAGTTTGGCGATAGAGTGTACAAGCATAGCTCATACAAATATCCTCAAGTCGTGTAGCATTGTCAATAGTGATGTGCTTATAGAAATTATGACCTACTTCTTTATTCTTGGCACGAATGGCACTTGCTGCTTCTCCTAAATCATTGATCGTACGACACTGGATGGCCATCGCATCAACGAAGACAGAGCCTCCCTCAAGGTCTATGATAAGATTATTATCCAGCTGTGCAAGACAAGATGTCTTACCAGCCTTTGGAAGACCATAGAGTATAAGATATCTAGGGTTTTCAGAAACTGCAGGAATTTTACTAGTAGGTAATGTTAAACTCATGATACAATGATACTAAAAGTTTTAATTAAAGCTTAATGTTAATACTAATGATTGTCTTCTTAATCTCTGGGCTAAGTGAAGAGATGAAGTTGTAATCACTAAAATCAGAGTAACTATAAATGTCGGTACCAATCTGAATCTCATCATTGTAGAAAATGATAGGAAGACCATTCTCAAGACGGTAAATCTTACCGAGCTTAATACCCTTCATAATACTCTTCTTCTTGCCATAGTTAGCAAGGATGTCACAAGCCTTTGCGAACAAAGTGTCGCCCTTCAGAGGCTTGTAGATATAAGTATGATCCAACTCGTTGAACATAGCATCAATCAGATCGTCATCCTCCTTCTTTGTGTTAAACAAATAAGAGTTGTTCTTCTTTACAGTAGAAAGAATAATATCATCGAGAATCTGAGAATAAATGTTACCATTGTTAGTGTTCTTAATGTTGTTGTCAGTAAACTTAATATCGTATGTTGTCATAATTCAGCCTAAATTTTAATTGCTTAACTTTCTATCAAGTTGTTATATGCTAAGTCATTCTGGAATTCAAGTATGCAGGGCTTTCCTGCGTCTCGATTCTTTAAGATGTGTAAATACACCTTGTTCTGAGTAGGTAAATGGCTCGGACCATATTCTTGTATTCCAAGAATTTCAGGCCTATGAATAACTATAACATAATCGCTAGCTTGAAATAAAGCATCAGCAGATGAAATGTCGCTTCTCATAGGATAATGCGACAAAGGATTGTTTATTCTTTCTGGTGATTCAATATTTCTATTCATCTGTGCTAGTTGTAACACTGATGTCATAGGATACTTTTTAGCACTTATGAAAACTCTTTCGAGTTCCTGCATGGTTTCTATAACGCTGCCTATAGGCTTCGTCAATAGAGCATGGTCATACATTATCACAAAGTGTTTATCGGTACCCTTTATATATGTATTGTAGAAATACCTAATAATATCTTCTGCTTCCTTGGGAGTTGTAGGATTATCTACAAACCATATAGGATACTCCTTTAGTTGATTAGATACTGAGATGACTTTTCTGAAGGTATCGTCATCCAGGTCCGTTTCCGAACTATACAAAGTCGAAGTCGTTTTCCTAAGCTTACTAGAAAGCGTTCTTCCAACCTGCCTAAATCCAACCATCTCTAACGAGAAAATCAGAATCACTATTTCTTCACCAGGATTCAAATCAATAATATCAGTTGAGATCTCATTAGCGAATGAGCTCTTTCCGCTTCCTGAAATACCAGCTATGGTATAAACGGTATTAGGTTCAATACCTCCCATACACTGCTTATTAAACTTAGCCCATCTAGTCTTAAGAGATGTTATAGAGTGATCTCTACGACCAGATATGTAGTTTATCGCCTCTTGGGCTACAACTGACATTGGTCTTATAAGATTAGATAAGTTCTGTTCCATAAGTCGATTCCTCAATTTTAGAGTTGTCTTGCATTTCTTCCTCAGATTCTTCCCACTGATGGTCTACTAGCCATCTCCACATCGTCTTCATGTAACTTAGTTTACCCTCGTTAGTCTTTTTCTTCATTTCGAAGTCAAGACATTGAATAAGATGTTGAGCCATAGCTTCGCTTTGACCTACATAGACATTGAATAAATGCCTACATTTGTTAACGTTAGCTCTTAGATAGTTTTTAGTACCATCTGGTCGTAGAACGTATATTGGGTACATTTCATAGAACAAATCGAAATAGTCCTTTTTTGGGCGAACTATATTATTGAGCGTGTCTGTTGCATGATATGTAATTGACTTACCTCTCTCGATCGAGGTAATAAGTCCCTGAGAAATTAAGTTTGATATTTCTTCGTCGCTAACTAGGCTGACAATTTTGCGGACGTCTTGATTATAAGTTTTTTGATTCTTATCCAATACCAAACTTAGGAATATTAATTGATTTGAATTCAGTCCTGGAATATCCAGGAGTTTTGTGTTTAGTTCAATAATCATCTTATATACGTTGATAAACGATTAATCATCGAATATTGTCAACTGGCGGTTAACAAACTCACTAGCTATCTTTTTTGCTTTGCTAATGTAGTATTGATAATCCAGGTGACGTTTATCTATTGGTGTGGCATCTATCTTATTAAGAAGTCGGACTCCGTATTCTGTTATTCTTGTTTCAGAACGACTTTCGTACATTTTATCCTTAACTCGTATAAGATAATAGCCACTACTTGACGCGTAGTATCTATTAATACGTTGAATCTGTTTTCCTCCATATTCAACTTTTGATTCCTTGTTTACGCTTTGTGACATCAAGAAATCACGGATATCTCTATCCTTCTTAATAAACTTGTCTATCGGTTCATTATTTAAAAAATAGTTTATCACAGCTTTGGAGATAACAACTGGTGTCATGCTGTTGCTAAGACCAATTTCTGTGATAAACCTGCCTTTCTTTTCTATCAGTCTTGGATCTCCAGATTGGGAGTATCCTTTGCGAACACCAAAGTAATTGTTCACGTCGTACTGATAAAACGACTCGTAATCATCGGATTCGAATGTTAACTGGGTTAATTGCTCAACTTCCTTAATCGCGTCGGCTATTGCGAGGCGGGCGGATTTGTCGGCAATGTAGACGACACCATCTGTATTGACTTGTACAATCTTACAATTCAATGCCAGAAGCCTGTCCACCAACATAAGTAGTATAAGTTGCCCATTTATACGTATCTTATATACGTTAAGTGGATCATAAGCCCAGCTACTTTCTTGTTGCATCTTTCCTGTAAGAGCATTAAGAGCCTGTTTAAATGCCTTAGACTTTAATAACTCTCCATTACGTTTGGCAGTCAAGCGCTCCTTGTATAGAGCACTGTACACATTCCAAAAATCTTCTCCTAAGTGAACTGGAAGCCAATGGTTTATAATGGCTAGTGAAGGATACATAGACGTAACGTCGGAGTGTCCTATAAACTGTTCAGCTGTAGGTTTGTAGACTCTAGGTTCGTTGATAGTGTGTATACCACCTTCGCCTATAGAGTAGCAAATATTTGAGAGAACAAACTTCTTCTCATAGTTTTCTTGTTTCTTATCAGACTTACTTGCATTGCAAGTAGCATTCTTTACATCCAATAAGACCTCTTTCAACTTTGGATTAGAATATTGTATAAATGGGAGTATAATGTCACCTAGACGAATGTTTCCGACTTTTCTGGTACGTGTCTTCAATTCATCTTTTGTAGTTTTTGCAATATCTAGAGTTTTGCGTAAAAGCACTTCTTCTCCAAATCGTACACCACTCATTGAAAGTGCATCAAACCCCCATTCTTTTTCAACTTCAAGACGTAGTTCTACATCTTCTTTTACTTTGTTAAGCAAAGTCTCAGTAGCTTCTACGTCGTTCACGTTATACTCTATCATAGCGTCAATATCGCATTCCTGGATTTGCAGATCAAAACTTCCTTCATACTCTTGTACATTTGGCATATGTAAGAGTATTTCTATTTCTTTTAAGCTTTTCTGCTGTTTGGCGCTATAGAGCATCATCATAAGATCAAATGAATAGAAGTAGTTTGAATACTTATATACCTTAATCTTATCAATATTTCCTGTTTTTTCCGAACTTATTATTTCTTTACTAAGATAGTAGAGAGAACTACAAATTCTCGAGTATCCTAGTCGCTTCATTCTACTACAGAAATGTATAATGTAACTTATGATTATGTCATCATAATGCTTATTGTTGTAGCCGCACATTATATGATCAGTTCTGTTGGTGTAGAAGAAGTCAACTAGTTCTTCTAGTTGATTTTTACGACAGGATATCTCGAATTTATATAGTTTATGACTCTCTGAATCTTTACAAGTACAATGAAAACAGTTTGGAAAAACTTCTATGTCATATAGAACTACTGGTCTTTCCTTTATTATCATAGTCCCTAGTGAGGGTTCGCACCTCGCAGTCATATCCTTTCGGAGCACACTAGGGTGACCAGTGGTGTCCTGGTCGGTTTTGAAGAAGTTACGCCTTAAGCTGCCATTCGCATTTTATTTGCGCCTGGTAACAGGAGTCGCCCCGTCTTCTTTCGATGGTCTTTAAGGTTTGTACAAACAAGATTACTGCGCTTTGCTTTTACCTTATTTGTCTCCTTACGAGCCATCTTCATGACTTTACTGTGTTCTGGAAGATTGTTTACTCCTCCATACTTAGCAGTTTCGCCATCGTCTTTTATCTGAGCAACTTCCTGCTCAGAGAACTTGTCGTCCGAATGCTGGAATCGTCCAACAAGTTGTAATTTGTCATATTTAGCGACAACTAAGTCTCTAATATGTTCTTCTGCAGCATTCTTTTCTGCCTCCCAAACCGGGAATTGCTGCGCGTAGAACAAGTCGTCTTTCTTAACCGGGCATGGGTGCTTTCGTTCCCATTTCTGCAACTTGTGTTGAACATACCCTTCCATGAGCTCGGTATGGTTAAGCTTCGTAACCTTTCTGCGAGATTCAATTTTGATCGAATCACGCTTGAGCAGTATAAACCAAGGTTTCTTCCGGGAAAGACCATGGATATTGTGTTCTTTACAGAACTTAGAAGTAGTCCCATGAGACTTATTAAAATCCTTAAGCCACTTCTCTTTGATGTCACGATATTTTTCAACATAATCGTCCAAATATTGATTATTCTGGGTATTCATAACGTTGCCTCCTATGATTAAGCTGCTTGTTTAACTGACTTTTGTTTAATTTCTTTAACCTGTGTAGGCTTCTTGTTTACGGCTTTAGCTTTAACTTTGAGCCCACGACGAAGCTTGCGTCCTTCAGCCTTAGAGCCGTGACGGAAATTATAAGTGTTCTTCTCAAGATTCTCCTTAGCCTTCTTCTTAGCTTTACGGAGGTTGTAGAAGTTAACACTAGCGTTCTTTGAGCACTCGATAGTATGAGGATCGCCTCCCTTCTTGTGCTTATTGTGATTGCCTGACATATCTATGCCAGCCTCCTCGAATGGAGACTTATCATCAGAACGATACTGATAGAATGTAGCATTACCTACAATATCACGCAGTTTTGCTACTACACTTGCTGGCACGTTCTTAAAGAATGCTGTAGAGTTAGTAATACATGCAGATTTAATTCCGCAATCCTTTACCAACTTCTCGAGCTCCTTCTTCTTTTTCAGAACAGAATCACATACAACTGTAATATTGTATACAGTGACGTTGTCCCACTGTTTCTTTGCGATGTCTATCACCTTCTTGGTGTCGGCATCATTGAGATGCATACGTTTGCATCGACGGGTAACTGATGCGATGTGACGAGCCATAGCGACATTACGACGCTCTTCCTGCTTCTTCAAACGGTCCTCAAGAGTGATTTTAACAGGCTCTGAAGCCTTTTCCTTCTTGGAGTCGATCAGTTTATCCATAATGCTCTTTTTACGAGCTTTACGGGCCTCTATACGAGCCTTAGAAGCGGCATATTTAGCCTCCTCATGAGCTTTCTTTTCGGCCTTCTTCTTAGCCTTAGCATCGTCTTTCGCTGCAGCGATTTCTGTATTTTTTACAGCAGCCTTAGACTCTTCCTTCTTAGCTGCCTCAGCCTTAACTGGTGTAGTTCCTATCTTAGCCTGAACCTTCTTGAGGCTCTTCTTATTATTCTTCTTTGACATAATTTTTATAATTTAATGTGTTAATAATGTTATTTTTTAAGGCAAGGGATTCCTTATTTGTGGTTCGTGTAAGCCTCGATCTTACTCCTTTCGGCGACCCTTATATTTGTCTCGAACCTATAGCATTTAAGCTGCAAGATCCATCTCGAACTTATCTGCAATAGTATCCTTAATCTCAATAGAAGTCTCATTGTTAAACTTCTCAAGATTAGCGTCAAACTTATTCGCTAGTAGTTGTTGCTCGTGAATAAGCTGAGCAATCTTAGCTGAGGAGAATACCTCACGCTTAGGCATAGCCTTCAATCCCTTTTTTGCCTTAGTTGATGGATCAAGTGTCTTGATCATCTTAAGTTGTGCTATTGCCTCCTTTGCCTCGCATGCTGCGAAAATACTATAGTTATTTGTCTTCTTAAAATCCTCGTAAGAGAATGTAGTTGTACCTGTATTAAGAGCTACCAAAACACCCTTAATCATAATACGCTTCTCACTAAGCTGTACAATCTGGTTATACAGGCTCTTGAGATCTAAGCCAGAACCCTGCTTTGCTGCAATTGCCTTCTTAGACATGAGGTTCTCTGCTCGAATAATTCGCCAATACTTATTGATAGTGATATCAATGTTCTTACGAATTGTAATGATGTTTGCTGAGTTCAATTTAATTGATTTCTTATTCATATAGTTTGATTAAAATTAAACAATTTACTTGAATCAGCCATTTACCTAGTTCCTATATTACATATAACTGTAATAAAGAATAAAAGACATCCATTGGCAATCCTGCCCCGCAGGGCGGATTACCTATTCTCCGCAGAGAATGTTTAAGGATGCCTTTTAATATAAACTAATAATATCGTCTTTGTATTTCGTTATAAACAATAACGGCAATACCATGCATGAATGTGTACTCTTCTGCTCGCAGTTCATACACCATTCCCGCGGGAATGTTTCTGTTTATGGCATTACTCGTTTAGCATTTACAATTCCGTACTCCAACTCAATCATTGGTTTACCTATGCAGTCTTTAACCTGCAAAATTTGTTTACGTCCGTTGATATTGATAACAATTTTCTCAGGAAACTCTTGCTGAGCGTTAAGCCTTGGCCCTGACACCCGGGACCCCGCAGGGTCCGCTCCTACGCCATCAGCAATGCTAGAATTCTGACATACTTTTGTCGCAACATCATACAGTCGTTCTACGACCCAGTTAAAGTTTTTGTCTTTAACTCCTTTCATCACAATTTCTTGTGATAGTCCTTCCATAATGGCTTTTTGGTTAAGCCCTGTGGAAAGACTCACTAGTGCATCCCATACCTTGAGAGCGAAACTCTCAAATGGTAAGGTTTGCTCGCAGCCGATTATCTTGTTCCAAAAATGGAATTTGGTTGAACCGAGAGTAATACTACCATCATCGTTAATGGTATAGATTTTGTACTTCTCTGTATGGTCCAACTTTTCATAAACGGCTGCTTTAATCTTCGGTTCGGAGAGCATTACTGCAATAAGCTTAACACTCTTCTCAGTTAAAACAGCCTCCATGAACCCTACGCGATCTTATCAGCTGGTTTTGACTCTGCCTTCTGGCGCTCGTAGTCAGCAATGATCTTCTCATTTGCTGAGATGGCAGATACACACTGTGCCTTAGCCTTCTGCAACTGCTCGATCATGGCGTCAAGACGAGCTATCTCACCACGGTTGAGGTCGTTAAGAATACCACCCAAATCTTTAGGATCTGAGAACACAGCCTTAGAATTCTTGTCCTTGAGAGCGTTCTGGACAGCCTCTTCAGTGGTCTCACCAAACTTGGTGCAATTCTCGCCGAGAGGAATATCGATCTGGTTATCGGTGCCCTCATTGAGACGACAAACGACATCACCGATTGCATTCTGTTTTGTTGCCATAGACTCAATCGTAATATAGCCGATCGAGAAGCGACGAGGCGAACGATTGAGTACAAGGTTTACATTGGAGCTCTGTTTAGCCTGCTCCAAAACCTTGTCATGGTCTGGGTTAAATAAACGAGTTTGGGGGGTGAATACATCCTGACCAAACATTTGCGCACCGAGCATGCTCAGTGGGGTACGATTTGACTTAATAGTTGTTTCCACGATGTTTACATTAATTTCTGACATAATCATATCCTTTTTGATATCGTTATTGATTAACTAACGATATGATTGAAAAATATGGTGTATTTTGGCTACACCTTTGCCGTTGTTTATTGAATAAAGCAACGCTGATACGAAGATACTCGGTTACTACTTTGCTTACTTAGTTTCCTAAAGGAAGTTCTACTATTGTAGACGCTTTAAATAGACTTAGCTGCACTTTCCCTATTACGACAATAGGATAATAGGCTTGCAGCAGGAATTGCATACGTATGATGCAATTAGCATTTACTGGTTTATCCAGGCCCATCGTCTAAAGCTTTGAATGCTTCCTTTGCATAATCAAATGCTGAACTGTTTTCTGCTATTTTGTTCACGTTTTTTTCTAACTTAACTATTCTAATCTTCGTTGGTGAAATTTTGCAGAGCAACTAACACTCATAGAATCTTAGAATTCTTATAACCCACGAAAATATGTAGAATCTCGGTCGTATTTCCCTTACTATACTTACAAGATATTCCTACACGATTGTTATTAAAGCAGATTGTCTCTACTGCTAACTTAGAAGCGACTGTCAGCTAGGTCTCCTTACTGCGATACTCGGCTTATGGCATGTATCCAGCGGTTGATTATCGGAATGTCTCAGGATCAAACCCATCACAGACTTTACGGCTTTTTGCATCTTTGCTGATGTTTGCAATTTTTCTGTACCGGTATTACTACCTCCTATTTATAGTGCACGAATATTGGGAATTCAACCCATACATCTCATCTTGTCACCCACTTATAAACGTAATATACATGTATAGAGACAGTATACACATATAATATACACAGTCGTTTTACAACATAGAATATAAGCTGCCCATCAATTTCCTGTATTGCTTCGAACCTTTGTGTTTACATATACTGTTGCGCAGTATACTTTAGCATGGTTGGCATATCGGTTGGCACTCGATTTCTTCACCTCAAGCCCTTACTTACAACGTAAGATTCACTCTATGAAGGGACATCAATTTTTGTTAAACATGTTATCTTTTAAACTTTCTAGGTTTTCATAATCTATATCTCTTGCATACAACATACGCATACATAATATACCAGCTTACTACTCTGTAGAGACTATATAATATTGTATGTCATAGTGCAAATAGACTATTAGTCTAGATTGTTTTGGATGAAAGTGGAGGTCAAATGGTCCTGGATGGACATATCTCGAATCAACTTTCTACCTGATTTGCTATTTCTTATTCTAGGATAGCCTCCATCAATTTTCTTTGACTGTAACGGAGTCATCGATCATAGTCTCATGAACGATTTAATTTTCATGGAAATTGGCTGTAAGTTCGGATTGCCTAACACCCTAATAATACAACTGGAATAGATTTTCACCGCGATCTTCACCCGCGTACGATACTCCCGTAGAGCTTCGATTAAGGGGCTGCCCAACCCTTGCGCTTGTTTTACTTTTATATACCGCATAAACAAGAAAAGCCTGGCGGTCACAATCAGACACTTCTACCCCATCCCTGGCACCCCTTCAATGGAGTTGTACTGAATCGAACAGTAAGGTTTTGGTATAGTCAGCAAACTCATTTAGTTTACTCTGTGTGGTATTACTCCCACAGTATTGATGTAGTTTTTCGGCCTTTATACTAGCTTTGGACACTAGAAACACTACCTACGGCTTAATAATACTTCTATATTGTTTGGGGTATCCTCGGTTCTTCCAGCACCATGCACCATACCATGTATGCAATTCTGTTCACCTACTGGGGACCAATATAGTTCATCTCGTGTAACGTTTGTATATGCTTAGTATTATCACATATAATTACGATACGGTTCAATATGCCCTTCTTGGGACTTATGCGTTTGTAATTACACTGCATCTTTTAGGGTGCATTCAGCCTCATCCAGCTTGTCTCCAGACGGTTCTCACAAGTCCAGCTGTGCAATTATAGGAGCTGATACAACGCTTCTCCTACCTATATCAAACTGTTTCAATGCTTGATACATTTCATCCTACCTTTTGAGTGATCTCGCCCTGCAAGACAGGGTTAACATATTCTCGGATCAAGTTTAATATTGAGTTTTTCTTCTAGTTCCTTCGTGGGGGATATTCCAGAATAGTACGTAGACTAATGGGATCTACTATATGTACTTACCCAATTATAGTGCATAGGGTTCTTATGTTTACTTATGCACATTGGAGGCGATTTGAATATAATCACGGAGCTCTCCCTTACGAATGGTAGAGTCATGATTAGTGGAGTCGACCTTTTCTCCAGGTTCCATAATATACAGAAGTGGTACATACGACGTATCTGTCTTCTTAATTACGGTGCGTTTAACAATTACCTTTGCAGATAACTGTTTATGGTTACAAGGTACAGTCTTTTCTACCCTAACGGTATCATGGACTGTATCAGGATTAGCACGATTCACTTGACCAAACAAATGGTCCATTGGTTGCTGTACAGTAGATGCTGCTACTGTCTGCACTGTCGTTGGAAGGGGAACATTCTTAAGATCGGCAATATTCATGCCGATAGTAAGAAATGCTGCTCCTAACAACGTGATTACTAATTTTTTCATACTTTGATAGTTAAATTATTTGCGTTCACTTTGCCATTGGATGTCAAAGGCTCTTTTAATGCGACCAACTAGTTGTGAACCAGTTCTCTTAATTGGCCGTATTATTTTTTTACCTGAGCCTTGGCCTTACCTTTGGCTTCCTTTTTCTTATCCTCAGCTGCCTTCTTTTCAGCTGCTTCCTTAGCAGCCTTGGCAACAGCCTCTTCCTCAGCCTTAATCTCCTCATCGGTCTTGAACTCCAAGTCGATAATGTTCTCCTTGGCATAACCTACGAGTGGATCAGAAGGATTACGGAACAGATTAGAGATGATACCTGCATACTGTGTAGCGTTATCAAGCATTGAATCAGACTTAACCTTAGCCATCATCTCTGGAGTAACGTCACGATAGTATGCGCGCTTGATGGCGATAACAGTCTTCTTTGCAAAGTTGTTACCGTCCAAGAAGTTCTGCTTCAAGCTCTCAACGAAGCTACCTGGAGCTGCAAGAACTGCTGCAGTAGCCTTATCGGCAAATGCAATATTCTTGTTAGCTGCATCAATGTGCTCCTTGACGCGATCCTTTTCTGGCAGCTTGTTCTCTGCCTCGAGCAAAGTCTTACCCTTTGAGCGAACATCATCTGCACCAATGATTACGAGACACTTTACAGCGTCTGCAATCTGATCATCGGTATACTTGCATACGCCGGTGTTCTTGTCAGTAGAATGATCGCGAAGCTCACAGAACGCAGACACAGGAGATCCTGACGTAGCGGTAACGTTGAAGAAGTGAGCACCAATTCCATAAGTAAGCGTTCCGACACGACCTGTAAGCTCAACAATCTTGCGAAACGTATCATGGAAGCTCATGTTCTTGAGGCGCTCCATATCGTTCTTTGCAGAAGCAAGAGCCTTCTCGGCGTTTTCCTTGTACTTCTTGTCCTTTGTGTTCTTGAGTGTTTCCTCAGCAGAAGTGATAGCACGCTTAGCTTCGATAGAGCGATATGACTTATAGAAGTTCACACACTGCATGATGCTATCCATCAGTTTGGAGTCACGATTCATGGCCAAGAAGCCAGACAAAGCTTCCTTAAGCTCTTCTTCGTCCTTGATCTTTGTAGGATCAAAAACTTTACCTGCTGTTGCAGCACGAGCCTTAGCATCCTTGTCAAGATTCTTTGCAGTCTCTTCGGATACTGTTACAGCTTTAGCAGTAACTTCAACTGCTTCAGCATCCTCTTTTGAAGGCAAGAGCTTTGTGTCATCAAAGCTTACGCCAATCTCCTTCAAAGCTTCAGTAAGCTCTGGAAGAGCAGACTTACGGATTACAACCGCAAAGTCACTAGTACCATACTTGACCTCGTTACATACGCACACAGCGATGCCGAGTGCATTAATGTGGTTGAGTTTGTCGATAGTTCCCTGTGGGAAACCAGTGTGCTCGGCAGCCTTCTCATCCAAGAAGAAGCGATCGTGAGCCATCTTCAACAAATCTACCTGGTGGTTACGATCCATGCTTGATCCACCTGTTGTTGTGAGCATAGCTGCAGCGTCAACAGCTGCATTTGCACCGTTATCACCATTGTTGTTATTCTGAGCAACTTTTACATTGCCCTTTCCATTCTTTTTTGCCATTTTGATAATGTTTTTAAATGTTATTTACTAAAATTAATTAGTACTTTCTGGGCAACTAACTTAAATTCAACTCGTGTCGAATATGAAGTTCGTTTTTAACCAATCTCGTGGAGGCTTAGTGAGCACGTTAATATGCTCATCTTCACCCAAGTTAAGCTCAGCAACAGTATCTACTACAACTGTATCCTTACCTGCTGGTTTTGTCTCAGCACATGTACCGGCGCCCTCTGAGGGTTCCAAAGCCTGAAATGAGCACGTCGGTGCCAGCATGGGATTTGCAGAAGATTTAACTGTGCTAGCTTCACTTTTATGGTCAACAAAGGCATAGTTGACCATACTCTTACCGGTAAAACCGAGCAAGAGACTTACGAGAATGATCCAGAACAACTTGTTGCTCTTATTGTATCTTGCGAAACCAAGAGCTACAAAAATCGAGAGAATCAATAATAAAAGTGAAGTCATTTTTGTTAAACTTTTAAGTTATTTTTAATTTTCCTACGAGTGCGACTTAACGCAGCTTTTATAGTGCCTGTAGGAATTTTCAGCACTTTGCTAATTTCATCAACTGTAAGATCTTCTACATAAAATAAATTAAAAATCTTCTGTGTCTTCTTTGGAAGTTTTTCAAATTCCTTTAGAAGAGATTCATACTCAAGAAGATTGACAAGATCTTCTTCTTCTGAAGAATTAGTTAATTCGACAGGTAGTCGGCCTGAGTCTTCTCCTAATTCCATTGATTTCTCCTTTACTTTTCGTAGATAATCTATAGCTGTTCGATTAGCTATAATTCTCAGCCATCCGCCAAAAGACGAATAATCTGTGAATGTCGAGAGTTTTTGGTGAGCCTTAAGAAATACAACATTTGTAAGATCTTTAGCTTCATCCATGTCATTCACGTAACAAAAGAGCACGTTGTCGACGAACTCTTTGTAACGGTTAAACAATTTATTAAACGCAAGCTCATTTCCCTTTTGAGCTTCTTTTATGGTCTCAATCTCAGATTGAGTGATACGTTGATACTCCATATTGTGGAGTAGGGGAGATCTCTCTCACCCTACCCCTGATAAAACGGAAGATCATATACCATCTTTTGACGATATAATGACCAAACGTTGTTGACGAAATTGTTAAAGAGGATGATTTTAAGATCTTTTCCTCCTGTTTTCATTTCTACCTTTTCAAGTAGTCCTGAACCAATACGCATACGAGTTGTAAGTGTTTTGAACTTCATAGGGCTGCTTAGGACTATCGTTTTCATAATCCAATCACCAACTCTACGCAACTGTTCATTGCAACAGTATTCGTATATACAATTTTCGTCTAGGCTGTCTCCTGCACAGAATATGTGCGCTTCATAAGTAAAGCCTTTTTTGAGGCGGTTATGAAACCAGTTAATCACATTTTCTATACCTTCTTCTTTGCAGCCTAACAGACTAGCTCTGTAAATTAGCATTTTAGGGAAATACTCCATTTTATTTTTGTTTAATTAAATGTTTTCTTAATAAACTTAGAGAAGTCTTCAAAATACTCATCTAGAAAACTAGCTTTTTCCGACAATGCGTTATCAAATAAAGTCATATTACCACATTTACATGATATGTTATAATAGTTTTCTAGGTATTTATAGTTCTCTTGGAACCATACTACCCAACTATTAACCCATATCCAAAATGCTCGTTCTCCAGAATTAAATGTTTTGTTGATACCATCTAAATTTATAGAGTCTGCAAAATTAAAATTCTGAGACCCCTCATGTATTCCAAGAGCTTTTCTTAATGATGCATTCTTTTCGTCTGTTCGAGGTGTTCCTTTTCCAGTATTATAGATTGCTACATTTTCTTGGTATACACGGTCTATCCATCGCGTCTTTACAGCATACTTAATTCTTTCGTGTGGCTTCTTACCTATATTAGATAATCTACCAAACTCTGTACACCATTTAAACGCGAGGTTGACGACATAAGGACACCTGTCCTTTATCATCGCTTTATATCCCTTTGTCATAACTAATAGGAAGGCCCCGGGGGTCGAACCCAGTTCGTAAACTCAAATGAACCTACGCGCTACCAGCTTCAGCCTTCTCTCCACTTTGGTAGGAAACACCTAGACTAAACTTACGCTACGTTAGTATAGTCTACAATGTTATTTACATTGCCGTTTAATTTATAGTATAGTGCTTAATGTATTTATCTCCTCTGTCTGTCAAAACCAAACACGCCCGTGTAGGCAGTTTTACAACATGCCTAGGTTGATGTTCAGATTGAACACCCCTGAGGGAGGCTGTGGACGTGAGCGGAGTCGAACCGCTGTCCAGACAGATTATTTCATACACACTGTACATTCTTTGTAAATGTCCTGATGATCAGTCAGAACATTCGATTTAAGCCACTTTAGAGTCGTTCTAAGGCGCTTTCGGCAGCATCGTGGTTAATTACTCCACTTATCTCCTACAACGCCTCAGAACGCATTTGAATATGGCTAAAAATATATAGGAATCCTCATGATACGAAGATACTTAGAGGGCTATATTCAGCATTTTTGATATATTTTGCAGGGTTCAATTAACTTTCTCAGAGCAATCAAATCTCCCCGATACAAAGATACGCACAAAACATATTGTTTGATCTACTGTCCCAATTTATTGTGTGGGTTCACATTTCTTCTTCCCATCGTGATACGAAGATACTTGATGAGAATGTTAATTCATTCTAAGATTCCTTCTCTACACTGTCCCTCGGGATCTCTAGTACCTGAGAATCTATGTACGTGATACGAAGATACTTGTACTAGAAGAAGAATTAGAAGCGATCGAATTGATAGTTGGCATAATACCAGTTGTTCGGATACTTGGTGCGCAACTCACGGTCGTGCTTCTCGTATTCCTGGTTCAATTCGTTCATCTGCTTACGCTGATCCTCATCGATCTTCTGCGAAAGGTCACGGAACTGATTTGGCGTAATCTTCTGGTCGTCAGGAACGACGGTACCATTCTCGTCCTTACCAAGAAGACGGGCCAGCAAATCTGTGCGTTTCTTCAGAATATCGAGCGTGATCTTTGCCTTCGCACGGTCCTTACGGACATTGAGAAGCTCCTTAATACGGAGATAGTCAGCACACTTAACGATCTCTTTGACCTGGGAGATCTTGCGTTTCTCCTCATCCTGGCGGATTTCTTCTGCCGCCTTGTCTGCGATGTCTGTGACGAGGTTACCCTTCATCAACTTCTCTACTACGTTGTCTGCTGACACATTCTGCTGCTCTTTAGCAGCACCTTTTGTTTCTGCTTTTGCCATTTTGATAATGTTTTAAATGTTTGTAAATAAAATTAATTAACATATTGTTACCTCTCCCACACTCCAGGATGGATTCTTAATGAATACCGCACCGTCATTATTAACGGTGATATCGCATGGAGCTTTGTGAGAGCAGTTAGCCAAATGAATGAGTGCGTATCTGGCATCTTTAGCCTGATTTTCGCTAGGGTACTTGGATTCGAATACCAATGTTTTTGTATTCTTACCCTTTGCTTTACCCTTGATCGTATACACTGGGATCTTCCACATAGTCTAAAGGATTTAGCTTGTTTTTAAACTTGTCACGCTTATATGCCTTTGCTTTGGCTTCAGCGTGACGCTGATGATACACTTTCTTAGTATTACGTTGTGTTCTGCACATAATTACATGTTATCTTGAACTGTTTTAAATACACAGATAATATCTGCAGAAATACCGTAAGAGTCACGCATTCTCTTACTTACACCACCAGACATAACTCTGATAGCATTCATAAGAGATTCATTGCCAGGCTCATTGTTTATAGCCTCTGACAATGCGAGCAGTAACTTCAACTTAGAGTCAAAATACTTGCTAAATCTTTTTTTCACGTAGATGCACGCAGATTCTACAACAGAAAGCTCTGTATCATTCTTAGCTTCTGCATGATGGATAATAACGGAATTAACTTCCGTTTCATCCATTGTGGCTGCGTGCACATCTTCAATACTGGGTTTTACAATCTTTAGCTGTGAAGCTACTGCCCCAACTTCTGATGCACTCAAATTAGCACCCTCATAAGAGATAATGATGTACCGCTTCATAGCTAATCCTCCTTTGTCGTTATATTTGTACTGGAGGACTGTACGAGCTGTACATGCTTACCGTTGATAATGGTGTCAAAGACTTCTGTGTTGGGGATGTCAGGAGGAGTAATAGCATCGTATTGATCCTGCTTATCAGGAAGATTCAGATACACATGCTTGTTCATCTCGAACTCGTTCGATATACTCATCTTAGTCAATGGTTTCCCAGATTTTTCTAAGACTGATACCACATCACGCATAACCTTTTCGGGTATGCTGAAGAACACTGAGTCCTGATGTCTCCATTGACCTTCCGATCTCTGAAACTCTATAACGTCAGAACAGTCGGTGAATGTAGGATTGTCAATTTCCTGCATCATCTTTGACACCATAAGCGAATCATCATGTCTGATTTCGCTCTTTGTCTGCTTCACATAGTCACATGATGACACTGTGACAGCTACAATAAGCATGATTAAGCACATGCTAAGCTTTTCGAATAATCTCTTCATTTTGATAATTTATTAGAGATTTAACAAATGTTAACTATCCGGGTTTTAAAGATTCACGGAATCATCTATTGTGATACATATGGGACTCGAACCCATGACCCATAGATTAAAAATCTATTGCTCTACCAACTGAGCTAATGTATCGAATTAGGAGAGAATATTCTTGTATGGCCCTGGCTTTTGACCATACTCCACCACCAACGACATGAACACCAGTATGAATCATATCTCCTCTTACTCTCCTAATAATTGTAAATTGTGGACCAGCTAGGGTTTGAACCTAGGACCTCCAGATTATGAGTCTGTTGCTCTAACCGCTGAGCTACAAGTCCAAATGGCAGTTTTTCGTCTTGTTTTTACCCCTTTCTTAGGTACTGCCAAACTCTCCCCAGGGTGCTATAATGCGTGATTTTATACAGACTTGAACTGTTATGTAGGCCTTTAACCTAATAAATCTCGGGGACAGTATAAACTGCCCCCTTGAAATGCAACTAATTGAACTTATCAGTCCAGTAAGATATAAAGTATATAATACTGGAGAACAATACAACTATCAACATAATAACTATTATTGCTAGCGAGAAAGCGCTAACGTTAATTGTGCTATCTATGTTTGACAGTATATCAAACAACGGGAACGCTGAAATAATTATTAACACTATTGCTACGAATAGTTCTGCATACTCTCTTTTCATAGATATAATGCTATTTGTGATATTTCATCATAGTCGTCTTCACTGACAAACCATGAATCGTTATCTATTGTTAAATAACTCTTTCTTGATCCCAAATCTACATCTTCTAACGATAATACACACATATCATCAGGATTTGCAGATTCGTAGTTCTTTAAAACTACATTTGCATTGCTACAGTGCGATTTAAGTCTACGCAATGAAGCATGATGACGTCTAACTTCTAATTCTTCGTCAGACATTTGTCCGTTTTTTCTACGTTTTGCCATAATTAAGGACTAATAAAAATTATTCCGTCTTCAATGCATGATAATGGCTCTTCATTCAAATCCTTTGAATCATTTACCCTTGGACAAGAGAAAGGATTGTTAAAGATACAACCATTGCAATTGTATTGACGTTTAGCCCTAACAACAATGCCATTTATTTTGTAGATTCTGCCAGGACTAAGTTTTTTACTCATAGTTCACCAATTAATTGTAGCTTGTACATTGGTTGCTTAACTGGAACCATATTATATCCTTTGCGTATTTCACCAACTTTTCGCAATACTCTAGATATTTCTCCAAGTTGATATGTTCTACGTATAGTAAATCCTTCTCTATCGCACAGGATGAAACATACAAATCTTGCAGGGTTAGCATACAGTTTATCATACAATGGTGATACACTGTGATAGAATACACCAATACCTCTTGTGATACTGATTTTATCCATATCTTCTTTGCTAACCATAATCTTTGCAGTTCCTCCGTAATTCTCAAGATTACAGGATTTATACTGATAAAATTTTCCAGTCTTTATATCTCTAACTATTGTTCTCTTATCATGAGAGCTAGCGATAACAACCATTAAACCACCTACCATTGTTCCACTTGGTAAGATTCGGCGTACTATATCATGTGGTTGAAATTTCATCTGTGTACAAATTTAATTTTATAACGCACTATTGATGTAATTACACCATTTCTTAACCTTATGCCAATGTTTGGCGTAATAGAGAATTGCTTGCATGTACTGATATAATCTACAACACTCTTTGAGATTGGAATAACCTCTGAAAATCCTGCTGATTTATCAACATACACAGCTAGATACTTAACGGTTTTACCGTTAGAACTAGGTTGTTGTACTATTTGCTTAATACATTCAACCTTACACGACATAGTATCAATCACAGCTTTTTGCTGCGCATGACACTTCGATGTCATGAGTAACAATATTATTATCACGACTATCGCAATTAGCGGACCAGGACTGTGGTCCGGCTTCTCGTATAATTTTACACCCATTCTTTATCACTTAATGAATTGTTAAGAATTTAACACTTGTCTTGCCAGCTCCTGGAATATTTGAATGCTTGTTATTAATATAACTATTCAAAGTATTTTCAAGAGACTTGGCGTTGATTTTACTCAACCCAGAAGAGAGGATCATTGTAGATCCTCCCTCCTTGGCAACTACCTTGTAGTTAAGATATTCAGCATCAGGTTTCCCTTTTGCCGACTGTGGCTTAACTGCCTGGTTATGCGTCTGCTTGTGTTTCTTCTGATTCATCGTCTGTACAAATGAATGGTTTACAATCCAGACCAATAGCCTTAATTACATTAGGCTCACTGAGTCTGTCCTCTGCGACCTCGCTAATTCCTCTAGCGATAAATGCAAGATGTCTCAAGTCATCAATGCTGTTGAATTTACCATCAACTTCAACTGTTACTTTGATGGTCTGTTCCTCTGTTACGGCGTCCAGTTCAACGTCAATAGATGTCAAGATTGGAATGTGTTTCTTGAACTTAGTCTCCACATAACTAGGATGGTCCAAACCAACATGATCTGGAGACAATGTACGAGACACTGTTACGATTGTTCTGTTACCGTCAGCGCAAACTGCTGATCCAAGTTTTGGGCAATTATTACCCAGCAATTTCTCTAAAATGTTCATAATTTTGATAATTTAAAACATTATTTACTTGTATAGGACTACTTCTCACCTATACTTGAGCTTTGTGTTCCATCTGTAATTCGGTTTCCCTTTGGAGGCTTTGGACTCCCTACGGCTACATTAAACACTTAGGGCCGATGCAACTCAACCCTTATGTTTTTTAATTAATTTAAAATAGCACCAATGTAAGTTATAAAGACAATACCTACACCAATCTTCTTGTTCGTGAAGATTTAAATCACACATGTAGCAATCTGTAAAACTAGATTTGTTTTTCACAATTCTAAATACGTTCTTACAAATTGTGACTAATTGTCCTGGTTTATACTTATGAGTACCAGATGTCTTCTGTATGTTCTTCTTTTTTGAATTCATTCATACTACTTTGTAATTAGTTCGTCTACTTTAGACTTTGCTTCTAAATAGTCAACACCATAATCCGTCTCAAGATCTGTATCCATAAGATCAAGATCATGTGTACCATCGAGAGAGTCTAAAAGCGTCTCAGTACATTTGTAGTACTGTTCATACGCCTTGAGCTTTTTCTCTGCTTTGTTATTACTGCCTTTTACGGCGTTAATGCTAAAGCAGGAACCAATAATTCCACCAATAACTGCTCCTACAAAGAACAGATTTAATTGGTCCATAAAAGAATGTTTCTTATCTTCCATATTGTATATATAGTTTGATTAATAATCGATAAAAATGGCATATCTATCCTCACGAACCAATATGCCTGCATGGAATAAAACCTTTTGTGTAACTAAAAAATGATGCAATAAAAGATGTGTAGTGGTTACTGGACTTGAACCGTCGCTATGTGTGCGCTTTTATAGCCAAGTACAATATTCATATAATGAATTCATACATAGTATACCCTCTTACTTTAGTAAGTGTATAATAACCACTATCCGTCTCTCCGGATCGTCATAGAGATTAGGTCTACATTTGACAGTTTGCACCTTTTGCAAATAGGCTGTAGTTACCATATCTCAGTTTCACATGTAAACCTGTTACCTATAAAGCAGGCGACTACCCTCTGTGTCCTACAATCGACATCTTATGGCTTTGCAAGTACCATAAGCACGTGTTGTAGTCATGGGCTTGGGACCATGAACGCCACATTACTGCCTACGATTTATCACGTTAGCGTAGGCGCTCCGTCATCCTTGTTTATATACCGCATGAGATAACGGTTTATCAACAACTATCTTCACAGACAATTGTAGATGTGGTCTAGAGAAATACTTATAATTAATAAAAATCAGACTACACTATGATGCAATGTGTAGTTTCGTCTAGGTCTCATCAGTGATTATTTTATTGGAGTAATACGTAGTATTACGTAATGCTCGCTACACTCCCTAGCTGTGTTTAAATAAAAGTGTACCACTATCTTCACAGACCATGGTACATGAAACAATCTACTATTTACCACTCTTGGCAAAAACCTCTCAGATTTGTGCAATCAATTGTATATGGAGTCTTAATGTCTATTTATCTTAAATAAACATATCACTATCTTCACAGACAATGATATGTATCATGCCAACATTGCCACGCTTGACAATTAGTAACCTATTCTAAATGAGCATATTATCAATTATATGGAATCTTTAATCTTGTATTATGAAATATAATATCTTTCCATGAATATCAATAGGTGCGATACACTCTTTGCCGACAATGATATGTTTGATCATGTCTGCACATGGAAATCTATGGTCAATATAATTTGTTCCTTTCATATTGGTTACGTTTAACGCGTACTATATCAATTTCGCTATATTCATCCCAAACACAAAGTCCCCCTAAGGAGACAATGTGTTAATACGCTGGATTTGTAGCTGGCTGTTGTGGAGCTGGGCCTGGAGCTGGTGCACCTGGAGCCTGAGGAGCTGGTGATACAGCCATACCAGGTTGCTGTGTAGCTGGCTGTTGTGTAGGCTGCTGATTACCGCCCATTAGCGATGTTGGGTCAAATGCAGGCTGTGTGGTAGCTGCGCCTTCAACAGGATTGCGGAAGAAGCGCTGTTCCATACGAGCACCCTGTGCATTCTTGCTGTATGGCTCAATGTAGTGAGTAACTCCGTTAGCATCAATGAAATCAATCTGTACAAAGACTGAGATGCTGCTGCGGATTACCTTCTGATTGTTACCATCCAGTGTTGGGCTGCCATCAATCTGATTAGCATAGCATGGTCCTTTAGCGAACTCATACTCTTCAAAGCATCCACCAGGAAATTCGAGCAACTGACCCCAAGTATCTGGGTCTTGTGCAAATTCTGGTCCAGCTTTGAAGTTTGCTAGATTGACATCAAATCCTCCCTGATGATTAGGGTCGGCTGATGGTGTAGCATACTTCTGAAGAACAGCGAATATCTCAGGACTGAGATCATCATCAAACAAGATGACGTTCTGCTTCTTGCCCAAGAGAGATTTTTTGTTCTTCATACCAATTACCAAGAATTTACTGATTTTACCGTCTCTGTTCGCTTTCTTGGCTTGACCGATAGAGAGACTGATTGTTTTGAATGCGCCAATCTGTGCGCCTGGAATAATCTGATTCATAATTCTGCAGTTTTTGATGATTACGCTATATATTAATGAGGCATAAACAAAAGAAGATGAGGAAAAGGAGCAATAGTGTGTCGGGTGAGATAATTCCCCTCATCTATACCCATTGTCCTTAATTCTCAACTTAATTTGTTTAATCTCGTCTTTAAGGAGAATTTGTTTATTAGTTGCCAAGCAAGAATGTGAAGTTGGGGAGATTGTGCATGTCTCCCCTAACTCCTACTTCTCAAACATTTCTTTGAACTCCTCCTCGTGATCTTCGTAGCCTACTTCATCCTTGCTGACAATGAAGCCGTCGTCTGTCACAATGACATCTGTCATGCCATCATCGTCTAGTTCAGCCATTGTCATACACATTTTTCTTCCGTCTGGATCAACTACGATAAATATTAATGACTCTTTACCATTCACAGTAGCTTTTGCTACCCTAATCTTATTCATTTTCATATGCCATAATTATTTAGTTGTTAATATTGATTATCGTTAGTTAGGAGCAGATGTTTATTAGTTGCTTAGTTAAATATGGGAGCAAGGCTTATTTAGCCCTGCTGTCCCATATCCCATATGCTCCCCAACCAAACAATACACTCCACATGATGCAAAGGAGTATGCGATCACCCATAGTGAGAAACATGGTTGGTGAATATGATGCAATGATGCATGCATCAAAGATGATAGCAAATGCAATGATAATTATTGCAACAATAGCGCAAGCAATTCTGTTCATATTGATTATGTTTTAAATGTTAATATCGTTTGAAAGGTGTAGATGATTTATTAGGTGCTCAGAATCTTTGACGGGGGTATCCCGGATCGCGTACTTGGGAGGGGGAGCACTATTGCACTGTTTCTTGTCTTTGTACTTACAAAATAAAAATTTTGTTTCTCCTCTCTACACCCACACAACAGTTTAAAAACTAAAAAAATAAAAA